>Ga0137409_10004605_pt1 | contig 14460 bp, 13 predicted proteins | sample CZODoug1_16funga_FD_122059 | JGI IMG/M metagenome (GOLD analysis project Ga0137409, IMG submission 122059) | Vadose zone soil fungal communities from Angelo Coast Range Reserve, California, USA - CZODoug1_16fungal (Hybrid Assembly) | ecosystem: Environmental > Terrestrial > Soil > Vadose zone... | reverse complement strand
CGCTCGTGGAAGGATTGTTGCCGCAACTCAGCGGCGTCGGACTTTTTGTGCTGATGGTCGACCGGGCGTCGATGCCGGCCACGACCATCCCGAACATTCAGTGCTATGAGGAGTTCCTGGAGAGCGGCGACGAGCAATTCGAATGGCCGATGTTCGACGAGCTGTCGGCTTCCTCGCTGTTCTACACGTCGGGGACGACGGGCAATCCGAAGGGGGTGCTCTATTCGCACCGCTCGGACCTGCTGCATTGCCTTTCAATCTGCGGCGGCTACTCGATGGGGTTCGCCGCATCGGACACCGTCCTGCCGATGACGCCGATGTTCCATGCCAACGGCGCGTGGGGATTTACCCACGCGGCGCCGATGGCCGGCGCGAAGCTCGTATTGCCCGGACCAAAGCTGGACGCGGCGAGCATCGCCGAACTGATCGAGACGGAAGGCGTGACCATCACCGCCGGCGTGCCGACGCTTTATGCGAAGTTGCTGCAGCACTTCGAGACGCGCGGCGGCGCGGTCGGCGCCTTGAAGCGAATCGTGATTGCCGGCTCGGCGCCGGCGCCGAGCATGATCGAAGGCTTCGAGCGGCTCGGCGTGTCGGTGAACCACGTCTGGGGCATGACGGAGACCAGCCCATGCGGAACGTCGCCGCAGCCGTCGCGGAAGACGTCGGCGCTGCCGACCTCGCAGCAGCTTGGCCGCAAGATCACGCAGGGCCAGCCGATTTACGGCGTCGACCTCAAGGTCGTCGATGAGCAAGGCGACGAATTGCCGCGCGATGGTGCATCCAGCGGTCGGCTCATGGTTCGCGGGCCCTGGATCATCAGCGGATATTATCGCGAGGAGAAGCCGCTGCTGCAGGATGGGTGGTTCGAAACCGGGGATCTCGCGGTCATCGATAGCGACAACTATGTCCAGCTCACCGACCGCGCAAAGGATGTCATCAAGTCCGGCGGCGAGTGGATCAGCTCGATCGACATCGAAAACTTCACAACAGGTTGCCCAGGCGTCGCCGAGGCTGCCGTAGTCGGTATTCCTCATCCGAAATGGGAGGAGCGGCCGCTGCTTGTTGTTGTACCGGCCATCGGAGCGACAGTTACGGCGCAAACGATCTTTGCATTTCTCGAGGGCAAGATTGCCAAATGGTGGATGCCGGACGATGTGGTTTTTGTCGACGCCCTCAGTTACGGCGCGACCGGGAAAATACAGAAGATGGAACTGCGGCGCCGTTTCGCCGGCCACTACGCGACACCGGGGTGATCCGGTGCGGATCGGAATCCGGAAGCAATATCAGCTCAGGAGTAGAATATCCGTTTCTCAGGCCGTCGGCGCCCGCACTTTCGAGCCGGTGGTCTTTGCAGCCTTGGGCTCGGTCGCGATCTGCTGCTTGCCGGGGCCGGGATGAACATGGACCTGTTTTGCCGAGAGGATTTCGCCGCATTCCGAGCAGACCATGATGGGATCGAACATCTTTCCGCATCCCTGATGCTGATGGAGCAACGGCCGGCCGCGTTCATCGACCATGTGGGTGTCGCCCCAATGCACGATCGACATGATGATCGGATAGAGATCGAGACCCTTCTGCGTCAGGATGTATTCATAGCGCTTCGGCGATTCCTGGTAGGGGACACGGCGCAGCACGCCGAACCGGACCAGCTTCTTCAGTCGCTCTGCGAGCAAATGCCTGGTAATCTTCAGGGACGATTGAAATCCCTCGAACCGGCGTACGCGCAGGAAGCATTCCCGCAGGATCAGCAAACTCCAGCGGTCGCCGATCACGGCTACCGTGCGCGCCAGTGAGCACGGTTCCTCTTCGAGAGCATCCCATTTCATCGCAGTCTCCAGTCCTGGACCCAGCCGTGATTCGACGGAGTAGCCTAGTCGCCAAGTAATACCATTCTAAATAGGCACTGAAACGAAAACAACAGCCCGATCAAGGGTCAGCCCTACCCAAATTAGTGCGAATGGCCATTAGCGATTGACAGTTCGATTATAGAACTTTAGACGTGAGGGGCAAGCGGGGCGAGACGTGATCGCTGGCCGCCGGCCGGCAGCGGGAACGGCGTGTTAGAGGAGGAAGCCTGGTGGAAAATTCTCTAAAGGTCGAATTCCTGTTCGATTTCGGTAGCCCGAATGCCTATCTTGCAGAGGTCGCGCTTCCCGGCATCGAAAAGCGAACCGGCGTGAAATTCGACTATGTTCCGATCCTTCTCGGCGGCATATACAAGGCGACCAACAACATGTCGCCGTTCGAATCGCTTCGCGGCATCAAGAACAAGCCGGAATACAACGCGCTGGAAACCGAGCGCTTCATCCGCCGCTACGGCATCACGAAATTCAAGAACAACCCTTTCTTTCCAGTCAATACGCTGATGCTGATGCGCGGTGCCGTTGCCGCGCAGTTCGAAGGCGTCTTTCCGCAATATTTCCGGGCGGCCTACCACCACATGTGGGAGGAGCCCAAGAAGATGGACGATCTCGACACCTTCCGGAACGCATTCATTTCATCCGGCATCGATATCGACAAAGTCATCGCGCGGGCGCAGCAGGATGAGGTCAAGAAGAGGCTGATCGACCTGACTAGCGATGCGGTCGCGCGCGGAGCATTCGGCTCGCCGACATTCTTCGTCGGCAAGGAGATGTTCTTCGGCAAGGATCAGCTCCGCGATGTCGAGGAATCGATCGTCGAGCAACTCGGGGCGTCGCGCGCGAAGAGTGCCTAATCGGCCGCGTAGCGGTCAGTGTCGAATTCGTGGAATTCATTCGAAGGAAAAGCCATGTCAGGTCCCCTCAAAGGCGTCCGCGTACTCGATTTGACCGGCGTGGTATCCGGGCCGTTCGCGACAATGTTTCTCGCGGATCAGGGCGCGGACGTACTCAAGATCGAGCCGATTGGTGGAGATATCACACGTCGCAGCCGTGCGCCGATCGGCACGACCAACGAATTTTCCGCGCTCTTTATCTCTTCCAACCGCGGCAAGCGCTCGCTCGCTATCGATATCAAGCACGAGGCCGGCCGTGAGGTGCTGGCCAAGCTCGCCGCGCAAGCCGACGTGCTGGTGCAGAATTTTCGTCCCGGAGCGATGGAGCGCCTCGGCCTCGGAGCAGACGAATTGCGAAAACGTCATCCCAGGCTGATCTACGTATCGATCAGTGGCGTCGGCGATACCGGACCTTACGTCAAGAAGCGGGTGTACGATCCGATCATCCAGGCGCTGTCGGGCTTTGCCGATATCCAGTCGCAGCCTGTCACCAATCGCCCGCAGATGATCCGGACCATCGTCTGCGACAAGACCACCGCGGTATTCACCGCGCAGGCGGTTTCGTCGGCGCTCTATGCTCGCGAGAAAACCGGGCAGGGTGATCATATCCAGGTGGCGATGCTGGATGCGATGATCTCGTACCTCTGGCCGGAGGGGATGATGCAGTACACGGTGGTCGGCGCCGAGGCGACGGCGGCCGATCCGAACGACCGTCCGGACCTGGTGTTCAAGACCAGTGACGGATACATCACCTGCGGCACCATCTCCGATTCCGAATGGCAGGGATTCTGCAAGGCGTCCGGTGATCCCGAGCTCGCCAAGGATCCCCGATTTTCGACGCCAGCGGCGCGCTCGGTCAATGCCACCGCGCGTATCCACAAGATGCAGGACTACATCGCGCAGCGCACGACGGCAGAATGGCTGGAGCGGCTCGATGCCGCCGACGTGCCCTGCGCGCCGATTTTGCGCCGCAGTGAGATCATCCACAATGAGCAAGTGGTCGCCCGCGAAATCATCGCGGAATTTGAGCAACCTGCGGTCGGACGCGTGCGGCAACCGAAGCCCGCCGCCCGATTCACGGTCAATGAGGCCGTGATCGGCGGACCGGCGCCTCGCGTCGGCGAGCATTCCCGCGATGTGTTGCGCGAACTCGGCTACACCGACAGCGCAATCGACAAGATGGTCAGTGATCGTGCCGTACGCGTGGCAGGATAAAGCGGCGGTTACCTGAACCGCCTGCCGCGCAGCATCTGCTTATATGAACCTCTGAACCACCAGCAAGAATTCAGGCGCGTTCATCGCGCAGGCGGCGGAACATTGGCCGCTGCGCCGCGCTGATAACCCGGCCTCGCCCTGATGCGTTCAAGATAGGGGTATGCGTTATCGCAAATACCGACATCGTAGGCGATCGCCCAATCGAGGCATGTGGTCAGCAAGATGTCGGCGCTGGTAAACGTGTCACCCATCAAATAGCTGCGATTGTCGGACAGCGCGACCTCGACATGGTGCAATTGCTGACGGAAATATTGGCCGGCCTGGGCGACGACATCGGGCGCGACACCGTAGATATGTCCCAACGCATCGGCGCGGTGCCGACGCATGACATAAAGACTGGTGGAGTCCAGCTCGGTGACGATGAAGAAGCACCACTCGAGCCACGCTGCGTAGTCGCGCTGCGTTTGCGGAATTAAGACCTTTTCCGCGGTGGAATAGGTGCGCGAGAGATACGCGACGATGGCTGCACTCTCGCCGATGCAGAAATCGTTGTCTTGCAGCAGCGGAATCTTCTGGCGCGGATTGAGCGCGGTGTATTCGGCGGTCTTGGTCTCGCCGGTTCGAGGGCCGATTGGACGCGTGGTATAGGTCAGGCCAAGTTCCTGCATGGCCCAATGTGGGCGAACGGTTCGGCTGGTACCGACGCCCCACAGGGTAAGCTGAGGTGCCATTGCCATGTCACCATTTCTCCACAGCCGGACGAAGATCCAGCTCGTGAGTCCAGCCGTCCTTGGACTGGCAGTGTGCAAACCAATAAGCTTCCGCGATCGAGTTCGTCTTGGTGAGGCTGTCGGGCGGAATCTCTTTGGCGTCGATTCCCGTCGCGGCCTTCATGCGCTGATGGATCGCCTCGCTGTCCACGCCGGCATCGATCAGCAAGTGCACGACGTGAATATTTTTCGGTCCAAGCTCACGCGCCATGGCCTGGGCGACAGCGCGCAGGCCGAATTTCGCCGAGGAAAATGCCGTAAAGCCCTTGCCACCGCGAATGCTGGCCGTGGCTCCCGTGAACAACATCGTGCCTCGGCCGTGCGCCAGCATGTAGCGCGCGGCCTCGCGGCCTACCAGAAATCCGGCATAGCAGGCGAGCTCCCACGCCTTGAAGAAGAGCTTCTCGGTGGTCGCCGGCACAGTAAAAAAAAAATTCGAGCCGGCGTTAAAGAGGCAGACTTCGATAGGACCGACGGTTTGCTCCACATTAGCGAACAAGCCCTGAACCTCGGCCTCCTGGCGCGCATCGAGGCTGAAGGCTCGGACATCGTGACCCTCCGCGGTCAGTTCGTCGACCAGGGCCTGCGATTTGGTCGCGTCGCGCCGGGCGATGCAGACCTTGTAGCCGCCGCGGGCAAAGCGCCGCGCCACGGCCGCGCCGATGGCGTCGCCCGCGCCCACCAGCATCGCAACGCCACCTGTACCCGCCATGTACCATCTCCCATAAGTTCTTATTTGGTACTGTATTATGTATCCCTGGAGAAATGGTCTGTAAACAAGAATTCTCAATCCGTTTGTATTGCAGCGCCGAACGCCACGCCTGGCGCATTGATCGTCATGCCGGCTTTCAAATCGATTGACTAGTTCTAAAAAAGAACGTTATATGCCGCATCGCCATCCAATGACGCCGTAGCGCGTCTGATTTCGCGGGGAGGCCGGGTTGGCAGCAGGATCGAGTCAGGCGGTCGACATCGGAACTCGGCCCGACGCCAATCCACGCTGGCTGCATCAGGCCATGGATCGGCAGGTCCTGCAGTCGCCCCAGCGCATCGCTTTGATCGACGACGGCAGCATCTGGACCTATCGGGAATTGCAGCAAAGGGTGGAGGACGTTGCAGTCGGGCTTCGTTCGCTCGGCATCCGGCCGGGTGACCGCATGATGATTGTCAGCGAGAACTGTGTGGCGCTGGCCGCGCTGGTGCTCGCCGCGAGCCAGGTCGGCGCCTGGGCGATCGTTGTTAATCCCAGATTGTCCCCGCGCGAGGTCGAGCAGATTCGCGTTCACAGCGGTGCGCGCCGGATGTTCTTTACCGGTGGTATTTCCGCAGAAGCCGCCAGTCACGCCGCGCAATATCAGTCCAGCGTCAGCGATCTCGGCGGGCTGAACATGATCAGCGTCAGCGCACTCAACGAGGCTGCGATAGCGGAGCCGGTCGAGGCCAATGCGGCCGAACAGGTCGCGGTGCTGATCTATACGTCCGGGACCACGGGGCTCCCGAAGGGCGTCATGCTCACCCACGAGAATCTGTTGTTCAGTGCCCGGGCGACCGCCGATATCCGGCGGATGAGCGAGGACGACAAGATCTACCTGGTGCTGCCGATTTCCCACATCGTCGGCATTTCTCTCCTGCTCATGACATTGATGACCGGTGCGACGGCGCGCCTGGTCAGCAAATACGATCCCGCGGCGCTGGCGGAAGCGATCGCTGTGGAGGGCGTTACTATCCTCAACGGCGTCCCCGCCACCTATCAGCGGCTGTTGGAATACAAGACCGTTGCGGGGATACCCAAACTCGAACGCGGTTCGCTGCGCCTGATCGCGGTCGCCGGCGCGCCGCTCGACCTCGCTCTCAAGTCGCGCGTACAGGACGAGTTTGGCCTGCCGCTGCTTAATGGTTACGGCATCACGGAGTGTGCGCCCGGCATCTCGGGCGTGCGGATCGACAATCCGCGCGACGATCAGGCCGTCGGCACGCTGCTGCCGGGTATCGAAGCCCGAGTCAGGACCATTGATGGCATACCGCTTGCTAACGGTGAGATCGGCGAGCTTCATGTCCGCGGGCGCAACGTGATGCGCGGCTATTATCGTGCGCCCGAGTTGACGGCGAAGGTGATCGACAGCGAGGGATGGTTCAACACCGGCGATCTCGCGCGTTTCGATGGCGATTGTCTCTACATCGTCGGTCGAACCAAGGAAATGATCATCCGCTCGGGCTTCAACGTCTATCCCGCGGAGGTCGAGGCGGTTCTGAATTCGCACAAGGACGTCGTCCAATCCGCGGTGGTCGGTCGCGCCGCCGATGGCAACGAAGAGATCGTCGCCTTCGTGCAACTGATACCAGGCTCGCCGGTGAATCCGGCCGAGTTGATGGCCTACGTCAAGCCGCAGCTCACCTCTTACAAACGGCCGTCGGAAATCATCGCGCTCGAGGCGCTGCCGGCCACGTCGACCGGCAAGATCCTCAAGCACAAGCTCGCGGAATCCTTGCGCGGTGCTTGATGGCGCTGCCATTGCAAGTTTGGAAATGACAGAGTTGGCCTGACCGGGAGAAGACCATTGCAAAAGAGAAACGCGACCGTGGCCGTCATCGGCGCCGGAGACTTTATCGGCGGCGAGATTGCCAAGAAATTTGCCGCCGAGGGCTTTACGGCTTTCATCGGCCGGCGACAGGGTGAAAAGCTGGATCCGCTGGTGAAGGAAATCGAGGCGGCGGGCGGGACAGCGTTTGGGCGATCGCTGGATGCGCGAAAGGAAGATCAGATGATCAAGTTCCTTTCCGATGCGGACCAACACGCTCCGCTTGAAGTCTGCGTCTTCAACATCGGCGCCAACGTGAATTTTCCGATTGTCGAAACCACTGAACGGGTATTTCGGAAGGTCTGGGAGATGGCCTGTTATTCGGGCTTCCTCGCGGGACGCGAGGCCGCGCGTCTGATGCTGCCGCGCGGCAGGGGCAACATCTTCTTTACGGGCGCCACAGCCAGCATGCGCGGCGGCTCGGGTTTCGCAGCCTTTGCCAGCGCCAAGTTCGGGTTACGTGCGGTTGCTCAAGCGACGGCGCGCGAGCTTGGTCCCAAGAATATCCATGTTGCCCATCTTGTCATCGACTCCAGCGTCGATACCGAATGGGTGCGTCAACTGATCGTCAGCAGAGAAGGGCCGCAGGCGATCGAGAATCTCGATCCGAACCGCCTGATGCGTCCGGCCGCGGTCGCGGAGGCATATTGGCAGCTCTATCAGCAACCGCGCGATGCCTGGACGTTCGAACATGAAATCCGCCCGTTCGGAGAGAAGTGGTAAAGGTCGCATCCGATGGAGCTTAGTCTTTCGAAGGAAGACACCGCTTTTCGCGACGAGGTACGCGCCTTCGTCGCGAAGAATTATCCGCCTGAAATGCGCGTCCCCAATCCGGAGACCGACCTGACCAAGGAACAGTCGCTGCTCTGGCATCGGATTCTTTACAAGAAGGGATGGGTCGCGCCGTTGTGGCCGAAGGAATATGGCGGACCCGGTTGGTCGATCACGCAACGTTTCGTGTTTGAACAGGAGACTTCGCGTGCCGGGACGCTGCCGCCGCTTGCCTTCGGCGTCACGATGGTGGGCCCGGTGATCTACACCTTCGGCAGCGAGGCCCAGAAGAAGCAGTTTCTGCCGCGGATTCTCTCAGGCGAAGACTGGTGGTGCCAGGGTTATTCGGAGCCGGGCTCAGGCTCCGACCTAGCGTCGGTGCGCAGCAGGGCTGTGCACGACGGCGACCATTACATCGTCAATGGCCACAAGACCTGGACGACACTGGCGCAGCATGCCGACTGGATATTCTGTCTGGTGCGCACCGATCCGGCGGCAAAGGCACAGGCCGGAATCTCGTTCCTGCTGATCGACATGAAGACGCCGGGCGTCACCGTGCGTCCGATCATCACTATCGACGGATCGCACGAGGTCAACGACGTGTTTCTCGAAGACGTACGCGTTCCCGTGGCGAATCTTATTGGAGAAGAGAACAAGGGCTGGACCTATGCCAAATTTCTGCTGGGCAATGAGCGCACCAGCATGGCCAGTATCGGCCGCTCGACGCGCTACCTCAACCGGCTAAAGCAGATCGTTAAGGCCGAAATCCCCGAGGACGATCCGGCCTTGGGCGAGTTTATCAGGGACATCGCACGCGTCGAACTCGACGTCTTGGCACTTGAGGCAACCGAGCTTCGGTTCATCGCACAGATGTCGCGTGGAATCGATCCGGGGCCGGCGGCATCGTTATTCAAGATCAGGGGCACCGAAATCTTCCAGTGCATCACGGACCTGACACACCGGGCGATCGGAAATTACGGCCTCGCGCTTCGCGAACATCCCGCAAGCGCCAACATCTTCATGCCGGGTCCGGAATACAGCCAGACCGCGTCGGAAAAATACCTGAATTCACGCAAGCTCAGCATCTACGGTGGATCGAACGAGATCCAGCGCAACATCATCGCAAAAGCGGTGCTCGGTCTCTGATCGCAACGCACGAGGGTTACGGTGGATATCCAGTTGACGGAAGAACAGGAGATGCTTCGCGACAGCATTCAGCGGCTGCTGCGCGATCAGTATGATTTCGACGCGCGCCGCAAGATCGTGGCGACGGAAGACGGCTGGAGCCGCAAGCGCTGGACTGCATTCGCGGAACTAGGCTTGCTTGCTGCGCCATTTGGGGAAAGGGCAGGTGGTCTTGGCGGCGGTTTGCTGGCGTCGATGATCGTGATGCAGGAGTTTGGCCGTCGTCTGGTCGTCGAACCGTTCCTGGAAACCGTCGTTCTTGCCGGTGGCTTGATCGAGGAAGTTGGTTCGCAGGCTCAACATGAGGAATATCTGCCTGATATCATGGCCGGAGAGGCCATCTGGGCTCTGGCCTGGGCCGAAGGACGATCGCGTTACGATTTTCACAAGGTTGCCACTACTGCGAGGCGCCGCGGCGACAGCTACGTTCTGAACGGCGCCAAGGCTGCGGTAATTGGCGCGCCGTGGGCAGACAAGCTGATCATTTCGGCGCGGACATCGGGTGAGCCGCGCGATCGCAGCGGCGTCAGCCTGTTCATTGTCGACAGCCATTCCGTCAATCTTCATCTGCAGAGCTTCAAGACGATTGACGGCAGGCGAGCCGCCGAAATCACGCTAAAGGAGGTGCAGGTTCCTGCCAGCGCGTTGCTGGGCAAGGAGGGCGAGGCAGTTGCCAGTCTGGAAGCCTGTCGGGACCGGGCTATCGCGGGATTGTGCGCCGAGGCCATCGGCGCAATGGCGGAGCTGAATTCCGCGACGCTTGAATACAGCAGGACACGCAAGCAGTTCGGCGTGCCGCTTGGTACTTTCCAGGTGCTCCAGCATCGCATGGTGGACATGTTCATCGCGTTGGAAGAATCGATTTCCCTCACGCAGCATCTGAATTTGGCGTTGGCCGCGAATGAGCCGCAGGGTTCGAAGCTTGCGTCAGGCGCGAAGGCAAAAATCGGCTATGCCGCGCGGTTTGTCGGCGAGCAGGCGGTGCAGCTTCACGGCGGCATGGGAATGAGCGACGAGCTTAATGTCGGCCATTACCTCAAGCGAATCCTGGCCATCAATATTCAGTTCGGCGACCCCGCCTATCATCTCATGCGTTTCGCAGGCGCAAATTAGGTTCGTAACCCCCCAAGATAACTGGAATCGCTGCGGCATCCAACCAGAGGTAAAAGAATGACTGAAGCTGTTATCGTCTCGACCGCCCGCACGCCGATCGGCAAGGCCTACAAAGGCGCGCTCAACAACACCGAAGGCGCGACCATGCTGGGTCATGCTATTTCCGCAGCATTGACGCGTGCCAAGATCGAAGGCGCCGAGGTTGAGGACGTGGTTATGGGCTGCGCGATGCAGCAAGGCACCACCGGGACCAACATCGCACGGAAGGCATTGCTGCGGGCGGGATTGCCGGTAACGACGGCGGGTACAACCATCGACCGTCAATGCGCATCGGGCCTTCAGGCCATTGCTCTGGCCGCACGCTCGGTGATCTTCGATGGCGTCGAGGTTGCGATTGGCGGCGGAGGCGAATCCATCAGTTTGGTACAGAACGACAAGATGAACATGTTTCATGCCGTCGATCCCGAGTTGCTGGCCATAAAGGGCGATGCTTACATTGCGATGCTGGACACGGCCGAGATCGTCGCCAAGCGATACGACATCTCCCGCGAGCGTCAAGACGAGTACAGTCTGGAGAGCCAGCGTCGCACCGCGGCGGCTCAACAAGGCGGCCGCTTCAACGACGAACTGGCACCGATCAAGACCACGATGGCAGTCACAGACAAGGCGACCGGCGTTGTGTCCTACAAGAACATTACCTTGTCGTCGGATGAGGGGCCGCGACCTGACACGACAGCGGAGGGACTTGCCGCTGTAAAACCGGCAAAAGGGCCGGGCTTTACTATCACCGGCGGCAACGCGAGCCAGTTGTCGGACGGGGCGAGCGCGGCGGTGATTATGAGTGACAAGCTCGCGGCGAAGAAGGGGCTGAAACCCCTCGGCATATTCCGGGGGTTCGTCGCGGCCGGTTGCGAGCCAGACGAAATGGGCGTCGGTCCAGTGTTTGCGGTACCACGCCTGCTCAAGCGCCACGGTTTGACGATCGACGACATCGATCTCTGGGAGTTGAACGAGGCGTTCGCCGTGCAGGTGATTTATTGCCGCGATAAGCTTGGCATCGATCCCGAGAAGCTCAATGTCAATGGCGGATCGATTGCGGTTGGCCATCCCTATGGCATGACCGGCGCACGCCTGACGGGCCACGCCTTGATCGAAGGCCGCCGGCGCAAAGCAAAATACGCTGTTGTCACCATGTGCGTGGGCGGCGGCATGGGAGCTGCGGGGTTATTGGAAATCGTCCACTAGCCCGTTGCCATGCGGGGCGTCGGTAGCAACCCGAATAATCAGGTGCGGACAAGCCGGCAGGGAGTTTGAGACGGCTGGCATAATGTTCGAAAGAGGGAATACCGATGTGCGCGCCCGAATACGTTTACGGCATGCTCCTAATTGAAAGCCTCAAGACAGGACGGGCGCCGCAATTCGTGTCAACGACGGGCAGTGCCGATTCTTCGACTGTGGATATGTATCCCGGTCCAGTCCAAAAAAATCTGAGGCCTGAAGCGGGCTTGGGAACATTTCTAGCAATGCTCTGGCGGTCGTCGGCCTGGGCGTGATTCGAAACAGGAACGGGAACTTCATATGAAAACAGCCATCACTGAAATGTTCGGCATTGAACATCCGATCATCCAGGGCGGAATGCATTATGTCGGCTTCGCCGAACTCGCGGCCGCGGTATCGAACGCGGGCGGGCTCGGTGTCATCACGGGATTGACGCAGCGGACGCCGGAATTGCTGGCCAAGGAGATCGCGCGATGCCGCGACATGACCGACAAGCCGCTCGGCGTGAACCTGACATTCCTGCCGACCTTCAGCGCGCCGCCCTATCCGGAATATATCGCCGCGATCAGGGAAGGCGGAATCAAGATCGTCGAAACCGCAGGGCGCAGCCCGGAGCAATACATGCCGGCATTGAAAGCGGCAGGTATCAAGGTCATCCATAAATGCACGTCGGTCCGTCACTCGCTGAAGGCCGAGCAGATCGGCTGCGACGCCGTCAGCGTCGATGGCTTCGAATGCGGCGGACATCCCGGCGAAGACGACATGCCGAACATGATCCTGCTGCCGCGCGCGGCGGAGGAATTGAAGATTCCATTTGTGGCCTCGGGCGGCATGGCGGACGCGCGCAGCCTCGTGGCGGCGCTCGCGATGGGAGCGGCCGGCATGAACATGGGGACACGCTTCATCGCGACGAAAGAGGCGCCCGTGCACGACAATGTGAAGAGGGCGCTTGTTGAAGCTTCCGAACTCGACACGCGCCTCGTCATGCGTGCGCTCAGGAATACCGAACGGGTGCTGAAGAACAAGGGCGTCGAACGTTTGATGGAAATCGAACGGGAGAAGGGCGCCAGTCTCAAGATCGCCGACATCCACGACGAGGTCGCCGGCGTCTATCCCAAGGTCATGATCGATGGCGAGATGGACGCCGGGGCCTGGAGCTGTGGAATGGTGGTCGGTTTGATCAAGGACGTTCCGACCGTCAAGGAATTGATCGACCGGATCATGATCGATGCCGATCGCATCATTCGTCAGCGTTTGCTGGGCTTCCTGGACGCCACCCGGCAAAAGGTGCCGGCACGGGCGGTGGGTTAGGTGCCGCACTGACCGGAGGCACACATGCCCCCGGTCAGGTTGCGCTAGATGCTATCGGCCGCTGAAAGTCGGCTTGCGCTTGTCGACAAAGGCGCGAACCGCCTCCTTGTGATCGAGCGTCCGCGCGGACCGCACCATATTTTCCGCCTCTTGGTCGAGCGACGTCAGGAAATCGGAGGTTGTTGCTTGGTCGAGATTGTCCTTCATTCCGTGGAACGCAAGAGCAGGGCCTCCAGCCAGCGACGCCGCCAGGGAGAAGGCGGTCTCGCGAAGCTCTGCGTCCGGCACGACGCGGTTGACCAGACCGAGCGCTTCGCAGCGGCTCGCGCTGAGCCGTTCCGAGGTAAACAGCAGTTCGCGTGCCCGCGCCGTTCCTGCGAGTTTCGTCAGCAGCCAGGTTATTCCATAATCGCCGGTCAGGCCGATGCGCGCATAACCCGTGGTCATGATGGCAGACTCTGCGGCGATCCGAATGTCACAGGCAAGCGCGATTGCGAGTCCTGCGCCTGCAGCAGGGCCAGGCAGTGCTGCAATGGTCGGTTTGCGTACCGCGATCAACGCGCCGGTAAGCGTCCGTTGCCGTATCCGCAGTTCCGCCACGCGCTCATCGAATGTGGCCTCGGCCTTGGGGGTATTGCCGCCCATGCCCTTGACGTCGCCACCGGCGCAGAAGGCGTTGCCCGCGCCGGTGATCAGAAGCGCGCCAACCCCCGGATCGTCGCCGCACTGTTTTACCATGCGTCTCAGCGCAGGCGTCAGGTTATCCGAGAGAGCATTGCGCGCCTCTGGCCGGTTCAATGTAATCGTGGCCACGCGGTTACGAATTTGGCACAGCAGTTCGGTGGTGCCGGTGTCGATATCTTGTGCGCTTCCGGTCATCGCAATCTCCGTTCCTCGTCGAATTGATCAGGGGCGTTAAATAGTATGATAAATATCATATAAAAGGAAGATGAGAAAAGCCGGATGGAATTTGCCCGGCCGCGTTTTCCCTGGAGACGCCGTCCCAACCAGATGAGGATACCCATGACCGAACATATGAAGACCGAGGTGACCGCCGGGATCATGACCCTGACACTCTCCCGGCCGGAAAAGAAGAATGCACTGACGGTGGAGATGCGCGAGGCGCTGCCAGTCAACCCCTACGACATCGGCGCCACGGCCGACCTGGACAAGCTGCGTTACAATAAGATCGTCATCTTGACCGACGCCGACGTGGACGGCCAGCACATCCGCACGCTGCTCTTGACGTTCTTCTATCGCCAGATGTACGAGCTGGTGAGCAAGGGGCACGTCTATGTGGCCCAGCCGCCGCTGTTCCGCGTGCGCACCAAAAAGCAGACGTATTACGTGCAGACCGAAGAAGAGATGAAGGGTCAGCTCATGGAACTGGGCCTGGGCGAGTCGGTCTTTGAGCCGGGAGACGGCCGCACGATCGAAGGCGCCGAAATGCAACGGCTGGCCCGCGCGCTCTCCGCCATGG
>Ga0137409_10004604_pt1 | contig 14461 bp, 12 predicted proteins | sample CZODoug1_16funga_FD_122059 | JGI IMG/M metagenome (GOLD analysis project Ga0137409, IMG submission 122059) | Vadose zone soil fungal communities from Angelo Coast Range Reserve, California, USA - CZODoug1_16fungal (Hybrid Assembly) | ecosystem: Environmental > Terrestrial > Soil > Vadose zone... | reverse complement strand
CACGGCGATTACGCCATTATCGGTCCCGGAGGCGGCGTGGATGTAGTGCGCGCTTTGGCTGCCGGCAGTCCGAGCGTTACTGGAATCGAGATCAATCCCATCATTGCCAACACCATCATGCGTGGCCGCTACGCTGATTATGTCTACCATCTGTATGAGCGGCCAGACGTACACATCCACGTTACGGACGGCCGCTCGTTCGTGCGCAATGCCAATCAGCAATTCGATGTGGTGCAAATGACGCTGGTGGATACCTGGGCCTCCACGGCGGCGGGCGCATTTGCCCTGAGCGAAAACAGCCTTTACACCGTCGAGGCTTTTCGGGAATATTTCGAGCATCTCAAGCCTGACGGAATGATTGCCATCACCCGCTGGGAGTTTCAAGAGCCCCGTGAAGCTTTGCGCGTGGTTTCGGTCGCGATGCAAGCCTTGCACGAGCTAGGAGTCGCGAACACCACCGCCAACTTCACTGTGGTTTCCGACGGCGCCTTGAACCACAACGGAACTTCCGTCGTCGTGTTGGCCAAGCGCACACCTTTCACCATGGAAGAGCAGGGCCGTGTGCGGAAACATGTGGCGGCGAATTCGCGGCTATTTCTGCTGTATTCACCATCGGACATGGACGTGGTCACAGTCAGCGGGCACGAAGATCACTATCCAGCTAATTCTGATTCCTTCACCCAGCTTATTCAACTGAACGACCCACAACGCTTTGCCGCCCGCTATCCGTACGATGTGTCTCCAGTTACCGACAACTCTCCCTTCTTCTTTTTCAACTTGAAGCTCGGCCAGATTCTGCACCAAAAATCTCTCCGTCACGGGATTGATTGGAAAGTCAATTTGGGGGTAGCCGTGCTGGGAATGGTGCTGGTGATTTCGCTGGTGGCGGTGCTAGCCTTTCTAGTTGTTCCTCTGTTGCTGCGCGGCCGGAGGCAGCGGCGCCCATCGCGACTGCTGTACTTCGTCGCTATCGGGCTGGGATATATCCTGGTGGAGATCGCTTTCATCCAGCGTTTCGTGCTGTTCCTGGGTCATCCGGTTTATGCGTTGACGGTTGTGGTATTTCTGCTTCTGCTGTCGAGCGGCGCGGGCAGCATGGCTTCCCGGTGGTGGTTGCCCGACACCAGGCGGGTATGGCTGCCCCTGGTGTTGATTGCCGCGGCTTTGCTGCTCTATGTCGCCGTACTTCCCAGCCTGCTGGAGCGACTGGTGGGCCTGCCCTTCATCGTAAAGCTGGTGGTCAGTGCGGGGCTACTGGTCCCCTTGGGCTTCGCGATGGGCATGCCGTTACCTACGGGCCTGCGCGCCCTGGCCGCTCGCCATGTGACCGGGTCGCCTGTGCCCCCAGCTGACAATAGCAGCGGAAACCTGGTGGAATGGGCGTGGGCGATGAACGCGGCATCGAGTGTGCTGGGTTCGGTCCTGGCCATCATCATCGCCATCCAGTTGGGCTTAAATGTCACCCTGGCAGCCGGGGCCGCGGCGTATCTGGTCGCGCTCCTGCTGACTACAACGCTTCGTCCGGCGCACAGAATCGGCTGAAGTCGACTTGCGGTCTGCTATGATTCTGGGCTAACAGTAGAATAAACTTTGCTCGGGAGAATGCGTGCCTAGCCAGAAGCAGTTGAAGTGGTCTCAACTGAAGGTGGGGCTCACGGTACTGGCGGCCAGTGTCACGCTCGGCCTGCTGATTTTCCTCATGAGCGGTACGGGTGGCCTGTTCACTTCCAAAATCCAGTTGAAATCTTACTTTGACAACGCCAACGGCTTGCGCGAGGGCGCGCCCGTGCGTCTGGCGGGAGTGGACATCGGCAACGTGACTAATATCCTGGTGGTGCGAGACCGGACCAAGCAACTCACTCCCGTCGAAGTCACAATGAAGGTGAACACGCGCTATCAGTTTAACCTGCGCAAAGATTCGCTGACTTTGCTTTCGACCGCCGGCGTGCTCGGGGAAACTTACATCGACATAGATAGCTCACAATCCAAGGGCCCACAGGCCCAGGATGGAGATGTGCTGCCCAGCCGCGAAGTGCCGGACTTCGGAGACATGGTGCGTGCCGGCCAGGGCACTCTGCAAAACATGGATGCCTTGCTGAAGCGACTGGATCGTATCGTCGCCTTCGTCGAGAGCGGCCAGGGCTCAGTAGGCAAGCTGTTATATGACCCCACTCTCTATGACCGGCTGAACGCCACCGTGAATCAATTCCAGGGACTGGTGAACCAGGTGGCTCAGGGCAAGGGCACTCTGGGCAAGCTGTTTTCGGATGAAGAGTTGTACCAGAAAGCCAACGCCACGGTAGACAAGTTGAACTTGGTGATTGACGACATCAATGCGGGCAAAGGCAGCGCCGGAAAGTTCCTTAAGGATCCGGTGCTCTACGACAACGCCAATGCCACCATCGCCAACGTGAAGAAGCTTACCGATGACGTAAACGCGGGCAAGGGCCCAATCGGAATGCTGGCGAAGGACGAAGAATTTGCCCGCAAGCTGCGAGATACGATGGGCAAGCTTTCCGCCATCGCCGATCGCCTGGAAGCCGGCGAAGGCTCAGCCGGCAAATTGCTGCGCGATCCCTCTCTCTATAACAACGCCGACCAGATGCTGGTCGAGACCCGGGGCTTGGTCAAGAACATCCGGGAGAATCCCAAGAAATATCTGACCATCCACTTCAAAGTCTTCTAATGTAGGCGCGAGCGCTCACGCTCGTGCAGCAGCGATCCAATTTGATGGTGGCGATTTGGCGCTGCTACACGAGCGTGAAGGCTCGCGCCTACACTGTCCTGGTGGCTTCCGCCTGCTCGTGGGCGTGGTAGCTGGAACGCACCAGCGGTCCGGATTCCACGTGGCGAAAACCGCAGCGCAACGCTTCCTGCTTTAGATATCGGAACTCATCCGGCGTGTAGAAACGGGAGATGGGGAGATGATCGCGTGAAGGCCGCAGGTATTGTCCGACAGTAAGAATATCCACGCCTCGTGAACCCAGGTCGCGGAAGACTTCTAGCAGTTCGTCCATGGTTTCGCCCAGGCCCACCATCACGCCGGATTTAGTCACTGTCGCGGGCGCCGATGCTTTCGCGTTCTGCAGCAATCGCAGGGTGCGCTCGTAGCGTGCGCCCGAGCGCACTGAGCGGTAGAGGCGCGGCACCGTCTCGGTGTTGTGGTTCAAAACGTCAGGCTGCGCGTCGAGGACAATCTTCAAAGGTTCATCGAGACCCTGGAAGTCAGGGATGAGCACTTCCACCCGGCAATCTGGCACCAACTCGCGAATCTGACGGATGGTTTCGGCGAAAATGCGCGCGCCGCCCAGGTTGTCGTCATCGCGATTCACGCTGGTGACGACGGTGTGCTTCAGACCGAGCGTGGCAACGGCTTCGGCTACCCGCCGCGGTTCGTCCCACTCGAGGGGACCGGGCTTGCCCTTGGGCACCGCGCAAAATCCGCAGCGCCGGGTGCAGATGTCCCCCAGCAGCATGAAGGTGGCGGTGCGATGGTTCCAGCACTCGCCGATATTGGGACACTGTGCCGACTCGCATACCGTGTGCAGTCCCAGACCGCGGGCCAGCTTTTTAAGGTTGTGAAAATTTTCCCCGACGGGGGCCTTGGCTCGAAGCCATTCCGGCTTGGGCTGCCGGACCGGAAGACTGAGTTCGATTTGTACGAGTTGGGAACTGGCCGCCATCGTCTAGCCACGATTTTACATGCAGCGGCTGAGATACCAAAACCCTGACGGTAGGCTAGTGGGATCCCGGCTCCCCCTAGTTCTCCAGGTAGGCCTCGATCCACTCTTTGATGCGCAGGCGGCGCTCGTCCTTGTTGTCGAAGCGAACACCAAAAGTCTTGTCCGGCTTGCGCCAGCTGACCTGCGCTCGCACCCAGATGCGAGGCAGAGTCAGCAAGGCGAACGAAACTTCCAGCTCCATGCCGATCGAAACCTCCTCAGGGCTCTTGACCGACATGCCGCCTGTGCTGATCTCCTTACTGGTGGCGGTGAAGCGGCGGTTGTCGGATGAGACCATGGCGATTTCGGTAATGATCGGAATGCGTATATAGCGGCGGAATTCGTGCAGCACCAGCATCTGCGTAGCCCGCACCAGTTTGAGCGCCGCCTGACGTTCGAGCGGTTCGTGGAACACGGCGTTGACGCCGTACTTGGAAAACTTCATGGCCTCCTGGGCGCTGCCTCCCAGCCCATAGAGCACCATGCGATTGTTGGAAGCCGAGGTGCGCACCGATTCCATCACCGGCACGGCTTCAGGCGCCAGCTGCACGACGCAGGCTTCAAGCTTCTCGCCGTGCAACCGGTCCCGCACGTTTCCGGTCATCACTATGGCTTCGATTCCGAATTGCTTGAAGCAGTCGACCAGCAATGCCCGCGCGGGTTCCTTGATATCGACCAGAGCGACCCGGGCGGAATTTTTTCTGCTGCGAGCTGGGGGCGCGAGAACGATTCCAGACGATTTTTGCATGGCGTTTGGGAATGCCCTGAAACACCATTTTCGCCCCCCTGGCGCCGCTTGGCAAAGGGATAGAAGGCCAATATGCAGGTACCAAGGTGTCATTACTGGGAATGGACGACGATGGCCCGTTTTGGCTTGCAAAGCCAAAGTTCCAAGGGGGTTAGGTCAACGAGGGGTAGCCAGCTTTATGAGAGATAACTAAGCTAGACTGCCCTGGCAGGAATCGTTCGGGAACGCCTATCCGACCTTCTGGCGGCGCTTACTCCGCCTTCGGAATCTCGCCTGGGGTGGTGTAGATGTTCAGCCCAAGATTCCGGCCGACGCGCACCATTTCATCAGCCCCGGCCGAGGGGCCTCCGACTCGCAGGACGGCATCACACTTCTCCAGAAGTCGAACCGCGATGGGATGGAAGATCTCACTGAAGGCTTCGTCGCCGATCTTCCTTGACCCAGCCAAGGCAACCAGCGGGAGCGCCAGCCACTCGCCCAGAATTGGGATGTGCCCGGCCCGGAAGATGGGCAGTGCGTACGACTCCATCTCTTGCACGTTCTTCCTGATCAAGGCTGGATCGTCATTCGTGCCGGAGCGGTAGGGACCAGCCACCAAAATCATCATCGGTTTGCCTGGTTTCGATGTCACAAATTTTTATCTTTGATCCGGATGGAAGGGCCTACTCTTCCCATCGCCGGAACAACAGCGCGCCGTTGGTCCCGCCGAATCCGAACGAATTCGACATGGCGTATTCCACGTCGGCTTTGCGCGCGTGGTTGGGAACGTAATCCAGATCGCAGGCGGGCTCCGGATTCTCCAGATTGATGGTGGGCGGCAGAATCTGGTCGCGCAGCGCGAGCAGGGTAATTCCGGCTTCTAGACCACCGGCCCCCCCCAGCAAATGCCCGGTCATCGACTTGGTCGAACTTACCGCCAGCTTGTAGGCGTGTTCGCCGAAAGCCCGCTTGATGGCGACAGTTTCGAGCTTGTCCCCAATATCGGTCGAGGTGCCATGGGCATTGATGTACTGGACCTGCTCGGGCAGCACCTTGGCGTCTCGAAGTGTGTTCAGCATGACGCGGTAAGCGCCGTCGCCATTTTCCGCCGGCTGCGTGATGTGGAAGGCGTCTCCGCTCATTCCATAGCCCATGATTTCGGCCATGATGTGGGCCCCGCGGCGGCGGGCAAACTCCAATTCTTCCAGCACCAGAATGCCGGCTCCCTCGCCAATCACGAATCCGTCGCGCCCCGAATCCCAAGGACGGCTGGCCTTTTCGGGATCGTCATTCCGGGTTGAAAGCGCCCGCATGGCGGCAAACCCGCCGACTCCCATCGGCGTGATCGCTGCTTCTGTCCCGCCCGCAATCATTACGTCAGCGTCGCAGCGGGAGATGATCTTGAAAGCATCTCCAATCGAATGTGCGCTGGAGGTACACGCCGTACAGGTGGCCTCGTTCGGCCCCCGGGCGTGGTAGCGGATGCTGACATGGCCGGCAGCCAGGTTGACGATCGCGGCGGGAATGAAAAACGGAGAGATCTTGCGCGGCCCACCATTCAGCAGGCTGATATGCTCGCGCTCGATCACGTCGAATCCGCCGATGCCAGATCCGATGTGGACGCCCACGCGTTCAGAAATCTCAGGCGTGACCTGCAGGCCCGAAGCTTTCATAGCCTCATCCGCCGCCGCCATGGCCAGGTGGATGAACCGCCCCATCTTCTTCAGTTCTTTTTTTTCAATGAATTGCAGCGGATCGAAATTTTTGACTTCGGCGGCAATCTGACAAGCAAACTTTGGCAGGTCTTCTTCTTTAAACGAACCCTGCTTGATCGCCTCGCTGATGCGGGCCACGCCACTTTTTCCCGCGAGCAGGTTCTTCCACACCTCTTCCGCGGTGTTGCCCACCCCACAGATCAGGCCGATTCCGGTGACTACGACCCTTCGTCCCAACTACTTCCCGCCTTTCGCGTGTTTGCCGATGTAATCGACGGCGTCCTGCACGGTGCGGATCTTTTCCGCGTCCTCATCGGGGATTTCGATCTCGAATGCTTCCTCAAAGGCCATCACCAATTCCACGGTGTCCAGCGAGTCGGCCCCCAGATCGTCCACGAACGAAGCGCTCGAGGTGACTTCGCTCTCGTCCACACCGAGCTGCTCCACGATGATCTGTTTCACTTTGTCGTCTGCGGCTGCCATTGGTTCTCCTCGCGTGAAGTCTTTCGCCCACAGCTCTGCCGCTAATGTCATCCTGAGCGCAGTCAGTTCATTGGCTTGCGAATGAACTGATGGAGTCGAAGGACCCCTAGCAGCTTATCGGCAGACAGAGGGTAAGGCGTCTCGACCCTTACTTGCCCACTTTGGCGTGCTTGTCGATGTAGCCGATGGCGTCCTGCACGGTGCGGAGCTTCTCGGCATCCTCGTCCGGAATTTCCACTCCGAAGTGTTCCTCCAGGGCCATGACCAACTCAACCTGGTCGAGCGAGTCTGCGCCCAGATCATCCACGAACGACGCGCTGGGGGTGACTTCGTTTTCATCCACGCCCAACTGCTCGGAGATGATCTGTTTCACTTTCTCCACAATCTCTTTTTTCTCTTCAGCAGCCATATAAATCCCACCTCCTGGAAGTTTAAAAGGGAACGAGTAGTGTACTGGCCCCTGCGAATTGATGTAAAGCCCGTGAAGCAAGGTCAAGAAGATGCTACTGCGGCCAATGAATGCGGTCAACGCAAGCGCTCCTAATGAACAAGAACGATGGCGCTTGCAGTACCCCTATGCAGTTTGCCCCAAGGGAATCAGTTGGTAGCCGAGCTGCTGGGCACTACGTTTGAGTTTGTTTTCCAGTCGTTTGCGCTGACGCTGCTCTTCTGCGGCAAAAAGACTTTCGTCATAAGCTTGTCCGGTGGTGACCAGATGGAAAATGATGCGCGCCAGTTTGTGGGCGGCCGCCGTGATGGCCGCGGGGGCTCCATGGCGGGCACGCATTTTTCGATAGTAAGTGCCTAGGTAAGAGGTGCTCCTTTCCAGGGTCTGGGCGGCCAAGCGCAGAGCGCGATTCACCCGGTTCGCACTCCGGCGGGTGTGGGCCGAGAGAATCTTACCTCCGCTCTTTTTGTTTTGGGGACAGAGGCAGGTCCAGGAAGCAAATGCATCCCCATTTCGAAACTTGGACCAATCGGTGCCCACTTCAGCCAGGACGGTGTAACCGGTAATGGCGTTGATGGAGGGGATGGCGGTCAGATCCGTGCCGTAGATGCGATACAGTTCGCTGCGCATGTCAAAACGAAACTCGTTCTTGCGTGGCCGGTGCGGGTAGGGTTCCGCTGGCAAGGGAGATGCATCCGGAGGAGTACGGCTGTCCAGGTTCTGCAGTTGTTCGGCAATCTCCTGGTCGCAGGTGGTGATCAAGCTTTGGTAGTAACGATAGGCCTGCAAGGACTGCCGCAAGGTGAATAGATGTTCCCGTTGATAGTCTCCCACCAGTGATTTTGTGATGACCTCTTGGCTCGCCTGTACGCGCGCGTGGCGTAATTGGGCGAGAACTGCGGGGTTGCGTTCTCCCGCTAAGATAGCGTCGAGAATGGCCAGCCCGCTTTGCCCGGTGATGTCACTGAGGACGTGATGCAGTTGTAGATTCATCTGGGTCAGTGCTTTCTGCATGTGTTGCACGTGCGCTGCCGCCATTTGCACCAGGCTGTCGCGATGACGGAGCAGCGAACGGATGGCACAAATCCGCTCTTCCGGCCGGAATGAGGCTCGCAGCAGCCCCACCGAGTGCAGGTATTGCAGCCACTGGCAGTCGATTACGTCGCTCTTGCGCCCGGGCACATGTTTGACATGTTGGGCATTCACCAGACACACCTCCAGGCCCGCCCTCTCCAAAATCTGAAAGAGCGGAATCCAGTACACCCCGGTGGACTCCATGGCTACGGTCGTGATGCCACAGTGCTGGAGCCAGCTTTTCAGCCGGTGCAGATCCTCGGTAAAAGTCTCAAAACTGCGAACCGGGCCAGGATCTCGGTCCTGGGGCACGGCAACGAAAATCTCGGTCGCGCCAACATCGATTCCTGCTGCATTGGGCTCGATGCAACTGAGACTGGGAACGGCACCACCTTGGCCAGCACGTTTCGCTTTCTTGTGTTTCCGACTCATCCTTTCCTCCTGAATCGTGGGCGGGCCAAGTCGTCTTCTCCAAAGTACTCTCCTAAACGGGATCGCTGCGGTACAGCCCCCAGCGTCACCACTGTTTCAATCACGAAGCTTGGAACCATGCTCAGGAACGGGCTCTTACGCACCATTGCGCGTTCGGTCTACTTCCCGCGGCACGATCGCCATTAAGGATAATCCCTGCCGCACCTCGCCGGCGCAGCCCCTATAAGCGCATGTTCATTTCCTTTTAACCCGCACAAAGCGGGTCAAATGCTCAGGATGACAGGTTTTCGGTGATAGAGGACTACTTGGCTGAATACCGGTCCCGCAGCACCGTCTGCCGGCTGGTCATCGGGACCTGACGCCCGGCGATGAAAATTCTTTTCACATCCGTCTTGACGTCCAGAGGATCTCCGTCGGCGACCACCACGTTGGCGGTCTTTCCCACATCGAGCGAGCCCAACTGGTCCGCCACACCCCAGATCTCCGCCGGATTCAGCGTGATGGCCTTGAGCGCTTCATCATGCGGAAGTCCGAACGCGGTGGCGTAGCCTGCGGCGTAAGGCAGGTTGCGCACGGCGTGAGCATCGTACGACGCGAAAGCGATCTTCACTCCGCGTTTGTACAACTCGCCGGGCAACTTGTAGACCGCATCGTAACGTTCGTAGTTTTTAGGGTTTTCGTAAATGGGGCCGACGATGACTGGCACTTTCAGGCTGGCGACGTAGTCGAGGACGGGCTGCGAGTGGCTGACGTGGTTAAGCACGAATCGCAGTTTGAACTGTTGTGCCAGACCTACCGCTGTTTCCAGATCGCTGGGCTCCCGGGCCGCAAGCACAATAGACTTCTTGCCCAGCAAATAGGGCAGCAACGCTTCCAGCCTGAGGTCACGCTTAGGCGGTGACGGGGGACCCTTCTTGTCGTCGGCCTTCGAAAACGTGTCGGGCTTCTTCTTTTCGTAATCGGCCCAGCGCTCGGAATAGTCCTGAGCATCCAGAAATGTCTGTCGCAGTTGGGCCGCCAGGCCCATGCGAGTCTGCGGAAACTTTCTCTTCTCCCAGGACTCGTTGCGCCGCTGCTCACCCGTGAAATTAAGTGGCAGGGCGATGTCGCGAACCAGAAGCATGTCGTTCGCCGATTTGCCGTCGAGTTGCACGAACGCGTCCTCCAGATTGTCGGTGCCGGCGGCGGTACAAAGATCCGGCGCGGTGCCATGCGCGACGGTTTGGCCGTGCGCGACGATCACGATCTCATCGCACAGTTGCTCGACCTCTTGCATGATGTGGGTCGAAAAAAGCAGGCACTTGCCCTGGTCACGCAAGTGGCGCAGCAGTCGCCGCATCGCGCGCGTCGACGTGACGTCCAGCCCGTTGGTGGGCTCGTCCAGGATCAGATGGCGCGGATCGTGGATCAAGGCGCGCGCGAGCGCGACCTTCATGCGCTCCCCGGTGGAAAAACCGTCGGTGCGGCGCTCGAGCAGGTCGCGCATGTCGAGCAGATCGGCCAGCATCGCCAGCCGGCTTGCGCATTCGGCGCGCGGCACGCGCCGCAGGTCGGCGTAATAAAGCACGTTCTCGCGTGCGGTGAGTCGCGTGTACAGGCCGCGCGCGTCCGACAGCACACCGAGTTCGGTGCGCACCGCCACCGGGTTGGCCGCCACGTCGAAACCGCCGACCGTCGCGGTTCCCTGGTCGGCCTGCATCAGCGTCGCCAGGACCCGCAGCGTGGTGGTCTTGCCGGCGCCATTCGGCCCGAGCAGCGCCGTGATGCGCCCATCCTTGGCGACGAACGAGACATCGGTCACCGCCTTGACCAATGTCTTGGAGCGACCGCGCCGCCCGATGAAACTTTTCGCAAGACGGGCGACCTCGATCACTGGTCAGCTCCTGCCGGGCCGGTAGGAGGGCGGAAGAACGGCGGCGCCGGCAGCCGCTCGAGGCACGCGCCATCGACGCCCTCGAACGAGGCCTGGCGCACGAAACGCGCGAGCATCTCGGGCGCGCATCCTTGTGCGCTCACGCCATGGCCGATATTCGGCGCAATCAGATGGCGACTGTTCGGCAACGCCTTGGCGACGCTTGCCGCGTGGCGCGGTGGCGTTGCCGGGTCGGCGCCGCCGGAGAGCAGCAGCACCGGGACGTTCGCGGTCGGCAACGAATAGAACTCGGCCGGTGCTGGTTGATACGCAATCTGCTTGCAAGCCCGCTCGTAGAGTTCGATGAAACCGGTGCCAAAGCGGGTCGCGGCCGCCGCAGCCCGGTCGGCGGCGTCGATGCGCGGCATGTCCTCGGCGCAGATCACCGCGAAGTGCATGCCCCATGCAAGTTTCATCGAATCGTTCGAGCCGAACGAGCCGATCATCGCGGCCAGCGGCGTGAAGTCATCGCTTGCCGCGCGATCGACCGCGTACGGCAGCATCACCGCGAGCTGCGGTGCATATAGCGGCGTGCGCAATGCCGCCACCATCGATTCGCGCGTGAACGGCATCCGCTCGCTGCGCCCGGTGAGCGGATCGGTCAGGGTGATCGGGACCGGCTGCGAAGTGAAGCGCTTGAACAGTGCGTCGACCTGCGTCGCAAACGCCGGAAAACGCGCTGCGCAGGCGGTGTCTTTCGCGCAACCGGCGATCATGCGGTCGAGCGCAGCCTGGCCATCGACCGCGAAACTCGCGGGCAGGCGCATGTCCGGTGGCGCGACACCGTCGAGCACGGCGGTGCGCACGCGGTCGGGAAACTGGCGCAGGTATTCGAGGCCGACGCGCGTGCCGTAAGAAGCGCCCCAGAGATTGACTTGCCCGGCACCGAGCAAGGCACGCACCGCGTCCAGGTCGCGCACCGCGATCCATGTCGCGTATTGGCGCGGATCGGCATCCAGGCTACGCAGGCATGCGCCCATGCGCTCGATCTGGCGTTGCAGGTCGAACGAATCGGCAAGGCGCGGTTTTTTTTCGTCGGTCGCGCAGACCAGCGGGTTCGACTTGCCGGTGCCGCGTTGGTCGATGAACACGATGTCACGGCGCGTATTGATCTGCGCCAGCAGCGGCATTGCCAGTGGCGCAATCTGCATCGCCGGCTGGCCGGGCCCACCGGCAAGCACGAATACCGGATCGGGCGCCTTGTTCTTGGCGAGCGCCGGCACGACCGCAAACTGGATCTTCAGGCGCCGGCCGGTGGTGGTGTCCGGCGTCTCAGGGACCTCGACCTCTCCGCAGCGGATCTCCTGTGACAGACCGGTGATCCGGCAAGGCGACAGCGGCCCGGCAGCGGCTGGCGCCGCAAATGCGTCAACGCTACCGAGCGCAGATGCCAGCCAGGCCACGCAAGCCAGGCAAAACAGGAAGACGGTATGGATGCGCACGACAGCAGCTCCCGGCGCGCCGAGGCGCCGAATTCGAACAGGCGCGGAGCATAAACATGCGCGAGTCTGGACAGCAGGTAATCCTGTAATGCTGCGTGGAAGGTGTCCGTCGGGTAGCGCCTTGCGGTATGTTCTTTTCGATGAGGGCGTCGGCCTGGCAGTCTCGGCGGCACGGCGCTGGTATGTGCAGGCGGTGGGTTCGGTCGCACAAGCGCGCCGGTTCGGGCGCTGTGTAAAAGTGGTTTTCGCTCGATCCAAGGAGAGAACAAGATGAAGGCAAAAGCGATCCAGGTGCAACAACACGGCGGGCCGGAGGAACTCAAGCTGGTCGAACTCGAAGTCGGCGATCCGGGGCCGGAAGAGGTGCGTATCCGCCAGCACGCGGTCGGGCTCAATTACATCGACATTTATCACCGCATCGGCCTTTATCCGCTGCCGCTGCCGCACGGCATCGGCTCCGAGGCGGCCGGGGTGGTGGAAGCGGTGGGCAGCAACGTCAAATTCCTCAAAGAGGGCGATCGCGTTGCGTATCCGCAGAGCCCGGTAGGTTCGTACGCCGATCTGCGTGTGATGCCGGCAGCACCGGTGGTGCGCCTGCCGGCGAAGATCACCTTCGAACAGGCCGCTGCAGTGATGCTCAAGGGTTTGACCGTCCAGTATCTTTTTCGCCAGACCTATCGGCTGCAAGGCAACGAAACGATCCTGGTGCACGCGGCGGCGGGCGGGGTGGGACTGATCGCGTGCCAGTGGGCGAAAGCGCTTGGCGTGAAGGTGATCGGCACCGTGTCGTCGCCGGAAAAGGCGGCGCTGGCGAAAAAACACGGCGCGTGGGAGACGATCGACTACAGCAAGGAAAATTTCGTCGAGCGCGTGAAGCAAATCACCAAGGGCGCAAAAGTGCCGGTGGTGTACGACGGTGTCGGCAAGGACACGTGGGAAGGCTCGCTCGACTGCCTGCAGCCGCGTGGCCTGATGGTGAGTTTCGGCAACGCATCCGGCCCGGTGACCGGCGTGAATCTCGGCATCCTCGCCGCCAAGGGATCGTTGTTCCTCACGCGCCCGACGCTTGCCACGCACGTGGTGCCGCGCAAGCGGCTCGAGGAGTCGGCTGCGGAGATGTTCGACCTGATCGGCAGCGGCAAGATCCAGATTGAGATCGACCAGCGCTACCCGCTTGCCGAGGCAGCGAACGCGCATGCCGATCTCGCCGCGCGCAAGACCACCGGTTCAACCGTGCTGCTGCCCTGACACGCTCTTTGCACTGACGGCGCCTTGAACGGCGATTCCGAAGCCGCCGCCGCGCACGAGCGGCGGCTGATTGTCATGTTGTCGCTGGCCGCTTTCGGCAGTGCGATGTCGATGCGCGTTGCCGATGCACAGCTGCCGGCGCTCGGCGACACGTTCGGGGTGGGTCTTGCCGGCGCGGCGCAGGTGATCACCGTATTCTCGGTCGCCTATGGCGTGCTGCAACTCGCGTACGGTCCACTCGGCGATCGGCACGGCAAGTGGCGGATCGTCACGCTCGCCGTGCTCGCCTCCGCGGCTACCGCGTTTGCATGCGCGGTGGCGACCGACTTCCGGGTGTTGCTGATCGCACGCGGGTTCGCCGGTGCAACCTGCGCCGGCATCATTCCGCTGTCGATGGCGTGGATCGGCGACGCGGTTGCCTACGAACGGCGCCAACCGGTGCTGGCGCGTTTCCTCACCGGCCAGATCGCTGGCATGGCGACCGGGCAGTGGCTGGGCGGCATCGCCTCGGATTACTTCAACTGGCGTGTGCCGTTCGCAGTGCTTGCGGTGTGTTTCCTGGTCTCCGGCGCGCTGCTGTGGCGCACCCGCGCGCTTGCGCTGAGCGTCGCGCCACCGGTACCGCGCAGCGGACGCTTGTTGCGCGAGACCGGCTACGTCTTGCGCGAGCCGTGGGCGTGGATCGTGTTGTGCAGCGTATTTCTCGAGGGCGTGGTGTTGTACGGACCGTTCGCGTTCCTCGCCACCCACCTGCACCTGGAGACCAGGGTATCGCTGGCGGCAGCAGGTGCCCTGGTCACGCTGTACGCATTGGGCGGGCTGCTGTTTGCGATTGCCTCGCGGCGGCTGGTGCCGCGTCTCGGCGAGACCGGGTTGGCGCGTGGCGGCGGCGTATTGATGCTGCTCGGCCTCCTGCTTGCCGCGTTTTCATCGGTCTGGTGGACCGCGCCGCTCGCGTGTGTCGCGACCGGATTCGGTTTCTACATGTTCCATAACACGCTGCAGACCAACGCCACCCAGATGGCGCCGCAGGCACGCGGGGTGGCCGTGTCGCTATTTGCGGCGTGTTTTTTTCTCGGCCAGACGGCTGGGGTTGCGCTGGCGTCGCTCGCGGTCGATCGATTTGGAACCCGCCCGTTGCTGGCCGCGGGTGGTCTTGCCGTGTTGCTGGTCGCGCTGCTGTTTGCGGTGGCGCGCCCGCGATTCACGACAGCTTGAACTCCGGCAACTTGCGCGCCACCGCGAGGTTTTTCAGGGT
>Ga0137409_10004603_pt1 | contig 14462 bp, 17 predicted proteins | sample CZODoug1_16funga_FD_122059 | JGI IMG/M metagenome (GOLD analysis project Ga0137409, IMG submission 122059) | Vadose zone soil fungal communities from Angelo Coast Range Reserve, California, USA - CZODoug1_16fungal (Hybrid Assembly) | ecosystem: Environmental > Terrestrial > Soil > Vadose zone... | reverse complement strand
GCGCTTTCGTTCTAGGTCAGAGCGCCTGGGCAGACCTCGGCGAAGTCGTAAAAGAAGAACCCGAAGTGCCGTCCAGCCGCCTTGTTCATGAGCGTGCCTGTCACTCTACCGGGCCGACTCCCGCCGGTCAAGAACTTTTCCGGGGGCGGACCTCACCGGTCGCCCGATCCTTGCCATGGTGGAACCGCTTGATGATCCGGTCTCGGTAATAGTAGATTGGCAGGCAGATCGCGGTGATGGCGGCGATGAAGATCGCGGCGTAGACGTACTGCTGCTCGGCGACGTTGGCCCCGAAGTACGACGAGATCCAGGTGCCGGGAATGCGACCGAGGGTGGACACCACCGCGAAGACCCAGAACGGCATCGGGCTCAGCCCGAACAGGTACGACAGGATGTCTTTGGGAAAGCCGGGGATCAGATAGAGGATGAAGCACAGGATCACTCCCTCGGCCTCGAGGATGAAGCTCATCCGGTTCCAGTGGTGCTCGCTGAGCCACGGCCGCACCAGCGGCTCGCCCCACTTGCGCCCCACCCAGAAGCAGAACAGGGTGCCGATCGTCAGGCCGATCGACGAGTAGAAAAGCCCGAGCCAGGTGCCGAAGAGCGCGCCGCCGACCGGCCCGGTGATCTCGCCGGGGATCGGCGAGATGATGACCTGGATCGCCTGGATGGCGATGAAGACCAGCGGCGCCATCCAGCCCCACGAGCGGACGGTCTCCTTCAGAAACTTCTTGTCCTGGTAGAGCCGGACCACGAATCGGACGATCGCGGCGTCCGCGGCGACGAGCCAGATGATGATCGCGAGCAGCGCCAACAGAACCGCCGTGACGATCGCCCATCGAGCGCGGTCGGTCATCGGCGGTGAACCGCGCCCCTAGATGGCTGGACGGCGATCTCTCCAGGGCGACGCCGCCTCAAAGGCGGCCGAGGCGGCCAGCACCGTGGCATCGGCGTGGCGCCGCCCGACGATCTGCAGACCGACCGGGAGGCCTTCGTCGGTCCAGCCGGCGGGCACGCTCGCCGCGGGCTGGCCGGTCAGATTGAAGGGATACGTGAACGGCATCCAGCCGAGCACCGAGACGTCCTGTCCGGCGATCTCGCGCGGCGGGTGCGCGCCCGCGGCAAACGGCAAGATCGCCACCGTCGGCATGAGCAACACGTCGAAACGCTCGAGGAAGGTCTGCGCCTCGCGCCAGTATTCCTCGACGCGCGCGACGGCGCGCAGGTAGTCACGCGCGGTCACCGCGCCGCCGCGGCGGATGAAGCGCACGAGCGAGGGATCCATGTGCGGCTCGGCGTCGGGCAGCCGATCGGACCAGGCCGCGTAGAACTGCGCGGCAATCATCGTCGCGAAGATCTCCTCGGGGTTTTCCCACCCGGGATTGACGACCTCCACGTGACAGCCGAGCGTCTCGAACACGCCCGCGGCGTTCTCGCAGACCGCCAGGATCTTCGGGTCCACCGCCGCGTAGCCGAGATCGGGGGTCCACGCCACGTGCAGTCCCTTCACCTCGCCGTCGCACGCCGCGAGAAACGAGCCGACCTCGCGCGGCAGCGAGCCGCGGTCGCGGTCGTCGCCGCCGGCCACGACGTCGAGCACCGCCGCCGCGTCGCGAACCGTGCGCGTGATCGGGCCGACGTGGTTGACGCGCTCGAAGCCGCCGAACACCGCCCGGTCCGGCACGCGGCCGAACGAGGGCTTGAGGCCGTACAGCCCGCAGAACGCCGCCGGGATCCGGATCGAGCCGCCCGCATCGGTCCCGAGCGCCACCGGCCCCACGCCGCTCGCCACCGCGGCCCCGCCGCCGCCGCTCGAGCCGCCGGGCGTCAGGGTCAGATCCCACGGGTTGCGCGTGACGCCGAAGAGCGGATTCTCGGTGAACGCCTTGTGGGCGAACTCGGACGTGTTGGTCTTGCCGAGGAGCACCATGCCGGCGGCTTTGAGCCGGCCGAACGCGAGCGCGTCCTCTTCCGGCACGAAGTCCGCGAAGAGCCGCGAACCGCCCGTGGTGGTCAGCCCGCGCGTCGGCAGGACGTCCTTGACCGACAGCGGCACGCCGTGGAGCGGGCCGATGGGCTCCCCCTTCATCACGGCGATCTCCGCTTCGCGCGCGGCCACCCGCGCGACGTCGGCCGTCACGAGGCAGAACGCGTTGAGCGCCGGGTTGACCGCTTCGAGCCTTGCCAGGATCACGTCGAGGACCTCGAGCGGCTTGACCTCTTTACGCCGAACGAGATCCGCGATCTCGAGCGCGGAGAGCCAAGTCTCCATTGACGGCCCGCATTGTATCATTGCGCTCCGTGCAGATCGTGGATCGCCGGGGGACACTCGTCACCGTCCTTCGCCCGACGGCCACGGGATCGCTCGAGGGCGCGTGGGTGCGCATTCCCGACGGCTCGTGGCTCGGCATCGAGCCCCGCGCGACGCGGGACGCGCCGTGGGGCTGGTCCGATCGCCTCTGGCACGCCGCGGAGCCGCCCGCCAACGGCTGGCAGGGAGCGCGGCTCACGCTGTTCGAGGCGATCGACTGGGCGCGGATCGACCGCATTCCCGTCCTCGGCGAACCCGCGCGCTTGCCGCCCGGCGGCGGGACGGCGGTGTTGAACCTCATCGCCGCTCGCGCGGCCGAACAGGGCGCCGGTCCCCTCGCCTATCGCGGCCCCTATCCAACCGAGCAGCTCTTCCTGGCCCTGCTCGAGTCGTTCCGCTACGAGCCGGAGGTGCCCGATCCGCTCGCGACGTTCGTGGCCGGAGGTCTCACGTGGCGGCCCGCGCCCGCCGAGCGGCTGTTCGTCGGCGACGATCTCTACGTGCAGCGGCGCGAGCGGATCGAGAAGGTCGTCTGGCGCGGCATCACCTACTATCGTCCGGAGTGGCAGGGCGTCGTGCGTCACGCCCCGCGGCGCGTCGTCGACGCGCCCGGCGGCGTGCGCTGCGGGCTCTGGGCGCTCGCGCGACCGCTCGAGGATGCGCTCCTGCTCCGCTCCGACGGCGACCTCGACGCGATCCTCGCCGAGGAGCCCGCGCCCTCGGCGAGTCGGCCGTTGCTGGCCGAGGTGTGGACCGGGGTGGCCGCGGTGGTCGCGGCGCGCGGCGCCGCGCCGCTCGCGCCTTTCGTGGAGTCGGTCGCCCAGGCCTTCTCGCTCGAGTGGGGACCGATCGCCAGGGATCTCGTTCAGATCGGACGGGGCCGCGTGCGAATCTCCGGGCGGCTGCGGGATGCGCTCGCGGCGGGGCTCGCGGCGGCGCCGGCCACGGCCGACCGAGCGGCGCTCGGGCTGGCCGTCATCGCCGAGATGGGGGCGCTGGTGGGCGACGCGCTGCGGGCGCGCGCGCAGGCGGAGATCGTCAGGCTCGGCACGATCGAGCGGCCGCCGAGTCTGGCGGACGCATCGGCGTCGGCCGAGCGGAGCGGCGCCGAGCGGGCACGAGACATCACCGCCGCGGTGGCGGCCCTGCTCGCCGACCTTGCCGACTGAGCTTCAGTGCGTCGCGCTGAAGATGATCCAGACGTTGAAGGCGATGAACGCCGCCACGGACAACGTCGAGAGCACGACGTAGCCGATCCAGAGCAGCTCCTCACGACCTTGCTCCACCCGCCCCGCGCCGGTCAAAAGCCCCTTCGCGTACGCGATCGCGTCGTGCTTGAGGGTGGGCACCCCGAGCACGTCGACGAAGATGTGGTAGCCGTCCATCTCGATGAAGCAGAAGGGATACAGCGCGACGAGCAGCGCCTGCCACTGGATGATCCCGGACGCGGCGGCGAAGGCCTGCGTGAAGCTGCCCGGCGGCGACTTGACGGCGACGATGAAGGCGACGGCGCCGAGGACCAGATGCACGAGCGCGCCCGTGACCGCGGTGACGACGCGGGCGCGGCGGCTCGCCATGAAGATGTCGGTGACGTCGACGTAGAAGGTCGGCACGAAGCCGTGCAGGAAGGTGAAGCCGAACTCGCGCACGCGACGCCGATAATGGATGCAGGCCAGCCCGTGCACGAACTGGTGCAGCGCGACGCTGGCGAAGAACAGCAGCTTGACCGTCAGGATACCGCGCAGGGCGTGGCCGCCGAACCCCTCGAGCATGTCGTGCACGTCGCGAAAGAGGACCAGCGCCGCGGCGGCGCCGAGGACGGCCAGCGCCGCGCAGACGATCGCGGCGATCGGCGTGAAGACGAGGAACCCGCCGTACCGATAGAGCGCCTGGAAGAACGGCTGGACGTTGTGGCTCGAGATCCGGATGCGCTCGAGCCCGGTCAACACGAGCTCGAGCGCCTTCACGATGACCCGGCCGCGGTTGCGCGCCAGCACCGCGCGCAGGCGCGACCGAGGCTCGAACGTCAAGAGCTGCGCGCGCTGGAGCTTGCGCAGGAGGCTCGGGATGATCTCGAAATCGAACTCGCCGAATTTCAGGACGTACGCGGTCGCGATCTCCTGCAGCGAGGTGGCGCCGTCCATCTGGTCCCAGAGGAAGCGCTCCTGCGCGGAGAGCAGGAGGAATCGGTCCGTCGTGGTGTTCTTGAGGATGAAGCCGGACGCGACGGCCAGCCGCGAGCGGAGCTCGGAGATCTCATAGGATTCCGACTCCACCCGGCGCGGGCGCGAGCTGAGGTAGCCGGTGACGCTCGCGACCTGGCGGAGCTCGAAATCCTCCTCGTCGCGTCGGACGAGCAGCTCGAACTTGGCGGGCGCGGGGCGCTGCATCACCGCGTCTCGACGTCGAGGCCCGTGGCCTCGAGGCCCCAGCGGGTCGCCTCGGCGACCTGCAAGGTCGACCGCCGCAGTCGCTCCATGAAGACCAGGACCATCGCGTGGAAGAACGCGGCGGCGGCGCGCGGCGCGGTCTCGGTCATCGCCTGCAGGCTGTCCCGTCCGAGAACGAGCAGCTCGACCTCCGTCTCGGCCTGGGCGGTGGCGGACCGGGGTGAGCCGTCGAACAGGCTCATCTCGCCGAAGAAGTCGAAGGGCTCCACGCGGACCAGCACTTGCTCGACCTTGCCGGTCACCGATTTGGAAATGAGGATCGTGCCGCGCCGCACGATGAACATCTCGTCGCCGCGATCGCCCTCGCGGAAGAGAATCTGATGCCGGCGGAGATCGCGCTCACGCAGGCGATCGGTCAGGGCGAGGAGGTCCGGATCGGAGAAGGCCTCGAACACACGGACGTCGCGCAGGAACGCGAGTGTCTCGGCCGACGCCTGCACGACGCGCGGTGGGAGCGAGGCCTACGTGGCCACGCGGCTGATGAGGCTGCTCCGGAACTCGTGCCGCCGCTCGTTCGACGGCGTCTTGGCGAGCCGGGCCAGAGCCTGCTGCACCGTCGAGCGCTCGGCGTCGCTCAGCTCGTATTCCGCGAGGAGCGGCTCGGGCGCACGCTGGAGCTCAGCGAGAAACGCCGGATCGATCATCACCCGCCCCACCAGCTCCCGCAGTCCTTGCGCCATCGGGCGAATGATACCAATTTCTCCGACCGTTTGATAGGCTCCCGCCATGTTCCGCGGTTCGCGCGGCCTCGAGATGCGTCGAGTGCGCGTGCTCGGCGCGCGCGGGCGCGGTCGTCGTCACGAGCTCCGCGACGCTTCTCCGGAAACTCCGCCGTCGCCGGTTGCCGCGTGGGAGACGCCCGACCGGACGTGAGGCACGCCAGGGCGCGGCGGTTCGCGACCGCCGGCATCGCGCTGCTGGCCGTCGCGACGGTGGTGGTGCAGACGCGGGCGGCGGCGGCGCAGCCGGACCCGCGCATCCCCTGGATCGGCTACCTCGCCAACGAGCCCACGACGGACTCGGCCCCGGTCCTGCGTGACGGCCTGCGCGAGCGGGGCTGGGTCGAGGGTCAATCGGTCAAGATCTGGTACCGTTACGTCCAGGGCAAGCCCGACCTCTATTCCCAGCACGCCGACGATCTCGTGCGGCTCAACGTCGCCGTGATCGTGGCCGTCGGCCCCCTGGCGATCGCGGCCGCGCGGCAGGCGACGAAGACGATCCCCATCGTCGTGATCTCCTTCGACGACCCCGCCCCCGCTCCGGAAACCAACCTCACCGGAATCACCACGTTCGTCCCCGAGCTGGCCGCGCAGCGCCTCGACCTCTTGCGCCAGGTGGTGCCGCGCCTCGCCCGCGCCGCGGTGCTGTGGCGCTCCGCCGGCGCGAGCACGGCCGACGACCTGCGCGCGACCCAGGCCGCCGCGAGCGCGCGCGGGGTCGAGGTGACACCCGTCGCCGTCACCAGCGACCTCGACGTGCGCGAGGCGTTGACCGAGATCGGGAAGCTCCGCCCACAAGGGCTGATCGTGCTCGCCGACGCGGTGGCGCTCGCGCACCGGCAGCGGCTGGCCACCTTCGCGAGCCGCGCGAAGCTGCCCGCGGTGTTCCCGTCCCGCGATTACGCCGACGCCGGCGGTCTCCTCGCGTACGGCGCGAGCTGGGCCGACGTCTTCCGACAGGCCGCCGGGCTCGTCGACCAGATCCTGAAAGGCGCCAAGCCGGCGGATCTGGGCATACGGCGCGCGTCGCGGCTCGAGCTCGTGATCAATCTCCGCGCCGCGCGCGCGCTGCCGGTCACGGTTCCGTCGTCCTTGCTCCAGCGCGCGGATCGGGTCATCGAGTGATGCGACGCCGGTCGGCGCTCCTGTGCGCAGCGGCGTGGCTCGCGGGCTGCGCGACGCAGCAGTGGATCTACGACAAGCCGGGGCTGAAGCCGGCGAAGCTCGATCACGACATGGCGGTCTGCCGCAAGGAAGTGAAGGATCCTCAGACCGTCTCGCTGCCGGGATCGCTACGAGGGGACCGCGCGATCTTCAACCGCTGCATGGAGCGCAGGGGGTACACGGTGCGGACGGAGAAGGCCAGCTGATCGAGGCGGAACCGGTGCCCATGGTTCCGAGTTTTCGATTCGGAGGTGCGCCGATGCGTGGGGTGCGACTCGCTGTCCTGATCGCGGTCGTGGCGTGGAGCGGCGCCGGCAGCGCGGCGGCGGCGAACTACGCCCAGGAAACGCTCGATCGATACTTCCGGTTCGAGTATCAGGTCACGCCGAGCGCCACGCGGCCGGTCGTCAGCGGGTACGTGTACAACATGAACCCCGGCACGCCGGCCGAGCGTATGCAGCTCTCCATCGAGAGCCTCGACGCCTCGGGCAACGTCATCGGGAAGTCGTCGACCTGGGTTCTCGGCAACGTGCCGCCGGGCAATCGCGCCTATTTCAGCGCGTCGGCCGTGCCGGGCGCGTCGTATCGGGTCCAGGTGCTCTCCTTCGACTGGGGCAGCCGCGGCGGCGCCAGCAACTGACCCGCGCCGACGTCATGGCGCGGGCGAGAAGGTGATCGTTCCCCCGCCCTCCGCGTGAGCGCGTGGCGCTCGGTTCTGGTATGGTGAAGGTGCCATCACTGGCACGGAGGTCACACGTCATGCGATACATCGTTGCGCTCCTCCTCGTTGTCGCGGCGCTGGCGGGTTCGAGCGTGCCGAGCTGGGCCAGCTCCGAGTCCACCGCGGTCGAGGTTGGATCCTCGGCGGGCAGCGCTTTCGGGACGATGGTCTACGCGCCGCTCAAGGCGGCGTTCTGCATCCTCGGCGGAATCGGCAGCGGATTCACCGCGATCGCCTCGCCGCCGACGGCCGGCAAGGTGGCGATGGCCAGCTGCGGTGGAGCCTGGACCGTATCTCCCAACGTCATCCGAGGGCGCGAGCCCCTGAAATTCGTCGGGGACACTTCACCCAACCGCGCGACGGCCGCCCGCTAGGGTCGCGCGCCGAGCGCGGCGCGACGTCGAACGGTCGTGCCGGCTCTGCGGCGGTATCGCCGGGCGGGGCTCGGTCTCACGCTGTGCGCACTGATCGCCGCGGGGTGCGCCTCGACGAGGACGAGCCGCCCGACGACGGCGGCTTCGGCGGCCGGAACGCGCATCGTGGGACTCGCCTCCTGGTACGGACAGCGTCACCAGGGACACGCGACCGCTTCGGGCGAGGCCTTCGACATGAACAAGCTCACGGCCGCGCACCGCACGATGCCCTTCGGGACCCGCCTGCGAGTGACGAACGTCGAGAACGGGCGGAGCGTCGTGGTGCGCGTGAACGATCGAGGACCGTGGGTGAGCGATCGCGTCCTCGACGTGAGTCAGGCGGCCGCGAAGACCCTCGGCATGACCGGCGACGGCGTGACGAAGGTTGAGATCGTCGTGCTCGGCCCGAACTGACGCAGTCAGCTAGAGCTAGACGGCGGGCATGCCTCCGAGCACGTCGCGGCTCAGCCCGGCATGCGTGACGCCGGCACGGCGAAGCTCGCGCGTCGCCTCGATCCAGTCGGCGCCGCGCGGAAGCACGGCACCGCCCGACCTCACCGCGTACACGCTCGGATCGTCGACCCCCGGCGGAACCTTGCCGCTGTCCCGGAGCGCCTTCGCCGCGTCGATCAGCCGCTTGCGAGTCCTGATGACCATGGCGTCGCTGCTGCCCAGGCGCTCGTTCGTGCGGTCGTAGATCGGCCCCATGCTCTCGGTGACCGCCTGGTCTTGCAGGAAGATGGCGTCGATGCCCGTGTAGCTGACCGTCTTCTGCGCTTTGCGGTCGATCTCGTAGTCGTTGGCGGCGTTGGCGACGCAGCGAAAGCGCCCGTACCAGTCGGTGGTGTTCGGCAGAGTGCGCGGCGGTTTCACGACCTGCCGACCGGCGCTCCGGGTTCCCTGCGGCGCACGCGCCACGGTGATGGCCAGCGTGTGCTCGTCGTCCATCGGCACCCACGCGCGCACACGAACCTCGAGTCCGAGCACGCCCGTCGGCACCATCGCGTAGAACGGGAACAGGAAGTTGGCGATGCGCCAATAGTCCGTGTCCGCCTCGGCCGGCCGATAGGCGCCGTACATCACGCCGAAGTCCATGTCGCTCACCTCGTAGCGCGGCGCTCGATCGGCCAGGGCGTAGCGGGCCCAGGACCCGGGCGGCGCTTCGCCGGCGCTCACGCTGCCGAGGTGGAGGAACACGGTGTGGCAGGTGTCGATGTCGCCCTCGAGCGCCTGCATCCAGTTGCACTCGCGCTGGTAGATCTGGATGCTGCTGTCCGCCAGCAAGGTGGGCTCGAGCTCCGGCAGGGGCGGCGGGGTCTCGCGCGGCCCGAGGTAGGCCCAGATGAGGCCGGCGCGCTCCACGCAGGGATAGGCGACGGCTCTCACCTTCTGCTTGAAGTTGCTCTCCTCGGGCTCGTTCGGCATGTCGACGCAGCGGCCGCCGACGTCGAACTTCCAGCCGTGGTACACGCACCTGAGGCCTTCCGCCTCGTTGCGGCCGTAGAAGAGGCTGGCGCCGCGGTGGGGGCAGCTGTTTCGCACCAGACCGACGGCGCCGGAGGACACGCGGAACGCGATCAGATCCTCACCCAAGAGTCGCACGCGCAGCGGGACGCCGTCGCGCTCCGGCAGCTCGCTCGACAGGGCGGCCGGCATCCAGTACTGGCGCATCAGCTCGCCCATCGGCGTTCCGCGCCCGACCCGACACAGGAGCTCGTTGTCTTCGCGGCTCAGCATGTCATGTTCCTCTCACCGGGATGTCTCCGCGCGCGAGCTGCGCGTCGTCGTTCGCGTAGACGTTAGCATATAATCCCGCGCAGCCATGGCGCCGGCAGAACGGCCAACGGCGGCGCCGGAGGAGACGCCACCATGATGCGTGTGCTCACCATCGCCCTCGTCGCGGCCCTGGCTCTCGCCGGGGCGAGCCTCGACACGCGAGCGCAGTCGGACGCGCCGCCGATCAAGATCGGCTACGCCATCTCGCGAACCGGGCCCTTCGCGCCGGGCGCCCAGGCCACGCAGGAGCCGAGCTACATCCTGTGGGCCGAGCAGGTCAACGCCGCCGGCGGGATCAGCGTCAAGGGCCAGAAGCGGAAGGTCGAGCTGATCAGCTACGACGACCGTAGCGAGGTCGAGACGATCGTCCGCACGTTCGAGAAGCTGATGGTCACCGACAAGGTCGACCTGATCCTGCCGCCCTGGGGCTCGACCGCGAACTTCGCGGTGGCGCCGCTCGCGAACCGCCACGGCTATCCGGTGCTGGCACCGACGGCCCTCTCGATGAAGCTCGTCGACATGAAGCTGCCGTACTTCTTCTCGATGCTGCCCCAGCCGTACGTGCTGATGGCGGCGGCGGCCGACATGCTGGCGGCCAACGGCATCAAGGCCGTCGCCGTCATCTACATGGACGACGTGTTCGGGCTCGAGAACATCGCCGCCTTCGAGCCCGCGGTGAAAGCCAAAGGCATCGAGATCGTCGAGAAGAAGAGCTATCCGCTCGGCATCAAGGATCTGTCGCCGGTGCTCCGCGCGATCAAGGACAAGAACCCGGACGCGTTCGTCGGGCTCACCTACCCGCCGGACACGATCCTCGCCTCGAAGCAGTCGAAGGAGATCGGCTTCAACCCGAAGGTCTTCTTCACCGCGGTCGGCACCGCCTTCCCGCTCTACAAGCAGGTCATGGGCCCCGACTCCGACGGTGTCAGCGGTATCGGATCGTGGAGCGTGAAGACGAGCCCGGCCGCGAAGGCGTTCTTCGAGGCTCACCTGGCGCGCTTCCAGAAGGAGCCCGATCGCTGGGCGAGCGCCCATTGCTGGGCCGGGCTCCAGATCATGCAAGCGGCGATCGAAAAGGTGGGCGTCGACCGCAAGGCGATCCGCGACTACATCGCGGGCGGCGAGCACGCGACGATCATCGGGACGGTCCGGTTCAAGGGATCGGAGATCCAGTTCCCCGGCACCGTCAGTCAGTGGGTCGGCGGGGACTTCGAGGTTGTGTGGCCTGCGGATCGCGCTACCGCCAAGCTCGTCATTCCCAAACCGGCTTGGAAATAACCGCCTCGCGGTCTGGGCCGCGCTAGCCGGATTGTTCACGAGCGCTTACGCTCGAGGCGGGCGGGGCCTGTCGCAGGGTACGGGCCCGCCGGTCCGGCACTCGGGCGCCGGCGCTCGTGAACAATCCTCCCTGGTGCTGCCCCGGCCGTGAGGCTTTGGATCGAGATCGTTATTTCTGGGTTCATCACGGGTGGGATTTATGCGTTGGTGGCGATGGGGCTGAATTTGCAGTATGGGCTCATGCGCATCTTGAATGTGTCGCACGGTGAGTTCCTGATGCTGGGCGCGTATCTCACCTACTGGGCGTACCTGGTCTTGCATCTGAGTCCGTTCGTGTCCCTGCCGCCGCTGCTCGTCGGGCTCTTCGGCGTTGGGCTGGTGGTGCATCGGCTGTGCTTTCGGCGGCTCGCCGAGACGACGCCGGAGGTGGAGGCGTTCGAGGCGCGAAGCCTGCTGGTCGGGTTCGGGCTGATGTTCGTCGTGCAGAACGTCGCGCTGCTGGTCTGGGGCGCCGACCTCCGCGGCTATCAGTACCTCTCGAACACGGTGTCGATCGCCGGCGTGGGCTTCACCGCCAACCGGCTCGTGGCCTTCGTGGGCGCGCTCGTCCTCGGCCTCGGCCTCATCGCCCTGCTGCGCGCGACCCTGCTCGGCCGGGCCGTGCGCGCCATGATGCAGTCGCCGACCGGGGCCCTGCTCGTCGGCATCGACGTGCGGCGCCTGCACCCGGCGGTGTTCGGCGTCGGACTGGCGCTGGCCGGCGCGGCCGGCGCGCTGCTCTCGATGGTGTTCGAGATCTCGCCGTCGATGGGCGAGCCCTACACGGTCACGGCGCTGATCGTCATCGCCCTCGGCGGCTTCGGCAGCGTCACCGGCAGCTTGCTCGGCGGCTTGCTGCTCGGCGTCGTCGAGGCCATCGGGATGCATCTCACCAGCCCGTCGCTGAAGATGGTGCTCTCCTACGGCGTCTTCATGCTGGTGCTGATCACGCGCCCCAACGGACTCTTCGCCCGCTGATGCCGCGCCGCGCGCTCGCGGCCGTCGCCGGCGGCGCCGCAATCGCGGCCGCCTTGCCCTGGCTGCTCGACGACTTTCTCGTCTCGCTGGCGCTCTCGTGCTTGATGTATGTCGCGCTCGCGACGAGCTGGGCGATGTTCTCCGGGGCGACGCGCTACGTCTCGCTGGGCACGTCCGCCTTCTTCGGACTCGGCGCCTACGTGAGCGCCTGGACGGTCGCGGCCGCGCCGTGGCCGGTGGTGATCGCCGGCGGCGCCCTGGTCGCCGCCGCGTTCGCGGGCCTCGCCGGCCTCGCGATCCTGCACCTGCGCGGCACGTACTTCGCGGTCCTCACCTTCGGCATGAGCGAGCTCACGCGCCACGCCGTCACGTACGGTGAAAAGCAATACGCCGGCACGGTCGGCCGCGTGTTGACGGTGGTCCCGTCGAACCGCACCGTGTACTTCACGGTGCTCGTCATCGCGGTCGCCGCCGTGATCGCCGCGGTCGTCGTGCGCGGCAGCCGGTTCGGCCTGGCGCTCATCGGAATCGGCGCCGACGAGCAGCGGGCGCAGACGCTCGGCGTGCCCACGCGCTGGGTGAAGGTCGCGGGCTTCGCGCTCAGCGCGGCCTTCGCCGGCGCGGCGGGCGCGGCCATGGCGGTACGCTGGACCTACATCGATCCCACCGCGGTCTTCAATCCGTTCATCGGGCTCCAGACCGTGCTGATCGCGATCGTCGGCGGCCCGCTGAGCCTCACGGGCCCGCTGCTCGCCGCCCTCGTGTTCAGCCTGCTGGCCGAGTTCCTCCGCCTGCAGTTTCCCTACGCGTACCTGATCGCGCTCGGGCTCCTGCTGATCGTCGCGGTGCTCTATCTGCCGCACGGTCTGGCCGGTCTCTGGCAGCATCGCGCCCGCGTCGGGCCCGCAGCGGAGGCGCGGTGACGACGCCCGCGCTGGCCGCTCGCGGCATCGTCGTCCGCTTCGGAGGGCTGACGGCGGTCGACGGCGTCGATCTCGAGATCGAGGACCGCACGCTCGTGGGGATCATCGGACCGAACGGCGCCGGCAAGACCACCTTCTTCAACGCGCTCTCCGGCCTCGTGACACCGGCCTCGGGCCGCCTGTTCGTCGGCGGCGCCGATCTGACGCGCAAGCCGGCACACGTCTTCGCGCGCGCGGGGATCGCGCGGACGTTTCAGACTCCGCGCGTGTTCGCCGATATGACCGTCGCCGAGAGCGTCCGCTTCGGCCTCGAGTTCGCCGGCCGCCGGCGGCGTGCCGAGCGCGCGTCGCTCGGGGACGCGCCGGCGATCCTCGACTTCCTCGGCCTCGCCGAGTCGGCGGCCGTGCCGGTCCGGGCCGTCACGCCGGCGCGCCAGCGATTGCTCGAGATCGGCATGGCGCTGGCGACACGGCCGCGGGTCCTGCTGCTCGACGAGGTGGCCGCCGGCTTGACCCAGGCAGAGGTCGAGAGCGTGGCGCGGCTCATCCGTCGCTGCCGCGACGAGCTCGGGCTCGCGGTCGTGTGGATCGAGCACGCCGTGGCCGTGCTCCTCGACGCGGTCGAGCGCGTCCTGGTACTGCACCAGGGCCGGAAGCTCGCCGAGGGCGCCCCTTCGGCGGTCGCGCGCGATCCCCACGTCATCGAAGCCTATCTGGGAGACGGCGCGGCGGAGGCTCGGCCGTGAGCGTGGCGCTGAAGGTCACGGGACTGTCGGCCGGCTACAGCGGCTTTCACATTCTCGACGGGTTCGATCTGGATCTGGTCGCGGGTCGAATCACCGCGATCGTCGGCTCGAACGGGGCCGGGAAAAGCACCTTGCTCAAGGCGCTGGCCGGCTTGCTCCCGCGCGGCGGACGGGCGACGCTCGACGGCCAGGTGCTGCCGCCCGGCTCCGCCACCGCGGCGGTGCGCGCGGGCCTGATCCTGGTCGCCGAAGGGCGGCACCTCTTCCCGCGCATGACGGTCCTGGAAAATCTGCAGCTCGGCGGCTGGCTCCTCGCCAGGCAAGAGCGCGCCGCGCGCCTCGAGCGGGCGCTCTCGCTCTTCCCGCGTCTGGGCGAGCGGCGCCATCAGCTCGCCGGCTCGATGAGCGGCGGCGAGCAGCAGATGGTGGCGCTGGCGCGCGCGCTCGTCGGGCGTCCGCGGCTTCTCATGCTGGACGAGCCCTCGCTCGGCCTGGCGCCGCGACTCGTGGACGAAGTGATGACGCTCGTGCGACGCATCCGCGACGAGGACGTGACCGTCCTCCTGATCGAGCAGAACGTCGCGAAGGCGCTCACGATCGCCGACGACGCGCACGTCCTCGAGCGCGGCCGTCTGGTCGCCAGCGGACCGGCTTCGGAGCTCCTGCGGTCGAGCCAGGTACGCACCGCCTATCTCGGCCAGCCAGGCCGGTGAAAAGGGGGCGCGGGAGATCTCAGGCTGGCGTCCGCGTGGGGTCTCTTGTAGAGTCTCGTCGCTGAGCGTCGTCAACCCCGCAGGAGTCTCGGAGGCCAGCATGGCGAGCAATGTGGTCCGCGTCGGCGATGTGGAAATCATGATGCTGTCGGACGGGATGCTCGAGTTCGACCTCTGCAACTTCTTCCCGACGATCCCGGAAGACAACTGGAATCCGTACGAGGCGCACCT
>Ga0137409_10004600_pt1 | contig 14464 bp, 11 predicted proteins | sample CZODoug1_16funga_FD_122059 | JGI IMG/M metagenome (GOLD analysis project Ga0137409, IMG submission 122059) | Vadose zone soil fungal communities from Angelo Coast Range Reserve, California, USA - CZODoug1_16fungal (Hybrid Assembly) | ecosystem: Environmental > Terrestrial > Soil > Vadose zone... | reverse complement strand
AGGAGCACGTAAAAGGCGTGGAAATGGGCTGTCCGGCTGCGGCCCTCGGCTCGGAGATGCCGCGTCAGGCCCCCGAGGTACGGCGCGCGGCCACGCGCCGCATCAAGGAGATGATCGATGTCGTTGCTCGCCAGTCGCCCGACTGGGGGCAGCGGGGCGCGCACGAGCACGCGCTCGTTACCGTGGCCACGATGGTCGGCGCATTGTTGCTGGCGCGCGCCGTCGACGACCCCAAGCTTTCCGACACGCTGCTGAAGGCGGCGTTGAAGCATCTAGCCCCCGCTGGCACCTGAGTGCACCTGCACCCGTGCCGGCTCTTCGTCGTGCGAAAATATGATGTGCATCATATGCTGACTATGCGCAATGAACGACACCACCCGCATCCCGTCGCCCCTGCTCGGTCATCGCCGCAACCGAATTCGTGACGCCCACTGAAAGGCATTCCCATGAAGCTCAAGAAATCCATCGCGCTCGTTACGGGCGCCTCGTCAGGCATCGGCAAAGCGACGGCGGAGCGCCTCGCGACGGCTGGCTACAAGGTCTACGGCACCAGCAGAAGCGGAGCGCAAACGGGCCAGCGATCGTTCGCGATGCTGCCCCTCGACGTGACCAGCGATGAATCAGTCGAGGCGGCTGTAAACGAGTTAATGCGATTGGAAGGTCGAATCGACCTGCTCGTGAACAACGCCGGCTTTGGCGTCGCCCCCGCCGGAGCGGAAGAGAGCTCGATCGAACAGGCCCGATCGATCTTCGAGACGAACTTCTTCGGGATCGTCCGGATGACGCGCGCCGTCGTGCCTCACATGCGAAAGCAGGAGGGCGGTCGCATCATCAACATCGGCTCCGTGCTTGGTTTCTTGCCCATGCCGTACGGGGCACTCTATGCCGCGACCAAGCACGCGATCGAAGGTTATTCCGAGTCGCTCGATCATGAGCTCCGCACGAGGGGCATCCGGGTCTCGGTCATCGAACCCGCATACACGAAGACGCCGTTCGACGTGAACTTCCTGGAACCCGACGCCAAGCTCGATGAGTATCGCGAGGTTCGTGCGGCCGTGAACAAGAGGGTGAAGGAAGTGATGGCAACTGCGGAACAGCCGGGCGTCGTGGCTGACGTCGTGCTGAAAGCTGCCAGTGCCGCTCGCCCGAAACTCCGATACACAGCCGGCGGGCTCGCGAGCCGCCTGCAATTGCTACGTAGATTTGCGCCTGCTGGCCTGGTGGACGCTGGGATTCGAAGAGATCTGCGGCTCGACGCGGTGCCGGTAGAGGAAACATCATGAAAGCATTTATCGTCGATCGCTATGCAAAAAAGGACGGCGCACGGATCGGCGAAATGCCAGACCCGGAGCTGCGGCAGGATGACGTGTTGGTCGAGATCCACGCCGCTGGTGTAAACCTCCTGGATTCCAAAATCAGAAACGGAGAGTTCAAACTCTTTTTGCCTTATCGCTTACCGCTCATTCTGGGCAACGATGTGGCGGGAGTCGTAGTTCGGGTCGGATCGCGAGTGCGGCGATTCAAGCCCGGCGACGAGGTCTATGCGCGACCCGATAAAGATCGAATCGGTACGTTCGCGGAATTCATCGCGATGAATGAAGATGCCGTGGCGATCAAGCCCAAAGCACTCACTCGCAAGGACGATTTCGCAACCATCCTTCGGGACTACGACGTCGTTCTGAATAGTCTCGGGGGAGAGGTGCTCGAAAAATCACTCCGAGTGCTGAAGCCGGGTGGAAAGCTGATCTCGATCTCCGGCCCACCGGATCTGGATTTCGCGAAAGACATGGGATCGTCCTGGATCTTGAGACAGTTCATGCGCCTGTTGAGCTATCGAATCAGGAAGAAAGCAAAACGTCATCGCGTGAGCTACTCTTTTCTTTTCATGAGAGCCAATGGAGATCAGTTACGCGAGATCGGTCACCTCATCGATTCTGGGATTATTCGGCCAGTTGTGGATCGGGTCTTTCCATTCGAGTCGACCAACGAGGCTATGGCTTACGTCGAAAGAGGACATGCAAAAGGCAAGGTTGTCGTCAGGGTGAGATAAAAATATCGCCTTGCTTCAATCGAAGCCGAGGCCTCGCTGTGAGGGATGTGTCCGTATATGGACCCCACCCCACTTGCTAGCACTCCGCCTTCTGGCGACGAGGTACGACTGCCCACGTATATCCGTATATGGACTCCCGCCTGTTGTGCAAGAACTGGAAGAGCATGAGAACGAGTCTGGACTGCGTCCGTATATTCGGCTTCGTTGTGATGCGACTTTTGCGCATCGAGCCTACATGGAAATCCGCGCGCTTTCTCCTCATCGGCCTTACGGCTTGCAGTTGCAGCCTCCGGATATATCAGGGTCTGAAAGCGCCGGTCTGACCTATTCGCCATGCTCGCCTGTTCTTGCGCAATCCGTGGGTGGTGGAGTCTCTCGGGATTGAACGGGTTAAGCGTAAAACTATGCGGGGCTGTAAGCGATGCGCCTGGCCAGTACCGCCCAAGCGATACGCGCGATCTTGTTGGCCAGCGCGATAACCGCGACGTTCTGGTGACGGCGCTGCACAAGGCGTTGCAGCCACAGGGCTTGTCGGTCCGCCCGCCGGCCCATGAAACGCATCACCGCACGAGCTCCTTGAACCAGCATCGTTCTCAGGTACGTGTCGCCACGTTTGCTGATGCGCCCGAGCCGAACCTTGCCGCCGCTCGATCGCTGTCTTGGCGTTAAGCCAACCCAAGCCGCAAACTGGCGGCCGTTCTTGAACTGCCGTGGATCTCCGACGGTCCCCACGAGCGCTGTGGCCACAACAGGACCAATTCCGGGAACCGACGCCAGCAACTGGCAGTCTTCTCGCTGCGAAAATATGTCCCGCAGCTGCGTGGTGAGCTCGGCCAACCAGCGCTCGAGCGTCGCAATCTGCTCCAGATACATTGCGCCCAGTCGGCGCAGGAGAGGCGTAACGGTAGCGTTCGGGTTACCGACCAAGCTTGCAACACTGCTGCGCAATTTCCCGATGCTGGTGGCGAATACAAACCCTTCCTCCGCGAACATGCTCCTGATCTGGTTCGATTTCGCCGTACGCTCGTGGATGAGCCGCTCTCGCATCCGATGCAGGGACTGCACGGACTGCTGCTCGGCGCTCTTAATCGCAACACTGTGTATATCAGCACGTCTGAGCGCGGCACAGACTGCAGCCGCGTCGTTGGCGTCGTTCTTGCCTCCGAGCACGAAGGGCTTCACGTATTGTGTCGGAATCAAGCGGACCTGATGTCCAAGCTTGCTCAGTTCGCGTCCCCAATAGTGGGAGCTGTGGCAGGCTTCAATGCCAATCAGGCATGGCTCCAACCTCGCGAAGAAACGCAGAACCTCCCCGCGACGCAGTTTTCGTTGAAGCCGCAGCTTGCACTGGCCGTCGACGCCATGCACCTGGAATACGTTCTTCGCGATATCAAGACCGAACGTCAAGGTTGTCATGACGGACCTCCGGAGGGTGGGTGTGCCCACAGTCTTTCTGTGAAGGCGGCGGGAGTCCATACCATCAGCCTCAGGTTGACGTCGGTCAGCCGAGCTCGGGCCACGATGGGCTATGACCTCCTCGGGTCAGTCGGGACGCATGGCGTTCAGGCGGCCATGCGCTCCGGTTCGTAATTCGTTCCGTGCCTTAGCTCCAGCTGCCCGATACCAGAGCAACCGCTTCGGTACAAGGAGGGCCATCGGAGCCTCCGTTCATCGCCACACATCGGTGGGCTGACGAAATTTCGGCGGTCGTGGAGTCGATCGGGATATCCCACTTGCGTCGACGAGTGGCCCGGATCAATCGGGCGATCTCGGGGTCAGCAGCTTGCGCGCGGTCTCGTAGAGAATCTTGTCCTTTTCGCTGCGGTCGAGATCGAGGCTCTCGAGTGCATCGACGGTCTGGCGCAGCGTGAATTGCGGATAGTCCGACCCCAGCATCACATGATCGACCCCGATGTTGCGAATCGTCCATACGAACTCTGATTTGATTGGCGAACCCGCAACCAGGGTGACGGTCGCCGATATATCGAAATAAATGTTGTCTTTGTAGAAATCCTTTGCTGTTCGCGCGAACAGAATTGTGTTCCAGAAGCGAAAGTTGGTCGCGCCCATGTGCGCGAAGACGAATTTCGTTCCTGGCGTGTTCACGGCGAGATTGAAAAGGTCCTGACTGTCGCCAGGGACGATGTTGGCGTTGTCAAACAGTACGATCATGCCGAGCTGGCCGGCCAGTTGGCACAGAGCGGCTACCCGCGGATCGGTAATCGCGAATTTCTGAGTATGCGGGTGGAGCTTGATCACGGTGACTCCCAGCCCGGCGATGCGTCGCACTTCGTCGAGCGCCGCCTGATCGTCGTAGGGGTGGACCGATGCGATTGGGAACATCTCGGGATGTTTTGCGGCCAGCGCGATCAATTCATCGTTCTTGCGTCGAGTCTCCACCATTTTGCCGCGTTCCGCGATCAGGATACCCGCGAACCGGGTCACGGTCTGGTGGGTCGCCTTCAGCTGTGCTTCGTATGCGCGCACCGATGTCTCGCCATTCCAAATGTGGACGTGCGTATCGAACACTCGCTGCGCGTGCGCCATTGTCGGAACAGCGAGAAGTAGGGAAGCAGCTAAGGCAGCCTTCATGAAAATCTTTCCTGTGTTTGTTGTCGCTTGCGCAGGTGAACCTCGCGGCGGTCGCACGCCAGGTGCCCGTAGGCTTCCCCGTCAGGGTCACAGTTTAAAACTAGACTCCCGGGCGAGTGAGGATCTGGTAGGTAGGTCACGTTCGACAGCGGGCAGTCATAAGCTGAGATTGCGTGCCCGGAAGTATGCTTTGCGCTTGAAGGTATGGTTCTAGCCTGAAGGAGGTAGACGTATGGGAACCGTGTCATTCCAAGAAATGCCAATGGTCGTCAAGGTGGCAGCAGGGGTCGCGTTCTTCACCGCGTGGATGTGTCTCGAAGAGTTTGTGATCAATCGAAGCGGATTTTGGCGCTACATGCCCTACTACAAAAAGGATGACGCCTGCGTCTGGGATCTCGCGGTGGCTATGCTGATTGTAGTGGGCCTGTGGTGGCTCTCAAGGTCCCGCGAGGAACGGGGACTCGCTGGCGGGTCGTGACTCGGATGCCGCCCGGATGTCGATCCGCTCAATCCTCTGGGCAAACTTCGTCGACACTGCGCCGTTTCAGCACATTGTCGGTGTCAGCGAAGCTGATGATCTTCCAAGTCCCGCGATCGTGAAACAGGCCGTAGGATTCGTAACCGCAATGATTCGGCGCGCCCTTGTAGTAGAAGACGTATCGGGCCCAGACATGAGCCATTCCGTTTGAATCGATAAGAGTGCTCGTCTTGAGAAAGCGAATCTGCCACTCCCCGGCATGCAGGGCGGCGATGTCACGGACCGCCTTATCCCTGGTTTCGACGTACACGTGTCTCTGCTCCGAGGCGCCCTGATGCGACACCCCACGATAGTCGGCGTGCAAAAGCGCGGCTGCTGTGGCGGCGTCCGCCTGGGCCATCGCCTTACGCAGGAGCTCAACGGTTTGCAAGGGCGACAGATCTTGCGCTGCAGCTGCCATCGACAGCGATCCAGTGACCACCGTTTCAGTCACCCAGACCCGCAAAATGGATGCAGACGCGCAATACAAGTTCCTGGGATACAACGGCTCGAAAGCGGCGGTGAACATGCTGACCGCGCAACTCGCTGCCGAGTTGAAGGAGACGGGCATCAAGGTCGATTCGGCCGATCCCGGCTTCACCGCGACAGACCTCAACAGCCACCGCGGCTCGCAGACCATCGCGGAAGGGGCCGCAGAAGCCATCCGCCTTGCACTGCTGCCTGACGACGGAGCAACTGGCACCTACTCCGACCGCAAAGGAATCGTTCCCTGGTAAAGCCGGGTTCGAATTTGGCATGACGCCCGGGAGCTTTTCAACGAATTACAGCCAGTGCGGTCAGTCGCACGGGGCTGCGCCAGGCGGTGGCGTCGCGGAACAGGGCTGCTCTGCACGCGCGCAAATGAGACGCCTTCACGAGCGTCGGTCGCGGCCATGGGGCCAGGTCGCGTTCGATTTGGAAGAAGGACTGAAAATCTGCGTGTCAGTCGTTCGATTCCGCCCTGGCCACCACTCTGCGGCCTCCCCAAGGTATTACCGTCGGATCGAATTCTCTTTACCGGCGTCCGATTCACAAACATTCAGAACGATTCAGCCGCGCGCAAGGACATCGCAGCGCAGATTGCGGAACGATCGCTTCCGAAGGGAGGGCAATTCTGCCGCTCTCGAGGAGCAGAAACATATGAGCACCAAGACCATCCTGTTGTCTTCCATAACTGCGCTGACGCTGTTGGGAGTTTCGGCCCCGCTGGCCGCTGAGGTGGCGCACGACCGATCCATGTCACCGTCGCGGCTCGAAGGCGCCTGGCTAGTGACGATCACGCCTTACGTCTGTGCAACCGGAGAGCTGCTGCCCGCCTTTGCGGTCGACTCGTACATGACGTTCGGTGCACGAGGAACGCTGGCCGAGACGACGTCGAATCCACGCTTTCAGCCGGGCCAACGCAGCCCGGGCCATGGCTTTTGGGAGCGCATCGGACCGAACGCCTACCGTGCGGTGTTTCAGGCGTTTCTGCAGTTTACGAGTGTTGTGACTCCGCCGACGCCCCCCCGGTATGTGCGCGGTACGCAGCGCGTGGACCAGGGCATCGAGCTCATCGACAACGATCACTGGGAAAGCGTTGCGACCGTCTCGTTCTTCGACACGGGTGGGACGCTGGTACCGCCGAGTGGTTGCGCGGTTGCTGCGGCCGTGCGCATGGACTAACGACTTCGCACCTTCAATCCGGGTGATTCAAAGGGGTCCTCGTCCGAGGACCCCTGCTTGCTGGATATGGACTCCTTATCCGATTCGAGCGAAAAGCGAAACTCCGAAGAAACGGATGCCCTCGTTAGGCTGGCAGTTGATGGCGTCGCCAAAGCCGAGACCCCCGACGAGCCCGCGGCGCACGCAGTAGGTCGACCCACCGAGATTTCGGCCCCACAGCGTCACTTCGAACCGTTCCTTCTTGCCGAAACGATAGCGTGCACTCGCGTTGACGAGCCAGTATTCCGGCTCGACGAGCGAAGCGTCACGACGGAACGAGAAGCTTCGCTCGTCGACATAGGATGACTCGACTTGCGCCGTCAGCCGGCCACCGCCAAGCGACCAGGTCCGCGCGACCAGCGCGTTGAAGGTGAGTTCGGGCACGGCGATCAGCGGACTGCCGGGTACCGCCTCGACGATGTCGCCCGCATTGCGCACTTCACTATGCGTGAAGCCGAGCCCCGCGCGCACGCGCCACTCGGGCGACGGCGCCCAATCGACCTCAAGTTCCCCGCCCCAGGTCCGCGCCTCCGGCAGGTTCGTGAGCACGTTTGAGGCACCAGGCGGCGGCGTCGACACGGAGAGATAGAGCTGGTAGTCCGACCAGTCGTTGAGAAAGGCGCTGCCGTTGATGCGCAGCGTGTGGTCGCGCCATTCGCTCTTCGCGCCGAGTTCGAACGTGAGGACGCGCTCGGGATCGACCGTGCGGCCGCCGCGGCCCACCAGGGCCTCACGGGCGATCGGACTCACACCAGCACCCTTGAAGCCGCGCGCGATACTCGCGTACCCGAGCAGAGTGTTGCCGAAGCGGCGATCGAGCGTGAGACGTCCACCCCAGAGCCAGTCGCTGCGGTCGATTTGCGCACGGGTATAACAGCGGGTGAGGGCAAATGGGGCCGGACACAGCTGCGTGAGCGCACCGGCGCCCACTTCGACCGAAGTCGCGGCGAAACCGAGGACATCCCTTGTGCCAAGGAATTGATCCGGCGCGAGCACGGGTGTCGTGTCGGCCCACGCACCCGAACGCATCTCGCCACTGAGCTGCTCGTACCCAATGCGGATCTCGCCCGTCAGCGTGCTCGCACTGGACAACGCACGATCGGCCCGCGTCCAGGCCGAGGCATGCCGCATTCGCTGCGCGAGGTCGCCGTACAGGACCGAGGTGCGCACGCCTGCTTCGGGGATCGGCATTCCCGGGACGAGGGCGGGCGTGAACACCGGGTTCGCGTTGCGCCGCACGCTCGTGTATCGCGCCTCCTCCTGGAAGAGGTAGATGCCGAGCTGCCAGCCCGATCCGTCGTCGTCGATTGACGCGAACTGAAGGTCCTGCGACCACTGATCCGAGTCCGTCTCCTGCCAGGACGCGAACAGGTAGCTCGGGCCGCCGTCCGTGTCCTCTGCGCGACGCGAGTCGCCGCCCTCGAAGGCGGTGAGCGACGTCAAGCGCACTCCAGCGAACTCTTGCGCGATGCGCAGCGACGCTCCGGCCACCGTTGCGGAGAGCCCGCTCGGATTGCCGGAGAAGTTCTCGTCGAACGCCGCGCTGTCAGCGAAACCGGTCTGATCGACGCAGCCGTTTCCGGGGTTGGGATCGACGGCCAGGAAGGGACAGTCGGACTGCCCCGGGCTTCCAGGTGTGCCGCGCCCGATCTGCTTGTAGCGGATCGACTCGCCCGCGAGGCGACTCCCGTGCACGCTGACGTCGAAATCGGTGCCGCCCGGGACTTCGCGACGCCATCGCGCGCGCGCGGTCGTCCGCGCATACCCGCCTTCGTCACGCGCGAGCGTCGCGTTGTCGACATAGTCGCCAAGCGATTCCCGAGCCACGGCGATGCGTGCAGCGGTGTGCTCACCGAGCGGAAATCCGGTTGCCAGCTCGGCGTCGAGGCGCCCTTCTGTGCCAACGCGCAGCAGCGTATGGGCGCTTGCATCCTCACCGACCACCGGAGCGCGGCTCACGAAGTGCACCGCACCACCGGAAGCGTTGCGGCCCAACCCGGCGTTCCACGGGCCGCGCAGAACCTCTACGCGCTCGAGATCGAGCAGCGCCAGGTTCGCGAGGAGCGGCGCATTCAGGGTGACATCGTCCGCGTAGAGCCCCACCGCTCCCAGCTGGTTCGAGTGGATGGACGGTGAGCCGACGCCGCGAATGAATACGCTTCCGACCGATGCGCCATCCGTGGCTTGCCAAGTGAGGTTCGGTACGGCCGTCGTCAGATCGCGCGCCGTGAGGAGGGCGCGCTCGCGTAACTCCTCACCGGACAGGGCGCTTACGGACGCGGGAGTCGCCTGGACGCGCTGTGCGGTTACGGTGACCTCATCGAGGGACGTGGCGGCCGCGCAGGCTGCACCCAGGGGCGCGAGCGCCGCCAAGGCTCGCCCCGCGATCGAGCTGGCCTTGCCGTTCGTGCTTGCTCTCGACATATCAGTTGCGCCAATCTTGCCACAGGATCTCCGCTTGAGTCGTCGAGGGCGAGGCCGTAACGCTGCACCGCGCCTCTCGCGCCCAATCTCAGCAGCCACAGGCCAGGAACACCCCTGAGCACCGACGTCGACCGACCTGCGCCGTACGCCTGGCGATTCGGACGATTCCGGCTCGACCCCGACGGCCGTCGCCTCACCGACGAAACCGGCGCGGTGCTGCCGCTCGCCGGACGGGCGTTCGACGTGCTCGAGCACCTCGTCCGCCACCGTGATCGTGTCGTCGGCAAGGAAGAGCTCTTGTCGGCCGTCTGGCCAGGTGTGGTCGTCGAAGAAAACAACCTCAATCAGGCTGTGCATGCGATCCGTCGCGCGCTCGGCGATTCGCGCGACGCACCCGAATTCCTGGCGACCGTCCCGGGACGCGGTTATCGCTTCGTCGCGCGGCTGCAGGATCAGCCGCTGCAGGTCCCGGAGAAGTTGCTCGCCCCGCCGCGAGCCGACCCGGCGGGGTCGCGTTCCCCGACCGTCTGGTACAGGCGTCCGTATGTGTATGTGGCAGCGGGACTGGCGGGACTTTTGGTCGCAGGTCTGAGCATCGTCGGGCTTCGCCGCGAATCGGTGCCGGCGAGGCTGCCGCCCGCGGCCGAAACGGCGCGCCAGCCGCTCGATCGTCCGACGATTGCCGTGCTGCCGTTTCGCACGTCCGCCGACAGCGAAGGCAGCGAGTTTCTGGCGCAAAGCGTGACTGACCTGCTTCGTAACCGATTGACGTCATTCAAGGACGTGGTTGTGATCGGCAGCGGCTCCATGTCGGGCCAGACGGATGCTCGCCTCAACGTACGTGATGTCGGCCAAAAGCTGCGCGCGCGGTTTCTGCTCCACGGAAGCGTCGCGCGTACCGGCGATCAGCTACGAATAGGTGTCCAACTTGTCGACACGGAGTCCGGCTCGGAGCTCTGGTCGACCACGTTCGACCGTTCCGTGAGCGATGCCGCGGCCATCAGGGAAGGAATCGCTCAGCGAGTCGCTGGCACATTGAACATCGCCGTCGAACCTGCTGCGAGCGATGCATCCGCAGATGCCCGCATCAACCTGGATGCCTACGAGCTCTATGTGCAGGGCCAGCAGTTGATGTCGAATCTGCGGGTTGATGATGCCGAGAAGGCGGTCGAACTGTTCAGGCGCGCGACAATACTCGATCCGACCCTTGCCCGAGGCTACCTGGCGCTAGGCCAGGCGCAGTTGCTGGCCAGCCGCCTCAGCACGCCGGACGACACGGGCGCGCCCCCCGCGTTGACCGGCTATCGCCTGTCCGGCAAGACCATGGAGACGATGCAAGTGCTCGCTGAGGCTCAAAAGGCGTTCGATCGTTCGCTGGAATTGGATCCTGCGCTCGGCGAAGCCTGGATCGAGCGCGCGAGCCTCAATAGCGACCCGGTCAAGGCCGAGGAGTTGTATCGCAAAGGGCTGCGCCTTGCGCCCAACTACGGCGTCGGGTACATGCGCTTCTCCGGATTCCTGTATGGACAGTACCGCAAGGGCGAGGCCATCGAGATGATCGATCGCGCACGCCAGATCGACCCACTGACGCCCACCCTTCATCTTCGCAAGGCGTTCCTGCTCATGGTCAGTCGCAGTGACGTCGCTGGGCACGATCGTCTCGTGCGCGAGGCGCTTGCGATCAACCCCAAACTTCATCCGGCGCTGACTCAACTAGCTCTGTCTAGATACGAATTCAGCGGCGAATTTGTCGACGCGGTGCGCATCATCGAGCAGTCGATTGCGCTGGACCCGCAGTCGGTACGCGGGAGGTCCAGGGCCGCGAGAATTTACCTGGACGTGGACGATCCCGTGGCAGCGATGGCCGTACTACGCGACTCGCAGCCGCCCACGAGCGCCATGGTGGAGATCGCGCAGTATCAGCGCGACCCGCGACGCGCAGCAGCGCTGACGAGGAGCAGAAGCACAGAGCAGTGGGAACTCGGCCCTATCGCGCCAATGGCCGAAGCAATCCGCGACGATGCCATCGTCACGGGCGACTATGCATCGGCCCTGAAACTGCTCGCATCCCAGTATGCGATGGGAAGATTCGGCGGTGCCGGGATGCGGATGTGGAGTCGCGGCCTTGCGCTGGTGTATGGGCACACCCTGATACTTGCAGGTGAAACGCAGCGCGGTCGCGACCTTGTCACGTCGCTCATGGTGCAGATCGACAGCGAATCGGTAGGCCGGACGAAAGATTGGTTCAGCCGCGAACGCGCAACCGCATTCGCGATCCTGGGCGAGGACGAACGGGCGTTCAAGGAACTTGCGGCCAGCGTGAAGACCATGAAATTCTACCGCTGGTGGTACCTCGCCGAGCTCGACCCCCTTTACGAGCACCTCAGGGGCGATCCGCGTTTCCAGGCGCTGGCCGAACAGGCGAAACAGCATCGCCGCAGTCAGCGCGCATTGCTCGACGAATTGCGTCGCAAGGGCGAAGTGCTGAAGCGGGCTTCATGAGCGTCCTCAGCAGCAGAGCGAGCGCGAGGAACGACAGCACTTCGAGCGAGAGGGCACCTCCTCCTCCGGTGCGCTCGCCCGGTGGCGCCGTCGGAGGCTGCGAGCTCGGAGGCGGCTGATCGAGGGCCGGGTTATCGACGACCGTGATGCGAGCGACTTTCCAGTCATTGCCGTCGCGCAGCGTGCCGGACACGTCGGCAAGTGCGACGTAACCCGTATCGTTCGGTTGCACGCCGCCGAATCCATCCGCATATATTCGCAACGTGCGACGCGAGATGTCCTCGCCGCTCCATCTCAGTTCGCCGACACGTTTCCTGGAAATTCGCGCGCCTTCGCGAGGTCTCGGCGCACCGTCCTCCGGATCGAGGTCGCGCGCCACGGCGTAGCGCACCACGACCGGACCCGGTGTGGCTGACGGCCGAATGACCGTGATGTCTGCGAACTCACCTTCCTGAACTTCGAGTGCCGAATTGGCGAACTGCAATGCACGCAGCGCTTCGTCGTCCTCGATCGTCACGTCGATCTCGGGAACCCCGAGTCCGGCGCCGCCTGTCGCTGCGCTGAGTCGGACGCGAAAGCTCTCTTCGCCTTCCATCGCATCATCATCGATGGGTACGAGTGGAATGGTGCGCGCAGACGCGTCACCGTCCGCCCACGTCAGCGTGCCGGCGATCGGCACGACATCGGCTGCGCTTGCCGTTGCCGGCAGCAGCTCGTAACGGACCGAAATCGTCCCTGCTGTGCCACCGGAACGATACACGTGCACCTCGCCGGGCCGTCGCTCGGCGATGCGCACTGCTGCATCGTTGAAGCCGATCGATCCGGTGCCTTGCGATGCGGAGAGCTCGACGCGCGCGATGAGTGTGCGCTGTTCGCCGAGTTCGTAGGGTTGGTCGGGAGGCGGTGCACTCGAGCCGCGCGCCATGAGGAGAGCGGCTCCATCTGAGGCAGTGGCTGCATCGGCTACGTACCAGATGGACCACTGATCCGGTGTACCGAGGGCGAGCTCGCGTCCGTTACCCGAGCGATCGAACGCCGCGTCGAGTGCTCCCGACGCGTTGAGGTGCGCGAGGAGGATGTGCCCGCCGCCGTACTCGTACGGCTTGTTCCAGTCCCCAAGGACGACATGATCTCCCGCAGGGCCCCGCAGGATGGCGCGGCAGCGCGCCTCCTCCCATCTATCCACCCTGAATGCCGGCCGATGCTCTACACCCAGTTCGACTCGACCGCCTGTCGCGGATGCAAAAGCCGGATCGGGCGTGCCGTCGTCCTGCCAGCGCTGAACGAGCAGAGTCGCCGCCCCGAATCCGCACGCCGTGACCCGCGTGTCATCGCGACCGCGTGCGAAATCGGCGACGCCGTAGAACGCCTGTCCGGCAGCCAACCCCCAGTTCTTGATCGCTCCGCCGGATGCGGAGACACGAAACAGCTCCCAGCTATCCCAGTCCGTGACCGTGCTGGTGAGCACGCCTCCGTCCTGCATCACCACCATTGCCGACATAGGGTAGCCCGATCCTAGCGGCACGGCCGACACCTCAGATCCGGGAAAAAACGCGGGCGCGCCGTTCGACTCCAGTCGCAGGAGCAGACCCGGAGCTGCTGCAGCGATGGCGCCGTCGGCGAGCAGCACGATGCGGTCGATCCCCCGTGGGCCAGCGCGTGCGACGCCGCCGACGCCGAATGTCGAATCGATCGCGCCGTCCGGTGAAAGTCTGACAAGCCAACCCGGAACGTCGCTGCGAGGCTGATCGGACGGCCATGGGGCCCAACCATCGCCTGCGAAGTATCCTGCGACGAGGATGCGGCCGTCCGCGAGGAGCATTGCATCAGCAGGAACCGGCCGCGCCTCGCTCCCGAGTCGCAAGCTAATATGGCCGCCGGGCCCGAACGTCACGTCCGGGGTGCCGTTGGCGAGCAGTCGCGCGACGGCTATGGACCCTTCGTTCCGTGTCGCGAGCTCATCAGACACGCCGAAAACAAGGATTCGACCATCGGGGAGGGCAATGAGCGCCGCACTGTCGACCTGACCCCGGACCTGGGTCTGACCGTGCGTACCGAATCGCACATCGAGATCCCCGGGCCCGGACTGCGCGGGTGGAGTGACGGCCAGTACGAGGAGCCCAGTGAAAAGTGCCTGGTGAACGGACCGAGTGCGATTCATTGGAGGCTCCCGTCGTGAACGTTGGCGGGATGCATCGTCGCCACAATGGATGCGCTGACTCAATGAAGCCGCGCTGAAACCTCCTGAATCCTTCTGAAGAGCCGATCCGACCGAACTTCCGACCCGTGCGCGGTACCCGGGACCGTTTCCAACCCATCGTCATCCAGCGCTGCTTGCCGTCACCTGCCCGACGAGCTGATAGCCTAAGTCGCTGATTTAGATGCTGTTGGGTGCCGTCGGATACGGGGTATCGAAAATCCGCGTGTCGGTGGTTCGATTCCGCCCCTGGCCACCTCAGTCAAAGAGTTGCGTTCGACTTCCGCGGGCTGCTGTCTAACATCCGGCGTGCTGCAGCAAGTGGACCACGTTCTACTCCTGCAATTGGCTTTCCACAGTGCCGATCTCTCGGCGGGACATTGCGGTGAGCCGGTTGTACCCCGCATCATCCTGGCTGTAGCAGGCCGTCGGAAGCGGGGGCATTTTGACCCAGAGGCTCGCCGGGGCTGTCTGCGCG
>Ga0137409_10004599_pt1 | contig 14464 bp, 16 predicted proteins | sample CZODoug1_16funga_FD_122059 | JGI IMG/M metagenome (GOLD analysis project Ga0137409, IMG submission 122059) | Vadose zone soil fungal communities from Angelo Coast Range Reserve, California, USA - CZODoug1_16fungal (Hybrid Assembly) | ecosystem: Environmental > Terrestrial > Soil > Vadose zone... | reverse complement strand
GGATCAATGACCGCGAAAATATTCTTATCCTGAAGATTTACATACACCTTGCGAGCAACAGGATCGTACTGCGGCATGCCCGTTTCGCTATCGAAGTGCAAAGTCTTCACGATCTCATCTTTAGTGACATCCACGATCGCTTCTGCTTTGCCTCGTTCATCCGAGACGTAGAGCTTGTGGAATGGCGCGGCGTACGCGCTTCCGTCCGGTTTCGCCTCGGTCTTCAGCCTCTTGATAACCTTCATCTGCTTCAGATCCACGACGCCGATCGTGTTGTCGCCGGCATTCGAGGTATAGAACTTCTTCAGCTCGGGGACGTACTCGACGCCTTCAGCTCCCGGCGTGTCGGTCACCGTTGCAACCACCTTGTTTGTACGGAGGTCGATCACATACGTCTGTCCTGCAGCGAGATGAGCGGAAATGAGATAGCGGTCGTCCGCATCGATCGTGAGATAGTCGAATCGCTTTCCGCCCGGACCTGGCAGGTCGAACGTGGCGACCTGCTTGAGCGTTTGGCCGAATACGTTTGCCGAAGACAAGCTGACGAGCAGGAGAATTGCACAAACGGCAGACCGCAGAGAAAACAGTTTCGTTTGCATTACTTCCTCCCAATGTAGTCACGACCCATGGTGAAGCACGACGCCCGCAACCCCGGCACCGACAATCAGAATTGGCTCCGGGGTTTTCTTGAATACCAACAGCACGGCGAATGAAATCAGCGCGATCAGAACCGTCGGCAGGTCCATTAGAGCGCGCTTGCTAAGGATGACTGCTGCCCCGGCAATCGCTCCGACTGCCGCCGCCGTGACCCCCTGCACAAAGGCCTTTACTTGGCGGTTTTGGGCGAACCGTCGGTAGTACGGCGCACCGAAGATCACGAGCAAATAGGGCGGCAGAAATACGGCCAATGCTGCCGCGGAGGCGCCGAGTGGACCGGCCACCAAATAGCCGATGAAACCCGACGTGATCACGATCGGGCCCGGTGTAATCATCGCCACGGCCACGGCGTCCAGGAATTGACGTTCCGTCAGCCAATGAAATTGGCCAACCACTCCTCCATAAAGGAACGGCACAATCGCCAAGCCGCTGCCAAACACGAAAGCACCGGCCTTCAGAAAGAACAAGAAGACCGACGCGAGCGTGCCCGCCGAAGCGGGTCCCAGCAGCCCGGTGAAAAGTCCCGGCCCCAGGAGCGCCGTTCGGACGGGACGCGCTTCGAAGTTGGGGGGAGCCTTCACGAACATGGCGACGAATCCGCACAACACAAAGAGCCAAACAACCTCCGACTGTGTCCAGACCGTCGTGATCGCCAGCACGCTGAACAGGACCCACAACAGATAGTCCGTGCCCAACGTCTTCTGAATCAACTTCCATGCGCTTCGCACGATGATGGCGCTCACCGCTGCCCCGATGCCATAGAACAGTCCCTGGATCCACGCCAACTGTCCGAAGTGCACGTAGAGCGAAGCCAATGCAAGAACCATCAGAAACGAAGGAAGGACAAAGGCGGCCCCCGTGAGCGTGGCACCCAAGGTGCCGCTGTGCACCCATCCAAGGTACTTCGCGAGCTGCGCCGCCAGTGGCCCTGGACACAATTGGGAAAAGGCGAGGCCCTCGAAATAGTCTTCCCTCGAGACCCACTTCTTCCTTTCCACGAGGTCCCTCTGCATGTAGCCCACGAGCGCGATCGGTCCGCCAAATCCAAGCGCTCCCAGCCGGAGAAAATAGAGCACCAGCGCTCGCAGCGTTGGCTGCGTGCCGGTGCTCTCTCTCGACTCTGGGTTCGCCTTCATCACGTAAACCGAACGGAGGTGTTCTAGTGCGCGCCCCCGTGAGCCGCGCCGCCTTTGCCCAGCTCATCAAGCGCCGACTTGAATCCTGTCGCTAGCTTTTCGGCCGGACCCCTGCCCCAGTAATGCAGGAAGATTACCAGTGGCCGGTCTCCGGTCATGTGGTGGTGAATTGCGACCACGTCCAGACCGTTCTTCCGAAGCGCTTTCAGAACCGGCGTAATTTCGTTTTCGAGCATCGCGACATCGCCCGCAATCGCCGCGTCCTCCTGCGTACCCACGAACGCCGCCCACGTATTGAGTCCCATGCGCGCGTTGATCACGGCGCCGTGCTCCTTCATGCCAAGGTCGTCGCGTCCCACGGTGATTTTGTACACCGCCCCGGACTGCTCGCCTTCATGCCCCACGATTTTGGCCAGTCTGGCGGTATCCAGCGCCGTACCAGCGCCTCCGCCCGAGGGGCCCGGAGCCGAGGGTGTTACATGACCGATTAGATCCAACCCTGGTTTTACGCGGCGGGCGAGGTCCGCCGCCTTTCCCATGCCGTGCACGTGCATGAAATAGACGTGCGGGTCGTCCCAGAAGAAGTGATTGTGAAGCGCCGTGACATCGATTCCATTGTCGAGCAGCGCGGAGAGTATCGGATTCACTTCGTCTTGCAGCAACACCAGGTCGCCCATCATCACATCCGAACCATCCGCCGCTTTAGTCAAGGCAACCCAACCTCCGAAGCCGAACGGAGTCGGCGTGGAGAAGCCCTGAATTGTCATCTTCAAATCGTTGCGCGGAATATTTACCTTGAGAACGCCTGCTTTAAAGTCACCTTTACGGTCCAGGGACTTGAGAACCTCCTGGTAATCACTTGGTATGTCCTGCGCAAAAGCAGTTATGCCGGATAACAGGAAACAAAGACTCGCGAATAGGATTACCATTCCTTTTTGCTTAAAACGAAGCATGTGACCAACCTCCTCGTGTTGGGTTTTGAAAAATCGAGAAATCAGGGCTGCGACAGCTCCTTCAACTGTTGACGAACGTACTCGTACAATGCGTTATAGACCGGAAACTCCCGCGTCAGACGCTCCTCGTCGCTTATCCCGGTGAGTGCGAAGCCTTGAGCGATGGCGCGCAATCCAAGACTCTCCGGGGAGACCTGCTCCTGCCCTTTGACGTCAGCTCCTCGGACAATCAGCGCGAGGCGATGAAGCGCTGGGTCAGTCAGTTTGTAATCCTCCAGAATCGCTTCAAACGTACAGCGCTCTCCCCTGTGATTTAGCCTCACTTCGGAAAACCGCGTCGCATCGAAAGGAGTCGCCCCTTCCTTGCGAGCCGCGTCGAGAAGCTGGTCTTCGGGAACGAACAGGAATTCCGCATGGGCATCGATAAATCGTCTAATGAGCCAGGGACAGGCCACTCGGTCCACTTTGACGTTGCTGCGTGTAATCCACTTCATAGGTAACCTCCTGACGCGCTACTTCGCTACGGCTTTCAGATCGTCGAAGTACGTCACCGAATCCGCTTTGGTCCATAAGCCGATCTTGCCCGCTTCCTTGAACGTGTCGTCTTTCGCCTCAATCTTCTTCATGCCGTCGTAATAGCAGATGATTTTGTTGCCGGCACACTCAACCTTTAGCTCGTGCCACTCCCCCGAAGTGACCTTGAAATTTGCACCCGCAAATTGTCTCCGGCTCCCGTTGATGACGTGGTATAGCCGGTAGTTGTCTTCGAGCGCGTTGGCGCGGACGATGTAATAGTTGTTTGCATTCTTCAGCCGGAACACCAGTCCTGCGGCGCGATCCACTTCTCCCTCCACCGCCTTGAACTTCACGCTCAACTCCAGATCCTTAAAACTTCCTTCGTCGGAAATGAGCAAAGGAAAGCGATAGTCGGTCTTGTCTGTCGAGGTTTGAGCGACCACATTCGGCTTCGAAGGCGCAGTCGCATCTGCCATTACCACCCACTTTCCTTCAAAACCCTGGCCTGTGCGGGCACCGTGGAACTTCCCTGGCATCGTCCCAGCGTTGTCGTTGTCAAAATTATAGCTAAGTGACTGTCCGGAAGATTGAGGTGGTGCAGACGCCTCCGGCGGAGCCGCAAAGGACGAAGAAAATAGCCCTCCCCGAGATTCGAAAAGCGCCACGCCGACCAGGAAAATTGTTCCAATGACCGCGACGACCAATAGACTGTTTTTCATCGGATATCTCCTTGATTCCGTCTTGAACCCAAGACGAGAACCTGCAGAATCATTTCCACAAAACCGAGTGATATAGAGCCTCGATCAGTTGAATCCCGCGTTCGAGAATTTCGCTGTCCCGGATTCCTTGCTTCGCCCAGCCGTTTAGTACGGCATCAATTCCAATGCCTTCTTTACGGCCGAACTTCTCATCAAGGAGATCCGCGTCGTGAATGATTTGCCCGATCACCCCAACCCTCTTGTCACGAATTCGAAATGTCTTTTGCAATGTCTCAAACGTGCAGTCCTCCCCGCGATGGCCGAACCCACCGTGAAACATGTCGAAGGGCACTGCTTCGCGCGGGATCTGCGTTTCTGACGCAAAGGTGAAGCGCGCCTTTTTGTCTATGAAATTTCGAATCAACCACGCCGACGCCGACCGGTCTATTCCTGGCCTCGGTCGAGTGACCCACAACCTGCCGGTGTACTCTCGCGGATTGACCTTAGCTGCCTCCATGCTTGCGGCAGGCAATGCCTGCACTCGTGCAAACAATTCTTCCACCCGTTTTTGAAGTGGGCTATGGAAGAAGTCAATCTCTGCAATCTCCCGAAATCTTGTCCGCAAGCTGCTCATTCGCCCGGATGAATTCTTATGGGATGCTGCGGAAGAGAGCTTTTGCAATTCTCGGATCAGCTCCTGGTACTCGCGGGCACGCGCTTCAGCGAAGCGTCCTATCAATTGGGGAGTCGACAAATTGTCGATGGACTGAACCTTGACGACGGAAGCCTCACCGGCGTATTTGCGAACCGCCACGGCCAGCCACTCAAACCGTTCCTGATTGGCAGGACTGTTCGGAAGCAGGTATCCGGAGTTGCCGAGCGGCACGGCGCCATAGCGTTGCAGCTTTCGCCAGATCTCAACCCTCTGGCTCGCCCGTTTGGCAGGCAAAGTAAAAGTCAACAGCAACCACGGCGCGCCGTTCTCAGTTCGACGTACAGTCATTTCATCTGAATGTTATATATATAACAGAGAGAAGTCAATCCAATGGAAAAAACTTGCGTGGCTGGATTCCTTTCGTATTTCTTCCTGGAGAGAAGGCACGATGAGAGGCATTCCATCGGCATCTTGTGGCGGAGAACGGTCGCGAGGGGCGCCCTATTCTTTCCGTTTTGGCAAGGGGAGGCTCTTTTGCTCACCGATGAAGAAATGGATAAAGCTTTGACGGGAGAGCTGCCATTCCTGTATGCCGAAACAGGCGAGCGTCAGTACGCTCAGCTCAGTTGCGCCGCAGCGCTGCCCGACCTCAGCTTAGTCTTGGTATTCTCTCCGTCACGTTTCAGGTAGCGATACAGGCTGGTGCGTCCAATCCCCAAAATCTGCGCCGCCCGCAGCCGGTTGCCCTGGCACATATCGAGCACGCGCCGGATGTGAATCTTGCTCAGCTCCTCCAGCGAAAAGGATTTCCAATCATCCCCCTCCGCAGGCCCTGAGTTCCGCCGCTGCAGATGTTCCGGCAAATCCGTAAGATCGATGAAATCCCCGGTCGCGGTAATGCACGCGCTGGAAATCACATTTTCCAGCTCGCGCACGTTCCCCGGCCACGGATGCTGCAGCAGCACCGTTTGCGCCCGCCGCGTCAGCCCCGAAATATCCTTTCCATAAGCCGCCGTATATTTTTTCAGGAAAAACTGCACCAGCAGGGGAACGTCCTCCAGCCGTTCCGCCAGCGGCGGAATTCGAATCTGGATCGAGCTCAGCCGGTAGAAAAGATCTTCGCGAAAGCGGCCCGCGAGCACTTCCGCGCGCAAGTCACGATTCGTCGCCGCAATCATTCGCACGTTGATCTGCCGCACTTCCGGCGAACCCACTCGCTGGATTTCGCGGTTCTGAATCACGCGCAACAGTTTCGCCTGCATCGCCAGCGAAGTCTCGCTCACTTCATCCAGAAAAACCGTTCCCCCGTTTGCGTATTCGAACAGCCCCGGCCGCGTCTCCGTCGCTCCTGTGAAAGCCCCGCGCATGTGTCCAAAAAGCTGGCTCTCCAGCAACGTATCCACCAGCGCCGAGCAGTTGCACACCGCCAGTTTCTGCTGGCTGACCGGGCTGATCTGGTGGATTGCTCTTGCCACCAGTTCCTTTCCCGTTCCCGTCGGCCCCAGCAGTAGCACGTTCGTGTAATGCCGCGCCACCTTGCGTGCAAAATCAAATACTTCCAGCATGACCGGGCTTTTCCCCACAATGCCGTGAAACTCCAGATCCTTCAGCAACTGCTCCTCAAGCGCCTTCACGCGCCGCCGCTGATCGTACAGCGCCGCCACGTCGTCCAGCGTCTTCTTCAGCCGCACCCGGTCGACCGGCTTCGGCAAGAAATCGGCCGCTCCCCGGCGGATCGCTTCCAGCGCCGTTTCCAGCGTATATTCCCGCGTCATCACAATGACGTGCACGCCCGGATCGCAGCGCAGCACCCGATCCAGAAACTCGTACCGGTGCATCCCCGGCATGTGTAAGTCCGCCAGCAGCAGCCGGCATCGCCCCCGCTTCACCAATCTCAGCGCTTCCTCCGGATCCGAAGTCGGAATCGGCTCGTATCCCATCTCTCCAATCACCGCCGCCAAGCCGTCCAATTGCCCCGGATCTTCATCCAAAATGCACGGCGTCAGCGTCATTCTCGGCGCGGCAATCTCCACCGTCTTTGTCGAAAGGCCTGTCACGATACCTCTCACAAGGCATCTTGACTGCCACCTTCTATCCCCAACAATCACTCTCCTCCGGTTCGAACAACGAGTATTTTCCGCGCCCTCGAGTCTCCCTACCTCGTGAAGAATCAGCTTCTTACCGCCCCTTCGATTTTCGAAGCCTCGATTTCCCTTCGATACTCGCCCCAGATTTCTCTCCGGGGGCGCTTTCGAATGTCCCAAAACGCCCCCGCCTCGCGCACCTTGTCTCAAATCGGTGCAGGAATGGCTTCCACTTTCCCGCTCTGGCACAAGAAACCGGGAACCGCTTGCATCAAAACTGGCCCCGAATCAGAACATTCACCGCGAAATCTTCGACGTAGGGATAAAACTGGCGGAAAACGAGCAGAGCCGCAATCAGCCCGAGCACCGCAAAGTTGTTGCCGCGCAGCCAGTCGAGATAGCGGTGAGCGCGGTTTTCGCTCATGAACAGCATGATGACGCTGCTGCCGTCGAGCGGCGGCGCGGGCAACAAATTGAAGGTGCCGAGCAGTAGATTCAGCGTGAAGAAGACGAAAAGGATGACCGTGGGAAAATCCGCGCGGCCGGTGCTGGGGTCCCGGCCGAGCCAGTGCATCGCCGCGCCCACCCGAAGACCGATCACCGCGAGGAACATCAATAAATAATTTGTGGCGGGGCCTGCGAGAGCCATCAGCGCGGCGCGACGAGGATGGCGCCGCTCCCAGAGCGGATCGTAAGGCGCGCTGGCCCAGCCGAACATGGATTGTCCTTTGCTGAGTGCAAAAGAAATCAGGGGAATCACGACCATGCCCCAAGGCTCGCGCTGGATGTGCGGGACGGGATTGAGCGTGACCTGGCCGCCCAGGGCTGCGGTGGTGTCGCCTCCGATTTTGGCGACGAGGGCGTGGGCCGCTTCGTGGCAGGTGGTGGAGAAAAGAAAAGCGATGTACCAGATGAATCCGAAAGCGAGCAGCTCGGGTGAGAGGTCCGGCATGGAAGGAGTCTTGTTTTTCTCCGAGGCAGTAGCGTAGAGGTTGCGGGCAGGGTTTGCAAGGGAGAGAGGAAGAGTGTGCTGTTCCTCGCTTCGTTCTCGTTGATGCGAAACAGAGTGTCGAATCGTGGGTGCGATCTCGCGGATCAAACCAGATTCAACGCCGAGCTGCTAGGGCGCGGTTTGGCGGGGGAAGGCTTGGGTGCCGGACTGGGAGAATTCGAAGCGGATGAGCCAATCGCTGGGGACGCTGTGACCGTTCACTTCGGGGGCGGTGAATTCCCAGCGGCGGGCCGCTTGCAGAGCGAGATCGGCGAAATATTTGCTCGGGCCGGGGGAATCGAGTTCGGCTCGGGAGACGTTTCCGCCGGGCTCGACGTGGGCGCGGACCGTGACGCGCACTTTGCCCTGAATAGTGCTGCGAGCTCTATCGGAGACGTCGGGCAAAACCTGGTCGAGGACTTCCCCGTGCGCGGGCGAGACGGCGGAGGATTTGGGCGGGTTGGCCGATGGAAACGTATCAGTCCGCAGCGCCGCCCGGGCAGAAGCAGGAGCTGCGACGGGCGATGAGCGTGTCGGAGCAGCCGAGCTGGGCGGGAGTGCTTGCGCGGGTTTCTTCTCCGCACCGGCTTTCAGAGAATTCGCCGCCGCGGGTTTCGCGGACAGCGGCGTATCGCGATGCGCGGGCTGGGCTGCGGGATTCGGCGGAGAGGCAGGTTGTCCGGCGGCTGTTGAAGCGGAGGAGGAAGACTCCGGGCGATGACCAAGGATTTTCGGCAGCGCGATGATGGCGACCACGACCAAAATGGCCGCCGCGAGAGGAACAACGTAGTTGGGAAGGACGAGAGTTTGTTTCCGCGGCGTGGTGGTTTGCTGGAGAGGCGATGGTGCTTTCGACGCGGGCGATTCGTAGCGCGGTCTTTGCAGTTTTGCCGCGGAAACTGCGGGGACGGAAGAAAGAGGGACAGCCAAAGGCGAAACGGCCGCGGAAGAAACGGATGGCCCGGCAGCTGCGGCCGCGAAGGCGGTGGGATTCAAGCGCGCGGCAATTTCCCCGGTGGTCCAGCGGCGCTTGGGTTCGCAGAGCAGGGCGTGGCGCGCGATATCAAGGAACGGCTGCGGAAGCGCATCCGGAACAGCGGGATCGGAATGCGCTTCAGGGGGCACAACGGGGACGCGCTGCGTGAGCGCCTCGACGAGCGTCATGCCGAGCGACCAGACATCGCTGGCGGGAGAAAGGCCCGAAGTTGCGGCTTCCGGCGCGTTGTACGGGCTGGGGCGCGCGAACGGCGCGCGCGGCTCGGCGATGGAAGAGAGAGTATCGCTGGAAAGCTTCAACTGATCGGCGGTGGCGAGAATGTTGGAAGGCTTGATGCGAGAGTGGATTAATCCCTTGCTGTGGAGAAAGACGAGAACGTCGAGAACGGGCGCGAGCACGTCCCGAGTTTCCGCGGGGGTGAGAGGGCGCTGCGGGAGGATTTGCGAGAGATCTTCTTCGGCGAATTCCATCACGACGTAGAGAAAATTCGCATCGTCGAGGCAGCAACGGCCGAATTCCAAGAGGCGAAGCAAATTGGGATGGGAAAGTTGTGCCGCGAGGCGCCAGCGAGAGAGCAGGAGCTCGGCGGTCGCGGGATCGGCGTGAATCAGCTTGATGGCCGCCTTCTGCGGCTGCGAATCTCCCTGCTGAGTAAGGAATACGGCGCTGTGCTCCGAACTCGCCAATAATTGCTCGAGCGGGAATTCGTCATCGACGATTTGACCTTCGAACTGCTTCCAGGTTTCAGCCATGTTGCACCCCTCACTGCGCATTCACGCAAGCCGGTCTATCGGGACACTTCCACCTTCGCTGTCTACGACCGGTCAAAGAGCACCATGGCGTCTGAAGCAAGGCTGGATCGTCGAGTGAATCGCAGGCGCCAGGGGCCGGGCGCTCGTCGCCCTCATTCTGGCACGAAATGGGGCCATTGGGGGAGAGACGTTCTTATCGGTAATGGAGAGGCTTGCGGCGGGGAGGGGAAGAGCGCTTTGGGCGGCCAGGATGAGAAGAAGCGGCGGAGACCAGCGATTTGCAAGCGGAGATGCAAGCGTGGCGGAAGTCGCGCGAGATTTTCTTGTGAACGTCCGAGGAATGAAGCAGGGCGGCCGTGCCGTGGAGGAGTGCGACGAGGGAAAGCGCCAGGCGGGAGTGGCGGTCCGGAGCGCCCCCAAGCTGCGCGGCAAGCCGGCGTTTGATGAATTCGAAGGACGGCATGTGTTCTTTACGAGCGAACGCAATAGCCCAATCTTCCGAGATGAGGCGGTAGTCGTGGGGATGGGCAACGAAGAAATCGAGAGTGCGGCGGCAAGCTTCCAGCGGAGAGCGCGAGGCCCGGATGGCAGTGAAAAGATTAAGGCGCGCGCGGCGGCGAAGCAGGGTGAGGAGATCGCTCTTGTGGGAAAAGCGTTCGTAGAGCGTGGGAGTGGTGGTGCGAGCGGCGCGGGCGACGGCGCGCATGGTGAGGGCTTCCTCACCGCGTTCGCTCCAGATATGGTACGCCGCGTCGAGGATGTGGCCTTCCAGAAGAGCATCGGCTTTGCGAGGCATGTGGCGACCCTCCCGGCCCGAGTGACGCGGAATTATATCCTTTACAGCGTTAAACCAACAATGTATAAATAATGGAGCCCAGATCGTCCCTCCGCTGGTTCCACCCAGCATTATCAGAAGACTGGAAAGCTCGAAGAGGAATCATGTTTCGATTTCAGTATGGTGTGACCACCAAGGCCAGCCGGGAACGCGCCTGGGAGATTTTTTCCAACTGGCGGCGTTGGAATGAGTTTGCGAACATTTACGGAGAACTGCACTGGCGCGAAGGCCGGCCGTGGGAAGCAGGCAGCCGGCTGGAGATCGAAGTCGTGCAGCCGGTGAATACTGTAGTGAGCCATGTGATCACGAACTGCCAGCCAGCGCGAAAAGTGGGATGGATTGATCATTCGCTCGGAGTCGTGCTGGCGCAGTGGGTCACCTTCGAGGAAGCCGCGGGCGGCGGGGCGCGCGTGCACACCTGGGGAGACGTCGTGCATTCCGGCGTTAAAATCGCCGGGCAGACGGCGGAGCAGATCATCACCAGCTTTACGAAAACGTGGTACGAGAATTTCCGCGCGGCGTGCGACCAAATGGCCGCAGCAAGCGGCGATTGAAACCGAAGTTCGGTCTGCAGTTTTTTCTCATCGCGGTGAATCCAACACGATTTCGTTCGAATAGTGGCGATCAGGTGTCTTCGGACGCTCGTTTCGCGCGAGTAGAAGCGGGAAGTAGCAACCGTCTTGGACCACTTACAAATGGGTTGCCGCGTTCGTAGAAGCGGAGGAGTTGATCGGCAGCGCGGGTGATGCCGATTCGAACGGATTTGCCGATGGGCCCCGCGGGGTGCTTCATTGCGCCGAGCCACAGCGCGCCGGGAGCGCAAAGATCGAGGCCGTCGTGGCGGCGGCCGATTTGAAAAGCGGCGGCAAGGCGGCCGGGGCCGCTTGTGAGATCGAGAAGGCCAGTGGTTTTGCGGTTCCGGCGCATTAGCTCAATTCCATCGAGAGGCTCAAGAGCGCGAATGAGAATCGCCGCGGCGGTGCCGGCGGGCTCGCTAACGACGTTGAGCATGAAATGCGCGCCGTAATTGAAAAAAATGTATGCGTGACCGGGAGCGAGATACATGGAGCGAATGCGCGGTGTGGGTCCGCGGAAATGGTGGCCGGCGGGATCGCCGGGAGGATAGGCTTCCGTTTCGACAATGCGGCCGCTGATGCGCCCAGCGGGAAGATCGTGGACGACCACTTTGCCAATGAGAAAGCGTGCGAGTGCGACGGTACCGGCGGGCAGCTCCGAATGGCGAAGGCGACGGATGGAGAATGCTAGATTGCGTTTGTGCACGGCGGAAATTGTTATCGGCCAATTGTGCCGCCGGAGCGGGCCAGGAGTTTCTGCAGGTCTTCGGCGGAAACGAGGTCGTGGTATTCCGCATGCTTCCGGATAAACGCGGCAACGTAAGGGCACAGCGGCACGACGCGGAAATGATTGGCGCGTGCGAAATCGAGCCCAGTACGGGCAAGTTTGGTGGCGAGGCCCTTGCTCTCAAGGGGCGGGGGAACTTCAATATGGTCAAAGACGATACGGTCCGGAAAGCGGCGATAAGTGAGGAGTGCGTGCAGGCCGTCGACTTGTGCTTCAAAGCGCTGAGCTTTTTCGTTGTTTGTGACGGTGATGCTGTCGAGGTTCAGGTCCACGAATCACCCTGCGGCTTTCCCCACTTTTTCATTCCGGAAATAACTGAGTGCGCCGGAAGGACATTGATCGACTTGCTGGATAATGCGCTCGGTGGATGAGCCGGCGATGTTGATCCACGGGCGGGCGTGAACGTTGAAAACTTCGCCGAGGCCCTGGACGCATTTTCCGGAGTGGATGCATATGCCGGGCTTCCATACCACTGTGATTTCGCCGTTGGTATAGGTCTGATCGGAATCGCTCATACGTTCCTCCGAGTGACGGCGGGATTCTATCAGGGAAATTGCAAAAATCTAGGAACTTGCGGAATCGGGAGGTTCGTTGTTGAAAAGTCGGACCAGCTCGGCGTGATCAATCACGACAGTCGGATCGCGTTGGATCGCCTCAAAGTATTTTTTTTGGAAGTTGTCGCCGGATTCCGTCGGGACAAACATCTTTCGGGCCAGTGAAATGGCCGTGCTGGTGTACTCGGGGGTGACCGGCTCCTTGGCGGCGAGAGTTTCGTCGATGCGCACGACGAACTCGGAAATATTGTGAAGCCAGGCGAATTGCGCGTGGTCGATGACCAGGCGGAAGAGCTCGCCGGTGTTGACGGCGCCGTGCTCGCGCTCGTAGTCGCGGCGCTCCATGTTGAGAAGAGTCTTGTGGAGTTTGAGGAGCGCCAGGCGGAGAGTGATCAGTTTCTCGCGTGCCGAAGAGTCGCCGTTCCCGGGAGATCGATTGGAGTTCAAATAATCCATTGGTTGTTGACTCATCTATTGTGCGATAGCCGGCGGACAAATTCAAAACCAACGGCTTGGGAAAAGGAATCAACACAGAGGGCACAGAGAGCGCTGAGAAAAGACCGCAAAAGGAGAGGTGGACTAGTCGTGGTAGCGTTTTTCGCCGACCGGGAGCGCAATGAGGAGACGATTGCCGGGGGGCGGAAGCGGGCCGATGGGATTTTCCATATCCTGTAGTCCGGCAACCAGGATGGCCGCAACCGGGGAGTCCGTACACGGGGGGCGCGTCTCTCGAAGACCGCCTGCGGCCGTTCCGATACCGCGCACGACGCCTGCGCGAGCACAGCCGAGCAAGTACGTCTCCCAGGCGCCGCTGCTGAAACCAGAGACGAACACGCGGTCTCGATCGACGCAGTAGTCGGCTTCGAGCCTGGCGAGGATCGCATCGAAGTAGGGCAGGTCCGGTGTGTTCGGGTAGTCGTCGGAAAAGCAAGCGCCCGCGCCCTCCGGGTACATGTAGTTCAAGCCGATCTGGATCGCTTCTTTCTGTCCGCCCGGCAGCGTTGCGAGACCACCCGAGTTGCCGCTGGTGCCGTCGGTATTGCCGCATCCGCTTCCGCCGATGGTGAGCGGATACGGCCTTGCCGGGTCGTAGCCGTTCGGCAAGCGCAGATAGAACGTGCGCGCGGACCAGCTTCCGCCCCCGCTCGGCGGATGAGCCGCGATGAACGCCGGATCGACGCCGGTCACGGCGACGTCGTGCTTGACGAAGTTCATCGACGAGTAGGCGCTCGGCGCCGGCTTTCCGCAGCCCGCGCTCTTGCCGCGCCTGGTCCTCGTCCCCGCGTCGGGAGCGCCGGCGCCCGCGTCGAGCGAAGTCGCAGCGCCTGCGGCTCCCGCGCCGCCGTTCGTCGAAATGCTGCCGGCCGATCCGCCAGTAGTACTGCCGCCCTTGCCGTCCGTTCCACCGGTTGCGACGCTCGCCGGCCGAGCCCCGGTGCTCTGAGACGGCTGACCACCCGCACCGTGCTGCTCTCCACCGGTGCCGCTCGCGTGAGCTCCGGAATCCGCTCCACCTGCGTTCGGATCCGACGTCGTGTCTTGGGCGCAGCTCGCGAGCCAAAGGGTGCAGGCGAGGAACATTGAACCGCCGTTCGAAATCGACGTTCCTCGGGGAATTTGCGGGCGGCCGCTGCGCGCGGGCGTCATGCGCCGGTAGTGGTGCGCGCGCTTCGGATCCGTTGAAAAATGCTCCGGCCCCGGGGTTCGCCACCACAGCACGATGGCCCTTTCCGCGGGAGCCGCCGCCAAGGTCGCGGTGCTGAAGGCTCTGCCGCTGCGCCTCGCGTCACGACACTCGAGCGTCGCGCGGGGCCGTTGCGCAACGGCGCACGCGACCTCGCCGCGGACGAAGTGCGCGCGCCGGAGCGCGTTGCGCCGAATGCGTCGAGCACGAACGACTCGAGCAGGGCGCGATCGCGAGAAGACGCACATGCCGAAGCTACGCGAACAAACAACGCGCTCTCGCCGCCGAGCGGAGCAGCATCGCGACGTGACGAGCTTGCGGCACCCAAAGGCTCGTCGATTGCCGCGTTCGACGGAGTCGACACGCAACGGCGCTCGCCAAAATCCGAACAAGTGGAATCTGAGGGCGTCAAGCGCTCTGCTATAGCTAACTCTTTCCAGCTCGAGCGTTCGAGGCACCCGACCGGGTCGTCTCTTTTCGGCTCCGTCTGGAGCGGATCTCGACGCTCGACCTGGATCGGGTGTATCCGGCTGGTAACGATGTACGAATCGCCGCGCAGAGCCATTTCGAAGGGGCCCGCGCGTCCGAGG
>Ga0137409_10004598_pt1 | contig 14466 bp, 16 predicted proteins | sample CZODoug1_16funga_FD_122059 | JGI IMG/M metagenome (GOLD analysis project Ga0137409, IMG submission 122059) | Vadose zone soil fungal communities from Angelo Coast Range Reserve, California, USA - CZODoug1_16fungal (Hybrid Assembly) | ecosystem: Environmental > Terrestrial > Soil > Vadose zone... | reverse complement strand
ACGTCGCCCTTCACCCCCGAGGCGCACGACACGCTCGCCGCCGCCGTGGACCTGGCGGGCGTAGGCCACGCGCGCGAGGTCGAGGCCGGCGGCGACGTCGCCCCCGTCACGCGCGGCGGCGTCGCGGGCGCGGTGGACGTGCTCTCGACGGCCGCGCGCGGCGTGCCGCTGGCGATCTTCACCGCCGACTGCCTGGCCCTCACGCTGTGGGACGCCGAGGCCGGCGTGCTGGCGCTCGCCCACATCGGCTGGCGCGGAACGGCGAAGGGTGCCGCCCCGACGGCGGTGAGCGCGACGGCGCGGGCCAGGTCTGGGACCTACCGGGATATGTGGCGGAGCGGCTACCGCCGGACGTCAGGGCGAGGGCGCGCTTGCTATCGTCCCACAGCACGGGCCCGTGGCGAGTGAACCTCAGAACCACATCGACAGATGACGGATCCGCCGGGTCTCGAACCACGTCGTTGCGTATATCCGCCACCGAAGTCGGTTTCTTGACGCCAAACTTTTCGTGCCGCACATCCATGCGCTGCCAGCCATTTTCGGTCTTGTACTGGAGCGGGTCAGCGGGATTGAGGTCTTCGAGATAGAGATCCTGTTGGTCGAGCCCGAAGATAGTAAATCCCCAGGCGATGTGCTCGTTGTGTCCGAGAGCAACTCCCGGTAGCCCAGGCTCACCCGCGCCCGCGACGTTCCATCCCGGAGCGTTCAAATGAACCATATAACGCAGTGACGGCAGACCGATCACTCGATGAGGATCGTTGGCTAGCAAGGGCTTGCCGCTGTAGGTCAGTCTGCCGGAGACGGTCCAATTGTTGCTGCCTTCGGGTACTCGGGCAGGGAACTCGATGCGCTGGTCACTGCCGACCAGGTTCTGGAGCAGGCTGGGAGCGAGTGCTGCAAAATTGGCGCCGGGTGCGGTGTCGAGCACGACGGCAGGATCGAAGTCGAAGAGCTTCGATGCCTTCTCCGCCCCCATCAAAGCGACCGCTTGCGCGTGTTCGAGTTCACTGAATGCGTTGCCGGTCATGGAAAACGCAGCCATGCGATTCAGACAATCTTCGGGATGCCAGGGGTCAGGCGAGAATCCGGCGAGTCGAAACTCGACGGGTAGGCCGATACCGCTGGGAGTCGTCAGGCTGGTGATGTAGGCGTTGATGCCGTCCGTGAACGCGGTCAGAATCGCCGGCGTGTCGGGAGAATAGCTCTCATACTCAGCTTTCATATCTCCCCGATAGCGTAGCAATCGGGCGTTGACGTCCCGGGCCAGAAACGCCGGACCGAGGATTTCCGCGAGTCGGCCCTGGCCCACGCGCTTCCAGAGTTCCATCTGAAACAGACGGTCCTGGGCGGCTACGAAGCCCTGAGCAAAAAATAGATCGTGCTGATTCTGGGCGTAGATGTGAGGAACGCCCCAGCGGTCGCGGAGGACCTCCACGGGTTGCTGTAGGCCCTGCGCCTTTAGGTTGCCTGCGATGACGGCAAGCGCCCGGTGGGCTTCAGCGGGCAGATCGGGCGGGGGGGCACTCTGAGCAACGGCGTAGATGGGCAGCAGAAGGAAAATTAGCAGGCGTGAAAGTCTCATCGGCAAGCCATTGTAATGCCCCCGATTTAATCAGAGAGGCACGGTAGGGCTGACTTGGACGCGCAAACACGGTAATATCCAGTTTTCCCATGAAATTGCTTCGGTCCATCAGCGTCATGCATCGCGGTTCCGCTTCTTTTCTGCTCACCGGACTAGACCATGCCCACGGGTGGTCCGAAGGCTGCGGCCGCGCCTTGCACGCCATTGCGGTCGGGATTCTCCCCGCGCTGTTTCTGCTGCGCTCGACGCGGGAAGAGATCTACAACGTCCTCTGGGCGCTGGTGTTTGCATTTGCCACGCTTAATATTCTGAGTCTCGGTGCGCACCATTTTGAAGCGGATCGGAGGGGCCTGACCTTCGGAGAGATCCTTGCGATCCTGGTGGTGGTGGTTTCGGTTGTGATGCTGGCATGGGAGATGCTTTACGTGTTTAAGGTCTTCCCACTTCGGCTCACGCCTCGCTGACAGGGAATGCGGTATCATTCGTCTGTGCCGAAAAGTGAATCCTATTTCGACTTGACCTGCCCCTGTTGCGGAGCTTTGCTGAAGGTCGACGTTTCGACCCAGGCGGTCATTTCCCACACCGCGGCCGTCAAGCCGAGAATGTTCAACGACATGGAAGACGCCGCCCGCGCCCTAAAAGAGCACGACAACCGGCGGGAGTCGATCTTCCGCCAGTCCGTCGACGCGCAGAAGAATGCTTCGGAGTTGCTGGAGAAAAAATTCCAGGAAGCGGTAAAGAAAGCCAAAGAAACGCCAGATACGGGCAGGCCGATCCGTGATATCGATCTGGACTAAAGACTTTTGGCCACATAGATCGCAGAGTTCGGCCAGAAAGCGCGATCCTTCTTGGCCTCCCCTCGGCACTGATTCCGTACCGGAATGAAGCGACCTCTTCTGCTAGGACATCGCGGTGCGCGGGCTTCGCGCCACATTCCTGAAAATACGCTGGCATCGTTTGAGCTTTGCTTACAGCACGGCTGCGACGGCTTCGAGTTCGATGTGCGTCGGTCGGCGGATGGGCAGGCAGTGGTCTGCCATGATCCCGTAGTTCGAGAGGCGGAGATTGCAACGACGCCGTCAAGTGTCCTTGGTCTGACTACACTCCACGAAGTTCTACGCTCGTTCGCGTCGCGGGCATTTCTCAACATTGAGTTGAAAGTGAGCGGGCTAGAACGCGAGACCATCGCATTGCTTCGTCAGCATCCTCCTCAGAGAGGATATGTGGTCTCGTCGTTTCTACCGCAAGTCCTGGTGGCACTCCATGATATCGACGCCACGATTCCCCTTGGGTTCATCTGCGACAATGAGGTGGAGCTCTGGCAGAGGTTGCCTGTCGATTGGGTAATGCCGCAAGTTGAGTTGGCGGATCAGAAATTGATTGGGCTGCTTCATGGCGTCGGGAAGAAGATCATGGCGTGGACCGTGAATCGGGCAAACGAGATGAAGAACTTTACCGAGTGGGGAGCAGACGCAGTCATCGTCGATGAAACGCAGCTGGCTGTGCGAGTCCTATCGGACTTTTGAAGACATGATGCGATCTCGGATACAGAACATTGCCGGATGCCATTGCGAGATAATTGAAAGATGCGATCGCAATTCCTTACACGAAACCACGTCAGGCGAGTTGAAGCAACGACGCATGCACCAAACGCACAATGGCCCTGGGACAAGCGGCGTTGGCGGCGAACTCTTTGCGCGAGTCTTCCAAGGCTTCTTGTTTGTGCATTCCCGATTCGAGCCCAACAGACCAAGTACGCCGACGAGGCGACCTTTGACGACAAGGGGAACATTTTCGTAAGTTCCGACGGTGGCAAGCTCATCTGGATGGCTGATACGCGGCATTGTTCTGAGGTCAGAGAGGCCGACGATCGGCAGACGGTCGGATGCAGAGTATTGGCCCAAGTGCAAGTGCCACGGTCCGAGGGCCCTCCACCGACATTTCAATTAGAGATTTATCTCCATGGCGGTCGGAAGAATATCATTGAGTCTGGGCCGCCGATCCTTGAATGGCATTTCTGGAAAGAAGGTCAGCAAGTATCGGTCTATTCGGGGACGCGAGATGGCCAAGGGACGCACACGCTATACGAGTCGGCGACCGGCGGCGTCCTTGAAACCTTTGCTCAGCCAACCGACGAGAGATCGCTTCCTCAATGGACCAAAGGCACTGCTCAGCTCTCAGACGAATCCGTTCCGATGAGCGCCGCCCTTTCTGAAGAGCGAACCAAATGGGTTTCGAAAGTGCTGCGACAGATCTCAAGAATTGAACCTGGCATGCGAAGAAAGGATCTCCTCGCCGTCTTTACGACAGAGGGAGGGTTATCCAATCGATTCCAGCGGACTTACGTGCATATCGAATGTCCTTACATCAAGGTAACTGTTAAGTTCAAACCAGCGAACAATGAACGCGATGCTCTGCAAGAAAATCAAGAGGATATTATCGAATCGATCTCGCAGCCGTACCTCGCGTGGAGCGTAGCGGACTAGCCTGGCTTGCATTTCGTCGACTCGCAGCGCGGATGAGTTGCTTCAGATTGGAATCGGAACGAGCCATGCGGAGCTTTATAATTCCTCACCATGGCCAGCTCACCGACATTCGGTTTGGCCGATCAATCCGATCTTCGCCCGGATCGCTCGACCTCGTATCTCCGCGTACACGCTGTCAATGTCTACGTGCGCGATCAGGATAGAAGCCTGGGATTCTACCGGGATCAGCTCGGATTCAGCCTGGCCTTTGATGTCTGCCTGCAATCCGGACAACGCTGGGTGGGCGTTTCGCCTCCGGACGGCACAGCGGTATTGACCCTGATCGCTCCCGACCCCGAATCGGACGAATATAAGCTCATCGGGCAGCCTACACAGGTCGTCTTTGTCGCCGAAGATGTGGTTGCGATCTACACCGAATGGAGACGTCGCGGAGTGCGCTTTCGACATACCCCGCGGCTCCGGCGCGTGAAATATCAGCAACCTGCGATGGATGCGGACGCGAATGCTGGTTCGATGCTGCTGGGAAAACAGACACCGATCTGGGGCGGGGTGTTCACCCGGTTTGAAGACATCGACCGGAATTCTTTCGCGCTTGTGAGCTTCGATGAAATGACTCAAGCAGTGGAGGCACAGCGCCGGGTCGCAGCCGAGAAGCTCGAATCCGAGCGCCGCGCCGCCCATGAGCTGATAATCGCCAAAGAGGTGCAGGCACGCCTCTTTCCGCAAATCCTTCCCGCACTCAAGACGCTCGACTACGCCGGGGTCTGCATACAAGCTCGTCAGGTCGGCGGCGACTACTACGACTTCCTCAATCTTGGCCAGGAACGGGTCGGGCTTGTGCTCGGCGACATCGCAGGGAAGGGAATCGCGGGCGCTCTCTTGATGGCGAATTTGCAGGCGAATCTGCGCAGTCAGTGTGTCGTTGCCTGGGACGAGCCGCAGCAACTCTTGCGATCGGTCAACGAGTTGTTTTATCGCAACACGGCCGACAGCGCTTATGCCACCCTCTTCTTCGGAGAGTACGACGATCAGTCGCGGCGCCTGAGGTATGCGAACTGTGGACATTTATGTGCCCTGTTGCTTCGTAGCGATGACAGTTTGGTCCGGCTTAATTCCACCTGTACGGTTCTCGGCCTTTTCAAGGAATGGGAATGCTCGATCGCGGAGTGTCAGCTGCTCCCTGGTGATACGCTCGCGCTTTACACGGACGGTGTTACCGAGTGCTTCAATCCCGCAGGAGAAGAGTTTGGTGAGACGCGACTGATCGAAGCGTTGCGGCGGCATTGCAACTTGCGTTCGCCGGATTTACTGGGCGCCATCGTGGATGAGGTTCAGCGGTTCAGCCCTGACGAACAGTACGACGACATTACCCTGATCGTCGCGAAGTGCGCGTGAGAACCTCTTCCACACGTCTTGTCTTCGCGTTGCTTTTCGTGCTGGCCCTTTTGATGTGGGTCTACTACGCCCACGGTCGCCAACTCATGGAGCAGCGCCTGACCGCGAGCGGATTTCCGGCGCGGAATTTCTCCGATCTGTTCCCGTGCTGGCTGGGCGCGCGGGAACTGCTGCTCCATGGCCGCGATCCTTACTCCCCGGAGATCACGAAGGAAATTCAGGGTGGTTATTACGGTCGTCCGATTGACAGCAGCCGGGCTACCGACCCGATTGACGAACAGCGCTTTGTCTACCCGCTGTTCGTAGTCTTTCTTCTCGCGCCCACGGTCACATTGCCGTTTACTCTGGTTCAGTCGCTGTTTACAGCGCTGCTGTTCGCGGCCACCGTCTGTACCGTTCTGCTCTGGATTCGAGTGCTGGGGCTGAAAATCGGGCGAGGCAAACTCTTCGCATGGATTGTGCTCACGCTCGCGAGCATTCCGTTCGCGGAAGGGATACAGCTCCAGCAGCCTGGGGTGCTGGTCGCATTCTTCATGGCGGCAGCCGTGTATGCGTTAGCCAAGGAGAAATTCGTCGTCGCAGGGACGTTGCTGGCGGCTGCGATCATGAAGCCGCAACTCTCCGCCTTCTTGATCGGTTGGGTATTGCTCTGGACAGCAGTGCAGTGGAGGACTCGGAAAAAAGTGGTGATCGGCTTTTTCAGCGCACTGGCTGTGTTGGTAGTAGCGTCAGAAATATTGTTGCCTCGATGGCCTTTTGAATTTGTTTCCAATATCGCGCCCTATCTTCGCTATACCCACGCCACGACCGGCATCCATGAACTCTTAGGCTCGGTGGGGGGAACAATGGTCTTGCTGTTGCTGGCCGGAGTGATAGTGTTCGCGGTTTGGCGTTCGAAGTTCGAGCCGATCGATTCTGACGGCTTCCGGCTAACTATTTCATTGGTCCTCGTTTTTACCTGCCTTGTGATTCCCAGCCTGGCTCCACACAATCAGGTAGTACTGGTCCCCGCGTGCCTGTTGCTGGTCAAGGAGCGCAAGCGGATTTGGGCAAACGGACGCATCGCCCGCTCGCTCTGGTTAGCCGGCTGGCTCGCCCTCGCGTGGCCCTGGGTCACCGGGTCGATACTGGCCACTACGCTCGTATTCGGTCGCGCGGTCGATCGCCTGTGGACTCTACCTTTTGCCACGAACCCGCTGATCCCAATCACGATTTTCGCTGCCCTGGTGCTGCTGGTCGTCCGACCGTCGGGAGTGAGTCGCGTTCCTCCATTGAGTTCACCGCTCCCGCCAGCTTCGTCTACTTAGATACGACCCGTTGGAAACTTTGTGAATAGTCGATGGGGAATAGCGTTGCTGTTTGCCGATGCCAAGACCGCTCATTTACATTGAGAAGTCATGTCCACGACCGGTGAGCGTTTCGAGCGGGCGGTGCAGATCATGGAGCGGCTGCGGGCGCCCGGTGGCTGTCCGTGGGATCGCGAACAGAGTTTTGACACCATCAAGCCCTACACACTCGAAGAAACTTATGAAGTTCTGGAAGCGATCGACAACCGCGACTGGCCGGAACTCACTGGAGAACTGGGCGACCTCCTCCTCCAGGTTTTGTTCTATTCGCAGATGGCGCGCGAAGAAGGTCACTTCTCGATTGACGACGTTCTGGATCGGCTCGCCAACAAGCTGGTGGACCGGCATCCTCATGTGTTCGGTGACGTGAAGGCGGGCACTTCGTCGGAGGTCCTGCGAAATTGGGCGACGCTCAAGTCCGAGGAAAAGAAGAAACGTGCGGCAGCTGAGGACGGGGCGAAGGCTGGCGAGGCGGACGAGCAGTCGGTGCTGGCGGGCGTTTCGTCGAAGATGCCGGCGCTTCTCGAGGCGCACAAGCTCAGTTCGCGGGCGGCACACGTGGGATTCGACTGGCCGGAGATCGCCGGGCTCTTCGCCAAACTGGAAGAAGAGACCAAGGAACTTCAGGAAGAGTTGAAGGATGTGCCTGTTAAGAGTGGGTCAACTGGGCGTGGCGTTGCCGGATCGGGAAAGGATCAAGTTTCGGCGAAGTTCCGCGAACGCCTGGAAGAGGAGGTCGGCGATCTGTTTTTCGTGCTGGTCAACATTGCACGGTATCTGTCACTTGATTCGGAATCGGCATTGCGAAAAACCAATCGCAAGTTCAAGCGTCGCTTTCAATGGATGGAAGAACAGTTGCGCTTGAACGGCCGCGGTCCCGCGCAGGCATCGATCGACGAACTCGAAAACCTATGGCAGCAGGCGAAACAACAGGAACGCCGGACGTGACCGCCGCGGTGACGATCCGAAAGTGTGAAACGCTCCAAGAGGTGCAGGCATGTTTTGCCTTGCAAAAAGATGTATGGAAGTTCTCGGACGCGGACTTGGTCCCGGTTCGGCTGTTTGTAGTCGCCAACCAGATTGGCGGGCAGGTGATCGGAGCGTTCGACGGCGGAGAATTGATCGGCTTTGCTTTGGCCCTCCCCGGCCACCGGCGCGGACATTCCTATCTGCACTCGCAGATGCTGGCGGTTCGCCAGGAATATCGAAACGGTGGCCTGGGACGGAGGCTCAAACTCTTTCAGCGCGACGATGCCCTGACACGCGGCTTCGAACTGATGGAGTGGACATTCGATCCCCTGGAGATCAAGAACGCTTATCTGAATATCGAGAAACTGGGGGCGATTGCGCGCCGCTACAATGTGGACCAGTACGGGATCACGACTTCTCCCTTGCAGGGAGGATTGCCCACCGACCGCCTGGTGGCGGAATGGTGGATGAAGTCGGGACGGGTAGAATTGATATTAGGCAGCGGTCTCAATCCGGAGTTCGATCCGCGGATGCACATCACGGTGCCGTCGGAAATCTACGAGTGGAAGGCCTCCCCTGCCGCGCGCGGCCAGGCGAGAGAAATACAAGAGAAGAACCGGGCAAAGTTCCAGAGCGCATTTGCCAGCGGGTTGGCAGTCCTCGGATACGAGCGAGACAATCAGGGGAACGGCGATTTCTTGCTGGGCGTGTGGGACGAAAACTGGATGTATTAGGTACTGCCTCTGTTTGAATCCACGACCTACTTGGAATCGCGTTCAGCGATATGGAACTGGAACCAGGACGTTGATCCCCCGAATGGACTGTGGCTGGCAAAATCCGGAACGGGAGGCAAATAACCGCTCTGAATATCTGTTCTCTTGCTTCCAATGCGGATTGTATGGAACGCGCTGTCCCACCTCGGACCAGCGGCATGCGAGGTGTCCTGTCTCTGTTTGCCATGATCGCATTGCAGCCAACCTCCGACGTTCTGCCTAACCATAGTTTCCCACAGGTCGGATTCCGATGCCACTCCTGTGGAGACTGCACTACTACCACTTATTAGACCGTATTGCTCTCCGCGTACCCACCATCTATACTTCCGAATTCCACTTGCCGCCCACTGTGATCTTCGGCTGGCTTCATAAGCACTCATGAAAATCGAATCGATAACACTGCGTGAAGTTCACATGCCGCTCGTGCATTTTTTTGAAACGAGTTTTGGACGAGTCTACAGTCGCCGCATCCTGCTCGTCAGCGCGCAAGTCGACGGAGTGCGCGGCTGGGGAGAATGTGTCGCCGGCGAAGATCCGTTTTACAGTGGGGAATGGATTGAGAGTGCCTGGCCGACTATCAAGCATTATCTCGCGCCGGCTGTGTTACGGAACGGAGTAAGCTCCGGCCGGGACTGTCCGGCTTTGTTTGCCAAGGTGCGCGATAACCGCATGGCCAAGGGCGGGGTCGAGAATGCTATCTGGGACGCGGAGGCTCAACTCCGGCAGCAGCCGCTCTGGAAGTTACTCGGGGGAACGCGGCGCGACATCGCCTCCGGAGTTTCAATCGGAATCCAGGACTCGCTTGAGCAGTTGATGGAAAAGATCGCGACCGAAGTGGCCGCCGGCTATCGCCGCATCAAGCTCAAGGTCAAGCCTGGATGGGATCTCAACGTCCTCGAAAAGGTGCGCGCCCGCTGGTCCGATATTCTGCTCAGCGTGGATGCAAACTCCGCCTACACGCTCGATCAGATCGAACATCTGAGGAAGTTCGACGCCTTCAACCTTCTGATGATCGAGCAACCACTCTGGAACGATGAGATTTACCTGCACGCCCGCTTGCAAAAAGCGTTGCGCACGGCCATCTGCCTGGACGAATCCATTCGACACGCGCGCGATGCCGACTTTGCATTCGAGTCCGGGGCGTGCCGGATTATCAACGTCAAGGTTGGGCGTGTAGGCGGTTTTTCGGAGGCGAAAAAAGTCCACGATGTCGCCCTGCGGCACAACATCCCGGTCTGGTGCGGAGGCATGCTGGAGTCGGGAATCGGTCGCTCGCACAACATCGCGTTGTCCACACTGGAAAATTTCCGGCTGCCGGGAGACGTGTCTGCGTCCAAACGCTATTGGAAAGAAGATCTCATCGAGCCCGAAGTGGAAGTAAGTAGCGACGGAATGATTGCAGTCAGTGATGCGGTGGGGAGGGGTTATCGCGTGCGCGAAGACCTCATCCAAAAACTTACGGTGCGGGAAGAAACGCTGCGGGTGGGATAGACCTAGGCTAAATTTTCGCAGCTGTCTGGAGAAAATCGGGAGGGCACGGCTTCGAGCCGTGCCATAGGTCCACACTTCCGGCTTCAGCCCCTGAGGGCGTGCCCTTGACCAGTGTTAGACCTCGCCAGCGTCAACGCCCTCCGGAGCTTACAGACTGCGAAAATGATAGAAAGGGCTAACCAAAGCACACCTCCGGCGCTAAAGCTCGACTCCTGTTCAACGATTGAACGGCACGAGTGAACTCGTGCCCTTCCCGGTTTCTTTCCAATTCACGCAGGCTAGCGGGCAGCGGGATCTGCCACATTACCGGAGGTCGAGTTCTCGGCGAAAACAGATTCTTCTTTTTCCAGCATCTCGATGGCCTGCGCGAACGTGATGTCCTTCGGTACCGGCTTGAAGTCGCTGAATACTTCGTTCATGCTGAAGACCAGATTCTTGAACAGCAGGATTTTTCCAGTGACGTTCACATTCGTGCGCGAGATGGACCAGTAATGGTCGTCGATTTCCTGCTGCTGCACGAGAAAGTGGCCGCCCTTATCCAGATGGCCCAGAATCCCCCAGCCGAAGCCGACGTCCTTGGCAAGAGTTCCGTCAATCGAAGCCAGGCGGTTGCGGCGAGCGTCCAGCAGTAAAACCCCCTCCATCCCAGTGAGAACCTGCTCAACGCGCGAGGGGGGATCATAGTGAGGATTGGGCCGGAACTTCAGTACGACCAGCGGATCGCCCGCCTTTCCCACGCCGGTCGATCCCACTTGTTCGCCATCGTATTCGTAGAGAAAAGCATCGGGCAGGGCTCGGATGATCCGCAGTGTACGGTCCGCGTCCACTCGTTCTTGGCGGCGTTTCTTTTCCAATTCGTCGGGACTCTTGAGGAAGCGTTCAATGCGGTTGAGTTCGTCCTGCCGTTGTTCCGGAGTTGGGGGCTTGCCGTTATATGCGACGACGATGCCGGCGGTGGCCTCCTTGGCCTGCACGAAGATCTTCGTGACCGATCCTTTGGGTGTTGTGCGCGTGCTACGGAGCATGAAGCGGGCGCTGTCATCTTTGGACGCCTTGATTTCATTTTCCACGGCTTTGCGTACCAAAGCGCCAGGCTCAGCAGGCGCAGAGGAGATGGTTGACGGCTGGGCAAGGCTTGCGCCAGCCAGAAGCACAATCGTGGCGGTACCGCGCCAAATCGAAGCACACACGGGGGTGGAAACGCGTGTCATCCTTATCCGTTAGACGATGGTAGCAGACCAGGCGTTGCATTCTGGGGGAAACACTTCTTGCGCGGAAAGCTCCCCCCCAGCGCCGAATCCGGGGTTCGTGGACGCAGATTCCGCCCCCCAAACCGCACGATGATTTACAATCTCTGTCTCCGCGGCATTACCCCAGCGCGACGAGATGGAGGCCAAGGCATGGACGCTCCGAAGACGGGCGATTTTGCCCACATCGGCAAGTCGGTGGTGATCAAAGGAGAGCTGTCTGGCTCCGAAGACTTGTACGTAGATGGGAACGTCGAGGGCAGCATAGAGCTGCGCAATAACAGCCTGACAGTTGGGCCCAATGGCAAAGTGAAGGCCACGGTCACCGCGAAGGTGGTCGTGATCCAGGGGCTGATAGAAGGCGCGGTTACGGCATCTGATCGGGTGGAGCTGAAAAAGTCATCAATCGTGAACGGCGACATTACCACCCAGCGCATCGCGATTGAGGAAGGCGCTGCCTTCCGCGGAAAAGTAGATATTCAGAGGGAAGCCGGAAAAGCTGCGTCTTCGTAACGACGCACATCACTTTTCCGGACGCAGTCATGAATGGCATCGGTTGCTGATAACGTGATGAGATTCTTTCGGAGCTCTTCGGCCCAGGCTTCGGCTCCTGCCATCCCGCAGAAGCGGAACCGCCGCTCCAGCGGTATCGCGGAAATCTCGCGTCTGCTGAACTCCCAGGACCCTTTGCGCGTGCTCGATCTGGGTTCGACCTCCGCCAACAACATCCGCTTTCTAACCGCCAAGGGACATAAGAATTACAGCGAGGACTTACTCCAAGCTTCACTCGATCCGGCAATTCAAGTGAAGAATGAAGCCGGCAAACTTGTTCCGGACGAAAAAAAGTTTCTGGAAGAAAACCTCACCTATCCGAACGGATTGTTCGATGTCGTGCTGTGCTGGAATCTGCCCGACTACATGGAAGAAAGTTTGGTCAAGCCAACTATTGATCGCCTGTGGTCGGTGATGAAGCCGGGCGGCCTGCTGCTGGTCTTTTTTCACACCCGGGACGCTGGTCCGGACGCGCCCTGCTACCGCTTCCACATCACCGGTACCGACATGCTGGAAATGCAGGAAGTCCGTCTGGCGGCTAAAGGCGACAAGCAAAACCCTCGCCTACAGCGCGTGTTCAACAACCGCAACATTGAAAACCTTTTTCGCGATTTCGCCTCTATCAAATTCTTCCTCGCGCGCGACGCCATCCGTGAAGTTCTGCTGGTACGGTAAAGCGGTTCCCATTTCCTATTGCAATTCCAGCGCTTTGGAGCGGGTTGCTTCCACTAAATAACGGGCGAGTCTGGGGCTGCTTGCGCAAGCCGACAGAAGGGCCACCCGCAAGCCGCGCGGAACGCCCAAAAATCTCCGGAGACGAGAAGAGTTCCGATATACCGGTCGTAAAGACTGCCTGTAGGCCCGTCCGTATGTTTCAAGCGATTGTTTAATGGTTTTCTCTCCGCGCAAGAAAGCAGATACATTGCTGGCAGCTAGGTTGCCGCCGCGCAGCGCGATTGAGATGCCGTCTCCTACGAAGGGGTCGACGAAGCAGGCAGCGTCTCCCGCGTTAAACACGCTGCCGGCAACCGGTGCGGGATCTCGGAAGATCGCCGGAAACGTGGAGACTGGAGGAAAGGCAGCGGTCCACGATCGGCTGCGGGCGGTGAGTTCCGGGTGGTGAAGCAGAACATCTTCGAGTGTGGCCGCCATGTCCGGCCGGACCAGCGCGCAGACATTAAGGAGGATAGTTCCATCCGGCGCCCGGACGGGTTGTACTCCGCAATATCCACCTTGAAAGAAATAAAGATCGACGTTCGGCTCGGTGTCGCCATAAAAAAAATGTCCCTTCAGGCCGAGCCATCGCGTGCTATTGGAGTGGTTGTCCGTTGGCTTGAGGTTCGACCAACGCCCGCTTGCATTGATCACCGTACGTGCACGGAATTCACCGGCTGTTGTCGCGACACAAAACGGAGCGTCACCGTCAATCCGTTGCACGGTGGTTTCCTGAAGGGCGGTTACGCCGGCTTTCTCGGACGCATTCCAGAGCGCAAGATCGAGATCGTAACGGGAGATACTTACGGCCGCCGGGTTGACCGGCACGCGAACCGTGCGCCCGTCGAGAAACAGTCGCGACTCCGACAACTGCAGTGAATGTTGCAGCAAATCTTGTTGTGAATCGCGGAGCAACCAGTTGAGCAAATTCAACGATTCGGTGGAAACAAATTCTCCGCAAACCTTGTGGCGCGGGAAACGGCCTCGTTCGAGCAGGAGGACGCGCCAACCCTCACGAGCCGCCGTGATGGCAGCCGACGTCCCACCTGGACCCCCGCCAATCACGATCAGATCGTACGCATTCGTCATGCCTGCTTCCACGCGATAATTCCCATGCGATAAAGGTAGTGCTTTGAGATTTGAACTGGTCCGGTGGCTAAAGGTTGCAGGAGTTCCTGCATTTCCGCGGGCGTATAGGCTTGCCACACTGATGCGGGAGCGTCGTTGCGGGTAATTCGGCTGCGGTAAAGAGGAAAACCGGCGTACGTCAATGCCAAATGCAGGGGATCGCGGACGACATCGTTGATGATAAATGCAACGCGACAGACGCGCAGTGCCTCGCGCGCGAATTGCTGGACTTCGTCAGGCGCAAGATGGTGAACGAAAAGATTGCAGCACACGAGATCGAATGAGTCGTCGGCAAAGGGCAAAGCGCGAGCATCGCCTGCGACCGCTCGGTTGTTGCCATTCAAGTGAGTACGGGCGCGATCCAGAAAAGTAATTTTCAAATCAAGCTGTGGGGATAGCCATTCGCGGATCTTGGCAGGAACAAATCCCGCGCCGGCGGCAACTTCAAGCAGGGAAGCGCTATGACTGGAGTGCTTGGCCAGTGCGCGGCGCGTGAGTTTCTCGGTTGCGCGGACGCCGCCAAACCATCGGTTAAACATCTCTAGATCGCGGAGCGATCCAGCGACTTCGCGCTGGGTGCCAGCGTCCGAATCCAGTAGCTCGATGCTGGGGCGGCGTTTCATAGAGGAATGTTGGGATTGATGATACAGGCCGCTGCGGATCGGCGTCCGCTGCCGAGGAAGCGGCACTCTTGTTAGAATGACATGTCAGGCATCGGTCCCGCGCGACGTTTTCCCGCCAACCCCGCCAGGTCCGGAAGGAAGCAACGGTAACGGGCTCTTT
>Ga0137409_10004595_pt1 | contig 14468 bp, 14 predicted proteins | sample CZODoug1_16funga_FD_122059 | JGI IMG/M metagenome (GOLD analysis project Ga0137409, IMG submission 122059) | Vadose zone soil fungal communities from Angelo Coast Range Reserve, California, USA - CZODoug1_16fungal (Hybrid Assembly) | ecosystem: Environmental > Terrestrial > Soil > Vadose zone... | reverse complement strand
TACGACCTCGACGGCTGGCCGGATGTCCTCGTGGCGAACGGCCACATCGATGCCGATATCCAGCGCGTGCAGGCAAACGTGAAATACGCCATGCCGCCGCATCTGTTCCGCAATATCGGCAAGGGAAAGTTTGAGGAAGTCACCAAGTCACTCGGACAAGCCTTTGCTTCCCCCCGAGTGGGACGCGGCGCCGCTTACGCCGATATCAATAATGATGGCCGGTTGGATTTGTTGCTCTCCACGAATGGCGGCCCAGTCTATCTGTTCCGAAATGAAGCGCAAGGCGCCGCGGCATCGAACCACAGCTTGCGCATCAAACTGATCGGCACAAAATCCAATCGTGACGGCATCGGCGCGACCGTTAAACTAACCGCCGGCGGCGAAACGCAGACACAGATGCTCCGCAGCGGCTCGAGTTACCTCTCCGCTAGCGAACTCGTTTTGACCTTTGGACTCGCGCACAATGAAAGAGCCAAAGAGATCGAGATTCGCTGGCCCAGTGGTCAAGTTGATCGCTGGTCAAACTGGACCGCCGGTCAGACCGTGACCGTGACGGAAGGAGCAGCGGTCACCACCTCCCGCTCTTTCGGGAAGAAGAACTAGGTCGAACTAGACCGCGTAACTTGCGACTTGTTTCTTAGAGCGTTTGAGGGAAACTCAAAAACGTCGGCAAAAAAGAAAACGCCCCCGGAAAAACTGTTGGCGGTCCATTCTACGTTGATAAAATTCTTTTAGAACTGGTTCCAGAGGAACTGGTTGTAGACCTCGTGGTGAAACTGGACTTCAGGCACTTTCACGACCGTGCCGAGAGCCCGCGGGCAGCGGTCGGCAGCGGCGCGCTTCAACTCGGCATAGCGAGCCTTGACGTCGGCACCGAAGAGCTTGGTGGTCCAATCGGCTTTCTCGAAGTTATCAAGCGCCGTGTAAATATTGTCCGGGAGGTAGCGCTCTGCGGAGCGCAGATTCTTGATTTTCGAGGTCTCGCCGTCGATGCCGGTCTTGAAGATGGAATACATGACCATGTAGGGGTTGGAGTCGGGAGCAACGGCGCGCACTTCCGTGCGCATGCTCTTTTCGTTGCCGATGGGGATGCGCACCATGGCGCCGCGGTTGACCGCTGAAGCATTAAGCTGATTGGGCGCCTCGAAGTGCGGGTCGAGCCGGCGGTACGCGTTGACGCTGGAATTGATCAGCAAGCAGATATCGTTGCCATGGCTAAGAATGCGATCCACGAACTCCCAACCGAACTTGCTGAGCTTCTCCTCGCCTTTGGGATCCCAGAAGAGATTTTTGCCGTCCTTGCTGATCGAAACGTTGGTGTGCATGCCGTTGCCGTTGACGCCGACCACAGGCTTCGGCAAGAAGCAGGCGGTGAACCCCATGTTGGTGGCCACCTGGCGGCAAATCAGCTTGTAGAGCTGGATCTGGTCGGCGGCGGAGACCACTTCGCCGTAGCCGTAATTGATTTCGAATTGCGAGGGCGCGACTTCCGGGTGATCTTTCTCATTCTGGAAAGCCATGGCTCGCTGGACTTCGGCGGTAGTATCGATAAACGTGCGGAGCGGATCGCCGGGAAGTGAGTGGTAGTAGCCGCCGGTATTGACGTATTCGAATTTGCCGGTTTCGTTGTAACTTCGCTCCGCATTCTGGCCTTTGAAAAGGAATCCTTCGATTTCGTTGGCGGCGTTGAGCGTGTAGCCTTTTTTCTCGTGGAGATTGTCGGCGTAGCCCTTTAGGACTCCGCGTATGTCGGCCGAGTAAGGCGAACCATCTTTGTCGATCACATGACCGAAGATCAGCACCTTGCCGGATCCAAACACATCCGCGGGCGCCCAATAAAATGAGCCCCAATCCATCGCCAGCCGCAGGTCACTCTCGCGTTGCGCCGTGAATCCGCGGATCGAGGAGCCGTCAAACGTCAGGTTGTCCCAGCTCTTGATCAGAAATTTCTTGTCGTAATCAAGCATGTGCAGGCGGCCTTCCAGATCGCTGAACAGCACCGTAACGGCCTTGATCCGCTTTTCGTCCGTCAAATACTTGATGCGTTCTTCCTGAATCTTGTGCGCGGCAACTCGTTTCTGACGCTGCTCCTTGGCTTTCAGATTCAACTGCTCCAGCTCGTCGTACGATAGAGAAAGAAAGTTACGCAGTTCGTTCGACATGAATCTCCTCAAAGTGGGATAAGACTCAAGCTCAGGGGTAAACTCTTGGGCGGCAATGGACGCGCCAACCCGGCCATAGGGTATCGCGTGGCACTTCCGACCGTCAATCGAAAGACCTGATACACAAAATCAAAGAAATTGCATCTGACCCCACGCGGATCGGCGCGGTTGCGCTTGAATTACAACGCTCCAGCCTGCGCGAAGGCGTCGTTATTTCGAACGCGCTCTCTCCGCCGCAAGCGCCGAACGCTCATCCGCCTGCAAGATTGGAAGATGATGCAGTCCTGTGCGACGGAAGACCAAAGTCAAATGAAAACATCAGGCAGAGCTGGTAGCGATACCGGGATTCGAACCCGGATTTTAGCCTTGAGAGGGCGATGTATATGTTAGGTATGCTGCTGAAAATAGGTACGATAACAGATCGTCTGCATTATTGTCTTAACGAATTGCATTGTTAACTGTAGGATGGTCTCTGTGAGGTGATCCTTGGCCATCGAACAAAAGCTGATCGAGATCAACAAGAGGCTAAAGCGAGGCGAAGGATGGATCGGCTACCGATACTCGACAAACGCGGATGACGAAAAGATTCGATCGAAGTTTCTCTACTACGCTTTCTACCAGGGATCTACTCAGAAGTTCGTGAACACGAAGACGAACGATCCGGAGGAGGCATACCGCGAACTCCTGGCTGCTCGAAACCACGTTAGCCAAGGCCATCGGCTCCTGCAGTCTGAGGTTTCGAAGCTCCGCTACGAAGATCTGAAATCAATTTTGATGGACTACTACCGGGAGCACAAGCCGGCCTCGATATACACCAGGCTCACGGATGAAGGACAGAAGGAAGAGACGTTCCTCGGCGCTGACAAGCTGGATCACTTCTTCAAGCGTTGCTCGGTAACGGATATCACGGCTACCAAAATTCAGGGATACATAAAATGGCGCCGGCGTGAAGGTGATGCGGACGCTACGATTCGCCGCCAGTTGGGACGGCTCCGATCGGCGTTCAATCAGGCGAAAGCCCTTGACCTTATTACGGACAACCACATCCCAACGTTTGTGCTGCCAAAGGATTCGAAGTCACGGAAAGGATTTCTCGACCACGAAGACTTCGCCACTCTGCGAGATGCCATGCCGGAACATCTCCAACCAACGGTGACGTTCCTTTATTACACCGGATGCCGCACAGGAGCAGCCAAGAAAATAACCTGGTCCATGGTTTCGAAGGATTGCAGCGAAATCGAGTTGCCCGGTGAGATCGTGAAGAATGACGATCCACTGACACTTCCCTTAGCTGGACCTTTGGAAGAGATAGCGAACCTGCTCAGAAAGATGCGCAAGACCTTTCCTAAACCGACTGACCCTGTTTTCAATTTCAAGAACTTTCGATGGACTTGGGACAAGACGTGCTGCCAACTCGGGCTCGGGACCTTCGACGAGAAGACGAAAAAGTACAGCGGCCTTGTGCCTCACGATTTCCGCAGGAGCGCGGCTCGCAATCTCATAAAGGCTGGAGTCGATCGTCGCACGGCAATGAAGATCACAGGACACAAGACGGAAGCCATCTTCGAACGATACAACATCAAGACCACTGATGATGTGAGAGAAGCGCTAATCAAGGTGGGGCAGTACAACACCGCCACGGTAAGCACGATTGCTGAAAAGTCCGCTTCACGATAGACTGTCCACTGTGGCCCGGTAGTGTAATCGGTTTAACACGCCGCCCTCTCAAGGCGGAGACTACGGGTTCGATTCCCGTCCGGGCTACCAACACAAGGAAGGGCGTGATGTTCGTTGAGATAAATGGTAAGAAGGTGGACCGAGATTCGTTCCAGGCAGGTATCGCCGCAGCGCACTTCGAGAGCATCAAAAACACTGACCCCGACAAACAGAAATTGAAAGAGATAGCAGAAGCAGCAGCGGGGAATTACGTCCGCGACAACTCCATACCAGTTTAGTACGGCCTTCCGAATTATTCACGCAGCTACGCCGACTTTGTTGCGCTCAATGAACTTGTCGAGGTCTATCCTGTCAACGAGGTGCTTTCGTCCGATCTGAACATAAGGCAGTTCCCTGCCACGGACCATCTGTCGGACCGCCCACAGGTGTGCTCCCAAGTAGACCGCTGCGTCTTTGAGACTAAGCAGACGAGGGCCACTGATTACGACAGCGGGAGCGACAGGTCTCTTAAATCGCTTTTGAATGGGCATAAGGCACACGTCTTCTCGCGGAAGCAAAGATTTTTGGGATTTAACTGCTTACGATTTCCGCGATGCGGACCCGAAATGGGCCGCTGTGTGCCAGGCTCCGGGATGGAGCCGCACAAAGACTATAGCGTACTGGTACTAGAATGTCAAGATGGGACCTTTTTCATTCCGAGGCTCCCGATCATTTTGCGGTTTCGAAAATGTCGATCCATAGCTTGAGCGTGTTGTCGTGGCAGGTCTCTTTCGACAGGTTCGGCCTTAATTCCTTTTCATACCTCTCACGGACGGCCTGAGTATTAAGGTTCTGCGTTTTGAAGATGTAATCAACGTCGTCTCGGTCTTTCTCAGAGTTCCGCTCCAATTTCGACAGAATGAAATCATATGGATCGGGCGCATACAGATGCAGGTTCTTAAACATCCCCGGAAACATCTCGGTCAACCTTGCCGTGTAGTCCTCTGGTAGATTCGTAACGCCCACATGGTGCAGCCGAATTTTGCATTTCTGAGCGAGTGCGGAGCCTTCCCCTGCCATTTCGATCAGATTGAGATCGCGGGTACAGCCGTATAGTAGTCGATATCTCCCGTTGGACGAGGCAGGCCATAGAAGTAGCAAATAACCAAGCCGCCGATGCAGTGCAAGCTCAACGGCTCCGCAAGCATTGCATCGATCTCGGATAGGAACTCTTTCCACGGTGTCGGAAGCGAATCAGGAGGCATATTGGAGATGTTCCGGCCGCAAATCGGTCAACAGATTCCAATGCATCGCCTCTTCCGATCGGTTTTGAACAAGCCACTGCTTCTCACTGTCAGTCCGCGGTGGTCGATAAAAAACGTCCTCTTTTACCAGCCGGCTCTCATCGAGCTTGGATCTGAGTTCACGAAGCGACTGTACTCTGGCGCTTTCCTGACCGGAGCCCGAGACTCTTTCAACAACTTGAAGTGCCAGACTAACGACGAATCCCAAACGATTTTGCAGGTTAAACTTCCTCGCCTGCTCGACCAGCCAATTCGATCTGCCGTGGCCATAATGCATCACAACCCAGGGGAGAGCTTCTGCGACACGGGCTTCGAGTCTGTCCTGTCCTAACGCCGTTAGAAGAACCTCGTCGGGATTCTTCTTTGGTAGGTGAGTTCGCATGTACGCAAAACCCGGATACCCGAGTTTCGCCAGAAACTCAGCTAAACGCTGGTCGTTTGCGTGTGTTGGAACAAATTCTTCTGGGACAGGCAGCGTTTCAGGAGAGAGATCGTAAAGCGTGGCGACCCGACGAGCGAGTTCAGGAGTCAGGCGCCTTTTCCCGTTTTCAAGCAGGTTGACATACGACTGCGACACACCCAAAGACTGCGCAGCTTGGGCCTGGACCAAACCCTTCTTTAGACGAGCAGCCTTCAATTCATGTGGTGTCATAGCTCTTCCTTTATGACAGACTTGTCATAATTTGTCAATACCCTAAACCACGATTACCACGATTCTAGCTAAATCCTACCCCCACCCATCCTAATCCTTTTATCCCTTTATTCCTCTATCTCTTACCCCACCCTGCCCTTATCCACGCCACGCCGTCTCTTAAGCGGTTATCATCTCCGCTGCGCCCCGCCCGCCACGCGCCCCGGCCCACGCCTCCCTCACACCGCCACGCCCCACCCACCCACCGCGCTCTGCCCCATACCACGTCCGAAATCCAGCCGACGACGATGACGACGCATGCATGATGGCCATGATGACGACGACGATGACGATGATGACCACGATGTGGTAGTCGTGATGATGGAGGAGGAGGAGGAGGAGGAGGAGGTGGTGGTGGTGGTGGTGGTGGTGGTGGGAAACGCGATAAGGCCGATGCTTCACAAAGAAGCGGCCTTTGGCTTGAATTTATCGAAGACCTTCATCGAACTCGGGTTTCTGCCCGCAGTTGCGATTCGATCCCAAGTTTTGATCCAACGGCGCTGATGCGTGTTGATCTGCTCTGGCAAAAGAATCGGACAGCTTCACCCGCTTCTTCATGGCTTTAACGACGCTTGTCTTCTTTTTGCTCGACTCGTGATCCTTCTCGCGTCGATTTTCAGCTTCCCTTGACTTACTGACTTCATTTTGTTTCTCCTTGCAAGGCACTGCACTTTCGACAGCGAGTGATATCGTCTGGTCGAGGATTATTACTCGCCTTGCGCGGCCGCCACGGGCCGCTCTTCCCGTCGCAGCGGTCTCATCGAAAAAAACCTATGCCGGCAGGGTTCGCACCGCAAAGCCGGGAGCCCGAGGATTCTCCCGAGAATCGCTGTCCCACCCGGCACACGCGCGGCAGAGATGCGCCGCAATGCGAGATTGCCGCAAATCCCGCAATGGGCATAGAAGAAGGTGCGAAATGGCATCAGGCGGGCGTGAAATCGCGCCCCGCAGGATGCGCAGCGCCACGGCAGGATGCCCACGAAACCGAAGAGATAATCCAGCACCGACCGGCGTCTGGAACGCCGGCTGTCCGAACTATGGCAAACCGGGCAGCTTATCGAGCTGGTGCCGATCGATTCTCTCCTCGCCAAGAGTAGGCGAAAAGCGCGGAATTCCGCAAGAGAAAGTCCGCCCCTCGTCGCGATACAATAAGCTCGAGGAGCACTCATGCCCGACTACACCGCAGAACACGCTCGCGCCGGCATCCAAACAAAACTGCCCGCACTCGAGACCTGGCCCAATCAATTTCCTGGTTACGTCATTACCACGCGCTTTCCCGAATACTCCTCCGTCTGCCCCAAGACCGGTCTCCCCGACTTCGGCACTATCACCATCCAATACATGCCAAAGAAGGACTGCATCGAGCTGAAAGCCCTGAAAATGTATCTCCTCTCCTACCGCAGCCTCGGCATCTTCTACGAAAACGCCGTCAACAAAATCCTCCACGATATCGTCGCCGCCGTTCGCCCGGAGTGGTGCGTCGTCCGCGGTGAATTCACCCCCCGCGGCGGCCTCACCACCTCGATCTTCGCCCGCTGGCCCTCCGTGCACCCTCGCTTCAAACGCAAGAAATAATACTGTTCCGTTTGCCTCAACTCTGCGGGCAGTGTCTTGAAGCCTTCGCCGGATGTAATACGCGCCTAGGAAGCTGCCTTCGCACGGGCCATCTCTGGCACTCCGACTAGCTCATCAAAAAGCGTCCGGTAATGAAGCATGGCCTGGCGCAGTTCTTCCGTACTGGCCTGCCCGCGCGTTTGCCGGTGGACGGGGCGTTTATCACCGCTCAGCTTGCAGGTAATGAGGTCGTCTATTCGGTCGTATTGGCCAAAGCGGGAAACCCGCTTAGTCGTGAAGATATTGAAAGTCATTTCAAGGGCGAGCTTTCAAAGAAGTAGTACCATTCATTTTGGAACACTATCCGCGGAGCTGCCGTTTCAACCTGCACCACCCCCAATCATTTTTCTTGCTATTGAGCGCCATGTTTATGATAGGCTTGCAGTTAAGCGGTGGTTTTATGCAAACAATCGCGAGTCCAAGCGATATATCCAAGAAAAAATCCACGCAGAAACGCGCTTTCGATTCCCAAGCTTTTCTCGATTCTGCCGGTGTCGCCAGAAAAGTTGTGGAATATCGAAGATCGCAGAAGATCTACTCTCAAGGTGATCCCGCTACAAGTGTGATGTACGTTCAAAAAGGCGGTGTAAAGCTCTCCGTCGTAAATGAGGTCGGCAAAGAAGCAGTCCTGGCGATTCTGGGGCCAGGTGACTTTTTTGGTGAGGGGGGCATGGCAGGTCAGTCTGTTCGAATGGGGACAGCGACCGCGATTACACCCACTAGTTTACTTGTTATTGAAAAAACCGAGATGATTCGCGTGCTCCACGCTGAACATGCTTTCTCCGACCGCTTCGTGTCTTATATGCTTTCGCGCAACATCCGAATCGAAGAGGATTTGATCGACCAGCTTTTCAATTCCAGCGAGAAACGGCTGGCTCGGACTCTTCTGCTGCTCGCTCGCTACGGCAAGGAACCCCAACCTCAAAAGATGCTTCCCAAGGTATCGCAGGAGATGCTGGCGGAAATGATTGGCACAACGCGATCGCGGGTGAATTTTTTCATGAACAAATTCAGGAAACTGGGCTTCATTCATTACAATGGTGGACTTCAGGTCCACAGCTCCCTCCTCAGTGTTGTCCTGCACGAATAAGGCAGGTGGCCGGTTGAATTCCTTCCGGATTTTTCTTCACTGCAAAACAGGATCGGCCAAATACTCGTTGCATGTATCCTCCTAACGTTAAGTCGCGAGGGTCCCCCTCGATGAGGGACGGTGCTGTCCGCGATGAATTCATCCCCCGCGATGGCCGCCTCACAACCATTTTATAATCAATCACTTCCGCACCCTTTTCGTCGCGACGGTGAGCATTCCATCCCGGTTGCACCGCCGCCAGACACGGAGCACCGACCACGAGCTTTTCTCTTCCCTCCTCACTAACAACTGTAAACTTACGACTGTCAGCTGCTTCTCCCCCCTCGGGTGGACAGACTCGCATTTGCAAGCCATAATTCTCCTTCGGCACCATCGTTCACGATGGCGCCGATCACTGAGGAGGGGGAATGAGCATTTCTCCAAACGTACCAAGCCCGCAGGAGTCCTACCACTACGAATCCACGGGCACACCACGGTGGATCGCCGTGCTGTTTGGCGTCGTCATCGCCGCCCTGGCCGTGATTGGCATTGCCGGCTATTCCATGCAGTCCCGATTAAGCCAGGACCTCGCCAAACTGCAGGATCAGAACAAAATTCTCTCCGCCCAGCTCGACCAGGCGAATTCACGAATCGCCGACTTGAAGAGCAAGATGGAGATCACCACGCAGAGAGTCGGCTTAACGCAGTCGGAGCTCGCGCAAGCCAAGAGCCGCGCCGAATCCATCCGCAAGGAACAGCAATCGTCCGACCAGAAGCTCACCGCGCAGCTCGGCCAGGTCCAGAAGGAAAGCGAAGAAAAGATCGGCGCGGTGGCCTCGGAAGTCGGCGGCGCCAAGAAAGACATCGAAGCCACGAAGACCGATCTGGAAGCCACCAAAGGCAAACTCGAGCGCAGCTTGGGCGACATGAACGTCATGAGCGGCCTCATCGCTCACAATCGTGACGACCTGGAAGATCTCAAGCGCCGCGGTGACCGCAACTATTACGAGTTCACTCTGCAAAAAACCAAGACGCCCCAGCGTGTCGGCCCCGTGCAGATGTCTCTTAACAAAACGGATCCGAAAAAAGCAAAGTACACCGTGACCGTCATCGCTGACGACAAGACCATCGAGAAGAAAGACAAGACTTCCGGCGAGCCCGTTCAGTTCTATGTAAAAGGCAGCTCCCGCATGGCCCCTTACGAAATCGTCGTTTTCGACGTCGGCAAGAATCAGATCACCGGCTATCTGGCGACCCCGAAGGACGGCGGTGCCGCCGCTCCTCCGACCGCCGCCGCGACCCCGGCGTCCAGCGCCACGCCTACAAAACCCTAGTTGCACAGTCGTAGTCACATGGCATTTTCGATTTTGGTTCCAAAGAAGCTCTGCTCCGCGTTCTGGAAACTCAGCGCGGGACAGGGCTTCTGTCCTTCCCCCCGCCGGGTTAGCATTAAAAAGTCAGTCCTTTCCTCTTAGCTAGTTGTCTTGGAGCACTCCGATGAAATCACGGAGCATTAGAATCCTCTTACCCATTGCCGCGCTCCTCTTTGTCTCCGGTTCGCATCCAGCGCGCGCGCAGGCTCCGCTCGGGCCCGCACAAATGTCCCCGCGCACCGCGTTCTACCTGATCTGGCGCGGTGTCCCCGGCCCCGAACCGAGAAAGGCAAACTCCGTCCTCGCGCTCTGGGACGATCCTGATTTTGCTTCCGTGCGTTCGGCGATGGCTTCGAATCTGATTAGTTCCTCGGCGGAGAAATCACCAAAGGAAAAACTGACTGCGGAAGAGATTCAGGAATACGCGCTGCTTCTTGAAAATTCATTCACGCTCGGCTATCTGAGCGAGCCTGCAAAGCGAACCGTTTCGAATGCAGCTCCGGATGCAAAACCGGCAGTCTGGAACGGCATGTTTTTTGTGTATGACCGCACGGGAAAAGAAGCTCTGCTTTCGAAAGCGATTCTCGGGATGCGCGCTACGGAAAAAGAAGCGCCTCTCCTCTCGCAGGTCACCATCGGAGGCGTCCAGGTCCTCAGGGCTGAAAGCAAAAGCGGCGCCACCTATTGGGCCGAGCATGGCAAGTGCGCCGTCAGCGCCGGTGAGCGATCCGTCATGGAAGAAATACTCAGCCGCCTCGATGGAAAAGTTTCCGGAGCGGCAACTCTGGCGCAATCCGCCGCGTATCAGGAAGCGCAAGCGAACCTGGGCGGCGGCTTGGTCGAATTTTTTCTGCGCATTCCCGACCTGGAAAAACTTGCGGCTGATTCGAAAACAGGAACTCTCCAGGTCCGTCCGCTTCTCGACGCTGCCAAGCTCGACGCCATGCACTCTCTCAGCGGCCACATCTCGTTCGAAGGCGCGAAAACACACGTGCAGGCGGCGATCCTGGGCGATGCTGCTACCGGAACGCCATTTGACATCTGGTCCGCCGGGCAGCCGTCGCCGGCTTCTCTTTCATTCGTGCCTGCAGATGCGGTTTCTTACACCTCCACGCAACTCAATCTCCAGGGCATCTACGATACGCTGAAGCGTGTATCCCGCGCCGCTTTTCCCCAGGCTCAGCAGGGCAACGCCGATTTATTCGAGACTGTCGCGCAGTCGCGGCTCGGCATGCCTGTGCCGGACGCGCTTGGGTTGCTCACCGGAGAATTCGCTTCGATGCAAACGAGCCCATCAATGGACTCCACGAAACAAGTCTATTTTTTTGGCATACGAAAGAAACCGGAGGCCCTCAAGCTCATTCGATCGGCATTCAGCGATCGGCTCACTTCGGAGCGCAATGAAGGCGAAGTTACTTTCCTTAAAATCTCCCTTGGGGGGAAGCAGACCGGCACGGGCGTCGCGCAGTGGAATTTTTTCAATCTCGCGGTCACGCAAGACATGATTCTGGGCGCCAATCGCATCGAAACGCTTCGTGAAGTACTTTCGAGTCGCGCGCATGCTTCCGCCGCCGGCCTCGCCACCGTGCCGCAATTTCAGGCGCGCCGCGCCCAATTCGCCGAAAATCTCAATGGTCTTAGTTATTTCGACTTTCAAAAAGTCGATTGGCAGGCGTTGAAGGATCGTTGGATCGAAGAGGCGAAGAAGAGCCCTGTCGCAAAAACCGTAAGTTCTTCGAAAAATACCGTGCCGTCCACGGCCCCCGATTGGCTCGCGCAGATCAACTCGCAAGTCTTCGCGCGGCATCTGCATTATTCTTCGAGCGTCTCGTGGAAGGACTCGAAGGGCATCCATTGGGACCAGTGGGTTGAATAGCGTAGCGATGAATTTTTTTCGTCTTCTGCCGGCGATATTGCTCTTCCCCGCGGTGCTCTGCGTGTGTTCTTTCGCCGAGGCCGAGGAAAATCCGCAACAGGCGAAGCAAACGATTCAGGTCAGCGTTGACCGCGTCAACGTCGGAGTGATCGTCACCGATTCGCGTGGCCATTTCGTGGAAGGCCTGCGTCGCGAAAACTTCAGTATGTTTGATAACGGGATCGAGCAGCCACTCACCAGCTTCGCCACCATCGAGGAACCGGCACAAGTTCTTCTTCTCATCGAAGCCGGCCCGGCTGTCTATCTTCTCGAGAGCAGCCACGTGTGGGCCGCCTATTCCTTGCTCAGCGGTTTGTCCGCTGGTGATCGCGTCGCGGTGGTGAAGTATGCGGAGGCGCCTCAGGCTATTCTCGATTTTACCGCTGACAAGCAAGCAGCGGCGGCTGCTCTTGAGCAATTGAGCTTCAATCTCGGCTTCGGCTCGCTCAATCTGTCTTCCAGCGTTTCGAAGGTCCTCGAGTGGCTCACGAGTGTTCAGGGCAAGAAGACCATCGTTCTGTTTTCCACTGGTTTGGACACCTCCGCGTCGAATGAAACAGCGTCGGCGCTTCAGCAGCTAAATACCAGTGATGTCCGGCTTCTCGCTGTTTCATTGACGGGCGTATTGCACAACCCTAAGCCCGTCAACAAGAAGAAATCACCCGCGAAAAATTCAACGCAAATAGCGCAGCAGTTTGAAGAAGCGGATCAGCTCCTGAAGCGGATGGCTGAATCAACCGGCGGGCGTGCCTATTTCCCAACGAAGGAAAACGAGTTCAATTCTGTGTATGCGGACATCGCGCAACTCGTCCGTCATGAATACAGCCTGGCATTTGCGCCACCTGGGCTCGACGGTAGCGCGCATTCTATCGAGGTCCGCGTTTCCCTCTCGCAAGACCCGGCTCTCAACGCTGCTGTTGCATCGTATCGCGTGGACCATCGGCAAGCGTATCTGGCTCCCGCGCCTAGGTAGCGGGTTAGCTTCCGGTTTGGCGTCATTAGGGCCGAGGGAGTAGGGCGGGTGCGGCGCGGAGTTCGCGGTTGTAAGTTTTAAGTTGTAGGTTTTAAGTCGAAAGCCGAAAGAGAACTAAACGCAGAAACACCCCGACAGGGTCGGGGTAGACGCCGTACGCAGAGGAAGCGATTCTTTCGTCGGGATGCTCCGCCCTTCGGGGCTCAGGGCAAGCGGGGTTGAAATCCTTTCCGGCGGGGCCGGAATCTGCGATCTTGGGATCTCTAGTTAACAATAACTGGACCCTCCCCCCCTTGTTTTTCTGTTTTTCATAAGTTCATTCTAAAGTGAGTTAAAGCCCTTTGTTTTGATACACTTTTATAAGTGTTGATTCTAAAAGGACTTACGTTGCACGGAAATTGTGCAACTCTCTCGTTTGTTTGCGATGGAGGGGAATGAACGCTGGACCGAGGTCACAGAATTAACAGCAAATATAACTAACGTGTAGGGTATCAGAGAAGCTGCAGTCTGTCAATAGAATAGAACAGCGGGGAACAAGCCTTTAAAGCGAAAGCTGCGGCACCCGGCTAGGAATTCGGTCGAGACACAGTGCGATCTTGCAGCGAGCGATTCAACTGTTCTCGAAGGCCTTGAAAATGAATTGGTTTCGAGAGGCACGCTCTGCAGCCAGCCTGCAGGATTCCTTGCTGCTCCGCCGCTAGGGCGTGCGCCGTCACAGCAATCACGGGGATTTGCCACAGCTCCGGTTTTTGGCGCATCCATGCGAGGAGGTCGAGGCCGTTTTCGGAACCGAGATTGATATCGAGCAAGACGGCATCGGGAAGCCGCTTCGCAAAAACCTCGTAACTGGCCTTCAAGTCTGCCGCAGACCTGACTTCGTAGCCTTCCACTTCGAGCCAGTCGCAGAGGAGCTCGCGGTTGAGCTGGTTGTCTTCGACGACGAGGATGCAATGTTTCAAGCGTGCTCCAAAGACAGGGAGGTTACTACGCGCTCCAGTTGCTTGATCAAGGGCTCCCGCCAGGAATTCTGCTTCCGGAAAAGCGATTCGGCATGCGCGTGGATATACTTTTCCTCCTCCTTAGTCAGATCCTTGCTGGTCAGTACGAACACGGGAAGATCGGCGGTGCGAGGATTGGAACGCCATTCCGCAAGCAATTCAAAACCACTCATCTTGGGAAGGACTAAATCAAGAATAACCAGTTCGGGCAGGAACTGAGCCACACTCACACGGGCTTGTTCACCGTCCATCGCAGTACTCACAGCGTAGCCGTATGCTTTGAGCAACTCGACAATCACCTCAAGGGTGGATACATCGTCTTCCACCACCAGAATGGACCGCGCCGGCGCTGCGCCTCCACGAGACCGGAGGCAGCGCTCTACAGCGGCAAGTAAGGTTGCTTTGTCCACGGGTTTAATCAAATATTCGTCGGCGCCGAGAGCAATTCCAACGCCGGGCTGGTCCACAATGGTCACGACGATGACGGGGATCTTGGACGTGCGAGGGTCGTTTTTCAACTGCAGCAGAACCTCCAGCCCATGGACGGGCTGCATGAGGAGATCCAAGGTGATGGCATCGGGCTGGTGTTCCGCGGCTATTTCCGTGGCGCGTTCCGGCTGGGCACATTTGAGAGTCTCATAGCCTGAAGAAGTGAGTTGCGACTGGATGAGTTGCCCTGTCACCTCATTGTCCTCAATGACAAGAATCCGCGG
>Ga0137409_10004592_pt1 | contig 14473 bp, 11 predicted proteins | sample CZODoug1_16funga_FD_122059 | JGI IMG/M metagenome (GOLD analysis project Ga0137409, IMG submission 122059) | Vadose zone soil fungal communities from Angelo Coast Range Reserve, California, USA - CZODoug1_16fungal (Hybrid Assembly) | ecosystem: Environmental > Terrestrial > Soil > Vadose zone... | reverse complement strand
CTCCCACTTCTGGGTGCGCCAGGTAAAGTAGGTGTAGGATTGGGTGAAGCCGAGTTTCGCAAGGCCCTTCATCAGCTTCGGCCGGGTAAATGCTTCCGCGAGGAAGATGACATCGGGATGGCGAAGCTGAATTTCATGGATCAGCCATTCCCAGAACCGGAACGGCTTGGTGTGGGGGTTGTCGACCCGGAAAATATTGACTCCCTGCTCGATCCAGAACAGCACCACGTCGCGCAAGGCATTCCACAGCGCGCCGGCATCCTCCGATGAAAAATCGGGGTTGACGATATCCTCGTATTTCTTGGGCGGGTTTTCCGCATAGCGCATCGAGCCGTCGGGCCTTCGCCTGAACCATTGCGGATGCTGCTTGAGCCAGGGATGGTCGGGCGAACACTGGACCGCGAAGTCGAGCGCGACTTCGATATCGAGCAGCTTGCACGCCGCGACGAAGCCGCGGAAATCCTCCAGCGTGCCCAATTCCGGATGCACCGCATCGTGGCCGCCCTCGGCGGCGCCGATGGCGTAGGGACTCCCGGGATCGCCTGCCGCCGCGGTCACCGCATTGTTGCGGCCCTTGCGGTTGATATGGCCGATCGGATGTATCGGCGTCAGATACACCACGTCGAAGCCCATCGCCGCCACATCAGGCAAGCGCGCAATGCAATCCTTGAACGTGCCGTGCTGGCCGGGGGTAAGGCCCTGGCTGCGTGGCACCATCTCGTACCACGCACCGGTTCGCGCCCGCGGCCGGTCCGCGACAAATGGAAACAATGGCGATCGCGTCAGATCGGGCCGCAACTGGCTTTCGGCCATGGCGTCATTCAATTCGGCTGTCAGCAGAGGCGCGACGTCGCCGGTTCGAAGATAATTCTCGCATTGCCGCACGATGATGGCGGTCGCGGCCGGCCCACCGCACTGCGCCTTCGTCAATATGCCTGCGCCTTCGATCGCGTCGAGGTTAAGATCGACGCCGGCTTTCTGCTTCAGCTCAAATCCGTGCCGCCAGGTCGCGAATTCGTCGGTCCATGCCTCGATCGCATAGACATAGTGTCCGGGCGCGTCCGGCACGAAGGATCCGCTCCAGCGGTCGTTGCCGTGGTGGGTCATGGGCTCGCGGCGCCACTCCCGGTCCTGCTCGCGACGCCAGACCAGGGACGCTGCCGCCACGTCATGCCCGTCGCGATAGATGTCCGCCCAAACTTCGACGCGCTCTCCGACGATACGCTTCACTGCAAAGCGGCCGCCGTCGATCAGGGGATAAACATCTTCGATATGAAAGGCGCCGCCGTCCGCGGCGCTCTCGACAGTTTGAGTTGTTTTGTTCACGGTGATGCCATTGACATGGAAATGACGTCCCGTTTCGTTTGCGGGAAAGGAGACGTTCCGGACATTTATACAAAGCCGCTCGTTGGGCAATGGTTCCCGGGGAACGGCGGGGATGCCAGAGAGTTAACCATGGCTATCCTCTTCCTTCATCTAGACAATTTCGCGACGTCTCTCACCGTTGCGTGCAAAGCGCGTGCCGAATGGACCTTTTCACCCAAGCTAGAAACCTCGGAATCCAGACCGAATTTATCGACGGTCAGGGTCACCGCCATGTGACGGATGCCGCGGCGCTGAAAATCATTCTCGATGCCCTGCCGGCTCGGGTACCGCAGCCGTTGCTCAATCAAGCGGTGGTGGTCCGGTCCGGGCGGCCCTTGCGGACCGAACTCAGCCAGGCCGCCGTGCCGCCGTTGCGCTGGAAAATCATGGCGGGTCCTAAGGTTATGGCGCGGGGCCAGACCTGTGACCGCGTCATCGCCTGGCCGTCGGATCTGCCTGTTGGTTCGTACCGGCTGCACTTGACCGATGCTTCCTCCGTTACCGAAGAAACGCCGCTGATGGTGGCGCCGCCAAGGGCATTCGACGGCGATTTCGACCGGTGCTGGCTGCTCGCGGTGCAGCTCTATGGCATCCGCTCGGCGCGCAACTGGGGGATCGGGGACTTTACCGACCTCGAAGGGTTGCTTGAACTTGCGAGCCAATTGGGGGCGGATGGTGTCGGCCTCAATCCGCTGCACGCGCTGTTCGATGATCGCCCGGCCGATTGCAGCCCCTATTCGCCGAACAGCCGGCTGTTTCTCAATCCGCTCTATATCGACGTTGAAAAGCTTCCGGAATTTCAGCCCGGTGCTTTCGCCGAAAGCGACGACACCATCGTCCGGCTGCGGGGGAGCGATATCGTCGATTATGCCGCCGTCGCCGAACTGAAATGGCGCGGGCTGCGATCGGCGTTTGAGGTCTTCAAGACCAATCCCAGCACCGAACGTCTGGCGGCTTTCTCGAAGTTTCGCAACGAGCGCGGGGCAATGCTTTCGCGGTTCGCCTGCTTCGAAGTTCTGCGGCATAAATTCAATCGGCCCTGGTGGGAATGGCCGGCGGAGTGGCAGCAGCCGGACGACGCCCGAAGCGCAGCACTTCACGCGGGCCCTGATTCTGCCGAGATCGAGTTCGTCAAATTCGTTCAATGGACTGCCGACCAGCAGTTGCAGTCGTGCCGCGATCGCGCCACGAGGCTCGGAATGAAGGTCGGTCTGTATCTCGATGTGGCCGTCGGTGTGCAATCCGACGGGTTCGACGCGTGGAAGGAGCAAAGCGCGATTTCCCGGCATCTTTCCGTCGGCGCGCCGCCGGATGCCCTCAACACCGCCGGCCAGAACTGGGGCCTCGCCGGGTTCAACGCCGCCGGTCTGGAAATTCAGTCCTTCGAACCGTATCGGGAGATGCTGCGGGCTTCGATGCGCCATGCCGGCGCGATCCGGCTCGATCATGTGCTCGGCCTCAAGCGGCTTTATCTGGTGCCGCATGGCTTTGCCGCCGACAACGGCGTCTATGTGCAAATGCCGTTCGAGGCGCTGCTGGCGGCGACCGCGCAGGAAAGCGTGGCGCATCGATGCGTGGTGATCGGCGAGGATCTCGGCACCGTGCCGGAGGGCTTTCGCGAGCAAATGGCGGAGTGGGGCATCTGGTCGTACCAGGTGATGATGTTCGAGCGTGACGATCATGGCTCGTTTCGAGGCGTCGACCACTATGCGTCGAATGCCCTCGTCACCTTCAACACTCATGATCTGTCGACCTATGCGGGCTGGCGCTGCTTCAGCGATCTCGCGCTGAAACGGTCGCTGGGGATCGATCCCGGCGAAAGCGACGAAGCGCGATGGCATGCACTTGCGATGTTGACCGACGTGCTGCGTCATCACGCCGTCGACGGTCACGATCTTTATGCCGTCGCGGGCTTTCTGGCGCGGACCAAATCCCGCCTGCTTGCGATATCGCTCGAGGATCTGCTGGGCGTGATCGATCAGCCCAATATTCCCGGCACCGTGGACGAACATCCGAATTGGCGGCGGCGGCTGCCGCTTGCGATCGACGAGATCGCATCCGCGATCGACATTCCTGCGCTTAAGGCAGCGACGGGGGAGCGGACGCGCGCGGCGATCTGACGCACAAACCATTTCAGCGGTGGCAGCGATTTGTCCTCAAGAATTGAAGACTATGGGTTGATCGGCGATTGCGAGACCGCGGCATTGGTCGGCCGCAACGGATCGATCGATTGGCTGTGCTGGCCGGCCTTCGATTCCGACGCGTGTTTCGCGGCGTTGCTCGGCACCCCCAAGCATGGCCGATGGCTGATCACGCCTGCGGAGGAAATTGCAGAATCCTCGCGCCGCTACTGGGATAATACGCTGATCCTGGAGACGCGTTTTGAAACCGCAACCGGCGTCGTCGCGCTGATTGATTTCATGCCGCCGCGCGGCAACGCCTCCGACGTCGTCCGACTGGTGCGCGGCGTGCGCGGCCGGGTGAAGCTGCGGATGGAGCTGGTGATCCGGTTTGGGTTCGGCACCGATATCCCCTGGGTCAAGCGGACCGACGATGGCGCGCTGCTTGCGATTTGCGGGCAGGACATGACCGTGCTGCGAACCCCGGTCGAGACCCGCGGCGAGGACATGACCACGGTCGCCGATTTCGAGGTGGGCGAAGGCGAGACCATCCCCTTCGTGCTCACCTACGGGCCTTCGCATCTGCCGCTGCCTGGGCCGATCAATCCGGCGGACGCGTTGCAGGATACCGAAGATTTCTGGACCGATTGGTGCAGCCATTGCACGTATGAGGGCGATAACCGGAACCTGGTGCTGCGCTCGCTGATCACGCTGAAAGCGCTGACCTACGGACCGACCGGCGGCATCGTCGCGGCGCCGACCACCTCGCTGCCGGAGAAGCTCGGGGGCGCGAGAAACTGGGATTACCGGTTTTGCTGGCTGCGCGACGCTACCTTTACGCTGCTGGCGCTGATGAACAGCGGCTACACCGAGGAAGCCTCCGCCTGGCACAACTGGCTGCTGCGCGCTGTGGCCGGATCGCCGGCGAACATGCAGATCATGTACGGCATCATGGGCCAGCGGCGGCTCTTGGAATGGGAAGCGGGCTGGTTGCCGGGCTACGAAGGCGCGCAGCCGGTTCGGATCGGCAACGCGGCGCACGCCCAGCTGCAGCTTGATGTCTACGGCGAACTGATCGACGCGTTTCATCAGTCGCGCATGGCCGAGCTGGAACTTGACGAAGGCTCCTGGGCGCTGGAATGCACGGTGCTGGAGCACCTGGCAGAAGTATGGGACCAGCCGGACCACGGCATCTGGGAGCGGCGCGGCGAGGGCAGGCATTACGTCTCGTCGAAAGTGATGACATGGGTGGCGTTCGATCGCGGCATCAAAAGTGCCGAAAAGTTCGGGTTTGATGCGCCGCTCGATCGATGGCGGAGATTGCGCGATACCATCTGTCGCGAAGTCTGCGAAAAAGGTTTCAATCGCGAGCAGAATGCGTTTGTCGAATCCTATGGATCGCAATTGCTCGACGCCAGCATCCTGATGCTGCCTGCGGTGGGTTTCCTGCCCGCCTCGGACCCGCGCGTTCGCGGCACCATCGAGGCTATCGAAAAACACATGATGCGCGATGGATTTGTGCTGCGGCATGACCCCCGTGAAGTCTCCGATGAACGGCAACCGATCGAAGGCGCGTTTCTTGCCTGCAGCCTTTGGCTCGCCGACGCCTATGTGCTATCAGGCGAAATCCCCAAGGCGCAGGCGCTGTTCGACCGCGTGGTCGCGATTGCGAACGATCTTGGTCTGCTGGCGGAGGAATACGATTCCGGCGAAGGCCGCCAGACCGGCAATTTCCCGCAGGCGCTCACCCACATCGCGCTGATCAATACCGCGCATAACCTCAGCGATGCCAAAAAGCCGGTGGAGAAGCCGGCGATGCAGCGGTCGAAGTAGCGGCGGGATCGGTTTCGGCCGGCGCATGTGATGCGCCGCCGTCCGCGCCGCCCAACGGAACCCGCGAGCCCCGGAATTCTTATTCTCAGGGATTTTTGCTGGAGGTTGCCGGATGGTCCGCTTGTTGGTTGCTGCGATTTTGTCGGTTTGGCTGGCGTTTCCGGCCGCGGGCGCCAGCATGGACGCTACAGCCGTCAACAAAGCGGAATATCGCGCAAAGCTGCCGACGGACAGAATCGATGCCGTTGTCATCAAGCTGCAGGTTCTGCTGGACCGTGCCCAATTCTCTCCAGGCGAGATCGACGGCAAGCTTGGAGAAAACGCACAGAAGGCTCTGAGCGCTTTCGCCGAAGCCCAAGGTCTTACCGGCGGCAAGGCATTCACGCCGGAGATTTGGGAGATGCTCTCGGAGATCAGCGACGGACCTGTCATCACCGATTACAAGATCTCCAAGAGCGATGCCGAAGGACCGTTCCTGGAGAAACTACCCGTCAAAATGGAGGAGATGAAAAGCCTCAAGGCCCTCAATTACACCAGCCCCCGCGAGGCCATCGCCGAAAAGTTTCATATGAGCCAGGAGCTGCTTGCCGCGCTGAATCCGGGTAAGAAATTCGATCAGGCCGGCGAAAGCATTTCGGTTGCCAACGTGCTGATCAAGCAACCCAAATTGAGCGTCGGCCGGATCGAAGTCGACAAGTCGCAACAGACGGTCAAGGCCTTCGCGCCCTCCGGCGAGCTTGTCGCCTTTTTCCCGGCCACCGTCGGCAGCGAGGAAAAACCGACACCGAGCGGCACCCTCAAGGTCGTCTCAGCCGACGCCCATCCGAACTATCGCTATAATCCCGATTACAAATTCAAAGGCGTAAAGTCTAAGGAGGCTTTCACCATCAAGCCTGGGCCAAACAACCCGGCGGGATCCTACTGGATTGGGCTGTCAGCGGAAGGATATGGCATCCATGGCACGTCTGATCCTTCTCGCGTTGGCAAATCTGAATCCCACGGCTGCGTTCGGTTGACCAATTGGGACGTCGGCTTGCTGGGCGAGAACGTCAAGAAGGGAACGCCGGTGGTGTTCGTCGACGAGCCGCACGACGACCGCAAGAGCTGAACGTCAGCAAGCCTTACCAAAAAGACGATTCGACAAACCCATACGACCGGCGTTGCATTGGAACCGAACGCCAGGGCGGGCGTTGCCGACAACCATCTCACGCTGGAGGCGAACATGAGCCGCGGAATGCCTTCGATGACTGCCCTTCTGGGTTTGCTCGCTATTGCCGGGTACCAGAACCGGGACAAGCTGGCTGAAATGCTCAACGGCGCCAGGGAAAAAGCCGCAGACCCCGGTGGTGCAACTCAGGAGCCCGGTCTGGGTGGCCTGCTTGGCAATCTCGGAGGGATGCTGGGCGGGGTGGGCGTCAGTGGACTGCTCAATGGCGGCATCGGCGAACTGCTCGAAAAATTCAAGCAGAACGGTCAGGGCGACACGGCCCAGTCCTGGGTCAACGATGGTCCCAACAAGGACGTCTCGCCCCCGCAACTCAAGCAGGCGATCGGAGCCGACGTTTTGGCCGCACTGGAGCAGCAGACCGGCCTTTCCCAGGAAGAGCTTCTCGCCAGGCTATCGCGGGAGCTTCCGGCGGCCGTTGATAAGTACACGCCGGGCGGCCGCCTACCCAGCGCATAAATCGGAAAGCTACTTCGTCATCTGCAACTCTAACGGGGGAATATCGCGATGGGCATCATCTGGACCATTATCATCGGTTTCGTCGCGGGCGTGATTGCCAAGTTCATCATGCCCGGGGATAACGAGCCATCGGGCTTCATTCTCACCTGCATCCTGGGAATCGTGGGCGCGTTCGTGGCAACCTTCCTCGGGCAAGCTCTCGGGTGGTATAGCCCCGACCAAGGCGCGGGCCTGATCGGCGCCGTCGTCGGAGCGGTCATTGTCCTGTTTGTCTACGGGCTCATCGCGGGGCGTCGGCGAACGATTTAGTGGTTTCGCGCCAAGGAAAAATCTAGTTTCTCGGCCTTAGCCCATAGCCCCGGCACAGGCGGTCGGTCGCGTTGACGACGTCCTGACGGTCGAGAATCTCCAGGAGCAGCGCGATCGTTTCCTCGGCGTCGCGCGGGCCTCGTTCAATGTGCTGCGCAAGAACCCGTTGGGCTTCGCGCGTGGCGTAGATGATCAACTCTTCGTCGGTTATGCCGGGGATTTGAGGGACACTCATGATCGCCTCCGTCTCGGGCGGCAGCCCGTTCTGTCAGACCTATCTCTTGTAATCTATTACTCCCCTCGTCGTCCCTGCGAAAGCAGGGACCCATAACCACATGTGCCAAGTGTTGCAGAAGGTATCTGCCACCTCGCCTTATCGTGAGTTCACGGCGTATGGATCCCGGCTCGCGCTTCGCTTGGCCGGGACGACGTGGGAGGAGCGCCGCTTACCCGGCGGCGTTGCTCTTCAGGATAAGCTCGATCGCTCCCGCAAAGCCTTCGTCCTCGTTCGATGTGGTGACATGGGTCGCCTGTTTCTTGACGTCGTCTGTCGCATTGCCCATCGCGATCGAGACGCCGCTTTTCTTGAACATCGCCAGATCGTTCTGCATGTCGCCGATGGTGGCGACGGCATCGGTTGAAATGCCCATTCGTTTGGCCATCGCCTGCACGAAGGTGCCCTTGTCGTGGCCCGGCGGGGTGACGTCGAGATAGTAGCTTTGCGACCGGACCGCGGTGGCCTGCGCACCCACCGCCTGCTGCATCGCGGCTTCGCAGCGTTGCAGCATCGCCGCATCGGAGCTGGCGCCGACGATTTTGCAGGCGGCATTCAGATAAGGCGCGAAATCCGTAACGATGGTCGGGTCGGCCCGGATCGCGAGCTTCTCGTGCGGGACGTATTCGCCGTCGCCATGGCGCGTCAGCCACTGGTCGTTGGTGAACAGCCAGATATCGACATCGAATTCGTTGAACACATCGAGGCTGCGTTGAGCCGTCGCCGCGGGGATCAGATGCGCTTCGATCGGATTGAGTTGCGGGTCGACGATGGAGCTTCCGTTGAAGGGACCGATCGGCAGCGTGATCGCAAGCGGTTCGACCAGAAACCGCATGCCTAGGGTCGGGCGGCTGGAGGTGATGGTGAAGCCGATGCCGGCATCGTGCAGCCGCCGCACCGCGTCCCTCGCGCGGTCGGTCAAGGTTTTGTCCTTGGTTACAAGCGTGCCGTCCACATCGGACACGACGAGGGCGATGCGGGTCATGAGCGGTTCCTGCGCGCCGGCGCGCTGTCAGAAGGGGTGAGGTTCAACTGGGTTACGATGTCATCGACGATGATCTCGACCGGCGCGTCGATCGACACCGTCACGGGGTTTTCGTCCGCGCCCGGCGGCTCCAGCGTCTTGAACTGGCTGGCGAGCAATCCCGGGGGCATGAAATGACCTTTCCGCAGGGCGAGCCGGCTTGCGATCAGTTCCTGCGTGCCCTTGAGATAGATGATGCGGACGTCGCTCCGTCCATGCACCAGGATATCGCGATAGGCGCGCTTCAGCGCGGAGCAGGCGATCACGGCGTGCTCACCGGCCTTGCAGACCCTGTCGATCTCGTCGGCAATCGCCTGCAGCCAGGGCCAGCGGTCTTCGTCGGTCAAGGGCTGGCCGGCGCTCATTTTGGCGACGTTGCTCGCGGGATGAAATATGTCGCCATCCTCGAAATCCCAGTTCAATCGTAGGGCCAGCGTGTCCGCGATGGTGGTCTTGCCGGAGCCGGACACGCCCATCACGACCAGCGCGCACGGTATCTTGCCTGTCTCATCGGCCACGAAAATTCTCCGGCAGCGCAGCCTGATCCACCAGCCAAATGGTCTCGCCGGTGGAACGCGCGCGGCTGGCCGGCAGGTTCTCGCCATCCAGCACGCGCGTCAAGATCGCGCGCTTTTGCGCGCCCGCGACCTCGAACAGCATTTCGCGGCAGGAGTTAAGCGCCGGCAAGGTCAGCGTGACCCGCGGTACAAAGGGCTCGACATGTGCCTGGGGCACGTCGACCACCCAGCGTTCGATTTCCTCAATGGCGGGATAATCGGGAAATAGCGACGCGGTATGACCGTCGGGCCCGACCCCCATCAGCACGACGTCGAACAATGGCCGGGAAGAAACCAGTTCATTCGCGCCATAGAACGATTTCAGCTCGCTCTCGTAACGCCGCGCGGCCTCTCGTGGGTCGGCGGCATCAGTCGGAATCGGGTGAATGTTGGCGGCCGGCGCGCAATGATCCAGAAAAATGCGCCGTGCCATCCCCATATTGTTGAGCGGATCGTCAGCCCCGACAAACCGTTCGTCGCCGATGAACCAGTGCACGCGATCCCAGGGGATTCGATTCCGATAGGGATCGGTCGCGAGCAATCGATAGAGCTCAGTCGGGCTCGAACCGCCGGTCAGGCAAATCGCCACGCGATTATTATTGGTGGCGATCTTCGCCATGACGCGATCCGCGGCGGATTTCGCCAGCGCCGTGGAATCGGCGACGGTGATGACCTGGCGATGCGCGTTCGAAGCCATCCGATCTAACCGAGCTTGCGCCAGCTTCGGCCGTCGCGCTTGAGCAGTTCGTCGGCCTCCGCCGGGCCTTCGCTGCCGGCCTTGTAACTTTCCAGGCCTTGGGCGCCGGCCTTCTTCCACGCATCAAGGAACGGCTGCACCGCCTGCCAGCCGGCTTCGACGCTGTCGGCGCGCTGAAACAGGATGTTGTCGCCGATCATGCAGTCATAGATCAGCGTCTCGTAGCCGGTGCTCGGCTCGGCCTTGAAGTAATCCTTGTAGCGGAATTTCATCTCGACGCCGTCGATGTTGATGGTCGGTCCCGGCACCTTGGTGTTGAATTGTAGCGCGATGCCTTCGGTTGGTTCGGTGCTGATGATGAGGTAATTCTGCGACAGCCGATCTATCGGCGTATCGCGGAACATCGCAAACGGCGCCTGCTTGAACTTGATCGCGATTTCGGTGCGCTTGACGCCAAGCGCCTTGCCGGTGCGCAGGTAGAACGGCACGCCGGCCCAGCGCCAATTGTCGATCGTCAGTTTCAGCGCGGCGTAGGTCTCGGTGGTGCTGCCGGGTTTGACGTCCTCGGTCTTGCGATAATCCTCGATGACGGTGTCGCCGATCTTGCCGCCTTGATACTGGCCGCGCACGGAATTCTGCAGCGCCTCAGCCTCGCTCTGGGTCTGAATCGCGGCCAGAACGTCGGCCTTCTCGGTGCGCACCGAATGCGCGTCGAAACGGATCGGCGGCTCCATCGCGACCAGTGACAATAGCTGGAACAGATGGTTCGGCACCATGTCGCGCAGAGCGCCGGTTGAATCATAGAAACTGCCGCGGTGGCCGACGCCGAGCTTCTCATCGACGGTGATCTGGATGTGGTCGATGTGATTGCGATTCCAGATCGGCTCGAACATGCCGTTGGCAAAGCGGAGCACCAGGATGTTTTGCACAGTCTCCTTGCCGAGATAATGATCGATCCGGTAGAGCTGATGTTCCTCGACGATTTTCAGCAGCTCGCTGTTCAGGGCTTTGGCCGAGGCGAGGTCGGTTCCGAATGGTTTTTCGACCACCAGCCGCCGCCATGCACCGTTTTTCTCCTGCAGCAAACCGGTGCGGCCGAGTTCTCTGCTGATCGGCGCAAAGGCGCCGGGCGGCGTTGCCAGATAAAACAGGCGGTTGCCGCCGGTGTTGCGGGCGCATTCGAGTTCGTCGAGTTGTGCCCGCATGGCATCGAACGAGGCCGGGTCCTTCGGATCGGCTTCGATGCAGGTGACGCATTCCAGCAGACGCCGGGCGATCGCGTCGTCCACCGGGCGGGTGGCGAACTGGCGCAGGCCCTTCATCAAGCCGTCGCGCAATTCGTCGTTCGACATGCCGTTGCGGGCGATGCCGACCACACAGAATTTGTCGGGCAAGAGATCCGTCGCTGCAAGATTGTAGAGGGCAGGGATCACCAGCCGATGCGCCAGGTCGCCGGTGACGCCGAAGATGACGAAGGAGCAGGGATCGGGCTTCTTCTGGTTTGTGAACTGATGCTGACTTGGAGAGGCGTCGGTCACGAATGCTCGGCCTTTGGCTTGACGATATCAGGCGCGTTCTGCCGCGCCGGGTCCGGATGCTGCTGCGGCTCCTTGTGGCCCCCAAACCCGTCGCGCATCGCGGAGAGAATCTTTTCCGCGAAGGTATGTTCCTTGCGCGAACGAAACCGCGCGAACAGCGCCGCCGTGAGCACCTCGGCGGGCACGGCCTCGTCGATGGCGGCGTTGACGGTCCAGCGGCCCTCGCCGGAGTCTTCCACAAATCCGGAATAACTCCCCAGCGTGGGATTTTTGGCAAGCGCGGAGGCGGTGAGATCGAGCAGCCAGGACGGAATCACGCTGCCGCGCCGCCAGACCTCGGCGATATCGGCAATGTCGAGAGCGAAACGATGCTCCGCGGGCAGCGCGTCGATATTGGCGTTCTTCAGGATATCAAAACCCTCGGCGTAGGCCTGCATCAGGCCATATTCGATGCCGTTGTGAATCATCTTGACGAAGTGCCCGGCGCCGACCGGCCCGGCATGGATGTAGCCTTGCTCGATGCGCGGATCGCGTCCCTCGCGTCCGCCGGTGCGCTCGATATCGCCGATGCCAGGCGCCAGCGATGCGAAGATCGGGTCGAGGCGGTCGACCACGGCCTTGTCACCGCCGATCATCATGCAATAGCCGCGGTCGATGCCCCAGACGCCGCCCGAGGTGCCGACATCGACGTAATGGATGCCGCGCTCCTTCAGCGCCTTGCCGCGGCGCACGTCGTCCTGCCAAAAGGTGTTGCCGCCGTCGATGATGACGTCGCCGGCCTGCATCAGTTTCGACAATGCATCGATGGTCGCTTCGGTGATCTTGCCCGCCGGCAGCATCACCCAGGCGGTTCGCGGCTTCTCAAGCTTGCTGACGAAGTCTTCCAGCGCAGTCGAGCCGGCCGCACCATCGACCGCGACTGCCGCGACGGCCTTCGAATCCTTGTCATAGACCACCGCGGAGTGACCGTGCTTCATCAGCCGGCGGACGATGTTGCCGCCCATCCGCCCCAAGCCGATCATGCCAAGCTGCATTTCTATACGTCCTTATTCTTGAGCATGATCTGATCCGGAAACCAGTATCCACTTTGCGGGATCATGCTCTAGTTCAGTGCATCATGAATAGCGGCGTCAAGCATCTTCAAACCCGACTCGAGATCGCCCTTGAGATGCACGCGCAGCGCGCGGCGACCGCGTTCGGTCAGCACGTCGAAATCGCCGCGGGCCTGCGCGGCCTTGATCACCCCAAAACTGGCCTTTTGACCGGGCACCGCGAGATCCTTGTCGTCATCGGCGGTGATCTGCAGGAATACGCCGCTGTCCGGGCCGCCCTTATAAGCCTGTCCGGTGGAGTGCAGGAAACGCGGGCCGAATTCGGCGCAGGTCGCGACATGGCGCTTGTCGCGCACTGCAAGCCGCATGTGCTGCAGGCTGTCGATATGCGCCTCATCGCGTTCGATATAGGCGAGCAGCGCAACGTAATCCCCCTTGCCCGAGCGGGCGAGATGGGCTTTCAGCCAGGAACCGAGATCGCCATTGGCGCCGGCCTTCCGCAGTTCGGCGGCATTATGGCCGTCGGTGTAGATATCAGCCTGCGCGCCGGACACCACAGGTTCTTCCGGAGGCAGCGCACCGGATTTCTCGAACGCCGCGGTTAATTCGCGGGTCTTGATCTTGGCGTCCTCGACGTCTGGCTGGTTGAACGGATTGATGCCAAGCACCGAGCCCGCGACCGCGGTCGCCATCTCAAAGCGAAAGAATTCCTGGCCGAGATGGTCGATCGAATTCATGACAATGCGCACCACCGGATGTCCGGCCTTTTCCAGCGCCGCAAGCTTGTCCTCATGCGCGACGTCGGTTTCGCCGCCGGTGCTGATGTCGATGAAGAAGCGATCATTGCCGTAGAGCGACACATCGCCCAAGGGCTCGCCGTCGATCGGGATCAGGCCCTTGCCGTCCTTGCCGGTGGATTCCGCAATGAGCTGTTCGGCCCAGGCGCCGAAGTCGGCGATTTTCTTCGAAGAAAGGATCGTCACCTTGTCGCGGCCTTCGAGGCCGGCAAGGCCCATGGCGAGCCCGAGCTGAACGCCGGGGTTTTCATGCGGCGGCACATCCGGCCCGCAGGAGCGCACCATCGCCAGCGCGTGTTTCAACAAAGTCCCGACGTCGATGCCCGCCGCCGCGGCCGGCACCAACCCGAACGGCGACAGCACGGAGTAACGTCCGCCAATCGTGGGGTCGCCATGGAAGATTCGCGCAAAACCCTGTTTGGTTGCGACCTTCTCCAGCGAGGAGCCGGGATCGGTCACCGCGATGAAGCGGTGCCCGGCCTTGTCGGCGCCGATGGCCTCGGACACGCGCGCGAAGAAATAATCCTTCATCACGTTCGGCTCGGTGGTGCCGCCGGATTTGCTGGAGACGATGAACAGGGTGTTGGCGAGGTTGATCGAGGCCTGCATGCTGCGGACTTGCGCGGGATCGGTCGAGTCCAGCACGTGCAATTTGGGAAAGCCGGGCTGCTTCTCAAAGGTCCGCGCCAGCACTTCCGGCCCGAGACTCGATCCGCCCATGCCAAGCACCACCGCATCGGTGAAATTCTGTCCCTTCACGCGGTGAGCGAAGTCCTCGTAATCGGCCACATCGGCCGCGGCGGCGCTGTTCAGCCAGCCCAACCATTTGTGCTCGTCGGTCCCGGTCCAGACCGATTTGTCGTGCTGCCAGAGCCGACGGATCTTGCCTGACGCGCGCCAGTCTTCGGTGTTCTTCTCGAGTGATTTTTCGATGCCGCTTCCGAGCGCGAGCGCTTGCCGGTTGATGCCATCGGCCAGCACCGCTGCGCGCTTATGCGCGACCGCGCCGTAAAGCTTGTCGGCGGCGTCCGCGAACAATTTGACGCCGTCCTTGACCAACTCGGCCGTGATCGCATCGAGCGAGATACCGGACCTCTCAAGCTCTTCAAGCACGCGCTTCGCATCCTCGATATTTTCCTCGAGGCTGTCGCGCGGCGTGCCATGATCGCGGAAGGCGTCGAGCGTTGCCGGCGGCACCGTGTTGATGGTGTTGGGACCGATCA
>Ga0137409_10004591_pt1 | contig 14474 bp, 9 predicted proteins | sample CZODoug1_16funga_FD_122059 | JGI IMG/M metagenome (GOLD analysis project Ga0137409, IMG submission 122059) | Vadose zone soil fungal communities from Angelo Coast Range Reserve, California, USA - CZODoug1_16fungal (Hybrid Assembly) | ecosystem: Environmental > Terrestrial > Soil > Vadose zone... | reverse complement strand
TTTATGATGATGAGGGCAATCCGCAAGTAGTCAAAGCGGAGTATGAGTCCGCGTTGGCTGTGGAAGGCGCGCCGGAACAGGCAAAGCAGGCGGCGCAAAAGGGGCTCGCGGCGTTTGGCGGAGATAAAGCTACGGCGCGACCGTAACAGAAGTGCCTTTTTTTGCCAGGCATGATGGCTGGAAAGCCGACGTGGCTCATTCGCGAGGACGGAGTGAAGTAAGAAACGAAGGAGGACAAAAGAATGAGAAGGAAGTGGAACATTGGGTTGGGAGCGGCAACCGTCGCGGCCTTGGTGATCGGCATAGTCGCAGCCGCGCAGGGCTCGCAGTATGGTCAGGCGGGCCAGAGCCAGCCTCCAGTGCAGCAGACCGACAAGCCGAAGACTCCGGAAGTTACGCCGCTGACGCTGGACGCCTCGCCACCGGTGAGTGCTGAAGAAGATGCCGCGTACAAGGCCTTTCAAGTCATTAACCCGAATGACGCCGCCAAGAAGATTGAGTCCGGCGAGGCCTTCTTGCTGAAATATCCCGAGAGCCGTTACAAGTCTCCCGTGTACGGCGCTTTGACGTATGCCTACCTACAGGCAGGAAACACGCAGAAAATGCAGGAATATGGCGAAAAGGAAATCGCGATCGTGCCCAACGATGTCTCTACGTTGGCGTTGCTGGGGCAGACGCTGCCTCGGACCTTGCATGGGAGCGCGAATACGCCCGAAGCCGTGCAGGTGCTTGCCAAAGCGGAAAAATATTCCAAACAAGCCATTGAGATTACGCCAACACTTCCCAAGCCTGAGAACCTAACCGATGAAAACTTTGCGTCCGCCAAGAATCAGACGCTGGCAATGGCCCACAGCGGCTTGGGATTGGTCTTCGTGCGGCAGGGAAAGAATGCAGAAGCGATTCCGGAACTCGAGCAGGCGATAAAGATCGATCCCAATCCGGATCCTGTGAATTACTACTTGTTGGGAATGGCGAACAAGATCACGACGCACTTTGATGATGCGATAACGGCCTTCAACAAGTGTGCGGCCATGACAGGGCCCATGCAGGTGACCTGCAAGTCACAGGCGGAAGATGCAAAGAAGCTTAGCACGACGCAACTGAGCGCGCCAAAGTGAGTCAAGCCACCGACTCGGCGGAATTAGGCCAGAGACCATGCGAATCGCGGACGAAGTCTTCGAGGAGCGCCTGGGGTACAAGTTTTCGGCAAGAGAACTCCTCGAGAGGGCGCTGACCCACAGCTCGGCAGTACCCGAACTGCGGGCAACGGGTGCAGACGAGGCTGTTTCCGCCTTGCTCCCCAGGGACAACGAGCGGCTGGAGTTTCTTGGGGATGCCGTCCTTGAGTTGCTTACCAGCGAGCATCTCCTGGTCGCTTTTCCGGATTGGAGCGAAGGACAGCTTTCCAAGAGCCGTGCGCGGATTGTAAATGCAGGCTCCCTGGAAGCGGCTGCGCGGCGGCTGCGCCTGGGAGAGCACTTGAGGTTGGGACGCGGGGAAGAGAAGACCGGCGGGCGAGAGAAGCAGACCCTTCTGGCCGATGCGTTCGAAGCCGTGGTAGCTGCGGTTTACCTCGATGGCGGACTGGGTGCCGCCCGCGAGATTTTGCGACGAGTCCTGTTCGAGCAGGCGCTCGAGGAGCGCGGTGAGCGCATTTCGGAGTCCGATCGCAAGTCCGCTTTGCAGGAACTTTTACAGGGGCGGGGACGAGCGCCGGCAGAATACCGCGTGGCCGGAGAGAGCGGCCCCGACCACCAAAAGGTTTTCCAAATCGAAGTTTGGATTGACGGGGAATACATGGCGACGGGCGAAGGCAGCACAAAAAAAGAGGCCGAACAACGTGCGGCGCGGAGCGCCTTGGAGCAACTGGAGCGCGCGGAAGCGGAAGGCTGAAGCATGTCAGAAGAGATAATCACAGAAACGGAAGAACAGGCGCCGGAAACCAAGCAGGAACATCGCGCGGACCAGACCACGATTTCCGAATACCTGGAATCGCTACTGGTGACCGTGATTCTGGCACTGTTCGGCACAAGCTTCATTGTCCAGGCCTTCAAAATTCCGTCGGCATCCATGGAGGGAACGCTGCTCATCGGCGACCATTTGCTGGTGAACAAATTTATTTTCGGCGGGACCGGGGCCTGGTACGAAAAAGTCCTCCCCTACCGCCAACTGCAACGTGGCGACATCATTGTTTTCAAGTACCCCTATGCCGATCATCAGCATTTCGTGAAGCGTGTCATCGGTCTGCCGGGAGACCGCCTCAAGGTTGTTGATGGAGACGTTTATATCAACGGCAAGCGCTTGAATGAGCCTTACGCGGTCCACGACTCATCGGTATTTGCCGACCCGTTCAACTATTCTTTTCCTCCCGCGCGGGGACAGATGATGTCGCCCAATGCGATCCCCGAATGGAAACCGGAGATTCGCAAATATGTTCAGGGCGATGAGATCGTCGTCCCGGCCGGAAAGTATTTCGCTATGGGCGACAATCGTGATCATAGCCAGGACAGCCGTTACTGGGGGTTCGTGGACCGCGACGCCATTATGGGGCGGCCTTTCCTGGTTTATTGGTCCGTGGACGCAAAGAGCAGCGACTATACCGGGGACAGCACGTTCTGGTCGCGCTTGTCCGGCGTTTTCCAGACGCTGGTGCACTTGCCATCTCGAACGCGATGGAGCCGGATGCTCCATACGGTGCATTAGGTCTCCCATCGGGGGCAAAGCAAACAAGTGCGAGCTGCCTCTTCAGCTCGTTTACGGCACGGGCTCGCCCCTACCTTTTTCCGCATGACTCTGCGAAACTTCCGAGCGGGATGATCTACCTGCAAAAGTGGTGGAAGCTTGCGTTGGCGGCCGTGTGCACCGTCGTCGCGTTGCAGGCAGGTGTATCTTTTATGGCGCGCACCCACAGGGTGCATGCGTACTTGGTAGCCCATCTGGAAAGAGCGTTCGGACGCCGTGTGGAGGTTGAAAATTTCGACGCGCGGATTCTGCCCAGTCTGCGACTGGACGCCGCCGGCGTAAGCGTTGGGGAGGATCCCTCGTTCGGCCAGGAATACTTTCTTCGCGCCGAACACCTGAGCGCCGGGCTGCGCTGGACAGGCCTGCTGCGGGGACATTTTGAATTCGGCACCATGTCGCTCAGCAAGCCGAGCTTGATTTTAGTGCGAAACACGGAGGGCCGCTGGAATCTGGAGAGGTGGCTGCCGCCGGCAAAGGTCAATCCTATGCAGAACGCGCGCGTCTATGGGCCGCCCTCGCCCGTCGCGCCCGTCAATCGGCTGGAAAAAATCGAGTTTGATGACGGGCGAATCAATTTTAGGACCGGGGATGACAAGTTGCCTTTTGCGTTCACGAATGTTTCGGGCAGTGTCGAGCAGATTTCGCTCGGGCGCTGGCAACTGCAGTTGGAAGCCCAGCCATGGCGAAGCGGTGTCTCCCTGCAATCGGCGGGAACGATCCGAGTCCTTGGCGATGTGGCGGGGACTTCGACGCGCTTGCAGCCCGCGCAAATCACCCTCCATTGGAGCGATGCATCACTCGCGGACGTCTTCCGGCTCTTCCGCGGGCAAGACTACGGTGTACGCGGCGTGTTTGCACTGGATGGCACGGCCAAGAGCGCGACGGCCATAGCGGATGCGCCGGGGGACTGGACATTCTCTGCCACGGGGCACATCGCGCAAGTCCATCGGTGGGACTTGACGGAACGCGCTGAAAACCCGCGTCTGAACGTGAACTTAAAGGGACGTTGGAATGTGGGCGCAGGGAACCTGGTCGCGGAAGAAATCGCGGTGGACGGTCCGCGATCGAATCTCCGTGGAATGTTCCGTCTCGCCGGCGGGAGCACCCCGTCGATGGAATTGCGCGTCGATTCCATGGGGATTCAGGCGTCGGACTTGCTGGCTTGCTATAGGGCGTTTCATCCGGATGTAGTGGAAGGTGTGACGGCGGAGCAGTACTTTACCGGTGGAATGAACCTGCGCGGGTGGCCACTGGCGCTGCAGTCGGCGGCGCTTTCAAGCAGCGGCGGAATCGTGAAAGTGCCGGGCTTCGCGGAGCCGGTGCGAATTGGTCCTTTGAGCGGAGGGAGCGAGCGAGGGTTGCTCGCTCTCGGGCCCGTCCGTGTCGCCCTTGGGGGCGAGCTTCGTGACGTCTTGGCGCCGAAGCGCCGCCGCGTCGCGCTGGCAATGGAAAACGCCGCGGACCTCACGTTTGTGCACGACCTGAACACGCAAGCGGGAAGCATCAGCGTCGAAGGAAACTTCTTCAAGGTGGAAGATTTTCTGAAACTTTCTTCAGCCTTTGGCCACCAGCTGAATCATGGCTGGGAATTAAGCGGACAGGCGACTTCCGTCACGAAGTGGGAGTGGAAAAGCCCAGTCGCAGGCCGCTGGAATGGCAGGATTGGTTTTAACAGGGCGAATTTAACCGTGGCGGGATTAAACCAGCCGCTGAAAATATCCGAAAGTGCGCTGGATTGGATCGACGGGCGGCGCATCGCGCGTGTGATGAGAGTCGAAGGGTTTGGCGGAACGTGGACGGGAAATATCGAGGAGAATGCTCAGACCGACGTGGAAAATGGGCCACCATGGAGTTTTCATTTGCAGACAGACCAATTAAAGGCCGCGGATCTCGATCGCTTGGTTGGTCCCAGAGCTCGCCCGAACTGGCTGCAGCGGTTGCTGCCCACTCTCTTGGGAGGATCAGCCCCCAGCGTGCCGGCGAGTGAACTCGTCCGCCGCGTGAATGCGGAAGGCGAGCTGGGCATAGCGCAATTGACGATCGAAAAATTGAAGCTGGAACAAGTTGTAGCCAAGGGCTCGCTCCGTGATCTGCAACTCGACGTGCGTGAAGCTCAAGCGCAATGGGCGGGCGGCAGAGTGCGTGCAAAAATAAATGCGAAGTTTTTGCCGCGGCCCGTCTATGAGATTTCTGCTGAATTGGATCGTATCAACCTGGCACAACTGCCGGGAGCGGGCCGAATCGCGGAGCGATTGGGCGGCGTAGCGTCCGGGATATTGCAGGTGAAGACCGAGGGCGTTGGCCGCGATGAACTACTGGGAAAACTCACCGGCCGAGGCGAATTTCATTTGAACAGCGTGGAGTTTCGCGGGTGGGATGTCAACGCGAGTGTCGCGGACGGAGAGGCGCATGCCGGAGTCTCGCGCTGGGCCACAGGTGAAGGCTCCCTGAGTCTGCGGGACAGCAGTATCTTGCTGGAGGACTTTCATCTCGATGGTGGGAAACAAATGACGCTCGTGAATGGAACACTCAGCTTTGGGCGCAACGCGGACTTGGCGATCGAAACGACGAGCGCCCGAAAAAGCAAAGATCGCAAGACCAGTGAGTCTGGAACGGGGCGCGTGCTCAAGATTTCAGGCCCCCTCGATGGACCAAAAGTTTCCGTGGAGACTTTGGCCGTCCGGCAGCCTGCGGATTGACTTTTCTTATTAGCCATTTGCGATCGTCACTCTTGGAGGGAAATGATCCATGAAGCGTTATGCGCTGTTGTGTGCAGTAGGCCTGCTGATTCTGATGCCGCAAGCGGACGCCCAGAAGCCGTTCACGCTGGAACAGGTGATGAGCGCGCCGTTCCCCTCCAGCCTGACCGCATCGAAAACGAACAACCGCATCGCTTGGGTGCTCAATCAAGAAGGCCGCCGGAATATCTGGGTAGCAGAAGGGCCGGGATTCGCCGCCAGGCAAATTACAAAATACAGCGAGGATGACGGCCAGGAGTTATCGGATCTGAGTTTTTCTTCCGACTCCAGCACGATTGTATATGTTCGCGGTGAAGGAAAGAACGCAGCCGGACAGGTGCCAAATCCCACCAGCAATCCAGTGGGGGCGGAGCAGGCGGTCTGGACCGTTGCATTCAGCGGCGGCGACCCCAAGCGCGTCGACGCCGGCCATTCGCCGCAGATTTCTCCGCGCGGGACGATCGCCTATGCGAAGGACGGACAAATCTGGATCGCGCCGCTCGACGGCGCTGACAAGCCGCAGCAGTTGGTTGTGCGCGGGCAAAATTTCGACCCGGGCTGGTCTCCTGATGGAAGCCGGCTAGCCTTTGTTTCCGCGCGAACGGATCACGCGTTCATCGGTGTTTACGACGTTGCAGCGAAGTCCATTCAATTTGTGTCGGCGTCGGTGGACTCCGATGGCATTCCCGCGTGGTCGCTGGATGGCAAGCGCATTGCCTTTGTACGGCGGCCAGCGGAGGCGCGAGACGCACCGCAGGGCTTTTTCATCGCACCCGATAGGCCACACCCATGGGCCATCTGGATAGCAGATGCCGCCACGGGAACTGCAAAAGAAATATGGCACAGCAGCGCGGCGCCGCAGGGATCGTTTCCCTACATGGCCGAAGACACTGGCGGTGGCGTGATCGACTGGGCCGCGGACAACCGGCTGGTAATCGCTTCGGAAGAAGACGGCTGGCAGCACCTCTATGCCCTCTCCGCCGAAGGTGGCGCGGCGAAGCTGCTCACGCCAGGCAATTGCGAAGTGGAACAATGGTCGTTCACTCCCGACAAGAAGAGCATTCTGTTTAATTCCAATTGCGGTGATGTGGATCGCCGACACTTGTGGAAAGTGGATGCAGCTGGCGGGACTCCTGAACGATTCACGCCCGGGGTTGGAATTGAATGGAGTCCCGTGGCCCTTAGCGACGGCCAGACTGTGGCCTATTTGGGATCGGATGCGGCCGATCCTGCGCGGCCGTACGTAACCACCCTCGCCCCGGATCGTGTGCCTCGCACCTTGGCCTCTCAGACATGGCCGAAGGATTTTACTTCGACTCTTCAGTTGGCGGCCGTGGATCCAGCCATCTTCAAGGCGGCGGACGGAGTCGAGCTGCACGCACAGGTTTTTGTGCCGAGAAATTTGAAGCCCGGCGAAAAGCACCCCGCCCTCATTTTTCTGCACGGCGGACCAATCCGCCAAATGCTGCTCGGCTGGCATTACATGTACTACTACTCGAACTCCTATGCCATGAATCAGTATCTCGCGAGCCGAGGATACATCGTCTTGGCGCTGAACTACCGCAGCGGGATTGGCTACGGCCGGGCGTTTCGAGAAGCCCCGGGACGCGCGGGGCGCGGCGCAACGGAATACCAGGACGTGGTGGCGGCCGGCAAATATCTGCAGAGCCGCAACGATGTCGACTCAAAACGCATCGGACTATGGGGTGGAAGCTATGGAGGCTATCTGACTGCGCTAGGCCTTGGGCGCAATTCCGACTTGTACGCGGCGGGCGTGGATCTCCACGGTGTGCACGACTGGCCCACCGATAACTGGGATGGCAAGAATGTCCCCGCGGACCTCAACAAGCTCGCACATGATTCATCGCCCGTGACCTCAGTGAACACTTGGAAATCACCGGTGCTCTTCATTCACGGCGACGACGACCGCAATGTCTACTTCACGCAGACCGTGGACCTCGTGGCGCGCCTCCGCGAAAAAGGCGTGGAGATCGAGCAACTCGTTTTTCCCGATGACGTGCACGATTTTCTGCTGCACAGACATTGGCTGGCGGCGTATCACGCAGCCAGCGATTTTTTCGATCGGCACTTCCGAATGCCCGGAAATTGAAATCATTTGTTTTCGGCGATAGCACTGGGGAAAAATCTCCAGAGGCTTCTGCAACAGCAGTGAACGCAATGGCGCGCAAACTGTCAAGTATTGTCCTGTTTTTGATTCTTCCGGCAGCCACGCTCTGCACCGGCGAGAAGCGCGTCCATTTCCTCCCTCAATTGCAGTCCGGCCAAACGATTACCTACCTCGTCCGTTTTCAGAGCGACAAGAACGTGAAAACCGAAAGCAGCGTCGTCACGCCCATGGCGCCAAATGCGGCGCAGGTCGACGCTCACGGCTTGCTGCGGATTGAAATCCTGGACGTGCAACAAACAGCCACAAGGTCCGCAATTCACATGCGCGGTCAGTTTCTAACTCTGGACTCCGGCGTGTGGGTGAAAGCGCCGGGTGAAAAAAAGCCCAATTGGGATAAGCAGCGTGTGGACCCCAAGGACAAAAGCATCGAGTTCACGATTTCTCCGGACGGCTCGGTGAACGATGTAAAAGGCCTGAATTCCCTTTTTCCCGAGCAGCAGCAGGCTTGGCAACAATGGGTGGCGCGTTTCGCGCTGGCGTGGACGCTTCCTACGAACGGAATGAAGCTCGGCGACAAGTGGAAATCCGATCAAGCGGAACAAGCGGGAACACCCATCGCCGGACTGAATTGGGCGCGGGAGTCCACCTACGTGCGGGATGAGCCATGCCACGCGAGCCAGCTTTCACTCACGGGAGATGTTTCCGCCTCCACCGATCCCCCCGATACTTGTGCGGTGCTGCTTACGACCGCCAAGCTGAAACAGAATTCGTCGTCGAAGGATGCGACCCCCGAGGATTTCAAGCTCCACGAGCTGCGGACCATGGGAACGGCGAAAGGCGCGAACGAGATCATCACCTACGTTTCTCTGAAGAGCGGTCTTGTCGTGCGTGCCACGGAAGAAACCAGCCAGTTCATGGATGTCGTCGTGGCTCAGGCTGATGGCTCGAACCGCGTGCACTACAACGTCGATGCGAAGAGTCACTCGGAAGTGCTGCTGATCACGGAAACGCCGCTCAGTCACCCCTGATTTTGAGCCAGCCGCGAATCATCCTGCCGAAGCTGGATTCTTGCATGCCGGAGTATAATGAAGGATTCGGCGGCAGCCGTCGAAGCAGCAGGAGACCCTTCCCATGAAATTCAAGCTGCACAGCAACTATCAGCCCCGTGGCGACCAGCCGGCTGCGATCGACCAGCTCTATTCTGGCGTGGAAGCCGGCGAGAAGCACCAGGTTCTCCTTGGTGTGACCGGGTCGGGCAAGACCTTCACTATGGCGAAGCTCATCGAGCAGGCCAATCGTCCCGCGCTGGTGCTGGCCCACAACAAAACTCTGGCTGCGCAGTTATATCACGAGTTCAAGGGATTTTTCCCGGAGAACGCTGTCGAATACTTCGTCAGCTACTACGATTTTTACCAGCCGGAAGCATATGTTCCCTCCGCGGACATCTACATCGACAAGGAAGCCACCATCAACGACGAACTGGACAAGCTGCGCATGAGCGCCACGCGTTCCCTGTTCGAACGCCGCGACGTCGTCATCGTTGCCTCCGTCTCGTGCATTTACGGTCTGGGCTCGCCGGAAGCCTACTACGGCATGCTGGTCATGCTGGAAAAAGGCCACCAGACTTCGCGCGAAGCCCTACTGCGCCGGTTCGTCGATATTCAGTACGACCGCAGCGAGGATCTGCGCCGCGGCACGTTCCGCGTCCGCGGTGACATGATCGAGATCTATCCCACCTATGAAGATCAAGCCTACCGCATCGAAATGTGGGGCGATCAGATCGATACGCTCAGACAGATTGATCCGCTGACCGGCGAAGTTCGTGCAGGCCAGGAAGATTTGTCGCGCGTTCCGATTTATCCGAAGACACACTACGTCATGCCCCAGGAGCAACGCGACCGCGCCATCGTAAGCATTCAGGAAGAGCTCTGGTGGTGGAAGAAGGAGATGGAGAAGCAGGGAAAATTCGTCGAAGCCCAGCGCGTGGTGCAGCGCACTATATTTGACATCGAAATGATGCGCACCATCGGCTACTGCCATGGCATCGAGAATTATTCGCGCCACCTCAGCGGCCGTCTGCCGGGAGAAGCGCCGCCAACGCTCCTCGATTATGTCCCGCAAGACTATCTCTTGTTCATTGACGAATCGCACCAGACCGTTGGTCAAGTCCGCGGAATGTTCAATGGTGACCGCGCGCGCAAGCAGACCCTTGTGGATTACGGTTTTCGAATGCCTTCCGCCCTCGATAATCGTCCCTTGACCTTCGAGGAATTCGAGCATCGCGTCAATCAAGTCGTTTACGTCTCCGCAACGCCCGGGCCGTATGAGCTCACCAAGTCCGGCGGCGTGGTCGTCGAACAAATGATTCGCCCAACCGGGCTGGTCGATCCGCAGGTTGAAATTCGCTCTGTGAAGGGCCAGGTGGACGATCTTTTGGAAGAAATTCGTGTGCGCTCGGAGAAAAACGAACGCGTGCTGGTAACCACATTGACCAAGCGCATGGCGGAAGATTTGTCCGAATATTTTACCGAGATTGGCGTGAAGTGCCGCTATTTGCATTCGGAAGTGGAAACGCTCGACCGCATCAAAATCCTGCGCGATTTGCGGCGCGGGGAATTTGACGTGCTCATCGGAATCAATCTGCTGCGCGAAGGCTTGGATTTGCCGGAAGTGTCGCTGGTGGCCATTTTGGATGCGGACAAAGAAGGATTTTTGCGGAGCACCACGTCTCTCATCCAGACGATTGGGCGCTGTGCCCGGCACATCGAGGGAAGAGCGATCTTGTACGCCGACCGGCGGACCGATTCCATGAATCAAGCCATCGACGAAACCAATCGCCGTCGCGCGAAGCAAGTCGCCTACAACCAGGAGAACAACATCACCCCAATGTCCATCATCAAGTCCGTGGATATGGAGCTCGCGAGAATCGTCGAAGCCGACTACGTGACCGTTCCAGTGGACGACGCCAGCCTCGACGCCGCGACCGCAAACATCAAGAGCGAACAGCAGCTTGCGGAGATGTTGCAGCAACTGGAAACGCAAATGCGCGAAGCCGCCAAAAAGTTTGAATTCGAAAAGGCCGCCCAACTCCGCGATCGCATCCGCGCACTAAAGCAAAAAGACGTCGCCGGCCTGTTTTCAATCGAGATCGCTCCCGCCGAGACTACAGAGAAGCTCTCCGGATCATCTGCAGGATAGGTGTCGGGGATGAGTTTACCCGGCACCACTGCCATGAGGTTATCAAGCTAAGGCTAACCAGAGCGAAAAACTTGCGCGGAAATTGGTATCGGCGTTGCCCTCAGGTTATCCTAACAAGTGATGCCGAATAGCCTGGCCATCATCGGGGCGGGACGTGTCGGGCGCGCGCTCGGTCGTCGTTTCCGCGAGCTCGGATGGAAAATCGGTTCGATTGTGACGCGTGGCGAAGTGAGCGCCCGCAAGGCCGTACGCTTTATCGGCGCGGGCCACGCGTATCCCCGTGTATCGCGTGCCGTTTTTGCGTCGCGCGTGATCCTCATCGCTGCTCCCGATGACCAAATTACCGCCGTTGCCAGGGAGCTGGCGCGCATTGGAGGCGACGAACTGCCCGGCAAAGTGGTCTTGCACACCAGCGGTGCGCGGGGCGCCGATGCGTTGAGCGTTCTGCAAGCGCATGGCGCAGCCGTCGGTTCGATGCATCCGTTGCAGTCGTTCAGCGGCGTCTCCGTGCCGTCCTTGGAAGGCAGGGTTTTCGCTATTGACGGAGACTCGCAATCGATCCGCGTCGCGCGGCAGATGGCCCGCGCGCTGGGTGGTTCTCCGGTCCGGATCGCCAGCGAGAAAAAAGCTTTGTACCATGCGGCCGCGTCGATGGCCGCTGGTCATGTGCTGGCCGTCGAAGAAGCAGCCACGCAGTTGCTCGTTTCACTTGGCATGAGGCGAAGCGAAGCCGTCCGCGCATTGTTGCCCCTGACGCGCCAGGTCTTGGATAATTTCGAAGGGCTAGGTCCGCGTGCAGCATGGACGGGGCCACTCTCGCGCGGGGATTTCAAAGTCGTGCAGGCGCATTTGGAAGCGCTTCAAGAATTGCCACAGGAATTTGGAAATGTCTATGCGGCGCTGAGCCGTCTGTCAGCGCGCGTGCTCGCGCAAGATACTGCTGATATTTTGGCTAAGTTGGAAAAGAGTTCCGTGGAAGAGAAACTAAAAGCTAAGGCGACGGGGGGCAACGCGTGAAACGGCTCCGGATCAGAATCGAAAGTACCAAACTGGCAAATGGACTGAGTGTTGTGGTCGCACCGGACACCACAGCGCCCGTGGTTACGGTGGGCGTCTACTACAAAATCGGATTCCGGCTCGAACCGCAGGGTCGCAGCGGGTTTGCGCACCTGTTCGAGCACATGATGTTTCAGGGTTCTGCCAATGCCCCCAAGATGCAACACATCAAGCTGGTGAATTCCAGCGGCGGCATGCTGAACGGCTCGACGAGTTACGATGTGACGAATTATTACGAAGCAGTCCCGTCCAATGCGCTAGAGCGCGTCCTGTGGCTCGAAGCGGATCGCATGCGCGCGTTAAAAGTGGATGATGAAAATCTGAAAAATCAGCGCGATGTCGTCAAGGAAGAAGTTCGCGTCAACGTGATGAACCAGCCGTATGGCGGATTTCCGTGGCTGGACATGCCCCCCGTCGCGTTTCGTAATTGGGCCAACGCCCACAATTTTTACGGTGATTTTGCCGACCTCGACGCTGCGGACCTGGCTGACGTGCAGGCCTTTTTCAAAACCTATTACGTGCCCAACAACGCCGTCCTCCTCATGCTGGGCGATGTGAAGGCGGAAGAAGGCATTGCCCTTGCGAAAAAATATTTTGGCGAAATTCCAGCAGGAGCGGCCCCGCCATTTGCCGATCCCAGCGAACCGGAGCAAACCGAGGAGCGCCGCGGCAATGTGGAGGAAAAGTTCGGGACGCTGCCCGCGATGGCCATCGGCTATGTCCTGCCAAAACGGCGCACGACAGATTGGTGCGCTATGGCGTTGCTCGACCAGGCTCTTCATGGTGGACGCGCCGGAAGAATGTACCGCGAATTGGTTCTGGAGAAGCAGATTGCCGTCGAGGCCGGAGGCGGAATCGATGATCTCTTCGGGTACAACGGGCCGACACATATGACCACGCGCATATTGCACAAACCGGAGTATTCGAGTGATGCGATGCTGCAAGCGTTCGATGCCGTAATTCGTGAAGTGCGGGAAAACGGCATCAGCGCCGACGAACTGGAACAACTGAAAGTGAAGTGGCGCTCCGACTATTTCGCCACGCTCGAAGGCGGGCGCGGCGGGTACATGCCGAAATATGGATTGATGCATCTCCTTGCCTGCTTCACTCTGTTCGATAACGAGCCGCAACTCGTCAACACCAGCCTGGATGGATTTCTTGCGGTTTCGCGCGAAGAGATTCAGGCCGCGGCAAGAAAATATCTGCAAAACGAAAAACGTGCCATCGTCTTCCGCACGCCCGTCAAGGCGAGCGCCCCCTCGTCTGCAGATGCGAAGGAGGCCGCATAATGGCCACCCGAGCCGTAGAAGTGGCCAACGGTGTGCCTGGCCTCGCTCCGGAGCGCGCGGTGACTTGGCCGAAACGAACCAAGGCGCGCCTTTCGAACGGACTTGAAGTTATTCTTGCCGAAGCGCACTCGATTCCCAAGTTTCACGGTGAGCTGTTTTTCCGCTCAGGAGACGCAGCGGCAAGTCATCGCGCTCCTGGGCTTGCGGAAATGACCGCCACCGTGGCGCGCACGGGAACAACGAAACGCGCGAGCCGCCAGATCGAGGAAGATTTGCGGCGCATCGGCGCGGACCTTTCCTCAGGCGCGGGTGCGGACACCAGCGCGATTTCGTTTTCAGGACTCTCGGAATTTGCGGAGCCGCTGCTCGGATTGGTGAATGAACTCGCGCGCGAAGCGTCGTTCCCCGAAAGCGAATTCGAACGCGAGCGCCGCCAGAAGCTGGAAGAAATAAGGCTGGAGCGCACGCAGCCGGGATTCCTGGCGAGCGAACGATTGCGCAAAGTCTTGTTTGGCGCGCATCCCTACGCCCAGGTCTCGCCGAGCGAAGCGCAATTAGCCGCGTACAAGCGCGAAGATTTGCGGGCTGTCTACCGCGAATTTTACACGCCGGAAAATGGATTGTTGCTGCTCGTCGGCGATTTCGATTCGAGCGAAATGTTGAAGGCCACCGAAAAGGTTTTTGGCAAATGGACTGGAAAAAAACCGGAGACACGCGCAACCGCCGCCCCAGCGAATCCGCGTGGCCGGCGCGTCTATTTGGTGCACGTGCCAGGCGCGGTGCAGACGCAGATTCTTGCAGGTTGCCACGCGATCACGCGAAAACATCCGGACTGGGTGAAGCTGGGACTCACCAACAGTTTGTACGGCGGAGCATTCAATTCCCGCTTGGTCATGAATATCCGCGAAGACAAAGGCTATACATACAGTCCGCGCAGCAGTGTAAGTCCGCTACGGCAGTATGGCTATTTTTCCGTTTCCGCCGCCTTCCGAAACGATGTTGTCGCGGCGTCGTTGACCGAAATTTTTTACGAAATGGACAAGCTGCGATCTTTGCCCGTACCTGATCCGGAACTGGCGGATGCGCAAAATTACTTGAGCGGCGTTTTTTCGATGGGGCTCGCGACGCAAGATGGTTTGCTCTCGCAACTTTCGACCGTCGCGCTGAACGAGTTGCCGGACGACTACCTCGAAACGTATCGCCAGAAAGTTCGCGCGCTCACTCCGCAAGATCTGCTCGAAACGGCGCGCAAATATCTGGACTCCGCCAACATGCAAATCGTCGTCGTTGGCGACCGCGCGCAAATCGGGGAGCAAGCGGCCC
>Ga0137409_10004589_pt1 | contig 14475 bp, 13 predicted proteins | sample CZODoug1_16funga_FD_122059 | JGI IMG/M metagenome (GOLD analysis project Ga0137409, IMG submission 122059) | Vadose zone soil fungal communities from Angelo Coast Range Reserve, California, USA - CZODoug1_16fungal (Hybrid Assembly) | ecosystem: Environmental > Terrestrial > Soil > Vadose zone... | reverse complement strand
CGATCCGTTCCGGAAGGTGGCCGAGTTCGAGCGCGGCCAGAGCCTGGTCATCAGTGCCCCGGTCCCCCGCTGGCTTCCGCTGAAGAGGAAGCGGGGCCGCGGCAGACGGCGCGTGTAGATGCCACAACCGCAATCGTAGATCGCCGAGTCGCTCACGGCCGCCGCAAGGAGCGCGGCCGTGAGCGCCAGCGGGGTGTCGAGGCAGAAAAGCGAAGGCGCAAAGCCGCGCCTCCGGCGCGGCAGCGCCTAGCGGGCGGGCGGGATGTTCTGGTTCACGCGGAAGAAGTTGTCCGGATCGTACGCGCGCTTGACCAGTTGCAGCCGCTCGTAATTCGCGCCGTAGGTCGCGCGGATGCGATCGGTGCCCTCGTCCATCATGAAATTCACGTAGGCGGCGCCGGTCGAGTACGGATGGAGCGCTTCGTGGTAGCCCACCGCCCACTTGCGCAGCTCGTCCGCCTTCGCGGGGCTCGGGTCCACGCCGACGATGACCTGAGACCAGAGGGCCTCGCGGTGGCGGTAGGCAGTGTCGCCTGCGGCAACGCGCGCGGCCGCGCCGTTGAGCGGATAGAGGTGCATCGTCGATTGCGGCGTGGGAAGCGTAGCACCGCGGCGCGCGTGCTCGTGGATCGCCTCGTTTCCCAGCTTGCCCATGAAATCGGCGCGCCAGTACCACTGCAAACCGGGCGGGTAGAGCGGGTCGAAGAAGGACTGCAGGGCGGGAAAGGGCAGCTCGTGCGGGGCATGGAGCAGCGGCGGGACGGCGGAGATCAAGGGTTTCACGATCCGATCGAACGTCTCCTGTTTTCCGTTGAAGCACCACACCACGGCGCTGACCTTGCGGCCGTGCAACGCCTCCGGGAACGGTGGGACCGGCGGCACCACCGTGAAGGCGAAGAAGCCGCCCAATTCCTCCGGAGCGGTCAGGATCAGGTCCTGGAATCCACGGAGCGCGTCCTCGGCTTGCTCACCCGCCCAGAACGTGGGCCCCCCGATGACCATGCCCACCGGATGGGCGCGGAAGAGGAAGGAGGTGACGATGCCGAAGTTGCCGCCGCCGCCGCGCAATGCCCAGAAGAGATCCGCGTGCTCGTCGCGGCTGGCGGTGACCAGGCGGCCGTCGGCGAGCACCACGTCAGCGGCAAGGAGGTTGTCGATGGTCAGGCCACAGCTCCGCGTCAGATAGCCGCTGCCGCCGCCCAGCGTGAGGCCGCCGACGCCGGTCGTGGAGATGAAGCCGCAGGGCACGGCGAGCCCGAAGGGGTGGGTGGCGTGATCGACGTCGCCCCAGGTCGCGCCTCCCTCGACGCGGACCGTGCGGGCCTGCGCGTCCACGCGGATGCCGCGGAGCCGCCCCAGGTCGACCACCAGGCCGCCTTCGACGGAGCCGAGCCCACCCGCGTTGTGGCCTCCACCGCGGACCGCCAGCGTCATCCCCGAGTTGCGGGCAAACTTGACGCAGGCGATGACGTCCGCCACGTCGGCGACCAGCGCGATCGCCGCCGGCCGCCGCTGGATCATGCCGTTGTAGAGGGCGCGGGCCTTCTCGTACCCGGAGTCGGCGGGGGCCAGGACCTCACCGCGGAGTGCCGTCCGCAACGTCGCCACGAATTTTCCTTGTTCTTCCACGGGATTCCTCTTCTCTGTGCGCTCGATTGCGCGAACGGCGAACCTTAACGGGCCCGCCGTTCGCGATTCGTTCGCGGTCAATCCTCTTCTCCGGGCGACCGATCATCATCATCCGGGCAAATGACGGGGGCGTAAAGCACCAGCCCGGGCAAGCCAAAGACCGCGGGCGTCGAAACCGGCCCGAGCACGCCCGCTGCCGACTGCGCGAGGACCTCTGCCGCCGACTTGGCCGAGACGTAGGTCGCAGGATCGTAGTTCGGGCCTGGTTGGAGCACGAGCAGGTCCCAGTTGCGGTTCTTCACCTTGTCTTGGTGCGGCGGATTCTCGAGCACGTGATAGTGGTCGAACTGGTCGAAGCCGGGGACGTGGTGAACCTCAGCGTCGGCCGGGTGAGTCCCGAAAACGGCATACAGGTTTGGCCGTTTCGGCGTGTTGTACGGAGCGTCCACGATACCTTCCCGTTCGCGGAGCGTTCACGGCGCGCGAACTTCAGGGAAGCCGTGCCAGGAACTGCAGCGCGCGGTCGCGATCGGACGAGCTTCCTCCGTCCGGCAGCGCGGTGAGCGCCTCGCGCACCACCTCGCCCGCGCGCGCGCTGCCAGCGCGGTCCCGGTTCAGCGCAAGGGCGAGAGTGACGGCGCTGCGGACGACCAGTGGCCGCGCGCGCATCGCTTCCGCCCTTTGCAGCGCAAGCTGCGCATGCTCGACGGCCCGCTCTGGCAGGAGCAGGGCACGGAGGCGCTGCAGCTCGGGCGACCAGAGAACATCGCCCGAAGTCGCCGCGCGGTCCTCCGCCTCGTCCAGCACAGCGAGCGCTTCCTCTTTCCGCCCCGCAGCTGCGAGCACCTCGGCCATCGCGGCGAGATAGATCGGCCGGCGCGCCGCGGCCCCCTCCTCGTCGAGCGAGGCGAGCGCGCCACGCATCGTGCGCACCGCCGCCGCAAGATCTCCGTCCGCGCGAGCCCACGCGCCCAGGAGCGTGCCCCAGTGCCGGTAGTACGCGAACCCATGTCGCTCGCAGACGGCGCGGGCCCCGTCGGCGGCCTGGGCACAGGCGCGCCGGTCGCCGCGCATGTAGTGCAGCACCGCCGCGTACGCCTGCGCCAGCGCCTCGCTGTACGCGTGACCCAGCGCCTGCGCCGTCCGCACCGCTTCGTCGGCCAGGGCCACCGCGCGGTCCTCCAGTCCGGACATCCAGAGCGCGTGAGCCTCCCAGGCGCTGTTGAAGACGCCCAGGTCCGAGCCGAAGACGATCAGCTGTTGGCGGGCATCCTCGGGATGGTACAGGCGGCGAGCCTGTTCGAAGTGCTGGATCGCCTCCTCCAGCTTGCCTGCGTGCGCGAGCGCCCCCGCCAGCGCGTGGTGGCTCTCCGCCTCGTAGCGCCCGAGCAGCGCGGCCAGATCGCGCATCTGCCCCACGATCTCGAGCGTGCCCGAGAGTCCTCCGGAGACGAAGCGGAGGCCCCACAAGCTGCGCAGCACCTGGAAGAGCGCGGCCGAGTCCTCGAGGCGCTCGGCAAGGACGCGCGCGCGTTCGAGCACGGCCTTCAGGCCCGGATCGGTGTAGCCGTGGATGGCGCGGAGCGAAGGCGTCTGCTCGAGGAGCAGCGGCAGCTCGTCACGGTCGCGGTCGCGGCTCTGGTCGCGCCGCATCACGATCTCGAGAGCGCGCCGCAGGAGCGCCACCGCCCGGGGGTGCGCGTACACCGCCGCAGCCACTCGCGCCGCGCGACGGTAGTAGCCGGTCGCGCGCTCCAGAAGGCCCGCCAGCTCGCAGTGGACCGCGAGCGAAGCGCTGATCTCGTCCAGGTTCGCTGCATGGACCAGCTCGAACGCCTGGGCGACGCGGCGGTGGAGCAGGCGTGCGCGCGCCGGGCTCAAGCCCTGCGTGGCCGCTTCGCGCAGGGCATCGTGGGAGAAGTCGTACCCGAGCGTCGGGTGCTCGCGGACGATGCGGCGCCGCCACAGCTCGTCGAGCGCGGGCACCAACTGGTCCTCCTCGAGGTCCGCCGCCTCGCGCAGGACGTCGAAGCTGAAAGCCCGCCCGATGGTCGCCGCGCACTGCATCAGGTCGCGCGCACGCGGACCGAGCTGCGCGAGACGGGCGGCGAGGACGGCGCGCACGCGCGGCGAGCGCGACAACGGATTTTCCTGCGCTGCCGCCTCCGATGCCGGAGCGGCGGCGCGGACGTGCAGATCCGCGCGCAACGCTTCCAGCGCAAACAGCGGGTTCCCTTCGCTCAGCTGGTACACCCGTTGCGCAGCCTCCGCGGTCAGCGCCTCGCTTCCCTCTCCCGTCGCGGCGTGCAGCAGCGCAGCGATGTCGGCCGCGCCGAGGGGCCCAAGCTCCGTCTCTACCAGTCGGCCCTCCTGCCGGAGCGCGAGCAAAAGGCCGCGGGCGGCCTCGTTGTCGGCCAGCTCGCCGGTCCGCGCGGTGGCGATGACGAACAGCGGCGCGCCCGTCTGGTAGCGGCTAACGTAGTGCAGCAGCGACACCGTTTCGGGATCGCACCACTGCAGATCGTCGAGCACGAGCACGATGGGACGCGAGCCGCCGAGCAGGCCATGCGCGACCGCCTCGAACAGCCGTCGCCGCAGCCAGGAATCGACGCCGCCGGGCGGCTGCATCTCGGCGCCGCGCGCCGGCTCTCCCGAGGGAAGCATCTCGGGCAGAAGGCGGGCGATCTCGGTGCGCCAGACGGGATCGAGATCGCCCAGCTGCGGAGAGATGGTCGGACTTCGCAGCCAGTCGACCACCGGGCCGTAGCTCAGGTGTCCCTCCGCAGCGTACGCGCGGGCGCGCGCGACGCGGGCCCCCTCGTGCTCCGAAAGTCGCGCCACCTCGTCGGCCAGGCGCGACTTGCCGATCCCGGGCTCGCCCAGGATGCAGGCCACTCTTGCCGCCGCCGGAGTTGCGGAGCGAAAGGCGCCGAGCAATTGATCGCGTTCGGCGGCGCGGCCGACCAAGGCCCACGTTTCCGGAGAGGGTGAGCGCCCGGCCGGAGGCACTTCGGCGGATGGCGCGGCATCCCCTTCGATGAGACTGCGGTACAGCTCCTGCGTCTCGGGCGCCGGCTCCACCCCCAGCTCGCGCTCGAGCAGGTGAGCGCAGCGGTGATACACGTGGAGCGCCGCCGGCCGGTCGGAGGCGGCCGCGTGCAGCCGCATGAGCGTGCGATAGGCGACCTCGTCGAGCGCATCGATCTCGGTCAGGCGGCGTGCCCAGCGGATTCCCTCGAGGAGATCGCGCCGCTCCTCGAGCAGCGCGATCAGGCGCCTGAGCGCAGCGGCGACCTCTTGCTTCCATCGCTCTCGCGGGACACCCAGCCACTCGCTGAAGCACTCCGGGAAGAGCTCGCCGGCGTAGATGCGCGCCGCCTCCGCCAGCGCCGCGATCTCGTCGGGTCTCCGAGCCTCCTTGCGCGCGGCCTCTGCGCGCCCGAGCGCGCCTCGGAGGTCGTGGACATCCGAGCCGACCTCGCCGATGCGGAGCGCGAGGTACTGCCCGTGGGCTTCGATCCCCGTCTCGGTCTGCGGGAGCACGCGGCGAAGCTGGTGCAGCTCGCGGCGCAGGTTGGTGCGGGCCTGAGCCTCTCCCGATTCCGGCCACAGACGCGACGCGATCAGTTCCCGCGAGACGCGCTGCCCGTCCTCGAGCACGAGCAAGGCGAGGAGCTCGCTCCCGCGCGAGGACACCGGCTCCCGCGCCGGCTCGCCGCCGACCGACACGCGAAAGCGGCCCAGCAGATCGATGCGGAAGAGCTGATTCTGCGCCACGTGATCGTCGCCTCTACTCCGTCCGGGCATTGGGAGGCAAGAAAGCCTGGTCCAGGCCCTGTCGGTCGTTGCCGATGGGGCCTTCGCGTGTTCGTCAATTCCCGACCGAAAACAGCACGGCGTTGCTGATGGCGTACACCGCCCCGTCGGCGCCGACCACCGTAGGCGTGTACGCTTCGCCGACGCCGCTGGTGAGCGAGAGGCGCTGCGTGAACGTATTGCTGGTCAAATCCCAACGATACAGGTTGCCGTCTTCGTTGCCGACCAGGATCGACTTCGTCGCCGGGTCGACTGCGGCGGTGTTGATGCAGAACTCCTGCGGCCCTTCGATGACGAGCACTTCCTTCATGACCCGAGCCGTCGAGATGTCGTCGGCCTGGCTGTCGTGCGGGTCGAGGACGGCGACGCGGCTCAGGCCGCGGGCGTAATCGTTGTATTTGGTCATCACCAGATACTTCGAAGGACCGGCGTAGGAGGGCACCATCGAGGCCGGCACGATCGACGCAGTGTCGTCCCAGCCAAATCCTCCGGGCGTGAACGACGTCGACAGGTCGGGGCTGAGGTGCAGGAGCCAGCCGCGGCCGGCGTGCGCGCCGGGCGTGGATTCCATGACGGCGAAGTACACGTCGCCGTCCGGGCCGATGGTCGGCGAGGAGGTCGCGTTCTCGTCCACCGTCGCCGGGTCGCCCATGACCGGATCGACGAGCAACACCCTGGCCTTGATCGTCAGCGTCGCGCTGTCGAGCGCTACGAGATACCCGTTTGGATGGTCGCTGGAATCGAGCGCCACGTACAGGGTGCTGCCGTCGGGCGACAGCGCGGGCGCGCTGTTCATCGCCGCCCGCGTGATGGTCGCGTCGTTGGAGATGGTGGCGGCGCTGACCCACGCTCCGGCGCCGGCTGCGCTGACGCGCGCGATGCCGCCGCCGGGCAGGGTGGACGCGCCGCTGAGGAGAAAGCCGAAGTACGCGTTGCCGGAGCCGTCGACGGTGACGGGCGTGTCGGCGATGACGGCGGGATCGTTGGTCGAGCCGTAGAAGCGATAGGAGAGCCGCGTCGGCTGCGCGGTGTCGACGCTGTCCCAGACGTCGAGCAAGCCGCCCGCGTCCACGGCGTACAGCTTGTTCGACGCGTCGATGGTGACGGAGTACGGCGGCAACCAGTCGTGCGGCGGCTCGACATAGCTGCTCGAGTCCGCCCAGAGCAATCCGCCGTTGGTGCCCGAACGCGCCTCGATCCGGAATGGCCCGTCCGCGTCCTGCTTCACCGGAAAGACGATGGTGTTGTTCGAGGTGATCGCGGGCGAACCGTAGTGCACGAGCAGCTCGCCGTCGGTGTACTGCGGATCCAGGTCGACAGGCGCCAACCAGCGGACGCGCGCGAAGTCCTGCGTCGCGATGGCGCTGTTCGAGAGGTGCTGCGCGCCGTCGCCGAAGCCGAGCCACGCCGGCCCGCTCACGCCCGGCGCCGGCGGCACGTCGGGCGCCGGCGGGATGTTCTTCCCGCAGGCCGCGATCAGCGAAGCGACGAGAAGCAGCCGTGTCAGTGGCGAGCCTCCGCGGGCAGCAACGTTTTCCTCGCTTCGGACGATCGCGCTCGCGGGAAATTCTACGCCGTCCAGCGGCGAGATCCGGTGACACCCTACGCAACTCATGCCAACTCTGACGCGAAAGGCCAAACTTGGCACGGTGAGTTGCGTAGGGTGTCACCAGATCTTCTCGTCGCAGTCCCTCGTCGTCTCGCAGGCGTCCGGAGGTTTCTCCAGACGGACGAGAAGACCGAGATGGCCGAGGCCGCCGCAAGCGATCGGGACATTGAAATCCACTCCTATCACGTCAATCCCCGATTACCCGAACGACCACCGGTCCAGCACCACCCCTCCCTCCACCTGCGCGACGCAGATCACCTCTCGCGTGACTCCGCGCGCGGCCAGGGTGGCCGCGTGCCGCCGCTCGCACCACACCACGTGCGTCGCGTTGGAGCGCACCCACAGCACTTCGACGCGGCGCTCGACGTCCGTGGGCCCGACGTGCGTGCGGAGCAGTTGCTCCCGCTCGCGCACCATTCCCGCGACCAGGGGTAGATGCGCCGGATTGGCTTCGCGCACGTCCGCGGCCGCGAGCGGATCGCGGGGAGGAGCTTCCGCCGCGGCCTCGGGCTGGGGGGGCGCGACCGTTATCAGGTTGGGCCTCTGGGACGCCGCTGCCCGCGCCCGGGCGGCGCGCAGCTCTTCCGCGAACGTCCCCTCCAGCCGCTGCTCCTCGAGGTCGCGCTCGGTGCGGGCCGCTTTCACCGCCTTCCGGATCAGCCACGCGCAGAGGCCGAGGAAGACCAGGCCGGGCAGGCCGATGTCGAGGAGGTGGTCCACTACGGCAACCAGGATCGGCGCATGCCGGCACGAGGTACCAAACCGGCGGGGGTCTCCGTCAAGCGTGCATTCCGCAACAAGGTGGTGCGCGTCGCCCGATCGCGTATCCTTCACCCATGCGCGCCGGGGCTGCCGTGAGCCGGGCCGAGGACGTGCGCCTGGCGGCGCGCGACGCGGCGACGCGCGCGCTGGACGCGGCGGGGCTGGACCAGGCCGCCTGCCTCGTGGTGGCGGCGACGCCCGAGCATCTCGACGAATCCGTGGAGCTGTGCGAGGCGCTGCGCGACGCCGCCGGACCGAATGCGCAGATCGTCGGCGGCGCGACCTCTGCCGCGCTGGTCCCCGGCGATGCGGAGACGGAGGAAGGGCCGGCGCTGGGCGTGCTTGCGCTGGAGCAGCGCGGGGAGCTGTTCTCGTTCCGCAGCGACGCCCCGGACGAGCTGCGGGCGGCGGCCCAACGCGCCGGTCCCGGCGCTCTCGGGCTGGTGTTCGCGGACCCCTCGGCGCCACTGCAGCGCCTGCTCGGCGCGCTCGGCAAGCTGCGCATCGCCGGAGGCGGAGTGGCGGTCGAAGGCGGGCTCCTGCTCAACCACGATCTCGCCTACGCCCACGCCGTCGGCGCCTTCTTCCCCGCGCCTGCGCGGCTGGCGGTGGCGCAGTCGCACCAGGCGATCGGCGAGCCGATGCTGGTCACGCGCGCGGAGGGACGCTCCTTGCTGGAGCTGGATTCCCATCCCGCCATGGAGGCCCTCTCGGCCTTGTCCGAGCAGCCGGGCGTCGACGGCGAGGCGCTCCAGTTCGTCGCGCTCGGCCTCTCGCCGCGCCCAGGCGAAGCTTTCTCCACCTCGGACTTCGTCTCCATTCCGCTCCTGGGCGTGGACGAGGAGCGGGGGGCCTTGGAGACCGGTGTCGCGATCCCCGAAGGTCACAGCGTCTCGTTCACGCTCCGCGACGGCATGGGCGCGCGCCGCACGCTGCAGCAGGCGCTGGAGAGGCTCGCGGCCCCGCCTCCCGCCTGGGGCGTGTACTTCGATTGCGCCAGCCGCGGCAGCAACCTGTACGGGGTTTCCGGCCTGGACCTGCGATTGATCGAACAATCGCTGGGCGCGTTTCCCCTCCTCTCGCTCCGCACCAGCTTCGAGCTGGGCCCCGCGGGCGACTCCACCGGCGTCCATCTCTTCACCGGAGTGCTGGCGGTGGGCGATCGATGAAGCCCTCGATCTGCTGGCTCGCCGCGAGCCTCGCTTGCGCGTCCGCGTCCGTCCGAGAGCCCACCTGCGCGGCGCCGGCGGGTCGGGTCGAGATCCAGCAGGTGCAGATCGGTTGGCAGCGCCAGGATCCGCTCCCGCAGGGGGATCCCCGCGCCCCGACCCGCGACGCGCGGGAGGCGGAGACGCTCGCCAAAGACCTATTGGTGCAATGCCGCAAGGGGGGCCAGATGGAGGTGCTGCAGGACCGCTATTCTGACGTGCCTGCGGGCTCGGTCGTGGTCGGACCGCGCGCCAACGTTCCCTTCAAGTCGGCCGCCCTCTGCCTGCAAAAGAACGAGTGCGCGCTCGTCCGCAGCGAGGTAGCCTTCCACGTCCTCAAGCGGATCGGCTGAGGCCTGCCGGATCCAGGAAGCTCGAAAACTCGATTCCTACGCCGGGCGGACTGGCCCTGCGCCAGCGGATCTTGGCCTGCACGTGCAGCCCGCGCCCCTTCGGCAACTCGATGGACGCGAACAAATCCACAGTCTCCTTGGGCAGTTCCACGCAGAGAAAGGCGCCGCCGGGGGAGATGTTCTCGGTGGTTGCCTCCAGCTCCTGCCCGGCCACGAGCACGCGCGCCGGGAGACGCACGTCTCGCCGCGTGAACTTCCGGCGCTGGCCGAAGTCGTCCGGATCCTGCCAATCCACAGGAACATCAGTAACTCACGGCCGTCCGCCGTCCACTTTCCGCAAACGTTCGCGTACGACGCGATGCGACACCTTGACGGAAGGCAGCGTCCGACCTACCCCTCGAATCATGGCTCAACAGGCTGCCGTGCCCGACCCGGGTCCCCGCAGGGTCGTCGAGCGCGGGCGGTATTACGAGGATTTCAACCTGGGAGACGTGTACCGCCACCACTGGGGGCGCACGCTCACCGACGGCGAGGCGCAGCTCTTCGCCACCGCGACGATGAACGCGGTCCCCCTCTACTTCAACAAGCTCCATGCGCAGGCGCTGGGCCACGGGTTGCCGCCGGTGCACCCGCTGCTGGTGATGAACGTGGTCTTCGGCATGACCGTCGAGGACCTCTCCGAGCAGGCCATCGCGCACCTCGGCTACTGGAACATGACGTTTCCGCGCTGGGTGTATCCGGGGGACACGCTGATCTCGAAAAGCGAGGTGCTCGACAAGCGCGAGAGCGGGAGCAAGCCGGACCGCGGCATCGTCCACGTCCGTACCACCGGCCTGAACCAGCGCGGCGAGGAGGTCTGCGTGTACGAGCGCAGGATCCTGGTCAAGAAGCGCGCGGCACACGGAGGCCGGTAGCCGATGCCGATCCCCAATCCCAACGGCGGCGCGCTGACCGAGGAGCACGTCCAGATCCGCGAGAGCGTCCGCGACTTCGCCGATCGCGAGGTGCTTCCCGTCGCCTCTGAGCTGGACAACAAGGCGGCGGAGATCCCCGCGCAGATCGTGAAGAAGATGGCCGAGCTGGGCTACTTCGGGCTGATCTTCTCTCCCGATTACGGCGGCAGCGGGCTGGATACGCTCTCGATGGCCATCGTGGCCGAGGAGCTGTCCAAGGCCTGGCTGTCGGTGGGCTCGGTGATGACGCGCATGATCATCACCGCGTCGCTGGTACAGGCGAGCGGCACCGAGGAGCAGAAGCAGAAGTTCCTCCCCGGACTCTGCACCGGGGAGATCCTCGCCGCCGCGGCCTTCACCGAGCCGGACGCCGGCAGCGACTCCGCCGGGATCAAGTGCCGGGCGGTGAAGAGGGGCGACAAGTACCTGATCAGCGGCGAGAAGACCTGGTGCACCTGGGCGAACAAGGCGCATCTGTTGTGCACGACGGTGGTCACCAACCCGGAGGCCCCGCGCAAGCACGACCGCATCTCGATCCTGCTCATCCCCAAGACGCCGGGCGACGAGTTCCATCCGCCGCAGCTCGCGGGAAGCCCCATCCCGACCATCGGCTACAAGGGGATGAACTCGTACGCATTGCAGTTCGACGGCTACGAGGTCCCTTTGGAGAACCTGCTCGGCGGCGTGGAAGGGAAGGGCTTCCGGCAGCTGATGAGCACCTACGAGATCGCGCGCATCCAGACGGCGGCGCGCGCCGTGGGCGTGGCGCAGGCGGCGTTCGAGGCGGCCCTGCGCTACTCGCAGGAGCGGACGCAGTTCGGCAAGCCGATCAGCGAGTTCCAGGTGATCGGCCACAAGCTCGCGCAGATGGCCACGCAGATCGAGGCCGGGCGGCAGCTCACCTACCACGCGGCCCGCATGAAGGACACGGGCAAGCGCTGCGACCTGGAAGCGGGAATGGCGAAGGCCTTCTGCGCGGAGATGGCCGAGCACGTGACCAGCGAGGCGATGCAGGTCTTCGGCGGCTACGGCTACTCGCGCGAGTTCCCCGCCCAGCGGTTCTGGCGCGACGCGCGCGTGTTCCGCATCTTCGAGGGGACGTCCGAGATCCAGTACGAGGTGATCGCCAAGCGGCTGCTGGAGGGCTGAGGTGACCGAGCGCCACCGCTTCACGCGGGACGACAACCTCTACCAGGACTTCACGGTGGGCGAGACCATCGTGCACCCGCGCGGCCGCACCATCTCCGACGAGCACATGATGTGGACGAACTTCGTGCTCAACACCGCCCAGCTCCACTTCAACCAGAAGCTGTGCGACGACCATCCCGAGGTCACCTTCGACGGAAGAAGGGTGGTGTACGGCGGGATCGTCTTCGCCTTCGTCGCCGGGCTCGCCTCGGAGGAGACCGAGGAGAACGCCATCGCGCATCTCTCGTACGACGAGGGACGGCACCTCACTCCCGTGTTCGCCGGGGACACGCTGTTCGCCGAGAGCACGGTGGTCTCGAAGACGGAGGACGATTCGCGCCTCTCCGCCTTCGGCAAGCCGGGGCAGTCCGGCGTGGTGAAGTTCCTCTTGCGCGGCAAGAACCAGAAGGGCGAAGTGGTGCTCGAGATCACGCGCGAGCTGGCCATCCTCAAGCGGGAATTCCGCCCATGAGCACCACCCGGAGCGGGATCGAGATCCAGCCCCTCTACGGGCCGGACGACGTCAAGCAGGTCCCGCCTCCGCCGGGCGAGTACCCATACACGCGCGGCATCCACCGCAACATGTACCTGGGCAAGCTCTGGACCATGCGGCAGTACGCCGGATTCGGCACGCCGCGGGAGACGAACCAGCGCTTCAAGTACCTGCTCGGGCAGGGCCAGACGGGTCTCTCGCTGGCCCTCGACCTGCCGACCCAGCTCGGGCTCGACGCCGACGACCCGGAAGCGGAAGGCGAGGTAGGGAAGGTCGGCGTCTCCATCGGCTCGCTGGCCGACATGGAGGAGCTGTTCGCCGGGATCCCGCTGGGCAAGGTCTCCACCAGCATGACCATCAACGCCACCGCGCCCATCCTGCTCGCCCTGTACGAGGAGGCCGCCCGCAAGCAGGGCGTCGCCGCCGATCGGATCGCCGGGACCGTGCAGAACGACCTGCTCAAGGAGTTCGGCGCTCGGGGGGCCTGGCTGTTTCCCATCGAGCCGTCGATGCGCCTGGCCTGCGATCTGATCGAAGACACGGTGAAGCGGTTGCCGCGCTTCAACCCGATCTCGATCGCCTCGCACTACCGGGACGCGGGCGCCACGCCGGTAGAGGAGATGGCGTACACGCTCTCGGCCGGCAAGGCGTACGTCGAGGCGCTGATCGGCCGCGGGCTGGCCACCGACTCCTTCGCGCCGCGCCTCAGCTTCTTCTTCTACACGTACACCAACTTCTTCGAAGAGGTGGCGAAGTACCGCGCTGGCCGCCGCATCTGGGCCCGGCTGCTCCGGGAAAAGTACGGCGCGAAGGAGCCGGAGAGCTGGCGCCTGCGCGCCGCCTGCGTCTGCGGCGGTCACTCGCTCACCCGGGCCGAGCCGCTGAACAACATCGCCCGGACCACGCTGGAGACGTTCGCCGTCGCCTGCTCGGGCCTGCAGAGCGTGTTCACCGCCGCCTACGACGAGGCGTTCGCGATCCCCACCGAGCTCTCGGCGCGCACGGCGCTGCGGGTCCAGCAGGTGGTCGCGTACGAGACCGAGGTGGCGAGCACCGTCGATCCGCTGGGCGGCAGCTACTTCGTCGAGGCGCTCACCGACCAGATGGAAGAAGCCATCGGCAAGGTGATGGCGGAGATCGACGAGCGGGGCGGATTCGTCGAAGGCCTGCGCAGCGGCTACGTGCAGCAGCGGATCGCGCAGCGCGCGTACGAGCACCAGCGGGCGGTCGAGGACGGCGCGGTGGCGGTGGTGGGAGTGAACAAGTTCCGCACGGTGGGCGAGGCGCACGCGGAGCCGGAGATGGAGATCACCAGCGCTTCTCCGGAGGCGGCGCGCGATGCGGCGCAGCGGGTCGGGCGCGCCCGCAGGGAGCGCGAGGCGGGGAAGGCGCAGGCGGCCTTGCGCGCGCTGGCAGCGGCGGCAGCCGGCAACGACAACCTCCAGCCACACATCCGCGAGGCGGTTCGCGCCTACTGCACCGTCGGCGAGATCGCCTCCGCGCTGAAGAAACAGTTCGGCGTCTACCAACCCCCGACGAGGTTCTGATCGATGGAACGCAGGATCCGCGTGCTCGTCGGCAAGCCCGGCCTCGACGGCCACGATCGCGGCGCGCGCGTGATCGCCGCCGCGCTCCGCGACGCCGGCATGGAGGTGGTCTACACCGGGCTGCGCGCGAGCGTGCCGGCCATCGCCGCGGCCGCGGTGCAGGAAGACGTCGACGTCATCGGCCTCTCCATCCTCTCCGGCGCCCACGAAGGCATCTGCCGGCGGCTGCTCGACGAGCTGAAGCAGCGGAGCGCGGACATCCCCGTCGTGGTGGGAGGGATCATTCCCGCCGTCGATCGCCAGCCGCTGCGCGCGATGGGCGTGTCGGCGGTCTTCGGCCCGGAGTCGCCGCTCGGCGCGGTGGTGGAGACGGTGCGCGCGCTCGCCTCCGGACAACCGTTGCCGGAGGCCTCGGAGCCGGAGGCCGCGCCCGCTGGAATCCCCGCTACCGGCCTCGACCATACCGCCATCTGCGTCAAGGACATGGCGGCTTCGATCGCGCTGATCGAAGAGCTCCTCGGCCAGCGAGTGGCCCACCAGGAGCACGTTCCAGCCCAGAAAGTGGACGCGGCGTTCTTCGACTTCCCCAACGGCGCCTCGCTGGAGCTGGTGGCTCCGCGAGGCAATGCGGGGCTGGAGAAGTTCCTCGAGAAGCGCGGCGACGCCTTGCACCATCTCGCGCTGCGCGTGAAGGACATCGACGCGGTGCTCCGGCGCCTGGACGCGCGCGGAGTGCCGCTGATCGACAAGGTGGGCCGCCCCGGAGCCCGCGGACACAGAGTCGCTTTCCTCCATCCCAAGGCCTTCGGCGGCACGCTCCTGGAGCTCGTCGAAGCGCACGAGGAGCCTGCCCGATGACCGACATCATCCCGCTCGGCGAAGTTCCCAAGAACGTCGGCGCGCTGCCGAAGAAGATG
>Ga0137409_10004588_pt1 | contig 14476 bp, 10 predicted proteins | sample CZODoug1_16funga_FD_122059 | JGI IMG/M metagenome (GOLD analysis project Ga0137409, IMG submission 122059) | Vadose zone soil fungal communities from Angelo Coast Range Reserve, California, USA - CZODoug1_16fungal (Hybrid Assembly) | ecosystem: Environmental > Terrestrial > Soil > Vadose zone... | reverse complement strand
GTCTGCACCTCGTCGGCGATGAACAGCCCCCCGGCCCGTCGCACGATGTCGGCGACGATCTGGAAGTACTCCTTCGGCGGCACGATGAACCCGCCCGAGCCGATGATCACCTCGGCCAGGATCCCGGCGACGCGCCCCGAGGTGGCGGTCTGGATGACCTCCTCGACGTCCTTGGCGCAGGCGACCTCGCACGACGGGTAGGTCAGCTTGAGCGGACAGCGGTAACAGTACGGGGCGACGGCGTGCACGAATCCCGGCACCGGGTTGCCGAACTGCTTCCAGGGCGCCTGCCCGGAGGCGGCCACCGCCATCAGGGAGCGTCCGGAGTAGCCGTAGCGCAGGACGATCACCTCCTGCACGCCGGTGAAGACGCGCGCCAGCGCAACCGCGGTCTCGTCGGCCTCGGTGCCGGAGTTCGTGAAGAAGAACCGGTCGAGGTCGCCGGGCAGCACCTGCGCCAGCGCCTCCACGAGATCGGATTGCGGCGCGTTGGCGTAGAGGTTCGAAATGTGGACGAGCGTCTGGACCTGCTTGACGATCGCGTCGGTGACGTCCGGATGGCAGTGCCCGACGCTCACGGTCAGGACGCCGCCGAAGCAGTCGAGGTAGCGGCGCCCCGCCTCGTCCCAGACATGCATCCCCTCACCGCGCACCAGCGTCAGCGGCTCGTCGTAATAGGTGGTGACGCAGGGGAACAGGTAGCGCCGGTGCTTTTCGGCGGCGCTCAGGGCGGTCTCCGTCCCCCGCGCGGCCCCGCCGTCCGCGGGCTTCTTCGTGGTTTCACGATTCGGCATATCCCCCTCAGACAGGGCATTCTATCAGACAGCGGCCGCCCCGTTCGTGCGTGATACTCTCAGCGTCCCTGGGCTTTCATCGAGGAGGAACCCATGTCCCGGTCATCTCTGCGATCGCTCCTGTTCGCCGCCGTTCTCATCCTCACCGCCGGTCTCGCCTTCGTCGCGGGCGCCGCCACCGCCGGCCCCGGCGAGAAGACGCTGGCGGAGGTCAAGGATTTCACCGATCGGTTCAACAAGGTCTACGAGGCGAACGACTGGAAGACGTACTGGGGATTCTACGCGGACGACATGACCCAGTACTGGGAGCAGGGTCGTCTCGACATCGCGGATTACAGGCCTTACTGGGAGAAGCAGCTCGCGGACGGCACGAAGATCCTCGAGGTCAAGTGGGCCGACCCCGCCTACCACGTCTCAGAGGCGAACGACGCGGCGGTCGCCGCCTACCGCATCTACACGAAGATGCGCCAGACCGACGGAACCATCGTCGCGAGCTGGCACCAGGAGACGGACGTGCTGTTCAAGAGGAACGGCCGCTGGCAGGTGGTGCACCTGCACGACTCGCCCGCCCCGGACGACGCGCAGAAGAGGTGACGGATCCGGTGCGGGCTCCTACTGCGGCAGGGCCGGACGGTCGTTGCCGCTCACCTCGCCGGTCAGCGCCTCGAGGAAGGCGACGAGGTCGGCCTTGTCCTGGTCGGACAGGTGCAGCGGCTTGATCTCCTTCGACAGCCACTGGTTCTTGAACCCGCCCTTGTCGTAGAAGTTGACGACCTCCAGGAGCGCCGTCTCGCTGCCGTCGTGCATGTAGGGCGACGACTGGGTGACGTTGCGCAGGGTCGGCGTCTTGAAGGCCCCCTTGTCGAAATCGTTCTTGGTCACGACGAAGCGGCCCCAGTCCGGGTTCGGCTTGTCCATCCCCACGCCGAGGTTGTGGTACGACTCGTCGGTGAAATTGAAGCCGGCGTGGCAGGTGACGCAGTTGGCCTTCTGCGCGTCGGTGAACAGGTTCATGCCGCGCACCGCCGATTCGCTCAGGGCGGTCTTGTCCCCCGCCTGGTAGCGATCGTAGGGGGAGCCGCCGGCGAGCACGGTCCGCTCGTAGGTCGCGATCGCCATGGCGACCCTGTCGGCGTTGACGCCGGGGCTGCCGAACGCCGCCTGGAACTCGGGGGCGTACCCCTGGATCGCCTCGACGCTCGAGATCATCCCCTCGAGCGTGTGCCCCATCTCGATCGGGTTCTGGATCGGGCCGAGCGCCTGGTCCTCGAGATCGGCGGCGCGCCCGTCCCAGAACTGCTCCTTGCTGAACAGGCGGTTGATCACGGTCGGGGCGTTGCGCGCCCCGGGCTGGCGGCCGACACCGAGCGAGGTCGGCCGCCCGTCGGAGAATCCCTTCTCGGGGGTGTGGCAGGTGGCGCAGGAGATCGTGCCGTCCTTGCTCAGCCGCGCGTCGAAGTAGAGCTTGTGGCCGAGCTCGATCTTCAGCTTGGTGATCGGGTTCTTGTCAGGAACGTAGGCCGCGCCGGCCTGCAGACCGAGCGGCAGGACCATGCTGAAGTCCTCCGAGGTCAGGGTCTCGCCGGGGGGCGACTGGACCGGAGACTTCGGCGGCTCCTTCGGCGCGCCCGAGCAGCCGATCACCAGGAATGTCGCGAACAAGCCCGCCGGAACAGGCTGCCTCATGTATCGCTCCCCTTCCCGCGCGGAGCATAGCACGAGCGCGCCGCCGGGCCGGACGATCCGATCAGGCGGGACCGACCTCCACGCGGGCGTCGTTGAAGCACGCGCCGCCGGAGACGGCGGAGACGGTGTCGGGCACGAGAGCCGTTCCGACACGTCCGTTCTTCGTGTGCCGGTTCCAGATCCCCTTGGGCAGATAGACCACACCGGGGCGCACGTCGGGATTGAGACGCAGGGGGACCACGACCTCGCCGAGGTCGTTGTGGACGCGCACCGGCTGGCCCTCGCGCAGGCGCCGCGGCGCCGCGTCCTCCGGGTGCATCTCGAGGCGGACGTCGTCGTGGTTGAACTCGCCCAGGGTCGAGGAGATCGTCTTGTCGGTCGCGGGCGAGATCAGGGCCAGCGGATGGCGTCCGTCGGCCGGGTCGTCGAGGATGACGTACGGGTCCGTTCCGAGGGCCGCCGGCCACAGGTCGGCCTTGCGCCCGGGGGTCTTCGGGAACACGGTCGCGAACTGGACCGGCCGCGGCCCCGGGAAGTCGAAGGTCAGGAGACCGTCGCGCCGCAGGCGCTCGAGGCGCCCCCCCCCGTCGGCCCGCTCCGCGCCCGCGCCTCCCGGCGCCACGGGGCCGCCGATCGAGGCCAGCGCCTCGCGCACCAGCGCCTCTCCGCGCGGCGCCCGGTCCTCGATCCCCATCGCCTGCATGATCAGGCCGAAGACCTCTTCGTTCGGCTTCGACTCCCCTTGCGGCTCGATGACGGGCTCCGCCAGCATCACGGCATAGGTGCCGTACGAGGTGGAGAGCTCGGTATGCTCGAGGAAGGTCGTGGCCGGGAGGACGATGTCGGCGTACAGCGCCGTGTCGGTCATCACCTGGTCGAAGACGACGGTGAACAGGTCCTCGCGCTCGAGCCCCTTCACGATCCGATTCTGGTCCGGGACGGTGACGACGGGATTCGAGTTGTAGACGAACAGCGCCTCGATCGGCGGGTCGCTCTCTTCGAGAAGGACGCGTCCGAGGTGGTTCATGTTGATGAGGCGCGTCCGAGCCTCGGGCACTCCGACGAGCCGCGACTCGTCCACGTCGTACGTCGGGGAGGAGGACAGGGCGTAGCCGCCGCCCGGTTTGCCGAACTTGCCGGCGACCGCCGGCAGGGCCAGGACGGCCGCCACGGACGACTCGGAGTTGCGGTTGCGCTCCAGCCCCCAGCCGCAGCGGACCAGCGCCGGGTCGGCGGACGCGAACCCCTCGGCGATCGCCGCGATCGCCTTCGCCTCCACGCGGGCGAGCCGGGCGGCGCGCTCCAGCGTCCACGAGCGCGCCCGCTCCAGGAGCTTCTCCCAGCCGATCGTGTGGGCCTCGAGAAAGGCGCGGTCCACTCGTCCGATCCGATCCAGGTGTCCGATCATCGCCAGGGCGACGGCCCCGTCGGTGCCCGGGAAGATCGGCAGGTGCAGGTCGACGTACTGCCCCGACATCGTCCGGCGCGGATCGATCAGCGCCACGCGCCCTCCCGCCTGGCGCGCCGCCTTCAGGTACGGCATCAGATGGATGTTGCTGTGCTTCGGGTTGGCGCCCCAGACGATGATGAACTTCGCCTGCGCGAACTCGGGGAAATCGACGCTCGCCATGCGGCCGTACAGCGCCTCGGCGGCCGCCGTGGTCGGCGCCGCGCACACGGTCCGCGCCAGGCGCGAGGCGCCGAGCGATCGGAACAGACGCTCGTCGGTGGTGCCCTGGGTCAGAAGACCGTTCGACCCGCCGTAGGAGAACGGCAGGATCGCCTCGCCTCCAAGGCGCGCGCGGATCTCCGCGAACCGGCGCGCGATCGTCGCGATCGCCTCGTCCCAGGACAGGCGCTCGAAGCGCCTCGTCCCCTTCGGACCGCTGCGGCGCAGCGGGTGCAGGAGGCGATCCGGCCCGTACAGCCGGCGCGGATAATCACGCACCTTGGCGCAGATGAACCCGTCGGTGAGCGCGTGGACGCGGCTGCCGGTGATCGACACGACGCGCCCGTCCTCGACCTTCACCTCGAGGCTGCAGCGGTCGGGGCAGTCGAGCGGGCAGACCGAATCCACGGCGGGCATGCCGCGTATCTTACCGCGTCTCGAGACCCAGCTGCCAGAGAAGGAACGTCCAGGTGTCCGCCGCCTCCTCGACGACCTTGGTGAGCGGCTTGCCGATGCCGTGTCCGGCCTTGGTCTCGATGCGCAGGAGGACCGGCTGCGTCGAGGAGGTCGCCTTCTGAAGGCGCGCCGCCATCTTGCGCGCGTGCATCGGGTCGACCCGGCTGTCGCTCTCCGCCGCCTCGAGCAGGACCGCCGGGTAGGCCGTGCCGTCCTTCACATTGTGGTAGGGGGAGTAGGCGCGCAGGACGCGGAACTGCGTCTCGTTCGCGGCCGAGCCGTATTCCGGCACCCACAAGCGGGCGATCTGGAAGTTCTCGTAGCGCAGCATGTCGAGGAGCGGCACGGCGCACACGACGGCGCGGAACAGGTCGGGTCTCTGGGTCAGCGCCGCGCCGACCAGGAGCCCGCCGTTGCTGCCGCCGTAGATCGCCAGGCGATCCGGGCGCGTGTACTTCCGTTCGACGAGCCAGGACGCGGCCGCGATGAAATCGTCGAAGACGTTCTGCTTGCGCTCGAGCATGCCGGAGCGGTGCCAGTCCTCGCCGTACTCCCCGCCGCCGCGCAGGTTCGCCACGGCATAGATCCCGCCGCGCTCCAGCCACAGCACGACGGCGCGCGAGAAGGCCGGCGTCAGGCTGATGTTGAAGCCGCCGTAGCCGTAAAGAACCGTCGGGTTCCCGCCGTCCAGGCGCAGCCCCTTGCGGTGCACCATGAACATCGGCACGCGCGTGCCGTCCTTCGAGCGGTAGAACACCTGGTGGACGTCGAGACCCGAGAGATCGAGGTCGGTCCTGACCTGCTCCCAGAGCGTGACGGCCCCGGTCTTGAGGTCGTAGCGGTACACGGACGGCGGCACGGTGTACGACGAGAACCCGAAGAACGCCTCCTGTCCGTCGTGACGGCCGTCCACCTTCTCGATCGTCCCGAGCGACGGCAGCGCGATGTCGCGCACTTTCTTTCCGTCGCTGCCGAACACCGTGAGACGCGACGCGGCGTCCTTGAGGTAGAGCGCAAGGATCCGGCCGCCCACCACGTGGACCTCGCTCAGGACCGCGTCGGTCTGCGGGATCAGCGGCTTCCAGGCGGCGCGCCCGGGCTTCTTCGGATCGACGGCGAAAAGCCGGTAGCGCGGCGCCTCCCAGTTGGTCAGGAGGTACAGGGTGCCGTCGACCACTTCCCCCTGGAACAGCGCGTCGATCTTCTCCGCCACGGGAACGAACTGCGATCCCTCGGTCTTGAGATCCTTGACGTACAGATCGGACCGGGACCAGCCCTCGAGCACCCACACCACCATGTAGCGGCCGTCCGGCGAGACGCTGAACTCGATGATCTCCTCCGGCTTGCGCGCCGCGCCGAAGATCGCCGGGTCTTTCGCCCAGTCACCGCCGAGGCGATGGAAGAAGATGTGGCGGTTGTAGTTCTCCTGGCCGGCCGGGACCTCTCCCGGGGTTGGGTAGCGGGTGTAGTAGAAGCCGCTGTTGTCCGGCAGCCATCCGAGGCTGCAGTAGCGCGTGTGGGGAATGACGTCCTCGAGCGCCTTGCCCGTCTTCACGTCGAGGACATGCAGGGTGCTCTTCTCGTCGCCGCTGAGCGACACGCCGTAGGCGAGAAGGGCGCCGTCCTCCGACGGGTACCACCAGTCGATGGCGGCCGTGCCGTCCGCGCTGAGCGCGTTCGGGTCGACCAGAACCCGGTCCTTCCCCACGAGCGAGTCGCGGACGTACAGGATCGGCTGGTTCTGCTCCCCCTCGCGGCGCGTGTAGAAGTAGCGGCTTCCCCTGGGAGTCGGCGCCGTAAGGGTGCCGATCGACAGGAGCCGCGCCAGGCGGTCGCGCGTCGCGCCCCGGCCGGGCCGCGCGTCGAGGATCTTGCGGGTGTAGGCGTTCTGCGATTCGACCCAGGTGCGCGCTTCGGCGCTCGAGCCGTCCTCGAGCCAGCGATAGGGGTCGGGGATCGAGACACCGAACAGGTCGTCCACGACCTCGTCGGTCCGGGTCACGGGCGGCTCAGCGACGTCGGCCGCGGCGCAAGACGGCACCGGCGGAAGAAGCAGCAGAGCGGCGAGCAGGACGAGGACCAGCCGCGGCGTGACACGCCGCGGTCCTCTCGGGAATCTCGTCATCGCAACACCTCTCCTGGTAATCGTGCAACCGCGCCACGCGGGAGCCTCGTCTGTGAGCGGGCAGGCCAGTCAGGGAAGCGTCACGCCCGCGAGAATGCCGTCGTCGAGCCAGCCCTGGATCATCCGGCCCGCGCGCTCGGTGGCCTTCGCCACGCTGCGGCCCGCCGCCAGCCCCTGGCAGATTCGCGCGATGCTCTCCCCCGCCCGGGCCAGCTCCAGGCAGCGGACCTCGTCCTCGTCGAGGCTGCGGTGGTAGACGACGAAGTCCTTGCGCCAGACGCGCGCCGCCGTGCTCCTGCGCTTCGGAGGGTCGGGGCGATCGTGCCGCTCGTGCTCCCCGTCCGAGGCGGCGTCCGCCTCCGTCCTCTCCCGCGCCGCATTCCCTGTGGCGCCGCCGTGCGCCGGCCTGTCGTCCCCCCCCGCGGCCTCGATCTCCTCCAGGCGGCGCCAGTATCCCACCACCTCGTGCTCGAAGCGCAGCAGGGCGAACGCCGGCACGATCGAGAAGCGCGCCTCGCCGGCGCGATCCTGCGGGAGCCGCGCCAGCGCGTCGCGGGACAGGGGCACGGCGTCCCGCGCGTCGAACAGATCGGCCCGCGCCCAGTCCAGCCGCGCCAGGTCGGACACCCACGGGAACTCGACTGACAGCGGATGCGAGGCGAGCAACACGGGCAGGCGGCTCCCGAGGTGGCGCAGCGACGGGTGCTCCGACGGATGACGCAGGAGGTAGTCGGTGATCAGATTGTGGAACCGCGCCGGCCCGAGGGCCGCCAGGACCTTCGGGAAGTCCTCCGCCAGGCAGTCGAGCAGCCTGTAGAAATACATGTTGGCGTAGATGTCCAGCCGCTCCAGCGCCGGCAGACGCGGGTCGCCGGTGAACAGGTCCTCGAGGCCGCGCTCGTCCACCACGCCGCGACGCCCGAGATCCTCGATCGCCGGGCGCACCCCCTCCGGCGCCGTGATCAGGGTCCAGAACAGCTCCTGCGTCCGCCGCAGGTCGGGGATGCCGCCCGCCTTCACGGAGAGGTCTCCTTCCGTCCGGTCGCCGCGGCGGCCGGGTGCTTCATCGTCGCCGGGTCGAGCGCTTCCTCCTGGATCGTCCGGGCGCGCCGGGACTCCTCCTCGAGCCTCTCGAAGGACGGGATCCTGTCGTCCCATTCGATGAGCGAGGAGACCGCGCCGAACCTCCGGACCGCGGCGCGGTACAGAGCCCAGACCTCGTCGATGATCGCGTGATCGTGCGTGTCGAGGAGATACGTCCCCTTGTCCGAGTGTCCGGCCAGGTGGAACTGCCAGACGGCACCGGGCGGAACTCCATCGAGATAGTGTTGCGGGTCGAAGCCGTGGTTCCTGGCGCTGACGTAGATGTTGTTGATGTCCAGCAGGATGCCGCAGCCGGAGCGGCGGGCCACCTCGGCCAGGAACTCCCACTCCGGCATGGCCGAGTGCCGGTACGCCACGTAGCTGGAGACGTTCTCCAGGGCGATGGGACGCCCCAGGCGCTCCTGCACCCGCAGCACGCGGCCCACGACGTGGTCGAGCGCCTGCTCGGTGTACGGCAGCGGCAGGAGGTCGTGCGCCTGCCGTCCGTTCACCCCGGTCCAGCAGAGGTGATCGGAGATCCAGGCGGGCTGGAAGCGCCTCGCCAGGGCGTCGAGCCTGTCGAGGTACGACTCGTCCAGCGGGTCGGTCGAGCCGATCGACAGCGCCACGCCGTGCAGGACGATCGGGTAGCGCTCGCGGACGCGCGTCAGGACATCGAGCGGCCGTCCGCCGTCCACCATGAAATTCTCGGAGATCGCCTCGAACCAGTCGACGCCGGCGGGCCCCGACACGACGCGCTCGAAGTGGTCGCGTCTCAGGCCGACGCCGTGGCCGAGGAAGGCGGGGCGGGAATGAACCTGGGCAGGACTCATGTTCGGGGTGGGGGAACCGGAGGCCCCGGGCCGGGTCGCGGCCCGGGGCCGTCCGCGGACAATCAGTCAGGCGGCCCGCCGGGCGGGCCGGGGCGGATTATCCCTTGCTCTCTTCCTTCACCACGGTGCCGCCCTTATCCGTGCACTCCTTCTCGCTCTTCACTTTCACCCAGCCCTTGCCCTTGCACTCGTTCTTGCCGGCGCAGGCATGGCTGCCGTCGGCGGAGGCGCACTCGCCCTTGCCCTTGCACGAGTTGACGCCCGAGCACTTCACGGTCTTGCCCGAGTCCTTCTTCCCCTCGGCCGCGAACTGGTGACCGCCCGCGAGCATGCCGACGACCGCTGCCGCAACGACGAAGCCCAGAGCCTTCTTGCCGATCATCCTTCTGTCCTCCTTGCTGCTGCGTGGACACCCGTGGGACCACCATGGCCCCACGGAAGGTGCCGGAGTATACACAACGACCGGGACCCTGACAAACCGGGGGCGGCCCCGCCCCCCCGGTTGACAAACGGCCGGGCGCCGGTCAATAACAGCGGCTTCTGCCACCCCGGGCCTCCGGCGGGTTCGAGCCGTCTCACAGGAGAAACCTTGTCTCCGGGAAACAGACTCGCGATCGCGTTCGCCCTCCTCGTTCCGTCTCTGGCTCTTCTGGCCGGCTGCCAGCGTCCTCCCGCCGTGGCGTTCACAGTCGCCCCGGCGCGGGCGGAAGGGCAGCCGGACCGCCTGGCGGTGACCATGCGGATCCAGGGGGCGCCGTCGAAGGGCCTCGAACTGCGCGGGTTCGCGACGACCGGCGTGCTCAAGATCGAGGACATCTCGGCCGCCGGCGCGGATGGAGCCCCGATCGCGGCCGCCACGACGATCGAGAACGCCTCGTTCAACAACCGCACCCTGGACATCCCCCGCATCGTGCTGCGCGGACCGCTCCCCCCGACGCTCGTGGTGCGCTACACCGTGAGGACCGGGACGCGCGAGGGGGACAGCCACATGGGGTTCACCGGCCGGTGCCACGGCTACTTCGGGAAAGAGTTCGGTTTCACGGTCGGGCGTGACCTGTTCCTCCTGCCCGATCCCCCGGAGGCGCTGCGGGACTTGTCGGTGACGTTCGACCTGCCGCAGGGCTGGGAAGCCCGGGCGCCGTGGGCGAAAGCCGGCGACGCCTTCCGTCCGGGTGTCGACGGGACGCTCGCCGCGGAGCACCTGGTCTCGGCCGCCGTCGGCTTCGGCCGCTTCCACGAGAGGTCCTTCGATCTCGGCGGCACGCGCTGCCGCCTGGTGTTCGAGGCGACCATCCCGGCGGATCAGGAGGAGCGCGTGGCCAGGGGTCTCGAGGCCGCGGCGCGGTATGTGCACGACCTGTTCGGACGCGACCTGGGACCCGAGTACCTCGTGGTGGTGGTCCCCAAGGCGCCGACCGGCGACGAGATCGCCGGGGAGGGGTGGGGCACCGGGCAGGGGGAGACCCTGGCCCCCCTGACCGCCGACCGGCTGCACACGTTCGCGATGTCGCTCATCGAGGCGTACGTGCGTCACGCACCGTACAGGACCGAGATCGCCCGCCCCGAGGAGTACTGGCTCGTGGACGGCGTCAAGCAGCTGTACTCCTGGCGCGCGGTGGCCGCCGCGGGTCTGATCCCGGAAGAGGAGGTGACGCGCAGCCTGGCGGTCGGCTACCTGCTGTCGATCGGCGTGCTGGGCGTCGAGCCCGATCTCGAGAAGCTCTACTCGACCGCCGGAGCGCACCGGATCGAGACCGAGGCGCGCGCCCCCTTCGTCCTGGCCCACCTCGACCACGAGCTGCGCGGCGGGAGCGGCGGCAAGGAGACGCTGGACGCGCTCCTGCCCACCGTCTTCGGCCGCAGCCGCGCCCCCTCGTTCTGGTCGATCGTCCCCCAGGTCCGCCCGGACTTCCGCGCCGAGTTCCGCACGCGCTACGTGCAGGGCCGGGAGATCATTCCGCTCGGGCGGGCCTACACGCTCGCTCCGACACAGCCGCAGCCGGACCCGCCCGCCGGCCCCGTGACCAGGCGGCTGACGCTTCTGTTCACCGGCGACACGCAGGGATACCTCGAGAACTGCGGCTGCAAGGTGAACCAGTCGGGGGGCGTGGCGCGCCGCTCGACCGCCCTGGCGGCGCTCCGGAAGGGGGACCCGCAGGCCCTCCTGCTCGACGTCGGCAGCGCCTTCGTCCGTCCCGAGAAACAGCTCGAGCTCGACTTCCTGACCCGGCAGGAGCAGGCGCTCTACCTCGGCACCCTCGACATGATGCGGTACCAGGCGGCGGCCGTCGGCACGACCGAGCTCACATTTGGACTCGATTACTTCAGGGAGCAGACGCGCGGACTGAGTGTTCCGTTCCTGGCGGCCAACATCCGGAACGACGGGAAGCCGGTCGCACCCGCGACGCTCGTGCTGCGCTCGAACGGGGTGCGCGTGGGGCTGATCGGCGTGTTCGAGCCTCCGTACGGCAAGACCGCCACCGCCCTGTTCGAGGAGAACACCCAGTCGCTGGCGTTCGACGATCCGATCGACACGCTGAAACGCGTGGTCCCGTCCCTCAGGACGAAGGCCGATCTCGTGGTCGCCATCGGGCGCCTCACTCCCTACACGATTCGGACGGTGGCCGCCTCCGTGCCCGGCCTCGACGCGGTCATCTCGAGCGAGTACCGCGCTCCCGCGAAGATCGACGGCAAGGAGGAGCACATCCACCCCGAGGATCAGCCCGGGTTCGTCGGTCGGATGCTGGTGGCCTACTCGAGCCTGACCAATTACGGCCTGAGCAGCGTCCGTCTGGGGCTCGACGCGCAGGGCCGGATCGCCTCGGCCGAATTCGGCGACCACTGGCTCTACGAGGACACGCCGGACGACCCGCGGGTGCGCGAGACCCTGAACCGTTTTTACGATCGGGTCGGCAGGCTGGCCGCGTCGCTGGAGGCCGTCCCGCCTCTCTTCGCGGACGATCCGGAGCGCCGCAGCGGAGACTACGTCGGCGCCGCGAAATGCGCCGAGTGCCACGCCGCCGAGATGGCGCAGTGGCGCCGCACCAAGCACGCCTCGGCCTACAAGACGCTCCTCGACCGGCACCGCCACTTCCAGCCGAAGTGCGTGGTGTGCCACGTCGTCGGGTTCGGCACTCCGCACGGCTACCGGCTGGGGATGCCCGAGGCGCTGCTCGCGAACGTGCAGTGCGAGGTGTGCCACGGCCCCGGGGCCGCGCACGCCGCGGCGCCGGCCAAGGAGAACATCCGCCGCGAGGTGCCGGCGAAGGTCTGTCTCGAGTGCCACACCCCGGATCACTCGGATCACTTCGTGTACGAGGAGCGCCTGCCCAAAGTCAGGCATGATTATTTCGAGCAGTGAACCGACACAAGGAGGGCCCTCCGATGTCGATGGTCTTCAAGTACTCCGCGAGGTTCCTGGCGATTCTCGCCGTGACCGCGCTCGTGCTGACGGCGCTCGTGCCGTCGGTGCCGGCGCACAACCCGTACGTCTCGGCGCTGTCGAGCGTCTCGGTCGGCTCGACCTACGCCGTCCCGATCAACTGCCCGAACAACTCCTGCGGCGGCAAGAAGGGGTGCCGGTCGCACCACGGCTTCTACTGCGACACCTCGAGCGGGAGCTGTCAGACGAGCAAGTGCCTGTAGTCGTCTGCTCACCGAGGGGCCCGGGTGCCCCACATCCGGGGAGAGCTGCAGCGCTTCGGGTTCGCTCCTGAGTTGCGTCCGGATCATGGGCCGCGCCAGTTCGTGTCCCGTCCGGATCGCACCTCGGGGTGGGGGGAGGGCCGCCTGTGCCGACGGGCGGCCCTTTTTGCTGTCATCTGAAATGTCTTGACTGTGCTCGGGGGACGGCCGTATAGATCTCAGCGCCGTTTTGCCGTTTCAGGAACGAGTTCAAGCAAACGAAGCGTGCGTTTCTTCCGGGGGCCGCGTGTTCGAACCTGCCTGCGTCAATCCCGCTCTGTCGCCGCGTGACGATCATGCGCGCCGCGGCGGAGCTTCATCTTCCAGAGGAGGGTGCATGAGCCGCTTTCTCCTGAGCTGCGCCGTCGTGCTGGCCGTTCTGGGTCTGGCGTCCGGTTGTGCCGCCTGGGCCGGACCGCTGAAGGTGGGTGATGTCCGTCCGTACCACGCCGAGACACCGCACCCGTACCCGCTCGGGACGATGGGCCGGCCTGTCGTCTGGACCGACACGGTCGTGTCCCCCGGCGCCGAGTTCGTGCGCCTCCACTTCAAGAACCTGCACCTCGCGCCCGGCGACTATCTGACAGTCTCGAGCCCTGACGAAACGCTGCGCTGGAAGTACACCGGAAGGGGCCCGCACGGGGACGGGGAGGTCTGGGCGTTCGCGATCGAGGGCGACACCGCGATCGTGCGCATCCACGGCGGCCTCGGCACGGGCCAGGGTTACCTGATCGATGCCGTCGGTCATGGAACCGTCGACCTGAGCGGCAAGCACGGAGCGATCCCCGAGGTGGTCTGCGGCACCGACGGCCGTGAAGACGTCGCCTGCCACACGAGCGACAGCGTCTTCAATGCGACCCAGAGGCCGGTGGCGCGCCTGCTGTTCACGAGCGGAGGCTCGCAGTTCCTCTGCACCGGTGAGCTGATCGCCGGCTCCAACAGCAGCACTCTCATCACCAACAACCACTGCATCAACACGCAGACCGAGACTTCCTCGCTGCAGGCCACGTTCAATTTCCAGAGAACGACCTGCGGCGGATCGACCAACGCCACGACCACCAACTACGGCGGCGGGACCTTCCTCAAGACCAACAGCGAGAAGAAGAAGGGCGGCAAGGGAGGCCTGGACTACACGCTCCTGACCCTGCTCGGGAACCCCGAGGCCGCCTGGGGCGAAATCATCGCCACGACCAAGAGCGTGGCCGTGGGGGATCTCATCTGGTTCATCCAGCACGGCGGGGGGAACGAGAAGAAGGTCGGCTTCTGGGAGGACGGGGCGCACTCGGTGCGCTGCCAGGTCGACACGATCAACGCGACCTACGGTTTCGCCGCGTCGGGCAGCCAGACCGGCTATGCATGCGACAGCGAAGGCGGGTCCTCCGGGTCGGCGATCACCGACCCGGCGACTGGTCATGCGATCGCCCTGCACCATTACGGCGGTGTGAGCAACAATCCGTGCCTGAACTCGGGAACGGCGTTCTCGAGGATCTGCGCCGATGCAGGATCTCTCCTGAGCTGCGCCGGCAACTAGGAGCGCGTCCGAGTCATGGAATGGGCCGCCCGTTCGCACGGGCGGCCCATTTTCTCCGTCAGCGGCGGTCGAGACGCACCAGGACCCTCCGCACCGCCTCGTCGAAATCGGAGGGGTCGGGCAACAGGCTCAGGACGAGGTACGCCTCGCGCGGAAAGTCGAAAAAGTAGCCGGGGTGGACCAGGACGTCGTCCTCGGACAGGAGCGACAGGACCAGATCCTCCTCCGGGGCCGTGGCCGGGACCTGCAGGACGGCGTACCAGCCCCCGTCACGCCGGAGCAGCCGGCAGGCCGACCCGGGGTTCAGCCGCCCGCGCAGGGCCTCCAGGTTCTCCGCGACTCTCCGCTGGATCGCGGACCGGATGCCGGCGCCGATCTCGAGCAGGCGCCCCGCCGCGCGCATGACCGGCGTCCCGACCGACAGGTACGTGTCTGCGATGAGCTCGAGCCGCTCGAGGGCTTCGCTCACGAGTGCACCGGGGCCGTCCGCCACGATCCAGCCGAGCTTCATCTGCGGGAGGCCGCAGCTCTTCGATAGCCCGCCGAGCGTGAACGTGAGCGCGCCGTCCGCTTGGCCGGCGGCCGCCCCTCCACCGCCCGACACGGCGGAGACGA
>Ga0137409_10004587_pt1 | contig 14477 bp, 2 predicted proteins | sample CZODoug1_16funga_FD_122059 | JGI IMG/M metagenome (GOLD analysis project Ga0137409, IMG submission 122059) | Vadose zone soil fungal communities from Angelo Coast Range Reserve, California, USA - CZODoug1_16fungal (Hybrid Assembly) | ecosystem: Environmental > Terrestrial > Soil > Vadose zone... | reverse complement strand
GTGCCGTAGGTGATGGTGGCCGGCGTGCTCCAGGTGATGGTCGGCGTCGCCTTGACCACCGTGATCTGCACGCTTGCGGTGGCCGACGTAAAGTTCGCCGCGTCCGTGGGCGTGAACGTGACTGAGAGCGTTTGCGCCGCGCCGGCATTGAGCACCGTGCCGGCGACTGGCGCGTAGACGAAGGCGCCCGCCACACTCGCGGTCGCATTCAGTTGCGTCGCGCTCAGCGCGGTGCCGTAGGTGATGGTGGCCGGTGCCGGCCACGTGATCGTCGGCGTGGCCTTGACCACCGTGATCGCGACCGACGTCGTGGCCGTCGTGTAGTTGGCGGCATCGGTCGGCGTGAAGGTGACCGAGAGCGTTTGCGCCGCGCCAGCCGACAACACCGTCCCGGCCGCCGGCGTGTAGACGAGCGTGCCCGGCACACTCGCGGTCGCGTTCAGCTGCGTCGCGCTCAGCGCGGTGCCGTAGGTGATGGTAGCCGGTGCCGGCCACGTGATCGTCGGCGTGGCCTTGACCACCGTGATCTGCACGCTTGCCGTGGCCGACGTAAAGTTCGCCGTGTCGGTCGGCGTGAAGGCGACCGACAGCGTTTGCGAGGCGCCCGCATTGAGGACCGTGCCCGCCGCGGGCGTGTAGACGAAGGTACCGAGGACGCTCGTCGTCGCGTTCAACTGCGTCGCGCTCAGCGCGGTGCCGTAGGTGATGCTGGCCGGCGTGCTCCAGGTGACGGTCGGCGTCGCCTTGACCACCGTGATCTGCACACTTGCGGTGGCCGACGTAAAGTTCGCCGTGTCAGTCGGCGTGAAGGTGACCGACAGCGTCTGTGAGGCGCCCGCGTTGAGGACCGTGCCCGCCGCGGGCGTGTAGACGAAGGTACCGAGGACGCTCGTCGTCGCGTTCAACTGCGTCGCGCTCAGCGCGGTGCCGTAGGTGATATTGGCCGGTGCCGGCCACGTGATCGTCGGCGTGGCCTTGACCACGGTGATCGCGACCGACGTCGTGGCCGTCGTGTAATTGGCCGCATCGGTCGGGGTGAAGGTGACCGAGAGCGTCTGCGCCGCGCCAGCCGACAACACCGTCCCAGCCGCCGGCGTGTAGACCAGCGTGCCCGGCACACTCGCGGTCGCGTTCAGCTGCGTCGCGCTCAGCGCCGTGCCGTAGGTGATGGTGGCCGGCGTGCTCCAGGTGATGGTCGGCGTCGCCTTGACCACCGTGATCTGCACGCTTGCCGTGGCCGACGTAAAGTTCGCCGCGTCCGTGGGCGTGAACGTGACCGAGAGCGTCTGCGCCGCGCCAGCCGACAACACCGTCCCGGCCGCCGGCGTGTAGACCAGCGTGCCCGGCACACTGGCCGTCGCGTTCAGCTGCGTTGCGCTGAGCGCGGTGCCGTAGGTGATGTTGGCGGGGTTACTCCAGGCGATGGTCGGCGTCGCCTTCGCGACGGTGATCGCGACTGACGCAGTCGCCGCGGCGTAATTCGCGGCATCGGTCGGGGTGAAGGTGACCGAGAGTGTCTGGCTCGAACCAGCCGACAACACCGTCCCGGCGGCCGGCGTATAGACGAACGTGCCCGGCACGCTGGCAGTCGCATTCAACTGAGTGGCGCCGAGGGCCGTGCCGTAGACGATGTCGGCCGGCGTTGGCCAGGTGATGGTAGGCGTCGCCTTGTTGACCGTGATGGTGACGGCTTTGGACGCGGTCGCGTAGTAGGCAATGTCGGTCGGCGTGAACGTGACCGACAGGGTCTGCCCCGCGCCGGCGGACAGCACGGTGCCAGCGGCCGGTGTGTAGACGAAGCTGCCCGGCACGCTCGTCGTGGCGTTCAGCTGCGTCGCGCTGAGCGCCGTCCCGTACGTGATGTTCGAGGGCGCGGCCCACGTGATGGTCGGCACCGGCAGCTGCGGCGTGAACACGAGGTCCACCCAGTAGTTGTCCCCGAACCATGTCTGCGTCGGGAAGGCGCTGGCGTTGTAATTGAAGATGCCGTTGCCTCCGTCCACGCCGTTCTTGAGCGCGTGCAGCGGCCACTTGTCCACACCCTCCTTGCCCAGATAGTACTGGTCGTCCGAGTAGTGGCCGGCGGGCGCGAAGTACGACACGACGTAAGTGGTGTTTGCCTGAATCGGTACGGCGCTCGAGAAGTTCGCCTGCTGCCATCCCGAGGCCGACTCACCCGTGAAGGTCACCGATGCCAGCAGCTGACCGCTGCTCGTCCAGAGGTGTCCCGTGTGCGTACCGGTGTTGGCGGCCGCCTTGTAGAAGCGGACGCCGTTGACGAAGCCGTCGAGGTCCGCTCTGAATTTCACTCCGACTTCGATCGGCTCGGCGCTCAACGAGTCGGCCATTCCCGGCACGTTGAGCGAGGGCGTCCAGATGCTGCACGGACACACCGCCTGCGTGATGCTCGTCACCGCCGTCGCCCCGAGCGGTTGCTCGATGTTGCCGCTGTCGTCCGTAGCTCGCGACAGGAGCGTCGCCGTCCCGAGCACGCCCGGCACCCAGGTGTAGCTCCAACTGGTCGTGCCGGTCGCACGACGCCACGTCGCGCCACCGTCGAGCGATACCTCGACGCCGCCGACAACTCCGCCGCCAGTGTCCGCGGCCGTTCCCGTAATGGTGACAATCGATCCCGTGGCGATGCTCGCCCCTGTCGCCGGCGACGTGATCGCCGAAGAAGGACGCGTTTGATCTGTGCTGGCTGGCGTCGCAATCAAGGAGCCCTGAATCGTCGCGGGCTGCACACCCATGTCGGCAAGCAGGTTGATGGTCGCCTGCCGCATGTTCGCGTCAGGAGTGCTCGGCCCTACATCGGCGCTCGTATCGTGATGCGTGTCGAGGCCCCAGACCCACTGCACCGTGCCTGCGCCAAAAACCAGCGCGCCGCTCGCATGTCGGTAGAGGGACAAATGATGGGCGGCCGTGCCCGGCACATATGTATTGCCAGCGTTGACGAGACGCTCCGGCACAGCGACGACCGTGGACGACATTTGAATCGAGCCAGCCGGCCTCGATCCGTTGTCGAGATCCTCATCCCACTCATAACCGAGCGAATCGGCGGCGAGCGTGAGGGACTGGTTCGGCGCGAGCTGCGCGACGGCGGTGTTGCGCCAGAAGCGCAGGTTGGCGAACGTCCCCGGAACCGTGATGGGCGCGGTGCCGTGGTCGACGGTGAAGAGCTGGCCGGTCAGCGCGTTTTCGGGCCGGCCGCCGTCGCCAGGCGGGCTGAATCGCGCATCGCGCCAGGTGCCGGTCCACACGGGAGGATCGGCCGGATCGAAGACGCTGTTCTCGTGGGTTTCTTTGTACGCGACGAGGGTTCGGTACGGTGTCCCCGTGCCGTCGATGCTCGACTCGTACCGAGTCTTCCAGAAAATCTCGTTGCCGCTCACGAACGCGAGATTCACGCCCGCCGCGCGCGCCGCCTCGACGTTGGCGCGCTGCCCGCCGGACCAGTACTCGTCGTGCCCGACGGACATGAACGTCTTCGGCTTGTTCGCGCCCGTCAGCGCCGCGCCAAGGCGGTCGGTGTCGACGCCCGCCCAGTACTTGACGTTGAACCCGTTCGATTCGAGGAACCGCACCATCGGGTATTCGGCATAGAGGAAGAAGTTGGGCGTCCCGTACGTGCTGCTCTGGCTGCGCGTGGCAAACGGCCGGTTGTAGCTGACCTTGTACGCGCGCGTCGGGGCGCCCAGATACAGACTCTTGCCACCGTATTGGTTGTAGGCCTGCCAGGTAGTGTCCGACGTCTGCAGCAGAATGTCCGCCTGCCCGGCGTCGTCGCGAACGATGAAGGGAATGTGGCTTGCGCCCTGCGTGTCCGACCGGACGAGCCTGGCGATGTAGATTCCCGAGACCGCGGTGGCCGGCACATTCCACGAAGTGGATTCCGTCCAGTTCCCGCAATCGAACAGCCCGGTCACGCTGTCGTTAAGGCATGCTGCCTGGTCCGTGCCGGTGACGCCGCTGATCGTCGCCACTTTCCTCGCGCCGGCGCCGGCGTAGTAACCGAGCCGGTAGATGTTGACGGAAAAGCTGGCGGCGGTGGTTGTGACTTTGAAATGGACCGCGTTCCCTTTGTTCACGCTGATGTCGGTGGCGAAACCCTGAATCGTGCTGTCGCCGGAACCTGCGATGCTCCACTCGGACTCGGGATTTCCGGCGCGCTGGTTCTCGCACACGATGGCGTTGGTCGGGCATGGCGCGACCGTGATTGCCACGATCGCCGTCGCCGTCGCGTAGTTGAGGGTGTCGGTCGGTGTGAACGTCGCTGACAAGGTCTGGCCCGCGCCGGCGTTGAGCACCGTCCCGCTCGGCGGCGTATAGACAAGTGTTCCAGCCACGCTCGCGGTCGCGTTCAACTGCGTCGCGCTGAGCGCCGTTGGATACGTGATGCTGGCCGGCGTGGCCCAGGTGATCGTCGGCGTCGCTTTCGCGGCCGTGATGAGCACGCTCGCGGTCGCAGTCGTGTAGTTGGCGCCGTCGGTCGGGGTGAAGGTGACCGAGAGTGTCTGTCCCGCACCCGCGCTGAGGAGCGTCCCGCTGGCCGGGGTGTAGACGAACGTGCCCGCTACGCCCGCGGTCGCGTTCAGTTGCGTTGAGCTGAGCGCCGTCGGATACGTGATGTTGGCCGGCGTGGCCCAGGTGATGGTCGGCGTCGCTTTCACGACCGTGATGAGCACGCTCGCGGTCGCGTTCGTGTAGTTGGCGCCGTCGGTCGGGGTGAAGGTGACCGAGAGTGTCTGTCCCGCACCCGCGCTGAGGACCGTCCCGCTGGCCGGGGTGTAGACGAACGTGCCGGGCACGCTTGCGGTCGCGTTCAACTGCGTCGCGCCGAGCGCCGTGCCGAAGGTGATATTCGCCGGGTTCGCCCACGTGATGGTCGGTGTCGCTTTAGCGACCGTGATCAGGACGCTCCTTGTCGCCGTCGTGTAGTTCACAGTGTCGGTCGGCGTGAACGTCGTCGACAGCGTTTGTCCGGCACCAGCCGACAACACGGTCCCTGCGGCCGGCGTGTAGACGAACGTGCCGGGCACGCTTGCGGTCGCATTCAACTGCGTCGCGCCAAGCGCTGTGCTGAAAGTGATGTTCGCCGGGTTCGCCCACGTGATCGTCGGCGTGGCTTTGGCGACCGTGATCAGTACGCTCGCCGTCGCGGTCGTGAAGTTCACCGCGTCGGTCGGCGTAAACGTCGTCGACAGCGTCTGTCCCGCGCCTGCCGACAGCACGGTTCCCGCGGCCGGGGAGTAGACGAACGTGCCGGGCACGCTCGCGGTCGCGTTCAACTGCGTCGCGCCGAGGGTGGTGCCGTAGACGATGTTCGCGGGCGTTGGCCACGTGATCACCGGCACCTGCGGGCCGGTGCTCGGCGTCGTGCTGAACAACCCGCGGCCGTGCGTCACCGCCACCAGCGTCGGGCCCATCCAGAACAGCTGTTCGACCGACACATTCGCCGGACCCTCCTGAGGGGTCGTCCATGTGCTGCCGCCGTCCTGGCTCGTGAAGAGGCCTACCTCGGTCGCGGCGTATATCCAGCTGGGCTGCGGCGCGTACACAGCGATGTCGCGCACCGGAACCGCCGGCAATCCAGTCAGGCCGCTGCCGGATGCAGAGACCCACGAGCTCCCGCCGTCGGTTGTCTTCCAGACGTTCGCCGTGCTGAAGCCGCCGAACGTCACATACACCGTGTTGGCGTTGGTCGGGTCAACGCGCACGCGGGTCAGGAATCGGCCCGGGAGCGTGCCGACGCCGGAGGCGGTCCACGTCGGTGTCACCGCGGTGCCATTGCTCGTCTTGAACAGCTGCCCGCTATTGTGACCGACCCAGATCGCGTTCGAGTTACCGGCGGCGACCGCGATGGCGCTGATGTAATTGCCGGTACCGCTCGCCGACTTGATGCTCGTCCACGACGGTCCTGTGGTCAATGTGTTCGGCGTCGTCGCATCACTGGTTCGCCAGAGCGCGTCGGCGCCGACGAGCAGCCGGCTCGAATTGTTGGGGTCCAGGATGAAGGGCGCGATGAAGTTCACCTGGCCCGTGCTGCACGAGTCGGTGATCAGATAGGGAGCGGACTTGCACGCGTACGCGGTGCCGTTCCAGAACAGCCCGTTGATCCAATCCGCGCTGGCGCCGCCGTCGGTACTGCGATGGATCGCGCCGTACGTGTATTCCCCGTACAGGTTATTGCTGTTGGCCGGGTCCACCGCCGCCTCGCCGCCATCGCCGCCGAACTCCGTGCTCCACGTCGTGCCCGTCGCCGGCGTGTACTTGAGCGTGCCGTTATCCTGGGTGCCGCCGAGAATCACGCCCGTCGTCGGGCTGCCGCCCGCGCCGTAGAACTGCGTGATGCCCAGATTGGTGTTGAACGCGGTCCAGCCGAAGGTGTACGGCGACGCCCCGCCCCCGACCGCATACACATCGGCCGTGCGGTAGATGCCGCCGTCGTTGGTGAACCACACGGTCTTGTTCGTCGTGCCGTTGAAGCCCGGCTGCTCGACGATGGCGTGCTGATCCGCGTGCGCAGAAGCGGGCGCGAAGTTCCAGCTGCTGATCTGGCTGAAGGAGCCGCCGCTATCGGTGCTCTTCCAGAGATCGATGCCCCCGACAATCAGCGTGCTGGGGTTGGTCGGGTCGACCCAGAGCGCGTTGCCGTACCATCCCTGGGTGCCGAGGTAATCGGGAGCGCCGTTGAACATGAGCGAGAACGAGGCCCCGCCGTTCGTGCTCCTGAAGATCGAACCGCCGTTCACGTCCACCGACGCGTACACCGTGGTCGGGCTGCTGCGCGCGTAGGCGACCGACGCGCGGACAAAGGACCCGCCGGGAAGTCCGCCGGACAGCGTCCAGGTCGCGCCGCCATCGCTCGACCGGTAAACGTTCCCTGCATAACCGGCGGCGATCGCCTTGGTCGAATCGGTCGGGTGAAACGTGACGTCGGTCATCTCGACGGCGGTCGGGTTCGTCCACGACACGCCGCCGTCGATCGAGCGATAGATGCCGGTGCGTGTGGCGGCGAGGAGAACCGAGCCGCTCGGGGACATCGCCAGCTTGTTGACGTACCACCAGCTCGCGTTCGCCGTCGACGCCAGCTGGGTCCACGTGACGCCGCTGTCCACGCTCGTGAAGACCCCGGCGCCGCGGATGCCGTCGGTGTTGTAGAACCCTTCGCCGGTCCCCGCGTACATCGTGCTGGGCAGCCCCGGCTTCATCACGATCGTCGACACGGCCAGGTTCGCCATGAAGTCGTCGACCGGCGCCCACGTCGCGCCGCCGTTCGTGCTCTTGAAAATGCCGCCGCCGACGCTGCCGGCAAACATCACGTTCGTGTTCGTGGGATCGATGACCAGCGATCGCACGCGCCCGCCGACGTTGCCGGGGCCCAGCCACGTCCAGCTGCTCGAACTGATTCCTGCCGCCAGCGGGCTCGCCGGCGCCAGACCACCCATGAACGCATCGCTGGCGGCCGTTCCCGGGCTGAGAGCCGGCGCGGGGGAGAGCGGGGCCCTGCCGCGGCCGCCGGGGAACAGGCGGCCCCTCCTGAGGGTGCTCATCGCGTTGGCGTGCGCCTTCGCCTCGACCAGTCCGTTTTCCGGAAACCATCCGTTCTCGTTCTGCCACTGCAGTTGACGGAACGCGATCGCTTCGCCCGGCGAGTCCGGCCGCGGCAGCGGCCGCTTGCCAGGCTCGATCACGTCGTCAGGATCGATTCCTCCGGGCGCGAGCGGGGACGGAAGCTGAATGGCGAGCAGGCAGACACACAGCGCGATTGCCGACCGGCGTACGACATCGACACAGCGGCTGGCGTTCATTCGCGTCCGCAGCCTTGCGAGCACGGAGCACTTGCGGCGTCGGGATTACTCAACGTGGAATGTCACGGTGAACCGAGGAGGATTCGGGCCGCCGCGCATGACTGGCGTGACGGTCAGCGGTGTTTCGCCGGCGCGGAGGACGTTGAACTTCCAGCCGCTCGTATCGGGACTGCGCAGCTGCTCTCGAGTCCCCTGGAATTCGAGATACGAGTCGTCATACATGACCTGCCATTCGGAGGCCGTCATCGGCGGCCGTACGGCGAGCACGTCGCCGACTCGAACGTCGAGGACGTGGCCGAAGTCCCCGGGCAGCACGACGCGTTCGGCAGCCAGCCGCGCGGATCCGTCGGCCGCTACCGGCGCCGACGAGCAGCTCGAGATGAGGCACAGGACTGCGACGCAGCCGATGGCCGTCGCATGGAGGTTTCTTGGCGTGGCAACGCGCGCAGGATTCCGATCGGGCACTTTGTTTTTCTCACTCGCCGCCAACGACTTCCGCGGTCCGACCGCCCCGACCGATGCCCCCCGGGGAGTGCCTCAGATCGCGCGGAAGTCCCGCCTGGCCGCAACAGAGCCGGCCATCGGGATTCAGGTCGTGTTCGTTTGGTGGACTGTTAGGTAGCAAAGCGACCGCCACGTCAGGACAATTCCTCTCCCTGCGACGGCTCGAAACCGCGGTTTGAGAACGGCTTATAAGTCAGTGACTGTCAGCTGCTTAGATACGATTGGCCGGGGCCGACAATCTTATGGATCCCGCCGAGATCACGCCCGGGTTGGCGAGAGGGCGCTTCGGGGTGGAGACATTGCAGACAAAAGTCTGCGCGTGAGATGACTAATGGCTGGTCAACGATTGAATTCTTCCAAGCCGATTTTTCCGCGTCCTGGGCGAAGTCTTCCTCGGGCGCGACTAATTACATAGAGTCACCGCCTTTGCCGTCGTCATGTTCCTGACGCTCGCCATCAGGTTCGCGGATCGCGATCTGATTTCACGGTCTTTTGCGCGTCGCCATATGTAGTCAGCACATCGTCTGCACATCGCACCGAGCGTCGATCGCGGACCTCTCGCCTCCGCTGGCGTGCGCATTGCTGTCCCAGCCGCTGACGATTTTCCCGTAGGAAGAAAAAGTCACTCTTCAATCCTTCACGGTACGGGTGTGTGTGAGTGCGCGACAAAGTGGACTGCTTATTTATGACGATCACAAAAACGCTCCGCCTCGTTGGCCGTCCTGTCTTCGGCCTCATCGCAGTCACCGTCGCGCTCGTCGTGATGGACCGCGGGCCGCTGGCGCAAAGTAATCCGACTTCGATTGAGAACGGGCGGCTCACGGGAGTCGCCGACGCGAGCCAATGGGACGTCAACGGCGCGGGCGATTTGAGCATCCAGGGATTCGCCACCGACATCAGCGTCAACACCGGTGGAACGATCGGGTTCAAGATCAACACTCCCTCGATGAACTACCACATCGACATCTATCGCCTGGGCTACTACGCCAACGGGGCGGGCGGGCGCAAGATTGCGACGATTAGCCCTTCCGCGACGCCGCTCCCCCAAGTGCAGCCAGCGTGTCTCAACGATTCGGCGACGGGCCTGTACGACTGCGGGAATTGGGCCGTCAGCGCGACGTGGAACACCGCTTCTACTCCGGATGGACTCGCGACCTCCGGCATCTATGTCGCGAAGCTCATTCGTGACGACCTGGTCGGTCCCGCGAGCCACATCGTCTTCGTCGTGCGCGATGATGCGCGCCCGGCCGATGTGATCGTGCAGACGTCGGACACTACCTGGCAGGCATACAACCGGTACGGCATCGCCGACGTTCAAGCGACGGCCGGGAGCCTTTACTGCGGCGGCCCCATCAGCAACGCGGGCAGCGCGTACGCGAATGCGTGCTCGAGTCGCTCGGCGAAGGTGAGCTACAACCGGCCGATCGACACGCGCGGACACTCCCCGCAGAGTTTCTTTTTCAACGCCGAATATCCGATGGTGCGGTGGCTCGAGGCGAACGGCTACAACGTCAAGTACATCAGTGGCGTCGATACCGAACGACGCGCCAGCGACCTGGTCGGATCAACCAAGCCAAAGGTGTTCCTCTCGTCGGGCCACGACGAGTACTGGTCCGCCGGACAGCGAGCCAGCGTGGAAGCGGCGCGCGCCGCGGCCGTGAACCTCGCGTTCTTCAGCGGCAACGAGATGTACTGGAAGACGCGGTTCGAAGGGACCATCGACGGAACGGGTACGGCGTATCGAACGCTCGTGAGCTACAAGGACACGCTGGCCGGTGTCAAGCTCGATCCGATGCCGAATGTCTCGACCGGCACGTGGCGCGACCTGCGCTTCGGCCCGCCGGTTGCGGACGGCGGCCGCCCCGAGAACGGCGTGATCGGCAACATCTGGACGGTGAATTCCGGCACCCCGGCGCCGGCGGCCATCACCGTTCCCTCCTCCATGGCGAGCCTGCGCTTCTGGCGCAGCACCTCCGTGGCGGCGCTGGCGACCGGGGCGACGGCGACGCTGGCGCCCTCATCGCTTGGCTATGAATGGGATGAGGATCTCGACAACGGCGCTCGCCCGGCCGGCCTCATTCATCTCTCGTCTACGACGGTCAATGGCGTCGAGAAAATCATCGACTTCGGTGGGACGACCGGCATCGGCACGGCGACGCACACGATGACCCTCTACCGTCACAGCAGCGGCGCGCTGGTCTTTGGCGCCGGCACGGTGCAGTGGGCGTGGGGGTTGGACGGCAATCACGACGATCACAGCCAGAGCCCCGTTGCCCACGCGTCCGATCAGACGATGCAGCAGGCGACGATGAACCTGCTGGCCGATATGGGCGCTCAGCCTGCGACCGTTCAGACTGGCCTGGCTGCGAGTGCCGGATCGTCGGACACGACGGCGCCGACGTCCACGATCAGCGCGCCAGCCGCCGGCGCGACGGTCGGCAGTGGCAGCCACGTGACCATCAGCGGAACAGCGAGCGACTCCGGAGGAACGGTGGCGGGCGTAGAAGTATCGACGGACGGCGGAGTGTCCTGGCACGCCGCGACCGGTCGAACGGCCTGGAGCTACGACTGGATCCCCGGTCCGCTGGGCGCGGCGACGATCAAGAGCCGGGCGGTCGACGACAGCGGCAACATCGAGACGGCGGGCTCCGGGATCGTGGTGACCGTGAGCGCGGGCAGCAACAACAATCTGGGCCTCTGGCCATCGTCGCCGACTCCTGCCCTCCCGGATGCCGGCGATGCAGGTAGTCCCGTCGAGCTGGGCGTGAAGTTCCGAAGCGACACCAATAGCTTGATCAGCGGCGTGCGCTTCTACAAGAGCGCGGCGAACGTGGGCACCCACGTCGGCAATCTCTGGACGATCTCGGGCACGCTGCTCGCGAGCACCACCTTTGTCAACGAGTCCCCGAGCGGATGGCAGACGGCGACCTTCGCGACACCGGTCACCCTCACCGCCGGCACGACATACGTCGTGTCCTATCACACCAACGTCGGGCACTACTCGGCGGACGGCGGGTACTTCGGCAGCGTGGGCGTCGATTCGGCGCCGTTCCATGCGCCGGCGAGTCCTGCGGTCGGCGGCAACGGTGTCTACGTCTACGGCGCTTCGGCCCTCCCGACGCTGACGTTCAACGGGAACAATTACTGGGTCGATGTTATGGTCGACCGGACGGCGCCGACGATCGCCGACGTTCATGCCGTGATCGGCGACGTTCAAGCCGGAACGCCGTCCACGGCCTCCGTGCTGATCACGTGGAACACGACCGAGGATTCGAACTCGCGCATCGACTACTCGACGGTGAACACGTTCCCGTCCGGGCAGACGAACACCGTTTCTGATCCGGCGTACGTGATGTCGCACAGCCTGACGCTGACCGGTCTGCAGCTGAGCACCCAGTACTACTTCCGCCTCAGCTCAGCGGATCGCGCCGGCAACGTCGGCACCCTCTCGGTGTGCGCCAACGCGACGTGTCCGGGGGCGCCGGGCCCTGTGGGCACATCGCCTCTCGGGTTCCTGATGCCGGGACCGACGATGCACGACACGAGGACGGCGGACTTCAGTCAAGGCACGTCGTCCAGCGTCTACGTTTCGGAAGCTGGCGACGGCGAAGTAATCCTCGCTCCGGCGCTCGGAACGGAGTTCTCGGGAACCACGCTCCCGGCCGGGTGGGCTACCAGCGTTTGGTCGTCGGGCGGCAGCGCCGTGGTCGGCGGCGGACGCCTGGTCGTCTCCGGCGCCCGGGTCGCCACGTGTGTCGACACAGGCACCGCGTGCACGGACAGCTACAACCTCGTCCCCGGCCGCTCGGTGGAGTTCGTTGCGACGTTCACCGGAGACCTGTACCAGCACGCCGGGCTCGGTCAGACGCTGAGCGTCGTTGGAGAGCCCTTCGCGCTATTCAGCACGGTGGACGCTAACGGCGCCAACGCTGACGGCTCGCTCTTTGTGCGGACGAGCAACGGCGCGGGCACGGAGCTGGCGAACAGTCTCGGGCCAGGTTTCCTGGGTGCGCCGCACCGGTTCCGCATCGATTGGATAGGGAATAGCGTTTCCTACTTCATCGACGGGTCGGCAGCCTTCATGTTCGATCCCAATCGTCTCGACCCGACCACGAATCTTCCGGCGCCCGACTTTGTCGTGGCCACTCATTCGCTCTCGGTGGCGGGCCCGATGCGAGTGATAGCGGCCAGCGAATTCAGAGGCCTCAGCGGTAAGGTCGTCGTCGATTGGACGCACCTGAGCCCCTACGCGGCCTCTGGTACGTTCACGTCTCGCGTGTTCGACGCTGGCGTGAGAACCACCTGGCAGAGCATCTGCCGAAGGGCAGACACTGCGCTTCTGCCCAGGAATGTCATGCCCGCCTGTGTCCCGTCCGACTCGAGCGTGGCGATCAGCGTCCGCATGGGCAACACGCCGACACCCGACGGCACCTGGTCCGCTTTCGGGACTTTTGCGGCGGGCGGGCAGTCGCGGTACATCCAGTACCAGGCGACGATGGCGACGGGCGACCCGACTCAGACGCCGGAGCTCGATGACATCACGATCACCGGCACGGCGGTGCCACCGGTCACACGGGTGACACCGACGATCACCTGGCCGGCGCCGGCTCCCATCAGCTACGGGACGCCGCTCGGCGCGGCGCAGTTGAACGCGACGGCGAGTGTGGCGAGCGCGAATGTGGCGGGGACGTTCACCTACACGCCGCCTGCAGGGACGGTTCTCGGGGCCGGCGGCCAGCCGCTCTCGGTGTCGTTCACGCCGACGGATACGACTCTTTACACTTCGGCGAGCGCGGGTGTGTCGATCACGGTAACGCCAGCTCCCGCATCGGTGACGCCGAATGCAGCGAGCAAGACGTACGGAGGCGCCGATCCGGCGTTGACGGGGACTCTGAGTGGCTTCCGCGCGGCGGACGGCGTGACGGCGACGTACAGCCGGACGGCCGGCGAATCAGCGGGCTCGTACACCATCAGCTCGACGTTGAGCCCGGCCGGCGTTCTCGGAAACTACGCGATCGCCTACAACACGGCGAGCTTGACGATCAGTCAGGCGTCTAGCACGACAGCGCTCAGTGCCAGCAGCACCTCATTCAGGTTCGGGGCTCCCCTCACGCTCACGGCGACCGTTGCCGTCGTGGCGCCAGGCGCCGGCACGCCGATTGGGTCGGTGACCTTCATGGATGGAAGTTCGGCACTCAGCGGACCGGTCGCCTTGAACGCCGGCGTCGCAACGTTCAGCACCGCCTTGCTGCCTGTCGGGACTCATGCGGTGACGGCCGTCTACAGCGGAGGCACGAACTTCACCGGCAGCACTTCATCGCCGAGCCCGATCCGATGGCGCCGCATCCCGACCTGCCGCCGCTCGAGGCCTTCCGCCGAGCGCCGGTGCTGCGCCGCCAGGAGCGCGGACCGGCTGCCGAGACCAACGGCGACGGCGAAGCGCGCCGCGAGGCGTGGCGGCGGGCGCTGGCGCCCGACCTGGCCGGCAAGCCGGGGAACGGCACGTCCGCCACCGGCATCGTGCGCAGCGCCATGGCCTTCGAACCGCGCGACGGCCACCTCTTCGTCTTCATGCCGCCGACGGAACGCACCGAGGATTATCTCGATCTCGTCACCGCGGTCGAGGACACCGCCGAGGAACTCGGCCAGCCGGTATTCATCGAAGGCTATCCGCCGCCCGGCAGCGATCCGCGCCTGCTCAATTTCAGCGTGACGCCCGATCCGGGAGTGATCGAGGTCAACATCCATCCCTCGGCAAGCTGGCCGGAGCTCGTGGACAAGACCGAGATCGTCTACGAGGAGGCGCGCACGACCCGGCTCGGCGCCCAGAAGTTCATGGTCGACGGCCGCCACACCGGCACCGGCGGCGGCAACCACGTGACCCTGGGCGGCCCCTCGGCCGCCGATTCGCCGCTCTTGCGCCGGCCCGACCTGCTCAAAAGCCTATTGGGCTACTGGCTCAACCATCCGTCGCTCTCCTACCTGTTCTCCGGCCTGTTCATCGGCCCGACCAGCCAGCATCCGCGGGTCGACGAGGCGCGCAACGACGCACTGCACGAGCTCGAGATCGCGTTCCGTCAGATCGCACCCGGCCGGCAGACGCCGCCGTGGCTGGTCGACCGCATCTTTCGCAACCTGCTGGTCGACGCGACCGGCAACACG
>Ga0137409_10004586_pt1 | contig 14480 bp, 10 predicted proteins | sample CZODoug1_16funga_FD_122059 | JGI IMG/M metagenome (GOLD analysis project Ga0137409, IMG submission 122059) | Vadose zone soil fungal communities from Angelo Coast Range Reserve, California, USA - CZODoug1_16fungal (Hybrid Assembly) | ecosystem: Environmental > Terrestrial > Soil > Vadose zone... | reverse complement strand
GCGCACGAGCCCACGGTGGCCCAGGTGTCGACCATCGTTCCCTCGTCCACGTAGGCGCCGACGTTGACGTAGGAAGGCATGAGAACCACGTTCTTCGCTATGTACGCGCCCCGGCGCGCCACGGCGGGCGGGACGACGCGGAAGCCCCCGCGCTCGAACTGTTCCTGGTCGTAGCGCTCGAACTTGGTCCGGACCTTGTCGTAGAACTGCAGCGCGCCTGCGTGGATCGGACGGTTGCCCTCCAGCCGGAACGAGAGCAGCACGGCTTTCTTGATCCACTGATGCGTGATCCAGCTTCCATTCACTTTTTCGGCGACGCGCAGCCTCCCCTGATCGAGATCGTCGAGCACGCGATCGACGGCCTCGCCGATCTTGGCTGGCGCCGAGTCCGGGGCGAGATTTGCGCGATCTTCCCAGGCCCGCTCTATCGTGTCCTGAAGCTGGTCCATTCCGGTCTGCGTCAAAGGGTCTTTGCGAATTCTACGATACGGCGGGCGGCTTCGAGACATTCATCGGTCTCGGCGACCAGCGCCATCCTCACCCGGTTCGCGCCGGGGTTGATGCCGTCCGAGGTGCGCGCAAGAAAGCTCCCGGGCAGCACGGTGACGTGCTGCTCGGCGTAGAGGCGCCGCGCGAATTCCGTGTCCGCGATCGGTGTCGGCGCCCACAGATAGAAACCCGCTTCGGGTGCCTCCACTTTCAGTGCGGATCGAATCAGCGGGGTGACGCGCGCGAACTTATCGGCGTATTTCCTGCGGTTCTCGCGCACGTGAGCCTCGTCGCGCCAGGCTGCGACGCTCGCGTCCTGCACCGCAAGGCTCATCGCGCCGCCGTGATAGGTGCGATAGAGCAGGAACGGCTTGAGGATCGCGGCATCGCCTGCGACGAAGCCCGAGCGCATGCCGGGCACGTTGGAGCGCTTCGACAGGCTCGAGAATACGACCAGCCGCTCGAAGCCGCGGCGGAGCTGCGTCGCGGCCCGGAGCGCGCCCAGGGGCGCCGAGCCCTCGTTGAAATAGATCTCCGAGTAGCACTCGTCGGACGCGACGACGAAGCCGTGGCGGTCGGAAAGCGAGAAGATTTCCTCCCATTCACCCAGGTCCAGGACTTTTCCGGTCGGATTCCCGGGCGAGCACACGTAGAGGAGCTGGGTGCGGCGCCAGACTTCGCCGGGCACGGAAGCGTAGTCGGCGGCAAAGCCGCGCTCAGGCGTGGCGTTGACGTAGTGCGGTTGCGCGCCCGCGAGCAGGGCCGCGCCCTCGTAGATCTGGTAGAAGGGATTGGGGCAGACCACGATCGCGTCGCCGCGCGACGGGTCCAGGACCGCTTGGGCGAATGCGAACAGGGCTTCGCGCGAACCGTTGACCGGCAGGACTTCCGTCTTCCAGTCGATCGAGCGCAGGCTGTAGCGCCGGACCAGCCAGTCGGCGATGGCTTGGCGAAGCACCTCGCCACCGGCCGTGGGCGGGTAGCTCGCGAGCTTCGGTAGGCTCTCGGTCAGGGCGCGCTTGATGAACTCGGGAGTCGGGTGGCGCGGCTCGCCGATGCCAAGGCTGATGTGGGTGAGCGAGGGAGGGGGTGCTACATCCGCGAAAAGCTCGCGCAGCTTTTCGAACGGATACGGTTGCAGCGCCTGCAGTCTCGGGTTCATGCGGCCGGATATCGAAGGGCGCCGGGCTCGGGCTGCCGGGTCAACGCGTGCTCCGCTGCTCCTCGAGCGGTGGGATCTCGAACCCCGGCGCAGGCTTCCACCCGCGCCCGCGGTGCTCGACCACGACGCTGGTAAAGATGCCGCCGCGGACGAAGAACCGCGCGGCAAGGCGCAGGAAACGCGGCGAGAGCAAGCGCACCAGGTCGTCGCCGATCCGGTTGGTCACGGCCTCGTGAAATGCCCCTTGGTTCCTGAAAGACCAGATGTAGAGCTTGAGGCTCCTCAGCTCCACGCATTTGCGGTCCGGCACGTAGTCGAGAAACAGGGTCGCGAAGTCCGGCTGCCCGGTCTTCGGGCACAGGCAGGTGAACTCGGGAATCTGCATCCGGATCAGGTAGTCGCGCCCTGGGCTCGGGTTGGGGAAACTCTCGAGCGACTTGCTCGGCTTTGAGGGCATTTCGAGGGGCGCTGGCGGAAACGGAGATGGTATTATATGTGCTCCGTTTTGTCGGCGATGAATCCGGTGCGCAGCCGGTTTTCTTTTATCCGGATCTGTAGCGACTTCTGCTAGCGTGCGGCTCACTCAAATCAAGCTCGCAGGCTTCAAGTCCTTCGTCGATCCCACCGCGGTAAACGTCCCGGGACAGCTGGTCGGCGTGGTCGGCCCGAACGGCTGCGGCAAGTCGAACATCATCGACGCCGTTCGCTGGGTCCTGGGCGAATCGCGCGCCGCCGCTCTGCGCGGCGATTCGATGCAGGACGTGATCTTCAACGGCTCGTCGCTGCGCAAGCCCGTCGCGCGCGCGAGCGTCGAGCTTTCCTTCGACAACAGCCTGGGGAGGGCGGCGGGCCAGTGGTCGCAGTACGCCGAGATCTCGGTCAAGCGCGTTCTGCAACGCGACGGCGAGTCGTCCTACTTCATCAACAACACGCACGTGCGCCGCCGGGACATCCAGGACATCTTCCTGGGCACGGGTCTGGGTCCGCGCGCCTACGCCATCATCGAGCAGGGGATGATCTCGCGGATCATCGAGGCGAGGCCCGAGGAACTACGCGTGTTTCTCGAGGAGGCCGCGGGTGTCTCCAAGTACAAGGAGCGGCGGCGCGAGACCGAGCATCGGCTCGCCGACACGCGCGACAACCTCGCCCGGGTGAGCGACATCCGCCAGGAGCTGGGATCTCAGATCGAGCGGCTCGACAAGCAGGCCGAAATCGCCCGGCGTTACAACGAGCTGCTGGCGGAGAGATCGCTCAAGCAGAACCTGCTGTGGCTGCTGCGGCGCAACGAGGCGCAGGCCGAGGCGCAGCGCCATGCGCGGGAAATCGAGCGCGCGGCGATCGAGCTCGAATCCGAGACCGCGCGGCTGAGAGAGCTCGAGCTCGAGCTCGAGCAGGCGCGCGCGGAGCACTATTCCGCGGGAGACGCTCTGGGCGCCGCGCAGGGCGAGCTCTACGGAGCCAACGCGGACGTGTCCCGCCTCGAGACCGAGATCCGCTTCGTCGCCGAAACCCGGCAGCGGCTCGAAACCCAGCTGGCGCAGATTCTCGCGCAGCGCGATGCCGGGCGGCGCAGCGAGGTCGAGCAGCGCGAAGCGCTCCGGGGCTGGGAGGTCCGGCTGGCGGAGTCGCGCGATGCCCTGGAAAAGGCGCAGCGCAGGCTCGAGGAGGAAAGGATCAAGCTGCCTCAGGCCGAGCAGGCGGCGCGGCTGCTGCTGGGGAGGATTGCGGGCGAGCGCGAGCTCATCGCCCAGGCGGAGCAGGCGTTCCAGGTCAAGCAGGCACACCTTGCGCACGCCAACAAGACATTGCAGGCACTGGAGCAGCGCGGTGAGAGACTGCTCGCCGAACGCACCGAGCTGGTAGCACCCGATGCCGAGGCGATGGCGCGACTGAGCGGGGAACTGGGGCAGAGCCGCGCCGAGCTTTCGCGGCAGGAAGCGCTGCTCGCTCAGCTCGAGGCGGCCCGCGGTGCCGCCGAAGAACGGCGCCGGACGGGCACCGACACGCTGCAGACTTTCGAGCGGGAACTGTCTGCGCTGGAAGGGAAGCTCGCCACGCTTCAGAAGATGCAGAGCCAAGTCGAGGAAAACACCAAGGTCCAGGACTGGATCGGCCGGCACCAGCTCGCCTCCAAGCCGCGACTGTGGCAGAAGATCCGCGTCGAGCAGGGGTGGGAGACGGCGGTCGAATCGGTGCTGCGCGAGCGCCTTCACGCCATGGAGATGTCCGATCCCGAACTGCTGCAGCGCCTGCTGGAAGACCCGCCCCCGGCGAGGGTGAGTGCCTTCAGCCCCGGATCAGCCGCGGACCTGCGGCGCGAAAAAGGGCTCACCCCGCTTGCCGACTACGTCAAGGTCAGCGAGCCGGCGGTGGCCGCGGTGGTTTCCGCCTGGCTCGCCCCGTATTACGCCGTCGAGGGGGTTCCGCGACTGCTGACCCGCATGGAGCTGTCGCCGCATGCCGTTCTGGTCAACCGGGAGGGCCATCAGTTCGGCCGTTTCGGGGTGAGCTTCCACGCACCCGACCCGGCCGACACCGGCATTCTCGCCCGGCAGCGTGAAATCGAGGCTTTGGGGCAGGAGGCGGGCAGGCGCCAGGAAGAGAGCGAGAAGAAACGTCAGGAACTGTCCGGGCTCGAGCATTCGCTGACCGAGCACGACGAAGGGCTCGCCAAGCTGCGTGCCGCAGGCATGGCTTTGAAACAGCGCCACCACGAGCGCGAGCTGGAGCGCCTCAAGCTGACTCAGGGCGAGGAGCGCTACCAGGAGCGCAGCCAGCAGATCGAAGAGGAGCTCGCGGAGATCGCCGCGTTGCAGACCCAGGAGCGGGCTGCCCAGTCTGCCGCCGAGGCGAGCCTCGAGCGGCACCAGGCGGAGATCGACGAGCTGTACCTCAGGGTCGAACTCAGCCAGAAGGAGCACGAGGCGACCGAAAGCAAGCTGGAGGAACAGCGGCAGGCCGTGCAGCAAGCCGAGCGCGACACTCAGCTTGCCGGGTTTCAAGAGAAGGAATGTATAAGTAAAATTAACGATATAAACGGTTCTATTAATGTATTACATCAACAAACGGGCCAGACCGACCAGAACGTGGAGCAGCTCCAAGCCGAACTCGCGAACATCGACGATCAGGCTTTGCGAAGCCAGCTTCAGAAGGGACTGGAAGCCCGGATGGCGCGCGAGCAGAGCTTGGCCGAAGCTCGCAACCGACAGGAGGAGATCGCGGCCAGGCTGCGCGCTTCGGAGGAAGCACGGCTGGGCCGCGAGCACAAACTGCAGCCTCTGCGGGACCGCATCGCCGAGCTGCGGCTGAAGGAGCAGGCGGCGCAAATCAACGGGGAGCAGTTCGACCAGCAGCTCCGCGAGGCGGGGGCTGACGAGGCGGCACTTTCGGCGGCGATGAAGGAAGGACAAAAGGCCGCGTCCCTGCAGGGCGAAATCACCCGTCTCTCGAATGCCATCGCGGAGCTGGGCGCGATCAACATGGCGGCCTTGGACGAGCTCACGGCGAGCCAGGAGCGCAAGCAGTTCCTCGACGCCCAGACAGCCGATCTCGGCGCGGCACTCGAGACTCTGGAAAACGCCATCCGGCGCATCGATCGGGAAACGCGCAATCTGTTGCAGGCGACCTTCGACACGGTGAACCGCCACTTCGGCGAGATGTTCCCGGTACTGTTTGGAGGCGGGGAAGCCCAGCTCACGATGACCGGAGAGGAGATCCTGGACTGCGGGGTGCAAGTGATCGGGCGTCCGCCTGGTAAGAAGAACACCACCATCCACCTCCTGTCGGGCGGGGAGAAGGCCCTCACCGCGATCGCCTTGGTCTTTTCGATGTTCCAGCTCAACCCCGCGCCCTTCTGCCTGCTCGACGAAGTCGATGCGCCGCTCGACGACGCCAACACCGAGCGCTTCTGCAATCTGGTCAACAAGATGTCGCAGCAGACCCAGTTCCTGTTCATCAGCCACAACAAGATCACCATGGAGATGGCGCATCAGCTGGTCGGTGTCACCATGCAGGAGCGCGGCGTGTCGCGCGTGGTGGCGGTGGATATCGATGAGGCCTTGAAGCTGCGGGAAGAGCCCGCCGCCGCCTGACCATGGGCGAGCTGCAATTCGGCCTCATCGCCATCGGCACCCTCGTCGTCGCGGGCGTGTTCTTCTACAACAAGTGGCAGGAACGGCGCTACCAGCGCCGGGCCGAGGCGGCTTTCGGCTCGCGCCACGAGGACGTGTTGATGCGCTCCGGCTCCGGCGGTGGCGAAGGGCAAGACGCGCAGGGCCCCGGACCCGACCGGATCGAACCGGGGCTCTCCTCTCTGGGGACGGCGCCCGAGCCTGAGCCCGGGTCGAGGCAGATCCTCGTGGAATTTGCCGATTTCATCGTTCCCATCGAGTCCCCGGAGGAGGTGCCCGGGGCATCCATGCTGGACGCCGCCGGTGTCGCGTTCGACCGCTGCCCGAGATCGGTCCATCTGGAGGGCTACGACGAAGCGCTCGCCTCATGGGAGTTGGTCGATCCCGATCGCAGCTATTCGAAGATGCGCGCGGGCCTGCAGTTGGTCGACCGCCGCGGGGCCGCCGAGGCGGACGAGCTTGCGGCGTTTGGAGCGGCGGTCGAGGAGGCTGCCGCGTCCCTCGGCATGCTCGCGACCATGCCCGATCGGGCTCAGGCGCTGGCGCGCGCCAAGGACCTCGATCAGTTCTGCAGCGAACTGGACATAAGAATCGCAGTGCACCTGGCGAACGACAACACCCCTTTCGCCGGGGCGAGGGTGGACGCCGCGGCGAAGGCGGCCGGGTTCGAGCTCGACGAACCCGACGGCAAGTTCCGGTGCAAGGACGCCAACGGGGCGGTCATTTGCGCGCTGGCGAACTTCGAGCCGATTCCCTTCAAGCTCGACAGCCTCGAGACCTTGTCCACGCACGCGGTCACCCTGGAGCTCGACGTTCCCAGGGCGCCGCGCGGGGCATTCGCGCGGTTCCGCGAGGCGGCGGAACGGATTGCCAAGGAGCTCAACGCGCGCATCGTGGACGACAACCGCCAGCCGGTTACCGCGGGCGCGTTCGACGCCATCGACAAACAGCTCCACGCGGTTCACAGAGCGATGGAGGCGCGCGGCATCGCGCCAGGCGGGGCGCTCGCGCTGCGGCTGTTCTCCTGATGGGGAGCGGCGAAAAGATCCGCCGGCGCGCGGAGGGGCTTCGCCGGGAAATCGAAGACCACAACCGCCGCTACTACGTTCTCGACGCGCCGGTCATTCCGGATGCGGAGTACGACAAGCTGTTCCGCGAGCTGGCGGAACTGGAGGCGGATCATCCCGATCTCGTCACACCGGACTCACCGACGCAACGCGTCGGGGGCGCGCCGCTGGAGGAATTCCCGCAGGTCGTCCATCACACGCCCATGCTCTCCCTCAGCAACGCGTTCACCGAGGAAGACGTGGCCGGTTTCGACCGCCGCGCACGCGAGGCCTTGGGTAAGGAAGAAATCGAGTACGCGGCCGAGCCGAAGTTCGACGGACTGGCAATCAGCCTGCTCTACGAACGCGGCCGGTTCGTGCAAGGCGCGACTCGCGGCGACGGGCACACCGGAGAGGATGTTACGGCCAACCTCAAGACGGTGAGGGCGATTCCGCTGAGGCTCCTGAGTGCGAAGCCACCCGCTTCCCTCGAGGTGCGCGGCGAGGTCATTATGTACAAGGCCGATTTCGAGCGCATCAACGCCCGCCAGCGCGAGCGCGGAGAGAAGGAATTCGTCAACCCGCGAAACACGGCCGCGGGCGCATTGCGCCAACTCGATCCGAAGACGACCGCGGAGCGGCCTCTGCGGTTTTTCGCTTATGGCGTGGGCGACGCGAGCGCTTTGCCGTTCGGGCGCCACAGCGAGATCCTGTCGTGGCTGGCCAAGGAGGGGTTGCCGGTGGCGGCCGAGCGCGCCACAGTCAGGGGTCTGCCCGGCCTGCTGGCGTTCTATAAGAGGCTGGGCGAGAAGCGCGACCACCTACCCTACGCGATTGACGGAGTCGTGTACAAGGTGAACGATCTCGCCGATCAGCGCGTTCTCGGTTTCGTGTCGCGTGCACCGCGGTTCGCGCTTGCGCACAAGTACGCGCCGGAGGAAGCGACTACCGAGGTACTCGATATCGAAGTCCAGGTCGGGCGCACCGGGACGCTCACCCCGGTGGCGCGCCTCAAGCCGGTCAGCGTGGGCGGTGCCACAGTCACCAACGCCACCCTGCACAACGAGGACGACGTACGCCGCAAGGACGTCTGGCGCAGGGATGTCGTGATCGTGCGGCGGGCGGGAGATGTTATCCCGGAGGTGGTGGGCGTTTCCAGGGCGGGGCCGCGCGAGCCGGTGGATCGTTTCGAGGTGCCCGCGCATTGTCCGGTCTGCGGCTCGGAGGTCGTGCGTCTCGAGGGCGAGGCCGCCGCGCGCTGTACCGGAGGCCTGTTCTGTCCCGCGCAACGCAAGGGGGCGCTCCTGCACTTCGCCTCCCGCAAGGCGATGGATATCGAGGGCCTGGGCGACAAGCTGGTCGACCAGCTCGTGGAACTGGACAAGGTGCATACGCCGGCAGACCTATACCGCCTGGATGTCGCCACACTTGCTGGGCTCGATAGAATGGGTGAGAAGTCGGCCCGGAACGTTCTGGCGGCCATCGAGGGCTCGAAGGAGCAGACCTTGGCGCGGTTCGTGTACGCGCTGGGCATTCCGGGTGTCGGCGAGGAGGTCGCTAGGATTCTCGCCAGGCACTTCGGTACCCTCGCTCACGTCCTCAAGGCGGATTGGGCCGATCTGGCGGAAAGGAAGAAAGCGGTACAGAAGGAGAACGCCAGTCGGAAACGGCGGGGGGAGACGCCCCTTCCGGCAGTGCTCGAAGGTATCGGACCGGAGCTGATGGAGAGCCTGGCGAAGTTTCTCTCGCAGCAGCACAATCAGGAAGTCATACGTCAGCTGACTTCGAATGTAAGGGTTCAGGCGGAGCGAGCTCCTGCGGCCGCGAGACTGCGCGGGAAGCTCTTCGTGCTCACCGGGACGCTGCCGGGGCTGACGCGCGAGGAAGCGACGAAGATGATCCAGAGCCGAGGCGGCAAGGTCACAGCCTCTGTATCCGCCACGACGGATTATGTCGTTGCGGGCTCGGAGGCGGGGAGCAAGCTCGAGAAGGCGCGGAAGCTCGGCATCGCGGTCGTCGACGAAGAGGGGCTGCGGAAGCTATTGAGGGAGTCAGACGCGTGAAAAAAGTGACCAAGGCGGTTTTCCCAGTGGCCGGAATGGGCAGCCGGTTTCTGCCCGCAACCAAGGCGAGCCCGAAGGAGATGATGCCGATCGTCGACAAGCCGCTCATTCAGTACGCGGTCGAGGAGGCGGTCGCGGCTGGAATCCGCGACATGGTGTTCATCACCGGCCGCAACAAGCGCGCGATCGAGGATCATTTCGACAAGGCCTACGAAGTCGAGGCCGAGCTTGCGGCGCGCGGGAAAACCGATCTGCTCGCGCTCATTCAGGACGTCATTCCGAAGTCGGTGAACTGCATTTATATCCGGCAGCCGGAGCCGCTCGGCTTGGGCCACGCTGTTCTGTGCGCGCAACCCGCGGTCAACGACGAGGTCTTCGCGGTGATCCTCGCCGACGACCTGATCGACGGCAGGCCCCCCGTGTTGCAGCAGATGACCGGGCTGTTCGAGCGGCACCAGTCGCCTATGGTCGCGGTGCAGCAGGTCAAGCGCGAGCACACGGCCCAGTACGGCATCGTCAAGACGGAATCCGTCACCGAGAATCTCGATCGGATCATGGGGATCGTCGAGAAGCCCAAGCCGGAAGCCGCTCCCTCCACGCTGGGAGTGGTCGGGCGCTACATCCTCACGCCGCGCATTTTTCACCACTTGGCGCAGGCGAGGCCGGGCGCAGGGAGCGAGATCCAGCTCACCGATGCGATCAGTGCGCTGCTCGCCGAAGATCGCGTGCTGGCGTACCGCTTCAAGGGTACCCGTTACGACTGCGGCTCGAAGCTCGGCTACCTGCAGGCGACGGTCGCGTACGGTCGCCAGCATCCCGAAGTCGGGAAGGCGTTCGAGGACTACCTCAAGACGCTGTGATCGCTCATGACCCCCGACGAGGCGTGGAAAACTCTCGAGTCTTCCGAGCTCCTGTGCGACGAGACCCAGGTGCGCGCTGCGATCGTCCGGCTAGCCGCGGACATCACCGCGAGGCTCAAGGACTGCAATCCCCTGGTGCTCGCGGTCATGGGGGGCTCGATTTTCTTCGCGGGCAATCTTCTGCCGCTGCTGCGCTTCCCGCTCGAATTCGACTACGTTCAGGCATCGCGCTACGGCAAGGCCACCTCCGCCGGCAATATCGTGTGGACGGTCGAGCCCGGTGAGAACGTGAGAGGCCGGACGGTTCTGGTGCTGGACGACATCCTCGACGGCGGTGACACGCTCGCGGCGATACGCGACCGCGTGAAAGCGCTCGGAGCGGCGGCCTTCTTCAGCGCCGTGCTCACCGACAAGGACATCGGCCACGCCAAGCCGGCCGTTCCCGATTTCGTCGGATTGAAATTGCCGAACCGCTACGTGTTCGGCTGCGGGATGGACGTGTCGGGGGCCTGGCGCAACCTTCCTGCGATCTACGCCGTGAAGGGCTCCTGAGGCGCATGCTCGCGATCATCGGCGGCACCGGGCTGACGCAGCTCGCCAATCTCGAGGTCTCGCGCCGGCAGGTAGTGCGCACGCCCTATGGGGAGCCCTCGGGCCCGCTCACCTTCGGGGCGATCCGCAGCGTGCCCGTGATTTTTCTCGCGCGCCACGGTTACGGCCACACGATTCCGCCGCACCAGGTGAACTACCGCGCCAATCTCTGGGCGCTCAAAGAGCAGGGTGCCCGCGAGATCGTGTCGGTCGTCTCGGTCGGGGGAATCCGTCGCGACCTCGGGCCGGGAACGATCGTTATTCCGCACCAGATCATCGATTACACCTGGGGCCGGGCGAGTACCTTTTTCGAGGGCGAGGCCCCGGTGAGGCACATCGACTTCACCGAGCCGTTTGCCGCGCGCCTGCGGACGCGCCTTCTCGCCGCCGCCAAGAAGAGCGGCGAGGCGGCGGGTGACGGAGCGGTCTACGCCGCGACGCAGGGGCCGCGGCTCGAGACCGCCGCGGAGATCGACCGGTTGGAAAAGGAAGGCGCGGACATCGTCGGTATGACCGGAATGCCCGAGGCGGCCCTGGCGCGCGAGATCGACCTCGACTACGCGGCCGTTGCAGCAGTCGTCAACCACGCCGCCGGCCGCGGTGCCAGCGTTCGAGGGGTGTCGCAGCAGCAGATCGAGGAAGTCCTCAAGGACGTCGTCGGCCGCGTGTGCAGGATCATCGAGGCGCTGGTGACGCCATGATCCGGGATGTCCTCAGGATGGGCGACCCACGGCTGCTCGAGAAATCGACGCCCGTTGAAGCCTTCGGCACGCCGCAGCTGCGCGAGCTGATCACCGACATGCGTGACACCATGGTCCATCTGAACGGCGCCGGTCTCGCCGCCCCGCAGATCGGCGTGCTGCTGCGGGTTGTGATCTTCGGAATGAAGCACAACCCGCGCTACCCGGACGCGGAGGAAGTCCCCGACACCGTGCTCATCAATCCGGTGATCACGCCGCTCGGCGACGACATCGAAGAAGCCTGGGAGGGCTGCTTGTCCGTGCCGGGAATGCGTGGAGTCGTGCCGCGCTTCCTGCGCCTGCGCTACCGCGGTTTCGACGAGTCGGGCGCAGCGATCGACCGCACCGTCGAAGGGTTCCACGCACGCGTGGTGCAACACGAGTGCGACCATCTGGACGGGATCCTGTATCCGATGCGCATACGCGACATGTCCCTGTTCGGCTTCGTCGACGTTTTGTTTCCGGGTCAGGAACTGGGCGACGAATAGCCTAGGGATGGAGCGCCGCCAGCAGGTCCGTTTCGAACTGCAGCACCGTCTTTGGATTGGAAAGCGCAGCACCCGACACGACCAGCACGTCCTCGGCCCGTTCCCCGAGCGTCACGATCTTGGCCGTGTGCAGGCTGACGCCGTAGCGGCTGAGAACCAGCGCGATGGCGTAGAGCAGGCCGGTCCGGTCGCCTGCGGTGATCGAGAGCGAGTAGTACTGCCCTTTCTCGTCGGGCACGATGCGCACCTCGGGCGTGATCGGAAAATGCTTGACTCGCCGCGACACGCGTCCGCGGATCGGCGGCGGCAGCGGGACCTGGTTCGCCAGCCAGCCCGTCAATTCATCCTCGATCTTCGAGATCATGTCCCGCGGGTGGGGCTCGTTTCCCACATCCATGAGTTGGAACGTGTCGAGCGCGTAACCATGGCGGGTGGTGTAGATCTTCGCGTCGACGATACTCAAGCCGACCGAGCCGAAGTAGCCGCAGATTCGGGCGAACAGGTCGCGCTGATCGCGGACATAGATCATGGCCTGCAGTCCTTCGCCGGCGGGCGACAGGCGCGCCTTCACCACCGGTTGCTCGGCGCTCGGGCGGGAGTGCAGCATCCGCGTGTGCCAGGCGATTTCCTGTGCGTCATAGCGCAGGAAATAGGGGACGTCGAAGTTGCGCCACAGGGCATCCTGGACCGTATCGGACAGCTCGTAGAGCCGCAACAGACGCTTCACCTCGCTCTGCTTGCTCTGAATATACTGGTCGGCCTCCAGCTTTCCGCCTTTCAGCATGTGCGTGGTCGCCTGGAAGAGGTCCTCGAGGAGCTTGCTCTTCCAGGCGTTCCAGACTTTCGGGCTGGTGCCGCGGATGTCCGCGACCGTGAGGAGGTACAGCGCGACGAGGCGTCGCTCGGTTCCGACGATGTCGGCAAAGCGCCTTATGACTTCAGGATCGAACAGGTCCTGCTTCTGCGCGACCGACGACATGGTCAGGTGGTGCTCGACCAGGAACGCGACCAGGTCCGTGTCGTCACTCGACAGACCGTGCTCGCGGCAGAAGCGCCGGGCATCGACCTTGCCCAGCTGCGAATGGTCTCCTCCGCGTCCCTTGGCGATGTCGTGGAAGATCGCCGCGACGTAGAGGAGCCAATGACGCTCGAGGCCCGCCATCAGACGGCTGCACAGGGGATATTCGTGCGAGAACTCCAGCATGGTGAAGCGGCGCAGGTTGCGCACCACGGCAAGGATGTGCTGGTCGACCGTGTAGACGTGGAAGAGGTCGTGCTGCATCTGACCGACGATCCGGCGGAACGCCGGCAGATACCTGCCGAGGATCCCGTACTGATTCATGCGCCGCAGCTCGTGCACGATGCCGCGCGGCTGCTGCAGCAGCGACAGGAAGGCCGCGCGGTTACGCGGATCGCGCCGGTACGCCGCGTCGATACGCTCGCGCGCCCGCCACAGGGCGCGCAGCGTCTTGGCCGTCATCCCCTTGAGCTCGGAGTGCTGTTGCATGACCAGGAAGCTTTCGAGGATCGCGGCCGGGTCGCGCTCGAACAGGTCGGCCCGATGCGCGTCGAGGAGCTCGCCCAGGCGAGAGAACTTGTCGTTGATGACCTCCGCGTCGGAAGTTCTCACCGGGAAGATTTCGGCCCCGATGTTCTGCAGCAGTATCGTGTTGAGCTGGGTGATCGCCTTCGCCGCCCGGAAGTACGCCTGCATCAGCTGCTCCCCGGCGCGGCGGTGTGCCGTGGCGGAGTAGCCCAGGTCGTGCGCCAGGCTTTCCTGGAAGTCGAACAGCAGGCGATCCTCCCGGCGCCCGGCGGCGTAGTGCAGGCGCACGCGGAGGTTCTGCAGCAGCCGGTGATGCCGATGCACTTGGCGCGCTTCTTCCGCCGTGATCAGACCGCGGCGCGCGAGTTGCGGCCAGGTATTCCCGAGACCGGTGGCGCGTCCGATCCACAGGACCACCTGTAGATCGCGAAGCCCGCCCGGAGCTTCCTTCAGATTGGGCTCGAGACTGTAGGGGCTGTCCTGGAATTTGATGTGGCGCTGCTCCTGCTCGAAGCGCTTCGCCTTGAAGAAGGCCTGGGTATCGGTGCATTCGCTGCGGGCGCGGACGAAACCCGCGAAAAGCTCCCGGCTCCCGGCGAGCAATCTCGCTTCGAGAAGACTGGTCATGACGGTGACGTCCTTGGCCGCTTCTTCGACGCACTCGGCGACCGTGCGCACGCTGTGACCGAGCTCCAGACCCATGTCCCATAGCCGCCCGACGAGATCCTCGATCTTCGCGGCCAGCTCGGAGGAGGCCGGATCCTTCAACAGTATCAGGACGTCGATGTCGGAATGGGGGTAGAGCTCGCCGCGTCCGTAGCCGCCGACTGCAAGGAAGGCGAGGGAGGCCGGTAGCTGCAGCTGCCGCCAGACATCTTTGAGCGTGCGGTCGATCAGGCGGCAGTGCTCGCGCAGGACGGCGGAACCGTCCGCGCTTTCCCGGAACCGGGCCTGCAGGGCGGCGCGTTCCGCCTGGATACTTGCTTTCAGGCGCGCGAAGGCGCTACCGGCGTCAGCGAGCGTGGCCGCAGAGGACAGCATGGCTCAGTGCTTCGGCGGAGGCGGAGCGCCCACCGAGAGCGTCAGGACCTCGTAGCCGTCCTCGGTGACCAGCACCGTATGCTCCCATTGAGCCGACAGGCTGTGGTCCTTGGTGACGATGGTCCAGCCGTCGGCAAGCTCCCTCACCGCAGGTTTTCCGGCGTTGATCATGGGCTCGATGGTGAAAGTCATGCCGGTTTGAAGGCGCATGCCGGTCCCGGCACGCCCGTAGTGCAGAACCTGCGGTTCCTCGTGGAATTTCCTGCCGATGCCGTGACCGCAGAATTCGCGCACCACGCTGTACCCGTGGGTTTCGGCGTGCTG
>Ga0137409_10004583_pt1 | contig 14484 bp, 13 predicted proteins | sample CZODoug1_16funga_FD_122059 | JGI IMG/M metagenome (GOLD analysis project Ga0137409, IMG submission 122059) | Vadose zone soil fungal communities from Angelo Coast Range Reserve, California, USA - CZODoug1_16fungal (Hybrid Assembly) | ecosystem: Environmental > Terrestrial > Soil > Vadose zone... | reverse complement strand
GTTCGAATCGCCCATTCGCTCCAGCCGATCGAGCTCGCGATCGGCCTGTTGACGGACGGCATCCGGCATGCCGGCGTTCGCGATCTTCTGCCGGTACTCGTCGACGACAGAGCCGTCGCTTTCGCCGAGCTCCTTGCGGATCGCGTCCATCTGTTTGTGGAGGAAGTACTCGCGCTGCTGCTTCTGCGTGCCGTCTTCGACATCGTCTCGAATGCGCTTACGGATCTGCAGCTCTGCGAGGCGATCTCGCTGGAACCGCAATGCCAGCGTCAGCCGCTCGACGACGTCCAACGTTTCGAGGAGCTGGACCTTCTGGGCGAAGCTGAAGTCCGGCGAGTAGCCAGCCGTATCGGCCAGCGCTCCCGCATCGGTGATCGACCGCACGAACGCGCGGATGCGCCCGTCGTCGCCGCGGAGCTCGAGGATCTCGTCAACGACCGCGCGGTATTCGCGCTCGAGCTCGCGAGTGACGACAGGCGCCGGCGCCTGATCTGGGTGCGGCTCATGATCGACGCGCAGCACGCCGTCAGCGTCGGCCGTGGCGCCGCCGAGCGTCGCGCGATGGAGCCCCGTCAGCGATACCGCAAACCCGCGGCCGGCGAGCCGCACGCGCTCGGAGACTTCCGCAACGACCCCGACGCGCGCGTACGTGTTGTGCTGTCTGGGCACCAGGAGCACGCGAGCGTCACTGCCCACATCGACCGACAGGGTGACCGGCATGCCCGGGAATACCACGGTCTCGTCCAATGGAATGATTCGTAGCCTGTTCATAGTGCGACCAGAATAGTCCTATATGCTTGATGAAGTCAACTATTTATTTAATAAAGTATAATGGTCGTGATGAATCAGACCGATCGCGATGCCTGTCGTGCCTGGCAGCTCTTGATGAAGTTCTTCTTTGCGCAGCGAGCGCACCTGCCGTCGTCGGGCGCGGAGTTCGACCTCTCGCCGGTCCAGTGCCACGTGCTGCACCTGATCGAGCCCGGGCGTCCCCTGCCCATGAACCGGCTCGCCGGCACCCTGTCGTGTGACGCATCGAACGTCACCGGGCTGGTCGACCGCCTGGAATCCCGAGGTCTCGTGCGGCGCCAGCCTTCGTCCCAGGACCGCCGGGTGAAAGTGCTTCAACTCACGCCAACCGGCTCGCGACTCCGGGCGCAACTCCTGAGACGGATGGCCGGACGGTCTCACCCGCTGTCGCGGCTCTCTCTCGAACAGCAGCGAACGCTTGTGAAAATCCTCGAGACGCTTGTGGACGAGAAGTCGACCTGAACCGCCGTCAACCACGCAGCGGCCGAACGTGCCATCGCCGACCCGACGGAGTGCGCCGACCGGCTGCACCACCGGTGGCATCAAGCTCAGCTTCCGTGAAGTCCGACAAGAATTTCGTTCCAGGCGCCGTGTGCTCAGGCAACCTGCTGCTGAGTTTGGAATTGCAAACGGAACTTCATGCGTAGAGGAGCCTGCGACCGAAAGAATGCCCCGGCGGGCGTGAAAGATCGGTGTATAAAGGGCCTGCATTTCGAATCTCCAAGATTGAAATGCTCCGGCTGAGGGGTTTGTCGACCAGGGAAAGTTCTCGTCTCGAGTGACGTGGGATTCCCATGCAGGACAGACTCGGGTTTGCACTGCTCATCTTTTGCGCGCTGGGTGCGGCAACGGCTGGCTTTGTCGAATGGAGAGTTCACGGTCCTTACGGCGAGCGCGACTCGAGGGTATGGCGCAGCGTCGATCCCGGCACGGGTCAGACGGTAATCGCTTTCAACACGAAAGGTCTTGGCCCGCCGGACACGTGGTGCTTCCTCAACGGAACGCAGCTCGTGCGCATGGAATTCGATGAAAACGCAGACGGCGTTATCGATCGATGGGAATATTACGGCTCGGATGGGATGCTCGATCGCACCTACGAGCTAGACACATCAGGTAACCGTGTCCTCGTATCGGCGACGGCCATCGCCGGAGCGGCTCGTCGGAACTAATACACCGAGACGCGGCCATTCGGATTCGCGACTTCATGAAGGAGCTCGCCATGACAGAAAGACCCCACCCTGGGATGGCGCTCGCTACGGTCGCGTTCAGCGCCAGTTTTACCATGATGCTCGGTGCCAACCTTCAGTCGTCGGGCAATACGAAGGTCACTCTGTGTCACCGTCCTCCGGGTAACCCATCGCACGCGCACACTCTCAGTGTCAGTTCCAACGCCGTGCCTGCCCATCTCAATCACGGCGACCACCTGGGCGCGTGCACAGCCAGTCCGTCCAGGTGACGCTCTGACGCGAGCGGGCCTGCCGTAAACGCCTGACACAGCCGAATTCAGAGGACTGGTGTGAATCGATCGCACGCTGTCTGACAAGCCTCCCTTAAAAGCCGACGGTTTCCCTGGCGCCGACCCACCCACGGCAGACAAAAGTCTCCCCCGGCGCAGCCTTCTCGCTGCCGGTCACGGCTGCACGCGCGGCATCGACGCAATCGGTGCCCCTCTCGGTGTCAAGGTCTGGCGCGTGTCTTGCGGAGTTCCATCGCACCGCCACGTCCGCGCGTATCCACGATCAGTTGGGCAACGTTGACCTTGCCCGGATCCGCCACCCGCGGCATCTCCGCAGTGGCCCTGTCGCGGCCGTACAGATGGCTGACGGCAGACGACAGCCAGCATTAGCGGGCGGTCCCGCGCGATTACGTAAGGGTCGTTCTCGGCCTGGCGGTCGCATCCTGCGGCATTGGAGCGTAAGAAGTGAATATGACAGCCGCGATAAGAATTCTTTCCATTGTCTTGCTTCTGGTAATTGTTTGTCCTATTGCCTCCGCACATGAGGGTTTCGTGGCAGTGGTTGACGTGTTCTCTCCTTCTCCCGGTCACATCATCAATTTCTCCACAAAAGTGACTGTCCCTCCGAAACCTCACAAACAAGGTACTGTCTACGTGTGGCCAGGTGTCCAGCCTGCCGGCGAACACTACCTCCCTATAAGCCTTGGAGTCTTGCAGCCAGTCCTCACTTGGGGACCAAGCTGTCCTCCTGGAATTTTGAACTCTAACACCATCTACAACAGCTGGCACATTTCAGGGGAATATGTAAATCCAACTGGAAGCGTACCTGGCCACACAGGATGCCTGGGTGGACAAGTACTTGACGTAAAGCCAGGTGATGAATTGCTCTTGACTCTAGCGCTTCATGGCACAACGTGGGTTCAATCAATCAATGATTTGACAACTCGCCAGGCCGTCAGTTATGAGCTCGATATGATGGGCCAGGAGCAGAATCTTGGACTATTCGCGATCGAAACATACAACGATGGACACATAGACGGAGAAGTAGTATTCAGAAACACACTAATTACTTTCAGCGAACCCCATGCTGATAACTGCTCGAGTCGCTACCGGGCGTCTAATGGCACACTATCGCCTCCTGTGATGTCTGACGATGGTCTTACGTGCTTTATTGAGTATGTGACGCTTGGTGGCACATCTTCATACTTTTCTCAAGATAGAACCTACGAGACACAGGATGATAAGAGATCGCCGAAGACCCTGACCGCCATGGCCAAGCCTTTTCGCAGACTGATGGCGACGACGCGCGCGGTGCTGCGCGACACAGCGACGATGATTCTGGGGCTGCGGACACAGTCGTGAGTATCTTCGAACCGCAGACCACGACGATTCGCAAGTAAAACAGGAACAATGGCTCCGTTCGGCGGGACGGTTGTTCTCACAAACGGCGGATCAACGGACCGCCTGATCAGGCCGTCAACGATGGGAAACGCAGGACTTCGCGCGAGGAGTGTCCGGCGATTCACATTGCCACAATTTTAGGCCGACACTCGCCGAGTGCTCCATCCGCGTGCCAGAATGGGCACGCGTCGGGTCCTTACAGACGGCTCCGACGCTTCCATGCGAGGTGCCGTGGATATCAATCGGAGACAGTTCATCGAAGTCGCGTCCGGGGCCGCGGCATTTCTGCCGCTGGCGGGGCAAGGTCCGACGAGCGATCAGGACGATCCGCTCGGAGTCCGCCCCGATTTCCCTGCGGTACGGGACGGCCTGTACCTGAACTCCGCGTACATCGCGCCGGTTCCGCTTCCGGTGGCCGACACTGCGCGTGTCTTTGCCGAACGCAAGGCGTCGAAGCCGATCCCGCTCGACGAGATGCTGAAGAAGACCGACGAGGTCCGCAGGCAGTTCGCGCGCCTCATCGGCGCGGAGCCCGACGAGATCGGTTTTCTGTTCGCCACGAGCGAAGGCGAGAACATCGTCGCCGCGGCGCTCGATCTGAAGCCCGGCGACAACGTCGTCGTCGACGAACTGCACTACAACACGACGTTCGTGCTGTACCGGCATCTGGAAGCGACGCGCCGAATCGCGCTCCGCATCGTAAAACATCGCGACGGCCGCGTCACGAGCGATGACTTCGCCCACGCAGTGGACGACCGGACACGGCTCGTGTCGGTCGCCTGGGTCTCGCATCAGAACGGTTTCCGGCACGACATGCGGCCGCTTGCCGACCTGGCGCACGCCCGCGGCGCGGTCTTCTACACCGACGCGGTGCAGGCGCTGGGCATGTTTCCCGCCGACGTTCGGGCCGCCGGCGTGGACTGCCTGACGAGCGGGACGTACAAATGGCTTCTCGGGGGATTCGGCGTCGCACCGTTCTTCGTTCGTCGCGAGCTGCTCGATCGCATCCGTGTCGATCGCCTCGGTGCCCTGCACGTCGAGAAGGAGCATGGCGATCATCGGTACGAGATCTACCGCACGGCAAGGAAATTCGAGTACGCCACACTGCCGTTTGCCGAGATCTATCAGCTGGGTACGGCGCTCGCTTACCTCGAGCGCGTCGGCGTCGATCGGATCGAGCGCCACACCGTAGCGCTTGCCCGCGAGCTGCGCGAGGGTCTCACGCGCCTGGGCTTCCGCGTGTTCACACCGCCGGACAACAACTCGTCGATCGTCAGCGTGCACCTGGATAGGAATGAAGCGCGCGCGCGCCAGGTGCTGGACAACAACGGCGTGCAGGTGAGCTTCCGGGAGAAGGGCTCGCAGATTAGGGTGTCGCCCGCGCTCTTCAACACGCGTCTCGAGATTCGACGGTTCCTGGACCTCGCCAAGAGCTTCGCGTAACGAGGTTCCGTCGGGCTCACCGCTGTCTGTTCGTTGCCGGAACGGCATCGATCAGCATCACGAGTAGACAACCGCCCTGTCCTACGCTCGAGCCTCCGACAGCGTCCGGCCTGGATCGTTCGGACGAGGGACGAAATCCGGATTGGTGCACCGTTCAGGCAGTAAGGCGCCGCTTCCATCGTGCGTCGGATCAGAACCTGGCGACACTCCGGGCCGAGCCGGTCAGCTCGAGTATGTGCATGCCCGTGTTCGCGCGATCGACGATATAGACGTAGCCGCGGTCGTCGACCTCGACGTTGTTCGTCTGGATCGCGACTTTGCACTTTTCGTCCGCTCCAGTGCCCACGCACCGCTTGTCGGTCTTGCTGGTGATGGCTGGAACATAGAACGCGATCTCTTTGGGGTTGAACGGATCGCGGATATCCACGGCGCGCACGCCGGCGTTGAAATGCGCGAGGAACAGCACACGCTTGTAGTAGATCGGCGTGAAGTTCTCGTTCGAGGAATGCGTGCCGAAGCGCCCGCCGCGGCTGCAGTAGTCGCGGTTCGACTCCGGCACCGTGAACGACGAGGCGCCGAAAGGCCGGGTCTCGACCGTCGCATCCAGCATGCGCAGCATCTGGCGGTTCTCGAAGCACTCGTTGGCCGTCGTCTCTCCGACAACAGCGATGAAGTCCCGCCGCGCCTGCGTCTGGTTTACAGGGACGGACACCTCGTGATCGTGGTCGCCGGCCGCCGCGGGAGGGGCAGCACGGCGGCCGGTCGGCGCTTTTTGCATGCCGAACTCCGCGACGTCCATCCCGAGGAGCGGGAAGGCGGTATGCGCGCCGACATCCGGCGGAAGATCGACTCTGGTGATCTGCGGGTAGAGCAGATTCTCGTCGGTCGGTTCCCTGGGTCCGTTCAAGAGCTTCTCGCGATCGACGATCTGCACGATGCCCCTCGTGCCGGTGCCGTAGCCGAAATACACGCGGTTCGCTTTTGGGCCGAGCGAAATCGGCCCATGAAGCTCGGTGGGCACCGGGCCCGTCGACCCCGGCTGCTGGCCTGGAAGACCGAAGTCGCGGATGAACACCGGGTGGGCCGGATCGCTCAAATCGTAGATCTTCGTCATTCGGGTCGTGCGCCAGGCCGGATCGCCCGAGATGAGATACGCGATGCCGGTGTCGCACTCCCACCAATTCTTATGGGTTTGCCTGAGGCCGCTCACCACGACGGTCACGCGCTCTGGTTTGGTCGGCTCGGTGACATCCCACACTTCGTGCCCGCTGTTGCCGAACGTGCGCAGGAGGTAGACCTTGCTCGTGTCGGCACGCGGGAGCTCGCGGCCATCGCACACGCGCACCATCTGGGCGCCGCCGGCTTCACCCTGTCCCGACTCTCCCGGAACGTGCACCAGATACTTGGGCCGCTTCGGATCGGTGACATCGAGGATCGAAGTGCCGTTGCTCTCTTGTTTTCCCGTCAGAGGGTTGAGCTGACTGCCCCCGTGGTGGCCGATGTAGGCGACCCAGCGATCTCCCTGTTTGTGAATCACCGGTTGGTACGCGCTTCGCGCCTGCAGATCGCTGAAGCCGACCAACTGCATGTCGTGCATTTCGGCCCGCTGCTGCGCTGCCACACCGTGGTCCCGAATGATGCCGACCGTGCCGAGGGCGATCCCGACCATCGCGGCCGTCAGGTGCGAGCGTCTCATGTGATTGCCCCTTTTCGAACGCCGGCAATGGGAGCTGCCGGGCGTAGGAGACGATACGTCCAGCGTCCTCCTCGACGCAAATGAAAGAATCACGATCGGAGATTCGGTAGGAGGCGGTCTTCAAGCCCTCCCGCCTGGGCTGCCCCACGTACGCCACCGTTCGGAGCCATCAGCAGCCGGTGGTGAAACGCGTCGAGAACCTGCGATCACAGGTATCGCCTAATCGACGGCGCTACTGAATGCCGCCCCGCACGGACGTGATGCGCTGCGTGTTGAAGCCAAGCCAGTGCATCCGTCCCATATAGCGGGCGTGTTCGACCTTGATGCACCGATCCATGACGACGGAGAGACCGCCCGCCTCCGCGATGCGCCCGCCCTCCTCATTGATCACCGAAAACTGACACCAGAGAATCCTGGCGCCGATCGCCACAGACTCCCGGGCGATCGCGGGCAGCGCCTCCGGCGCGCGGAAGACGTTGACGATGTCCACCGACACAGGTACGTCGCTCAGGCTGTTGAAGCTCTTCTCCCCGAGGATTTCGGGCTCACGGGGATTGACCGGCACGACACGGTACCCGTGCCGCCGGAGGTAGAACCCCACGAAATAGCTCGCACGCAGCTGATTCTTCGACAGCCCGACGATTGCGATGGTCTTTGCCGTGTGGAGTGCTTGCTGGATCGTCAGCGGATCCTGATAGCGGCTCAGGTCGAATGCCATGGTCATGAGGATACCGCCCCCGCGGTTGCCGATGCGCCGACGCGGGCGAAGCCCTGCTCGAGGTCCCAGATCAGATCGTCGACGGCTTCGATGCCGACGGAGAGCCGGATGGTCCCCGGGCCCACACCGGCCGCACGGAGCTCGTCCTCGTCGAGCTGGCGATGCGTCGTGCTGGCTGGATGGATGATGAGGCTCTTGGAATCACCGACGTTGGCGAGGTGCGACCACAAGGTTACTCCCCGGATGAAGTCCTGTCCGGCGGCGCGCCCGCCCCGGCAATCGAACGAGAACACTGCGCCGGCGCCCCGTGGCAGGTACTTGTCAACGAGGGGCCGGTAGCGGCTCGACCCTGAGCCGGAGTAGGTCACGTTCGAGGCGAGTTCGTGCGACTCGAGATAACTCGCCACGGCGGCTGCGTTCTCGACATGACGCGCCATCCGCAGCGACAGCGTCTCGAGTCCCTGCAGGAACAGGAAGGCATTGAACGGACTCATGCACGCGCCGAGATCGCGAAGGGTCTCGGCACGCAGCTTCATCAAATACCCGTAGGTGCCGAAGGTTTCGTGGAACTGGAGTCCGTGATAGGCCGGCGACGGATCGGCGACTACCGGAAAGCGGCCGTTCGACCAGTTGAACTGTCCCGAGTCCACGACCACGCCGCCGATGCTCGTGCCATGACCGCCGATGAACTTGGTGGCCGAGTGCACGACGATGTCCGCGCCCCACTCGATCGGGCGGCACAGAAACGGAGTCGCGAACGTGTTGTCCACGATCAGCGGGAGCTCGTGGTCGTGCGCAACGGCCGCGATCGCTTCGATGTCGAGCACGTTGCCGGCAGGGTTTCCGATCGTCTCGCCGTAAAAGGCCTTGGTGTTGTCGCGCACGGCCGCCTTCCATGCGCCGGGATCGTCGGGATCGACCCACGTCAATTCCACAGACATCTTGCGGAGGATGTGCTTCAGCTGATTGACCGTCCCACCGTACAGGGCCGACGAGGAGACGACGTGATCCCCCGGCGACAGCAGCGTGAACAGTGCCGCCGCCTGGGCGGCGATCCCGCTGGCGAACGCGACGGCGCCGCATCCACCCTCGAGATTGGCCATGCGCTCCTCGAACACGGCCACCGTCGGGTTCATGATGCGTGAGTAGGTATTCCCGTACTCCTGGAGATTGAAGTACGCCGCCGCCGATTCAGGGTCCTCGAACACGTAGCTCGTCGTCTGATAGATCGGCACTGCGCGCGCGCCGGTGTTCGGGTCCGGACGCTGCCCTGCATGAACCTGGCGGGTGTCAAATCCAAATCGGCGCGACGCTTCCATGAAAACTGCCTCCTAGCGCGCGAGGAATTGCTGGATCATCGGAGTCTGGCGCGCCTCCTCCAGCAGAAAACAGTCATGTCCGTACGGAGCCTCGATGACGTGGAGCTCGACCTCCTTGCCAGCCGCGCGGAGCGCGGCCGCGAGCTCCTCGGAACCCGACGGCGGGTAGAGCCAATCGGAGCTGAACGCGATGAGCAGCGTCCTGGCCGACACGTCGCGGACCGCGTGCGTGAGCGCTCCGCCGCCGTACTGCCGCGCGAGGTCGAAGTAGGACAGCGCGCGGGACGTGTAGAGATACGTGTTGGCGTCGAAGCGTCTCACGAACGTATCCGCCTGGTGGCGCAGGTAACCCTCGACTTCGAACTCGGGCTCGGTGAGGAGGTAGCGAATGTCGTCCGCGAACTGCAGCCGCCTCCCGAACTTGTCGTTGAGCGACGCGGCGGAGAGATACGTGATGTGTCCGACCATCCGGGCGACGCCCATGCCTGCCGTGGGCGCCCGTCCCGTGCCGTAGTAGTGGCCGCCCTGCCAGTCCGGATCGGCAGTGATGGCGCTGCGCGCGATTGCATTCCAGGCGACTCCCTGCGTGTGGAGCGCGTGCGTGCTCGCGATAGGAATGATCGCTTCGACGTGATGGCCGTACTGCACGGCCCACTCGAGCGCCTGCATGCCGCCCAGCGAGCCGCCCGCGACAGCGACTAGCCGCGTGATCCCGAGCTCGTTCAGGAGCGCGCGCTCGACCCGCACCATGTCCGCGACCGTGATGACCGGAAAGTCGCTCCCGTAGGGTCGGCCCGTTGCCGGGTTCGTGGAGGACGGTCCGGTGGTGCCGCGGCAGCCTCCGAGAAGATTCGAGCTGACGACGAAGAACCGGTTCGTGTCGAACGCCTTGCCAGGTCCGATCATTCCGTCCCACCAGCCGAGGCCCCGGGCGCTGCCGGCGTCGCGCTCGTCCGCGCGGAAACCGTCCCGGGTGCTCTCCGCGGCTGGCTTCCTCGCGAACCCGGCCGCGTGAGCATCTCCGCTCAAAGCGTGGCACACCAGGATGACGTTGTCGCATGCCGGCGACAGCGTCCCATAGGTCTCGTAAGCAATGCGGATCGGATGCAGCGTACGTCCGCAGTCGAGCGCAAGCGGCTCGGAAAGGTCGAGGAACTGCGTGTCGACGGTGCCGACGGAGCCCACGGGAGTGTCCTTCGCCAAAACAGCAGCGGATTGTACCGCGGTCGGATCCGGACCGGGAGGGATGGGGCGGCGAGCGTGCCAAAGCGCGGGATCTTGCCCCCCCAGGGTGCCGAAAGGCGTATCTTGTTGACCGAGGAGTTGCATGAGCGGATTTCGATATGGTGTCGGCATGGTCGCGTTGCTTCTTGCCGCCGAGACACACGTACTGGGACAGCAGTCGCCCCCAGCCGGACGCATCAAGGTTGCGCTGGGTTCGGCGTTCATCGTCCGTCAGGGCCAGTCGATTCCCGCGCAGATCGGACAAGTCGTCTTCGAAGCCGACGGGCTCCGGACCGCCGCCGATGGCCGGATCGGCGTCACCTTGAATGATGACACGCGGGTGTCCCTCGGCCCCGGCAGCGAAGTTCGTCTCGATCAGTTTCAGTACGCGCCCGCCGAGGGTCGGCTCGGATTCGTTCTCAAGATCTTCCGGGGAGTCGTGGCATACGTGTCGGGGCGCATCGCCAAGCTCTCGCCAGATTCAATCCGCCTCGAGACGCCCTCGGCCGTCGTCGGCGTTCGAGGCACGCGGGTGGCCATCAGGGTGGTGCCATGATGAGAGCGCTGGCTTTCGGACTTGTGGCCGTCGCGGCCGCGCTCGCGTGTGGCCCGCGCCGCCTTGGGGCGCCGTCGGCCGACCGAGAATTGCTGGTCCTGCTGCCCGACCCTGACGGTGGTGCATCCGGGCGCGCCACGGTCACGGGTTCATCTGCGACCGTCAACCTGGTCGGCGAACGCGAGGCGACGGAAGTGATCGCCAGACGGCCGCCCACACCGCCGGTCACGATTGACGAGGCGAGGGTTCAACAGATCTTCGGCGATGCGCTCTCGGCCTTGCCGCCCGCGCCAAGGGCCTTCAATCTCTATTTTCAGTTCGACTCCGACGAGCTCACCGATGAGGCTCGCGCCTTGTTGCCTGGCATTCTGCGACTCGTCAAGGAACGTCCCGCCCCGGACGTCGTCGCGATCGGGCATACAGACACGACCGGGAGCGCCGCGTCCAACTTCCAGCTGGGGCTCAGGCGCGCGACGAGAGTTCGAGATCTTCTCGTCGGGGCCGGTCTCGACGCTGCCGTGATCGCTGTGATGTCGGTGGGCGAAGCGGAGCCGCTGATTCCGACGCCCGACGAGACAATGGAGCCGCGTAATCGCCGCGTGGAAGTCGCGGTAAGGTGATCGGGCCGACGTGAAGAATCCTGAGAACAGCCTCGTCCGGGGCCGGCGGCTCGTGCTTCTGTGCGGGGTGTTTCCCGCCATCGTCGCGTCGATTCTCGCGCTCTACCGACCCGGATTTCTCGCGAATCTCGACTACGCCGTCTACGACTCGGTCGTGCGCCGGGCGGCGATGAACCCGCCTGGCGGACGGATCGTTATCGTCGACGTAGACGAGCGAAGTCTGTCCGCGATCGGGCAGTGGCCATGGCGCCGCGACGTGATCGGCCGGATGATCGCTCGCCTCCGCGAGCTGGGTGCGGCGACGATCGCGCTCGACATGATGTTTGCCGAACCCGATCGGCACGAACAACCAGTGGACGCGGACGGCGGCTGGCGTCCCGGCGAGGGTTCGAACTCCCGCGCGTCGACCGGGTCCAGCGCTGTCGACGCTGCGTTCGCCCACGCGCTTCGTGATGGTGGCGTGGTGCTCGGATACGCCTTGACGTTTGACGCCGGCGGGCGTGGGTCGAACGGCTGCGTGCTGCACCCCATTGGCCTCGCGATCGTTCAGCGCTCGGAAGAACGGACGGAAGCGCCGTTCTTTCGCGCCACCGGCGCCATTTGCAGCCTCCCGATGCTCGCTCAGGCAGCGGGCGCCTCGGGATTTCTGAACGCGATCCCCGATCCCGACGGCATTCTGCGACGAGTGCCTCTCCTTCTCGAGCTCGACGGTCGGGTCTATCCCGGGCTTGCGCTCGCGGCGGTGACAGCCGCGAAGGGCACCGCAGGATTCGCGTTGCGCGTCGCCAATGTGAACACCGTCTCGCTCGGCCTCGGCGACGCCGTCGCGCCGCTCGACGGCAAGAGCAATCTCCTGTTGCGTTATCGAGGCAGGAAGAAAACCTTTCAATACGTGTCGGCGGCGGACGTCCTCGGTGGCCCTCTGCCCGCCGATACGTTCAGAAACAAGCTGGCTTTCGTCGGTGCGACCGCGCTCGGGACGCGGGAGGTCGTCTCAACACCCTTCGACACGCAGTTTGCCGGTGTCGAAGTACAAGCGACCGTCGCAGACAATCTGCTGCGGCAGGATTTCATCAGACGGCCTGAGTCCGCGGTGGCCCTCGAAGCGCAGGCCGCGCTCGGAGCGGGCATCGTGCTGGCGTTGCTGGTCGCAAGAACCGGTCTCGTCTGGGGCAGCCTCGGCTTTGCCGCGTGCCTCACGGTCCTGTGGAGTGGGGCCGTGTGGCTCGTATCGAGGCACGGCATGTTCCTGTCGCCGCTTTTTCCGACCGTCGGTCTGGCATGCTCGTTCGTCGCGATGACCGCTGCGAAAGTCCTGACGGAGCGTCGGCGTGCCGAGTGGGAGGGATATGAGAAGACGGTTTCTCAACACTTGATGATCCAGACGCTCCTGTCGCTCACCGAGGTCAGGGACGAAGAGACGGGCCGTCATTCGCGCCGTACCCAGCGATACGCCAGGCTGCTGGCCGAGCAGCTGACCGCGCATCCGATGTTCCACGACTATCTGACGCCGCAGCGGATCGATCTGCTGGCGCGTCTCGCGCCGCTCCACGACATCGGCAAGGTGGGCGTTCCGGATCGCCTGCTCAACAAGCCTGGGACGCTCACCAGCGAGGAGTTCGAGGAAATGAAGAAGCATCCCGCCCGCGGCCACGAGGTCATCGTCCGGGCGGAGCATGACGTTGGCGCGCGCGGCGACGCGATCCTCGCGATGGCGAAGGAGATCGTCTATACGCACCACGAACGGTGGGACGGATCCGGCTACCCGCGGGGGTTGCGAGGCGCACAGATCCCGATTGCCGGCAGGCTGATGGCGCTGGTGGATGTGTACGACGCGCTGGTGTCGAAACGCGTGTACCGCGACGCGCTGCCGCAGGACGAGGCGATCCAGATCATTGTCCGGGGAAGTGGTACTCAGTTCGATCCAGCGGTGGTCGACGCCTTTCGCCGGGTGGCGAGTGCCTTCAGGCGCCTGGCTGACTAATCGAGAGATGTACTTCGAAGAATCTAGCGTTTGGCTGCTCGAGCACGCGTCGGGCAGGTCGTCGACCAGAATCCGGTCAGGAGACGGCCTGCGATTCTTGAATGTCCACTTGCGAAAAAGACATGGCGCGCGGCGCCGCGCAACGGGCCTCGCCAGCTAACCGCTACAACGGTGCGATGTTACGACGGGACGGGCGCTGGTCCGAATGTTGAACTTCCACATTCACGCGTTCGTACGCGACAACGCGTGACGAACCCCATTCGATGGCTGACGAAGCCCTCACATCGCAGACGCCTTCGGCCCCGAAAACGACCTGGGCAACATGCAAGAGCTTTGTCCTCGGCCTCTCGCTTTCGCGCGTTCAGGCGGTCGTCGGCACGCTGGCAGGGATCGCTTCGGTCACCGGTGCAGCGTTCTCTCTGGTGCAATTTGCTCGGCCGGCGAACACGGGGGAGCTCGTGGCCATCGTGCAGGCCGCGGGCTCTCACCGAAGCGTCACTGATGCGACGATTGAAGTCCTCACTACTCAGAACGCGATTGTTGCGACGCTGACGCCCGACTCCACAGGCCGGGCCACGCAGGAGCTGAGAGAGGGTGTCTACGTCGTGCACGTCACCCACCCGCGCTATGCGGCTGAGGTGCGTCGCATTCAGGTGCTGCCGCGACAGACGATAGAGATCAGAGCGAGCCTGCGGGCGGGTTCGTCCTCGCCGATCGAGCGCGCTGTCAACGATGGAGTGAGCGCCGTCCGGAGGGCGCTTCGTTTTTGACGGACGAGCGCTCAGCACTCGCTCCTGACACGGAGCTCCTCGTCAGTCAGCTCTGACGACGGCCGTCCAGCCCTGCGCGACCGCACAGGAGTGATGGTCAAGCGGTTCACGCAAAACGCCCTCACCAGTGCCGCCGATCGCGGACATGATCGGGCCCGACGTCACTTGGTCGTCGATCTCGACCCGCCTTGCGGCTCGCTGGCCTTACAATGGCGCTGTTTCCTTCAAACAACGTTGGCCTCAAGCAATGAGAAGCGAGCGTCAGAGGGGCGAGTTTCCCGAACAGGCCGAGGAGAATCGTCGGCTCTGGGACGTGAACGCTCGCTGGTGGGACGACCGGATCGGTGACGGCAACGATTTCCAGACGCTGCTGATCGAGCCCGCCACCGAACGCCTCCTGGATGTCCTTGCCGGGGACACGATCCTGGACGCCGCATGTGGCGCAGGACGATTCGCCAGGCGGATGGCGGAACTCGGGGCGCGTGTG
>Ga0137409_10004582_pt1 | contig 14484 bp, 12 predicted proteins | sample CZODoug1_16funga_FD_122059 | JGI IMG/M metagenome (GOLD analysis project Ga0137409, IMG submission 122059) | Vadose zone soil fungal communities from Angelo Coast Range Reserve, California, USA - CZODoug1_16fungal (Hybrid Assembly) | ecosystem: Environmental > Terrestrial > Soil > Vadose zone... | reverse complement strand
AATAACAATCTTCCGTGTAACGCCACCCAGAATGCCTGCGGACAATGGAGGTGTGTACAGTGCGCCATCTGAGACGATAAAGATATTGTCTGCGGTACACTCTGACACCTCGCCGCGATCATTGAGCATAATTGCTTCCGCAGCGCCGCCATCTGTGGCTTCGATCTTAGCGAGGATATTGTTAAGGTAATTGAGTGACTTAATGCGCGCGCTCAGCGCCGCCTCAGAGTTGCGGCGTGTGCTAGCCGTAATAATGGCCAGGCCCTTCTCATAGGCCTCACGGGGATAGAGCGCGATCTCGTCCGCCAAAATGATGTTGGCGAAGATGGGGCCGTGGACGAATCGGAAATCTCGCCGGCCGGTCTCCTGCTCATCCAGCACCGTGGTGCCCGTGATGTCGGAAGGCATCAGGTCGGGCGTGAACTGGATGCGCTTGAACGTCACGTCGAGAATCTGACTGATGGAGCTGACCATCAGGGTCTTGGCCAAACCCGGCACGCCCACCAGCAGGCAATGACCGCGCGTGAAGATCGCGCCGAGAATTTGCTCGATTACTTCCGCTTGCCCGACTACCACCCTGTGGAGCTGGTCGATCATGACGCTGCGGGCTTGACTGAATTGAGCCAGATATTCACTAATGCGGTCTTGTGACACTAGATTGGTCCTTAGTCAGTGTTCTGTCGCTACTGAGTACCGACTAAGATACGATAAAGGACAAGAAAGCTTGCGCCTATCCATAAAATCCGAGGGATGTTTAGCCCCGACCAGAGGCGAAAGCGCATCAGGGAATGTCCAGAAGTGCATTTTCCCGAGGCACCCAGCCAATCTGACCTCCTGTCAGCTCGATTTGGAGCCAAGAGCCGCGTGCCTGAAGTAATCGGGCCTCGACTCCTCGATTGAGCGGCGTTTCGCAGGCACGCGGATAGAGGGCACTGTTCCCCTTGTGCAAGTAAGTCTTGTCCTCTGCGATGACCACCAGCGGATGTTCCACGTCCACCCGATCTTTATGGACCTGAATCATTAAGCAGGCCGAAAACAAAATCGAACCTGCCAAGCCTGACCAAACCAGACTTCGCCGGTTATCGGTTGGTCGGGTCCACGACCGCGCCAATCCGAATGCAATCAAGGCATATTACAATGTCACCTCCGCGCCGCAGTTGCAGTTCACCAGCGTTGCAGGGCCCAGCGCTCTGAACGGCATCGTCTCCAGCACGATTACACCGACCATTACGTATAATTCGGTCGACAATCCGGTCAATCCGACGACCGGCAAAAGCTATCTCTATACTATGGCCTTCACGGGCGGGCCTTTGGGCGGCAACGTCAACACCATTACAAACGTCGTCGAGTACAAGCAGTTCAGGCCGGTCAACAAGCACCGCAACGTTTTCGGCTATCGCGCGCGCCTCGGGAGAGACCCTGTCGAGAACACCGCGCCGCACGACGCCAAATCCGTCCTGCGCGAATATCTGCTGAACCTCGTCGGACATCGAGAAATCGATATAAAGGCGCGCCGCAAACAAGGTATCGCGCACTTGTGCCTTCGTCATGTTGATGATTGGCACAAGCTGGATATGATTTCGCAACACGCCATGCGAAATGAATTGTCTCGCCAAAATAAGGCCCCGGTTTTGAAAGAAACAGACATTACGTGGCCGTATCGAAATGGGTGGATTGCAAGATGCGGTAAGGTTGCGGGAAATGATTTGCGGATCGGTGTAATCCGACAGCGAAAAGCAATTCGCAATTCCGGATTCTTTCAAAAAGCTGTGCGCATATTCGGATTGATAAAAATGGATTAAACGTTGATCAGCAAATAAATTCCCATGATAGTGGCAACGCTACCGAAAATCGCGCGCGGAATGTCGCGTCCCGGATTGCGGACTTCTTCCCCAAAATAAATGATTCCGTCCCAACCGTCGATGGTGTAGAAAACGGCCTGCAATCCGAACAAGATAGCCAATGCGAGCGGCCATCCAGCAGGAAGCGGCGGCGCTGCAGTCGAAGATGCGCTTGCCGGGGCGCCGGCATGCCCACCCCAAAGGAAACACGCCGCGACCACGATCACAAAAGCCAAAGTCTTGATCGCCGCGGTGACCAATTGCGTGCCGCTTCCCCACTTGATACCCCGCCACTGCAAAATGAAAAATCCGATGATCACCACGACCGCAATCATCTTCACGTGACCGGCAAGGGGCCCAATCAGCTCGCCGCTATACTCGCCAATGACGATGGCAACGGCCGCGGCAGTCCCGCAAGTGGAAAGCCAGTCGCTCCACCCCACGATAAAGCCCGCGTATTCGCCGAGCGCGCGCCGCGAAAAATTGTACTGCCCGCCGCTGCGTGGAATGGCCGCGCCGAGTTCAGCCATGGACGAAGCGCCGAAAAACGCGTAGAGGCCGCCGACGACCCAAACGCCAAAAAACAAATAAATATTCGGCAGCCACTGCGCGATATCGCCGGGCGCACGAACAATTCCGGCAGCGATCGTGTTGCCCACGGCGGCTGAAATCCCGAACCACATGCCGAGAACTTTCAGGAGGCGACCGCGGCCTCGGGGCGCGGCCACAGCGTCAAAACTGCCGCTCGACGCCGAGGCGCTGGCCGTGGAAGATAGGTCCGGTGGATTGGGCAATGGGGAGTCTCAGGGACTCTCGGGACTTCGCTCGCGAACTTTGCCATGATAATGGGCGTGCGAGAAAATGCAAGCTGGAAGTGAAGAATACACGGGAGTCGCGGCGTGAATGCCAAGGAATTGAGAATGACTAACGAACTGCGCGTGGCGTCGAATGCACACAGCGGCGTCGAAGTTTCCGTGGTGATTCCTTGCCTGAATGAAGCCAACTCAATAGGGATTTGCGTCTCGAAAGCGATAAACGCTTTTCACGCGGCAGGGTTGCAAGGCGAAGTGATCGTGGCGGACAACGGTTCGACGGATGGCTCGATTGAAATTGCGGAGAACTTGGGCGCGCGTGTAGTTCGGGTCGAAGCGCGAGGATATGGCTCCGCGTTGCGCGCTGGGATTACCGCGGCGCGTGGCGCCTTCATCGTAATGGGCGACGCAGACGACAGTTATGATTTCAGCGAGGTGCCGCGATTCGTGGAAAAGTGGCGACAAGGCAATGAAGTGGTGATGGGCAATCGCTTTCGCGGAGAGATCAAGCCGGGAGCCATGCCCTGGCATCACAAATATCTGGGGAACCCGGTGCTGTCTTCGTTGCTGAATTTGTTCTTTCGCGCGGGCATGGGCGATAGTCATTGCGGGATGCGCGGATTTACGCGCGCGGTGTACGACCGCATGGACCTCCGCAGCACCGGAATGGAGTTTGCGTCTGAATTTGTAATCAAGGCCGCGCAACTTGACGCCAAGATTGCCGAGATTCCGATTACCTTGTGGCCGGACAAGCGCGGGCGCCCGCCTCATTTGCGAAGTTTTCGAGACGGATGGCGCCATTTACGGTTCATGTTGTTGTACGCCCCGAACTGGTTGTTTTTATTGCCAGGCGCGGCATTTGTGTTGCTCGGGTTGCTGCTAGTGTTCTGGCTGCTGCCCGGACCGCGCGCGCTAACGGCCCGAATCACCTTAGATCTGCACACCATGATTTTTGGCGTCATTTTTGCTCTGTTGGGCGCGCAAATACTATCCATCGGCGCGTTTGCTAAAGTGTTCAGCTATGCCGAGCGGTTCGATCACCACAGCACGGTATCCTTGAAGCGAGTGTTGAAAAAAGTAACGCTGGAATCCGGGTTGCTACTGGGCGGCGCACTATTTCTCGCCGGGTTCGCAGGCTGCGCTTGGATTACGTGGGAGTGGGTGGCCAGCGGCTTTGGGCCCTTGGCACAACTTCGCCAGGTTTTATTTTGGGCCATGTGGCTGTTTTTAGGTTTGCAGATTATTTTCGCTTCGTTTTTCTTGAGTATGCTGGGTATCAGCCGCGGCACTTACATCGGCGACTACGAACTCAAATAATGTCCTACACCCCTTTGGACCATTTCATTGCGCGCATGCGTTTTAAGGCTGCATATCCCCACATCCGCAAGGGAGCGCGCGTGTGCGACCTGGGTTGCGGGTTAGAGACCGCGTTCTTGGATTTCGCGGCCGAACGGATCGCCTACGGTGTCGGCGTAGACGACCAAGTCCGAGACGGCGCCGGCGGAAAGTGGCAGCGCGTGCGTCAGGACATTCGGAAACCCTTGCCACTGGAGTCCGCGCAGTTCGACAACGTGGTGATGCTCGCCGTTCTGGAGCATTTAGCGGAGCCGGAGCCCGTGCTGCGGGAGGCTCATCGCATCTTAGCGCCGGGTGGATCGCTAATCTTGACGTGGCCTTCCGTGATGGTCGATCCCATCCTGAAAGTCCTGCACGGATTGCATTTCGTAAGCGACGAAATGGAAAGCGACGAACACCAGAAACGAATTCCGGTCGGCACGCTTCAGCAGATCCTCCACCGCATAGGCTTCAACGAATTCATCCACTACACATTCGAATTTGGACTGAACAATCTGATGGTCGCAACGCGTTAGCAGACGAGCAGCCGAAGACATAAAATCAAAATCGGGGAGACTGTCTGGAGCCGCGCCGGAGATGCAGCACTTCCACCGTTCGCTTGTCTCCGCGGGACAATGTAGACACGAGAATTGGGCTGTGCAGGAGTTTTCGCACTCGTGAGCGCTTCCTCATTGCATCGCCCATCCGAGGAAACCGGCTCAACAAGTCCACGTGGTCCAACAAAGAATTCCCGAAAACGCGAAGCGGCTTCTGGGTCGTCCTCGGCGATGTGGCCGATGATTTCCCCGAAGTTGTCTAGGCTCTTTGCGAGAAGAGGAGGCGGTAATCCACTGGGGAAGTAACTTGCGGACTTCTTCGATGAGGATCGCGCTGCCGGTCTTTGCGTCGCGCAGACCCTCGTCGATCGCGGCGAGAGTGGCTTCGTCCTCGTCTCCGCCGGCGGCAGCGTTCTCCGCTTCGAATTCGTTCCCTTTAGCCATGCCCTCATCCTAGCGAGTTGAGTGGAGAGAAACAAGAACGAGAGTATGGAGTACTCCCACTATTCATCGGAATTGGCCCGAGGAGAGTCCGGGGAAGTATAGGGTTCGAGGTAAGTGTTGTCAGAGTCGGGAGTGACTAACCAAATCTTGCGGTCTTTGAAATAAGCGACAAGCTTGGCGTTTTGCTCTGCATCAACTTCGCGCGCCCACAGAACTTTGGCGTTATCAATCTCCGCTCCGTTGTACACCCATTCGTCATGGATATTGTGATTGTCTTTTTCGTAGCGGACCATGATCAGGTGTTTGCCCGGCGTGTGTGCCAGTTTATCCGCAATAGCGACGCGGCTGGGATCTCCTTCGCAGGGCCACAAGAGCGGATCGCAGATGCCACGCGCGACACTTATACCAGTGTCGAGGATCAGCACCAAAACGATTGCACGCGCGAAAGCAACACCCGTAGATCGCGCACCAATCCGCATGTTACGCATGTAGCGAATGGCTTGCACGGCTAGCGCGAAAACCACGCAAGTGAGCGGCGCGGCGTAATGCGCGTTCGACCAAATCACAGCAAAGACACCGGCAGTCACCAGTAGGAACGTGATAAGCAGAAGGCGCGTCTTGCGTTTTCGAAACAGAAAAGGGATAGCGGGCAGGGCCAGAAACTCTCCGACCCAAAAGTATGTGAGCCCGTAACGAACCAGCTTTTCTTCGCTGACCCGCACAACATCGGGCCACGTGTTGTTGTAGTTGTTGCGCTCCCATCCGTTGTAAAACTCTTCGAACTGCTGGTTCGCGTAGTGCGTCTCTGCTTTCTTGTGATCCCAGAGAAAAAGTCCGGTCGTGTGATAAGTATGTGTATTCAAGACGTGCGGCAGTAGCAGAGCATTCCCGGTCAGACGCCAGTTGTAATAACCCATGAATGCAGCCGTGAGCAGCAGCATCGCGGCAAGTGGAAGCAAAACCTGGCCAATACGTACCCGCAGAGGCATCGGCGGCTTGCTTTTTCCCACCAGCCACCACACAAACCAAACAGCTGCGGGGATGCAAAAGAGAAAACCTTCATACGGCCGGCTGTTGGCCAGAATTGCAATGCCGAAACCGAGAAAAACAACATCACCGATTCTCGCGCGCTTAGCGATTCGCGGAAGCGCGCCTAGCACCAGCGCGGCTCCGATAGCGGCGGCGGCGCCTCCCCAATAACTGTTCATCCAGTAGCTTGCGATTCCGAGTTTCAGCGCGGCAAGCACACCCCCTAGAAAAGCCCAGCGAGCCGGCAGCCAGCCTTGTAGCATCCACAGAATTGCCGCACACATCGCAGCGTCGCTGAGCAGAACGCCAATCCAGGGATGCCCCACGATTTGACCCAACGCCAAAACGAAGCCCTGCGCGGGCGGATACATAGAGGCGTACTTCGGAAACCAATTTACGTGGAAGGTTTCGAAGCTAATCCACATGGGATGCGGCGCATTGGCCAGGCGGCCATGCGCGAAGGTATCGGCCATCAACAAGTAGCTGAATTCGTCGTGAATGCCGGGGACCGGGAGATGAAGAAGAGGAAGCGCGAGAAGACGAAGAACGATCACGGACAAAAATAGGACAATGACCGCCAGGTGCTTGCGCTCGGCGAAGCGGGAAAGGGAAAGCTCGATGCGGCGAAAGAAATTATCTGCGGCACCCGGAAACAGCAACGCCGCCGCTCCAAACAGGAGTGTGAAAGCGGCGGAAATTTCGACGATATGTAAGGTCTGTAGATCTCTGGCATCCAGGGGTACAGGCATCGGTTCAGGAATTGTACGACAGAGCGCGGGAAGCCACAGCCATCGAGAAATCTATGTGGTGATGTTGGTCTAAGGTTGTTTCGTGATTTGCCCCTAGCGTTGGACTCCTACTGGTTCGGGTTTGTTGTTGGCTTCCACCAGATCGGCTACTTCGAGGCGGAAATTGCCGGGATTGGTGGAGTACGCCAGCGCAGTATCGAAGTCGATCATGCCGGCGCGCAGAAGTCTTTCCAGTTCGCCATCAAAGTGTTGCATCCCATCGGTGTCGCCATCGCGCATGGCATCGAGCAAGGTCTTGCCTTCGCTTTCACCTTTTTCCACGTAATCGCGCGTGCGTAGTGTGGACTTCAGGATTTCGATGGCGGCGATGCGGCCTTTGCCGTCTTTCTTGGGGAGCAGGCGTTGCGAAACGACAAAGCGAAACGCTTTGCCGAACCGAGTGCGCACGGAATGCTGATCGGCGACGGGAAACACGCCGACAATGCGCTCAACCGTTTTCGACGCGTCAATGGTGTGAAGTGTGGAGAGAACGAGGTGGCCGGTTTCCGCTGCTTCGAGAGCGATTTCAATAGTTTCGCGATCGCGCATTTCGCCTACGAGTATGACTTTTGGAGCCTGGCGCAACGCGGCGCGCAGGGCGAGCGCGAATGTCGGTGTGTCGCTGTGCAGCTCGCGTTGATGGATGGTGGCTTTTTTGTGGCGATGCAGAAATTCGATGGGATCTTCAATGGTAAGAATATGAAAAGCCTTCTCCATATTCATTTTGTCGATTACGGCGGCGAGGGTCGAAGATTTGCCGGAGCCGGTCGGGCCAGTCACCAGAACGATTCCGTTTTTGATGTGAACGATTTCTTCGAGAGTGGAAGGGAGTTTCAGGTCATCGAAGCCGGGAATTTTGTCGGGGATGACCCGCATGACGATGGCGCAACTGCCGCGCTGACGGAAAATGTTGACCCGAAAGCGGCCCACGCCCGGAAGGCCGTAGGAAAGATCGGCGGAGCCGTCTTGATCGAGTTTGCGAAGAGGATGTTCGTTTTCGCCCATGATGTCGTAGGCGATGGACTTGGTGTCGGCGGCGGAAAGGCATTCGAGGCCTTTGTATTTGAGTTCGACGAGCTGGCCGCTGACTTCGATTTGCGGGGCGCGGCCGGGCGAAAAGATAAGGTCGCTAACATGCGTGTTGGACTTCAGCATGGCAGTGATTAGCTGCGCGGTGTGGATGACGCGCTGCGCTGGTGCCGCCTGGGTAGGGGTTTCCATTGGCAGTCAAATCCTTGTATACAAAGCGCCTAACCGGGCGCCGGAAGATAGGTCGGTCATCTGACCGGTTACAGGTCAAGTATGCTGCGTTTCGCGCCAGAGCGGCGGGCGGCGATGAGATTGGTTGCGAGAAGATTACGTACCACATACGTTCAAACAGAGCAGGTATTGGTAGCCATGTTCAGTGTTTTGCGGCGCCTTCGATGAAGGCGGAAATATTCGATTTCAGTTTGGCCAGGTCTTCGTCGCGAAGGTACATCATGTGGCCGGCGTCGTAATACTGTTCCCGAATATTTTTCTGTAGCGGTTCGGGCAGGCCGAGGTGCTCCATGGTGTATTCGGTGGCGAAAAATGGGGTGGCCATGTCGTAATAGCCGTTTTCGACCTCGACCTGGAGGTGGGGATTGGCGAGCAGGGCTTGCACCAGGTCGCCTTCGACATTCGGCGAGCCTGGGAAGAAGCCGCGCCCGCGGCCGGATTGATGCTTCCAGTCCCAATTGCTGCCCACGCCTTCGCTGATGGCATGATAGGTCTTGTCCTGCCCGAATTTCAGCTCATCGCGAACATAGCTGTTGAATGCGGCAGTAAAGGCGCCGGTTACGGCGGCGCTTTGCGGGTCGGATTCGGCGAATTCGCTTAGGAGATCATAGGTTAAACCGGAATAGCGGGAATCGAGGCGGCCGGTGGTGAGGCCGCGATGGCGCTGCAATTCCTCCATGAACTGGCCGAGGGTGACGCGCAGGTTGGCTTTGATCAGATAGTCTTCGGTCAATCCGGTGTAGCGGGAAAGCTTTTTGGCCATGTCGGCCTTTTCCGCGGAGGTCAGCTTCGAGCCTTTCATTAGGGCTGAAGAATATTCCGATCCCGCGAACTTGCGCGCCTCGTCGATAAAGGCGACCACATCGGCGGGGCGGTCTTTCAGGACTTTGTGATACCAGGCGGTGGCGGCATAACTAGGTAGATAGAAGATGTAGGGCATGTCCGAGCCGGGATGGAAGGAGATGGTCCCGAGATCGAGGACGTTGGAGATGAGGACGATGCCGTTGAAGTCCATGCCGTCATGTTCTTGCAGGTAATTGCCGAGCGCGGCGGAGCGGAAGGTGCCGTAGCTTTCGCCGATGAGGAATTTGGGAGAGTTCCAGCGGCCATTGCGGCTGACGTACAGAGTGATGAACTGTGCGAGGGATTTTACGTCCTGGTCGACCCCCCAGAAGTCTTTGTCTTGCGCTTTGCCGACGGCGTGGCTGAAGCCGGTGCCGACGGGATCGATGAAAACCATGTCGGTCTTGTCGAGCAGTGTGCCGGCATTGTCTTGCAGCTTGTATGGCGGGGGCGGGGTGGATTCGGCGTTGGCGGTGAGCACACGGCGCGGTCCGAAGGCACCCATGTGCAGCCAAACAGAAGCGGAGCCGGGGCCGCCGTTGTAGATGAAGGAGATGGGGCGCGAGGGATCTTTACTATCGGTGCGGAAGTACGAGGTGGAATAGATGAGGGCTTGCGGCTCTTCCTTTTCGTTCTTGAGCATTATGGTTTGTGCGACGGCTTTGTAGGGGATGGTCTGGCCGGCGATTTTGATGGAGTGGTCGGTGGAGGAGGATTCTTCTTTCGGCGGTGGCGGAGTGGGCTCAGCGGGCTTTTCTTTTTCTAAGGTTTTGGTCTCTTTTTCCTGCGCGTGCAAGGCGACGGGGGTAAGCGCCAGCAGTAGCGTTCCGGCAATAGCGGCAAGATTCATCTTGAGGATCATCGGCACTCCGCGGAGGTGGATTCAGAATGTCCTTCGCAACAACGGTTCGGCGAAGGCGCAGGAGAGTGTACCAGCACATTAAGACTTCGAGACTGAAAGTTGGAAACGGTGTGTGGCCCCCCGCCCCCGTTTTTGCATAAGTGTTCATTCTGCAGGTGCTTAAAGTCCTTTGTTTTGATACAGATTTACAAGTGTTCATTTTAAAGGTAGTTAGACGATTCATTTTCAGGCAGCCGGACCGTCAACAGGCACAGGGATCGCAGAGAGGGGAAGAAGGTCCGAAACACCGCAGCCGCCGGCAACGCAGATCATTTTCAAAAAGGGGTTGCGGGAAAAGCCATGCATAAGACCAGGAAAACAAAGGGCGAGCGGCTGACGTGATTTGTGATTCGTGACTGGTGACTCCTGAACGGCAAGATGCGAGCACCCCCACCCCCCGGTGTTTTGCAAAAAGAGTCCGCAAGCTATTGAAAACAAACGAGGCGAGCGTCGAAAAGAGCGCAAAGAGAGAAAAAGAGTCCGCAAGGGTATGAGAACACGGGGTTTGTTGGGGAGGCATGGAGCGCAGTGAGAAAGAAGGGGCTGAGACAGTGAGAAGGCGCGGGTCGAGCGGGAGGGAAAATCATTAGCGAGTGTTGGCGAGTGCATTGTGGTTGGCGCTGGGTTCGCGGTCGGCGGGAGATTCTTTCTCGCTTTGCGTCGTGGTCGCCTCAGTTGGGCGAACCTGTAAACGAAGCGCTTAGTCGCCTTAGCGACCGGGTTCATCGACAGGATAGGGCGTGGGGTACGCCAGGACAACTGGTCGGAGGGACGGTTTGGGGGCAGGTGGCTGGGATTTTTCTGCGGAAGATGGGGTATGTCGCGCTCTGAACGAACAAATTCAAAATCCGCACGCTTGAAAGTTACAAGTGATGCGGCTGTTCGCGTTAGTGCTGGAGATTGCTGCAATTCTGTCCGCCACCCGCCCCTTCCCCCGGGGGCGATGAAAAACTTGCGAGATTTTGCGGTCAGTGTTGCTGGTTTGAATCCACTTGTCCGATAACCCGACTAATCGGGACTTGGACACGGAACTGAACATTCTTGGAGCGAGATTGTTAGTCCGCAACACTTTCAGCAGCAAAAATTGCTCAGGGATAATAGCGATTTATACTTTACTCACCTACTACGAACGGGGCTTGATTTGTCTATTGTTTCCAGGAAACTTGTTGGCTCTTCCGTGCTCATACTTCTCTCTGTTGGATTGGCGGCAGCGTTTTTGATGTTGTGGCCGAGATCGGTGTCGCTAATATTAGCAGGTACATCTCTGCTGTGTGACTTCGGTGCACTTCTATTCCTGTGTAGAGCGGCTAGGTGGGAATATGCGCTCCAGGTACAGAGGGTCATCCTTCTAGCGTCAGGATGCTTCGGGCTCGCCTTCGCGGGCCTAGCTTGGAAATATCATCACTCTGCGAGGGCCTTTTCGTCTGCCTCGCTCATTGCTCTGGCCATGCTGTGCTTCGGAGCGCTGGCCGCTTTCTTGATTTTACGGTCAAGTGAAGAGCGCAAAAGAGTCTCAAGTCCTGATTAACGCGCTGATCGGAAACTGGCTCTCAATGTCCGGTAACTCGACTACTCGGGAGTTGAGAAAAAGATGAAAGTGTTTGGGTAGGAAGAAATCACAACCGAGCATCAACCGCATCCGGCTGGACCTTCACGCGTTTGTGGCGAGAGTCGGGAAGCAAACCCTCTACAAATAGCGAGTGAGAGCGTAAGATTATGGCTTACCAAAGCGGAGGCAAAAATGTTCCAAAGACTCGCTTTCGCCCTAGTAGTTCTGTTCACTTGCTGCACAGGCATGAGTGTGGCGGGTGATTCACAGACTGTGGTGCCCCTCCCTTCCCCCTTAATTCAGAAATTTGACCTTTGGGGAAACTTGACCCCCGAAAGGAAACTTTTTTTCTACAGCGGGTGGGCGAGTGGTTTGTTCACGACTACCAAAGACCCGGGAACCTTGGCCCTCGGACGTTGTTTTGAAAAACTGAATTTCCAGCAAATCCTCGCGATGATAGACAAACGGCATGCGAATCATCGTGAGGGGTTTAAAAATCCAATTAGTACGGAGATGATTGAGGCGTTTACTGTGACGGGAAGCCCCTGCGAGGGCATTACGGCGAGCAAAGATCCAACTGTGCAATGGGCCTTGCCCGGAAGGTTTAATCCTGACCGATGAAGCTCTTTTCGTAATTTAAAGTCCTGAGTAACGCCGAAACCGGACAAGTGAAATTGTCCGAATCCAGTTGTCCGGTAAGCCGACTTACGGCCCGATTGCTCACAGTGCGCGTCGATACCCCGTAATTCGCAAATCCGTGCAGCAGAGTGCCACATTCGATTTCGGCTGATGGCTAAGATAAAACACGGGGAATATGCCGTCACTGGCCTTCAGGTCCCGTCTTGAATTTAACGTCCCGCTGCCTTCGAACCTCTGTCCTGAAGGTGTCCAGAATTGGTAGTGGATCGAGATTCCGTACCGCCCCTTGCTCCAGTCCGTAAGAACACCAGGCGTTAGCTCACCGTCGCGTAACACCTCTCGTTCGATGAGAAACCTCCGCACGCTGGCCGCACCGATGCTAATGAAACCGACAATCCACAGCAGAAGAAACCAGTTCTCCCAGACAAGGCGCGGAAGCGAACGGCCTTGCACGGTGACTGCGGAGTTTTTCCAGAGTGTGTAAATTGCAAAAACCGCAGCTACGACACACCCGGCGGCCCCCAATAAACTCCAGACTTTCGCGGTAGGTGGTGAGTCCACATCACGTGGACGGGGCACCCGAGCAATGGGCTCCCACCCGGCAGGCAGATCGGGCTTAGACATGGATACAGGTACGTGAACTTTCGGGGCATTCAGACTCAGCGATTGGCGCATCTTTTCCGTGAGGCTAAAGCCCACCGCTATCAAAGCGAAAAGGGCCACAATTGCAGAAAACACGAGGCCACTGCGTATGGTGGCCACTGCGAAGGGCAGCAGGACAATCAGCCATGGATATCGGCTGGCAACAAAACGAATCCGCGCGGCTGGCCTGCTAAAATCATAACCGCAGTTGGAACATACCGCGGATTGCGAGATCGCAACGACGGCGGCGCAACGAGGGCATGCCAACTCATCCACAACACATTTATATACGCCACAAGCGGCTGCCAACAAGCCCTCAGAGAACCAAAGTCCTGGTAAACGCGCTAACCGGAAAAGTGAAATCCGCCTTCCTCAATGTCCGGTAACCCGACTAACCGGGAGTTGACTGCGAGTGTGCACCTGCACTCCGGGCCAATGTCGGAAAGCGATGGGCGGTGTTAGCCTGAATCACAGCCGCCAGTACATTTCGCTTGCTGAGAGAGAGTATGAAAAGAGTTGGCATCATTGCCTTAATCATCTGGGTATTAAGCAGTGCGAGTTCCCAGACGCATGCGAACGAGCCGACCTACGACGGTCGGTGGTGGCTCTCTATCGACAAGAAGCAGCAGGAAGGATTTGCCGATGGCTATATCGCCTGCTATTTGTATGACGTAAAGGGCAACATAAAATTTGAATACGCGGGACAAATGTACGCCCCCAAGATGACTGAGTATTTGAAAAGTCATCCCACCGAGCAAACGAAGAGCGTAGAAGCGTTGCTTTGGACCGTAACGATTCCACCGAATGCGCCGCCCGCGAGGCGAAATATTAAGGGAGGAGAAGTCACACCCGGCAAGTACGGCATTTTCGATGGCGAGTTCTGGCGAGAAATCTCCAACGAGGAGCGCCTAGGTTTTGTGCAAGGATTTCTCTATTGTTTCTCGACGTACAAAGGAATCCAGAGGGGCAAGTTTTCCAAGCCAGCGTCGGAGTACGTCAAAGCGATTTCCAGTTGGTACGAGGTTCTTGGCAATGATGACAGCGCCATCAACGACAAAAAAGTGCCGGAGAAACTTCCTAATGTACTGTTCAAGTTCGCCGATACCGGCGCGGAGTGAATCCAGTCTGGAGTAGCGCCTGATTAACGCGCTAACCGGAAAAGTGAAGTCCTGATACGGGACTTGTCCGGTAACCCGACAAACCAGGACTTGAGGCAGGCCCACTTACACAGCCAAGAACGACCAGCGAGCACACGGCAAATTTGAGCAGCTTTCATCTACCATTTCCAATCCGCGAAATGTTTGGCCGAGATGAAGGCTATTACATTTATCAGAAGCAAGGCGCACCGGCAGGACAAGAGTGAATCCGTGTCGAACCGAAGTGTGCTAGTAATTAGCAGGCGTCTATTTTATTAGCTGAGCAGCCCCTCGTCGCGCACTAATGAGTGCTAGTAGCCCACGCAAAAACAACAATCCACCGGCACCAGTTACCGAAACGCAAAACCAATACAGAACGTGTCTAATCACCATCCCTTCGCCCCATGGGCCGACTCCGAAAAAGCGAAGCCATATCGGAATACTCCAATACAGGTATACACCGGCAAGAAAGGTGATGATGCCCGTTTTTAGTAGCATGCGAGGGGACATTGTCTACTAGCTATTAGACTCCAACCGTGGAGTGCGCGTTCCTGTTCCGACGGCCAGCTTGGACGAAAGAAATAACGCGATGGGCAACAGCCTCGCAAAAAAAAATCAAACGCCTGATTAACGCTGCCAGCTCAACCGGTCGATGCAACACCATCTAATACTTTGATTCGACAAGGCTTCTCTGGGAGAAGCAATCTG
>Ga0137409_10004581_pt1 | contig 14486 bp, 19 predicted proteins | sample CZODoug1_16funga_FD_122059 | JGI IMG/M metagenome (GOLD analysis project Ga0137409, IMG submission 122059) | Vadose zone soil fungal communities from Angelo Coast Range Reserve, California, USA - CZODoug1_16fungal (Hybrid Assembly) | ecosystem: Environmental > Terrestrial > Soil > Vadose zone... | reverse complement strand
TAAGCAACGATGAAGCTGATCGCGCTCAACAAATGCAGAGACTGATTGATACGGCTGTGATGATAGTAACGATGATCATCCCATCGCTGTGTCCGCAGTTCCGCCCAAAAACTTTGCATGGTGGTTCCTCGAGAGAGAGAGAGAGTTCTACATAAATCGCCCATGAAGCAAATATAGGAATTTCGTTACAAGCCTATTACAAGGCCCTCCCGGGAGGTCCGGAGGGCGACCTGCGTCGCAGGATTGCAAGAAATCTCAAGGTACGCATTCATCGTTCCGTCATCCCACAGTGCGATTCTAGGCCGGCATGCGAATCATGATCGTTACCGACGCGTGGTTTCCTCAGACGAACGGCGTGGTCAGCACCCTGGCGCAGACCGCGGCGTGGCTGGGCCGTTTTGGCCACGAAGTCCGCATGATCACCCCCCGCGATTTTCGGAGCGTCGCCTGCCCGACATACCCGGAAATCCGCCTGTCTCTGCTGCCCTACAAAAAGGTGAAACGGCACATTTCGGCATTCTCGCCGCAGGCGGTGCACATCGCGACCGAAGGACCCTTGGGCTTGAGCGCCAGGCGCTTTTGCCTGAAGTCCGGCTTGCCCTTTACGACCTCGTATCACACCCAGTTTCCGCAGTATCTGCGGGCGCGCTTCCCCATCCCGCTCGGGGCTTCCTACCGGGCGCTGCGCTGGTTCCACGGCGCGGCCGCGCGCTGCATGGTGAGCACCGCCTCGGTGCGCCAGGATCTCGCGGCGCATGGCTTCGAGAACCTGGCGACCTGGCGCCGCGGCGTCGATACCGAGATGTTCAAGCCGTATCCGAAGGATTCCCTCACCCTGCCGCGCCCGATCGCGGCCTACGTCGGCCGTGTCGCGGTCGAAAAGAACATCGATGCATTCCTCAAGATGGCCTGGACCGGCAGCAAGGTGGTCATCGGCGACGGCCCGGAGCGGGCGCGGCTCGAGAAGCAGTACCCTCATGCCACTTTCATCGGCTACCGCTTCGGCGAGGATCTGGCGAAGAATCTGGCGGCGGCCGACATCATGGTGTTTCCGAGCCGTACCGATACCTTCGGCCTGGTCAATCTCGAGGCCATGGCCTGCGGAATTCCGGTGGCGGCGTACCCCGTGACGGGACCCATCGACGTGGTCGAGGACGGGGTTACCGGAGCGCTGGACTTGGATCTCGCGGTCGCGGCGCGGCGCGCGCTCGACATCGATCCCAAGGCCTGCCGGGAGCGTGCCTTGAAATCCGGCTGGGATGTGTGCAGCCGCGAGTTCGAAAGCAACCTCGAGCGCTGCGAGCTCCCGCCTCAGCCGAAGTTGATCTTGGCTTCGAGGTTGGTGCGCGAATCGGCGCTCGACAATGCTTCTTCGAGCTCGATCCGCCCTTCGCGCACGAGATTGTAGAGCGCGCTGTCGAAACTCAGCATGCCGCGCTCCGTGCCCGTGCGGATCGCCTCTTTCACGCCGATCACGTCGCCCTTCTTGATGAGCTCCGAGATGTACGGAGTATTCATCATCACTTCGCACGCCGCCACCCGCGTGCCGGTCTTCGCGAAGACCAGCCGCTGCGAGAGGATGGCGCGCAGATACTGCGACAGGTCCAGGAAAATCTGGTTGTGCTGATCGCGCGGAAACATGTTGATGATGCGGTCCAGGGTCTCCGCGCAATTGTTCGCATGCAGGGTCGCGATGCACAAATGCCCCGTGCCGGCGAGCGCGATGGCCGCCTCCATGGTTTCACGGTCGCGAATCTCGCCGACCAGGATCACGTCCGGAGCCGAGCGCACGGCGCTGCGCAGGGCGCGTGCGAAGGACTTGGTGTCGAGGCCCACCTCGCGCTGGTTCACGATGCACTTCTTGTTGGTATGCAAGAACTCGATCGGATCCTCGATGGTCAAAATATGGTCCGATGAGGTCTCGTTGCGGTAGTTGATCATTGCGGCGAGCGTGGTGGATTTGCCGGCGCCCGCCGCACCCACCATGAGAATCATTCCGCGCTTCAGCATGACCAGGTCTTTGAAGACGTCGGGCATGCCCAGATCTTCCAGCCTGGGCATTTCCGCCGTGATGTAGCGCAGCACCATCGCGGGATATCCGCGCTGATAAAAGACGTTGACGCGGAACCGGCCGAGTCCGGACTCCGAAATCGCGAAATCGATCTCCAACTCCTCGTTGAAATGCTCGATCTGGTCCTGGGTCATGAGGCCGAGCGCCGCCTGGCGCACGGTCTCGGGACTCAAGACCTGCTTGTTCACCGGGAATATCTTGCCCTCGATCTTGATCTTGACGGGCGCGTTGCAGGTGAAGAACAGGTCCGATGCCTTTCGCTCCACCATCAGCTTGAACAGCGGCTTGGTGTTCATCACCTGTGCCGGAACGTCGGGCGACGCAGCCATATGCTTAGAACACCTGGCCTTCTTCTTCCTCGAGGATCTGCAGCGCCTGGCCGCCTTCCTCCGGATTCTTCATCTCTCGCTTGCTCTCGAGCTTCACGCGCAAGCGCAATTCGTTCTTCGAATCGGCGTTGCGCAGCGCATCTTCGTAGGAAATCAAACCCGCTTCGTAGAGCTCGTACAGCGCCTGGTCGAAGGTCTTCATGCCAAGCCGGTTGGAGCGCGACATCACGTCCTTGATCTTGGCAACTTCGCCCTTGAAGATCAAATCCGAGATCAGCGGCGAGGCCAGCATGATTTCCATGGCCGCGATGCGGCCGCTCCCGGCTTCGCGCGGTATCAGGCGCTGCGAGATGAGCGCGCGGATGTTCAAGCTGAGATCCATGAGCAGCTGCTCGCGCCGCTCTTCGGGGAAGAAATTGATGATGCGGTCGATCGCCTGGTTCGAGCTGTTGGCGTGCAGTGTGGCCAGCACCAAGTGGCCGGTTTCGGCGAATTGAATGCCGTATTCCATGGTCTCGCGATCGCGAATTTCGCCGATGAGAATCACATCCGGCGCCTGCCGCAGGGTGTTCTTGAGGGCGAGATGCCAGCTCTCGCAATCGACGCCGACTTCGCGGTGGGTGACCACGCAGCCCTTGTGCGCATGCACGTATTCCACCGGATCCTCGATGGTGACGATGTGGCCGCGGGTCTTCTCGTTTCGGTAGCCGACCATCGCCGCGAGCGAGGTGGATTTACCGGATCCCGTGCCGCCCACCAGAATCACGAAACCGCGCTTGGAGAGCACGACATCCTTCAATATGGGCGGCAGCTCGAGCTCCTCGAACGTAGGAATCTTGGCGTTGATGGTACGCAGAACCGCGCCGGTAAAACCCTGCTGCACGAAGGCGCTGACGCGGAAACGGCCGATGCCGGGCGGCGAAATCGCGAAATTACATTCCTTGGTGGCGTCGAATTCCTTGGTTTGCCGGTCGTTCATGATGGCGCGCACCAGGCCCGCGCTCTGCTCGGGGCTCAAGGAACGATCGGATTGAGGCCGGATTTCGCCGTCCACCTTGATCGCGGGCGGAAAGCCGGCGGTGATGAACAAATCGGAGCCCTTCTTTTCCACCATGCGCCGGAGCAGGTCTTGCATCAGCCGTATTGCTTGTTCGCGTTCCATAGTAATTTGTCCTTCTTACGGCGCGCCCGGCGCGCCGCCCATAGGCGGGGTTCGCGCTCCTCGCGAACCCCGTTGAAAGGGCGCGTAGCGCATCATATAGAGTCCTTGTTCTGGGCCTTGTACTTAGCCTCTTCGCGGCTGACGACGCCCTTCTGCACCAATTCCTGCAGGCATTGATCGAGAGTCTGCATGCCCTGGCTCTGGCCCGTTTGAATCGCCGAATACATTTGCGCGATTTTGCCTTCGCGGATCAAGTTTCGGATAGCGGGTGTGCCGATCATGATTTCGTGCGCCGCAATACGGCCGCCGCCGATGCGTTTCATCAAAGTCTGCGAAATCACGGCCCGAAGGCTCTCGGACATCATGGCGCGTACCATATCCTTTTCCGCCGCCGGGAACACATCCACGATTCTGTCTATGGTCTTCGCGGCGGAACTCGTATGCAAGGTGCCGAACACCAGATGCCCGGTTTCCGCCGCGGTCAATGCCAGGCGGATCGTCTCCAGGTCGCGCATTTCGCCCACCAGAACGACATCGGGATCTTCGCGCAGCGCCGAACGGAGCGCCTCGGTGAACCCTAAGGTATCCCGATGGACTTCGCGCTGGTTGACCAGGCAGCGCTTGCTTTCATGCACGAACTCTATGGGGTCTTCGATCGTGATAATGTGGTCGGGACGGTTGTCATTGCAATGATTGACCATGCCGGCAAGCGTGGTCGACTTGCCCGAGCCGGTCGGCCCGGTGACCAACACGAGACCGCGGGGAAGCATGCATAGATCTTTGAAAGTCTTGGGCGCGTTCAATTCGTCGAGCGACAGGATGGCGGACGGAATATTGCGGAATACCGCTCCCGCGCCCCGATTTTGGTTGAAAGCATTCACGCGGAAGCGTGCCAGCTTGGGAATTTCGAACGAAAAGTCCGTTTCGAAGAACTCTTCGAAGGCCTTGCGCTGCTTGTCATTCATGATGTCGTACACCATGCTGTGCACTTCTTTGTGCACCAGCGCGGGCATATTGATTCGCTTGATGTCGCCGTCCACGCGAATCATCGGCGGGACTCCCGCGGACAGATGCAGGTCCGACGCGTTGTTCTTCACCGCAAAGGCGAGAAGCTGCGCGATATCAACCGCCATTTACGGCTCCTAATTTGGCTGCCAGTCCGACTGATAATTAGCCACTAGCAGTATATAAGAGGGTGTCGTCACCCAATATGTTAATTGGTCCGCAGAATTCGACGCTTCATGTGAACCACGTCCGGTCTCGGATACTTAGGGCCGCCGCAGCAGCCGGGCGAGACCCGGCCACGGTCACCTTGGTTGCCGTCACCAAGGCCCAGACTGCCGAAACGGTGCGCCTGGCCGCCATGGCGGGCGTCACGGATTTTGGTGAAAACTACCTCCAGGAGGCCCTGGCCAAGATGGATCGGCTCGCCGACCTGCGCCTGCGCTGGCATTACATCGGGGGAATTCAATCGAATAAGACCCGCGCAATCGCGGAACGCTTCGATTGGGTGCACAGCATCGACCGATTCAGCGTCGCCCGGCGGCTGTCGGAACAACGACCTTTCCACGCACCCCCCCTCAACTTGTGCATTCAGGTGGAACTGGTGCCGGAACCGAACAAGGGCGGTGTCCCGCCCGGCGCGGTCGGTCAACTGGCGGCTGCAGCGGCCGAGCTGCCGCGGGTCTGCGTGCGCGGCCTGATGTGCATACCGCCGGCGCACCCTGATCCGGCGGAGGGGCGCGCGATGTTTGCCCGCCTGCGGCTCCTGCTCGAAGAGCTGAACGCGGGCGGCCACAAGCTCGATACACTGTCGATGGGGATGAGCGCGGACTTCGAGTCCGCCATCGCCGAAGGGGCTACGTTGGTCCGAATTGGTACGGCGCTTTTCGGGCCGCGCGGCGGGTAGGCGGGACCAAGAACGAAAGATGGGAGAAGGACGGGATGAATAACATACGTAGGCTGGCGTTCATCGGCGGCGGCAACATGGCGGCCGCTCTGATTGGCGGCCTGACCAAACGCGGACTCCCGGCGGCGCGCGTGGTGGTGGCCGACCCGAGCCGGGATCAGCTGCAGCGGCTGGTCCGCGACTACGGTATCACCCCCGCCGCCGACAACGCCACCGCCGTGAGGGGTGCGGAAGTCGTGGTGCTCGCCGTCAAACCCCAGCAAATGCGCGCCGTGGCCTTAGGGTTAGCGCCACACATGGCCGAAACACTGCCCTTGGTGGTTTCGGTGGCCGCCGGCATTCCTCATGCGGCGCTCGCGCGCTGGTTCGGCCCGGCGGTTCCGGTAATACGCACCATGCCGAACCGTCCGGCTCTGAACGGCTTCGGCGCCACCGGTTTGTTCGCGCCCGCCGGTGTCGGCGCCGCCAATCGGGCGCTGGCGGAAATGATCATGGCCGCCGTCAGCGCCACGGTGTGGGTCGAACACGAGTCACAGATGGATACCGTCACCGCCTTGTCCGGCAGCGGCCCGGCATATTTTTTCCTGTTCATGGAGGCTCTGGAAGCGGCGGCCCACGAGCGCGGGCTGCCGAATGAGATCGCCCATCAATTGACGCTGGAGACGGCGTTCGGCGCCGCGCAAATGGCCCGCCAATCTCCCGACTCCCTGGCCGTGCTGCGCGAACAGGTCACTTCGAAGCGCGGCACAACTGCCGCCGCGCTCGAGGTTCTGGATGCAGCCGGGCTTCGTGCTATCGTCGCACATGCGGTAGCGGCGGCCGATCGACGCTCTGCCGAACTCGCCGCCGAGTTCGGCGCCCCTTAATCAAAAACAACTCGATACTCCATGGACGCGATCAGATACATCGTCGATACCCTGCTCTGGCTGCTGACTCTGGCCTTCGTACTGCGACTCTTGTTCCAATGGGTTCGGGCGGATTTTCGCGATCCCATGGCCGATGCCATCGTACGCATCACCAATTGGCTGATACTGCCGCTGCGCCGACTGTTGCCTCCGATCGGCAAGGTCGATACCGCAACGGTGGTCGCGGTGGCGACGGTCGCGTGTTTTCGCACCTTCATGACCTTGCTCTTGACCGGCGTCGAGGCGACCGGCGGCTGGATCCTGTTCCTCCGCATCACCATCCTCGATCTGGCCGGTTTGGTGCTGCGCATCTACCTGTTCGCCATGCTCGTGTACTGGCTGACGAGTTTCGTGTCGCCAGGCGGCTACGCTCCCGGCGTCCGCTTGCTTTCGCAGCTGTGTGAACCGATCTTGAAACCGGTGCGCCGGATCATTCCGCCGATCGGTCAGTTGGATTTTTCTTTCCTCTGGGTGTCGATCGCAATCGGCGCCTTGCTTGTGCTGCTTCGTTGAACATCGGCTCCTACATGCCTGAAATCACAGTGAACGATGCTGACAGCATGCGGCGCCGGATGCCCCTGGTAGGCGCAGAAGCCTGAAAAACCAGCGCCACGCGCAACCGAAGCGCGAATCTTTTTTATCATTTGCGCTAAACATCGGCTTTTTTCTATGTTATTTTCGGCGCCGAGTTGAATTTGCGGGCATTTGATGCCCGCGCTCGCAAACATAAGCAGGAGATTTAATATGGCGAAAAAGAATGCAGCACCGACCAAGTCTGAAATTCTCGCTAGCATTTCGAAGGAAACAGAGCTCTCTAAGAAGCAGGTCGGAGCCGTGTTTGACTCGCTTTCAGCCTCGATCAAGAAGAGTCTGCGCAGTCACGGCTTGTTTACGATGCCTGGTCTTCTGAAGATGAAAGTCGTAAAGAAACCGGCCACCAAGGCGCGTGAGGGTATCAATCCTTTCAACGGCGAAAAGATGATGTTCAAAGCGAAGCCTGCGAGCAAGAAAGTGCGCATAGCCGCGCTCAAGAACCTCAAGGAATTCGTGAACTGATTTGCCCTTGCGTTCGGGGCGGCTGCTCGAGTCAGCCGCTCCGAACAGCATCGCTGACGGCGTCCCGCAGCTCCTGCAGGCGGCCGTGAAAGAAGTGACCCACCCCGGGCAGAAGGACCAGCCGCGGCTTTGGAATCACTGCATTGACCCAGCCGCTCACCGCGGCGGGGTCCACAACATCGTCGCTGTCGCCCTGGACAATGAACCAGGGGCATGGCGGCGCACTGGGCGATCCCTCCATCAGCTGAATCGCCGGAGCAACAGTGATCAAGCACCGCGCCGCCCGCTTGAGCGCCAGGCGCCAGGCAATGTAGCCGCCAAAGGAAAATCCCGCGACAACCAAGGTTCTCCCGGGCCAGCGGCGGGTTCCCCACGACGCGGCGGCGTCCGCATCCGCCGTTTCGCCGATGCCCCGGTCGAAAGTGCCGGCACTCGCGCCGACGCCGCGAAAATTGAACCGCAGAGTGGGGATGCCGTTATCGCGCAGCGCCCGTCCGATGGTGGTCACGACCTTGTTGTCCATGGTGCCGCCCATCTGAGGATGCGGATGGCAAATTACTGCGCAGCTGGGTCCGGCGCTGCCGCTGTCCTCGACGATGGCCTCCAATCCGCCGGCGGGCCCGTCGATGACCAGGCGTTCCAGCCTAGGCTCCCGAGCTCACTCAATGCCGAGGAGATCGATATCGAACACCAAAGTCGCCCCGGGCGGAATAACGCCGCCGGCCCCGCTGTCGCCATAGGCTAAGTCTGCGGGAATGATGAGCCGGCGGCTCTCGCCGATCTTCATGCCCACCACGCCCTGATCCCAACCTTTGATGACCTGGCCGGCGCCCACCGGGAAGCGAAAAGGCTGTCCGGTGGTACGCGAGCTGTCGAACTGTTTGCCCTTGTTGTCCTTCGCGGCAGCCTCGTACAGCCAACCGGTGTATTGCACGACGGCAATTTTTCCCGCAGTGACAGCTTCGCCGGTGCCGGCCTTGATTTGCGTGGATTGCATCGCAGCCACAGTGCTCACGGGCGTTGCGGCGGGCTTGCCGCCGCACGCGGCAAGCAAGGCAACGAATACGACGACACCGATCTCGAGTAGAGGGTTGTTGCGTGTCATAACCGCCATCTTAGAGGATTTTACAGTAGCGGTGGTTCGGTACGCGGCCCGGAGACCTTCAAGAAGGCGGCGAGGCCGAGCACGATGGCAGCGCAGCAGATCAACGTCAGCTGGGCGCCTGCCGCGACGGCGGCGCCAATGGCGGCGATTCCGAGGCTGCCGGCGATCGGCAGGCCGATCTCGGCGCACAAGCCCACGCCGCACAGCCGCAACGCGCCAATTACGTCATCCAGCTCGTCGGCGACTTGTAACATCCACTCCATGCGCCCTGATTTTAAGCGAGCTACCGTGCTCCCACCGTGAGTGGGATCACACCCTTGCTATGGTGCCTGGGGCTGCGTACGCTTGACCCACATGCAGCGAATTCTCGTCCTGAATCCGAAGGGTGGTTCGGGTAAAACGACGATAGCCACAAATCTCGCCAGTTATTTTGCGAGCCAGGGTGATCGTCCGCTGCTATCGGATAATGACCCCCAAGGGTCGAGCACACGCTGGCTGAAAAAGCGCAAGCCGGAGCAGGCATTCGTTTACGGCGCCGCGGCATTCGAGCGCAATACGCGGATGACCCGGGCGTTTCAAATGCGAATCCCGCCGGACGCCGGTCACGTCGTCGTGGATACCCCCGCTGCCATTCCGGCGCAGGATATGCCGGAAATGACCAAGAACGCCGACGCCATCATCGTGCCCGTGCTGCCGTCCGACATCGACATTCACGCCTGCTCCAAGTGCATCGCGGATTTGCTGCTGATCGCCAAGGTGCGGCGCGACGAAAATCGTATCGGCGTGGTCGCCAATCGCGTCAGGCGCAACACGGTGGTCTATCAGTCGTTGATGAGGTTTCTAGAAACTCTGCGCATCCCCGTCATTGCCACTTTGCGGGACTCGCAGAACTACGTTCGCGCGGCGGAACTCGGCGTCGGGCTGCACGAAATGAAGCGCTATGTCGTTGAACAGGATCTGGCCGATTGGCAGCCGATGCTTGCCTGGTTGAAGGCCAAGGAAGGGGCCTGGCATCCGAGCGAGGGGACCAAGACGCTGTCAGAGACCGCCTGACAACGACAAGAAGGCGATTATTTTTTCTCTTCCCAGGAACCGCGAATTTTTTCCGCCCAGTTCTTATAGCTGTGCCAATTGTAGAGATTGTTGGTGATCGCCGCATGACGGCCACCCGTCTTGTACAAATCTCTCTGCACAGCTCCCGGCTTGAGCATGCCCGGTTCCGTGCGGGGAGCCCGGCGATCTACTCCGCTGTATCGAGTTGGATTCTTTACTTCACTCATCGCTGGTGCCTCGGTCGATGGGCATGACAGTAAATGTCGCGCACCCTCTAGGGCAGGAACTGTGTCACAGGGGCCTCGGCGCTGTCTCCGGCTGCCGACGCGCATTGGGATGCGCATCTCACAGCCCGTCACGGTAAGTTAAATGGCCTGAAATTCGGCGCTTCGCCAGGCGCCGAAAAGCGGTTTGAGTTCCTCGAGCGAGCTCGCCAGCGCGGCAGGCAGCAATGTCGTATAAGCATCGAGCAGGGCCATCGCGTTCTGCGCGGGATCGGTTCGTGCGGCCGCGCCCAAACGGCGCGACATGTCGCGATTCACGACATGTAGATTCGCATAGAGCTCTTCAAGCGCCGCAAATCCTCGAGTGGCGCCCGTGCCCGCCAATTCGCGCGCCAGCAGAAACATGCTGGTGCTGCGATATACCGTTTCGGCTTCGCTGGCGAACGGCAGGTGAAAGCGCGCCATCGGCCGCAAGCGGTCGGTCCAGGGACAGCCCGCGGTCGCCATGATCAAGCCGAGTACGGAACTCATCGCCATTTGCGCGCTGGTTTCCGCGTAGATCGTGCGTTCGGCCTGCGTCACCGTCACGCCCACCGTCTCGAACGAAGCCAGAGCCTTGAGCGGCTCGACGGCTGAAACCATGTGCAGCGCGGCCGGACAGTGCGGACTCTGTGCGGCGTTGAGCGGGCAATTGGCGCACTGATTGAACTTCAGCTCGGTCCAGGGCGGCGGCGCCGACGGGGCCGCGTTGGAAAGGCGGAAATCGGTGGCGTCGAAGCTGAAATCCAGCGACTTTTGCGATCCGTCGGGCAGATCGAAGCGGTAGCGGATGCGCTGCGGATCGTTCATGCCACGAGTCGGTAACAGGGCGTGTATTCGGCGCCGGTGAATTTCATCCGACCCTGAGCTACGAACGAACGCAGCAATCGATCCAAGGGCTCCATGATCGAGGGCTCGCCGGCAAGCTCGAAGGGTCCGTGGCGTTCGATCGCATTGATGCCGTAGTCCTTGATGTTGCCCGCCACAATCCCGGAAAATGCACGCCGCAGGTTCGCGGCGCGTTCGTGCGCCGGCTGATCGCGCGACAGACGCAAGGCGCGCATCGAGGCGTGCGAAACCTCGAACGGCAACTGGAATTCCAGCGGGATCTTCAGCAACCAGTTGAATCCGTAGGAATCGCTTGCCTGCCGCCGGTAATCGCGGACCGCGCCCAGGCCTTGCACCATTGCGCGCGCGACGGCGGCGGGGTCGTCGATGATTACTTGGTATCTGACCTGCGCGGCAGAGCCCAGAGTCGAGCCGATGAAGCGGTGGATTTGCTCGAAATATTCTGCACTGTCGGGGGGGCCGGTGAAGACCACAGGAAACGGCAGATCCTGGTTGGCCGGATCGAGCAGGATTCCGAGCAAGTACAGAATCTCCTCGGCGGTGCCGGCGCCACCCGGAAATATGACGATGCCGTGGCCCAATCTGACGAAGGCCTCCAGGCGCTTCTCGATGTCCGGCATGATCACCAACTGACTCACGATCGGATTCGGCGGCTCAGCTGCGATGATCCCCGGTTCCGTAATCCCCAAGTAGCGTCCGTCGACGATGCGCTGCTTCGAATGCCCGATGGTGGCGCCTTTCATGGGACCTTTCATGGCTCCTGGTCCGCAGCCCGTGCATACATCCAGGCCGCGAAGACCCAGTTCGTAGCCGACTTTCTTGGTGTAGTCGTATTCGATCCGGCGAATTGAATGCCCGCCCCAGCACACCACCAGATTCGGCCGCGTTTGCAATTCCAAAACACGCGCATTTCTCAAGATGTGAAATACCGCGTTGGTGATGCTGGGAGAGGACGCCAGGTCAAAACGGCCGCTTTCCTTGATCTCATTCGAGATGAACACCACATCGCGCAGCACCGCAAACAAATGATCCTTCAAGCCCCGGATCATCACCCCGTCGACGAAGGCCGCCGCCGGCGCGTTCTTGATCTCAAGCTTGATGCCCCACGCCTGACGCACGATTCGCAGGTCAAAATCCCGATATTTCTCGAAAATCACCCGCGCATCGTCGATGTTGCTGCCGGAATTGAGCACAGCGAGCGCGCATTGGCGAAACAGGGGATACAGGCCGCCTTGCCCGGAATCGAGCAATTTGGCGATTTCCTGCTGCGACAGGTTTTCCAGGCTGCCTTTGGGCGCAACCCGAGCATCGACCATGTCCGACGATAGAATCGTGGTTTCCACGCAGCACCTTGCTCCTATGGAAGGATGTCGATCGGAATATTATCCTGGGTGCGCATCCACACTTCGACCATGTCGGAGTTGGACAGGGCGATGCACCCGTCGGTCCAGTCGTTGGATTCGTAGTAGGAGGCAGGATGCTTCGGGGCGTTGGGAAAACCGTGAATCATGATCGAGCCGCCGGGGGCCCAGCGGTTCTTGTGTGCGCGTACCTCGTCATCCTTGTTCGGGTACGACACTTGGATGGCAAGGAAGAATTCGCTGCGCGTATTGCGCCGTGCCAGGAAGTAGCGCCCTTCCGGAGTGCGAAAATCGTGCTCGCGCTCTTTCTGACCGGTCGGGCTCAGGCCCAGCTGAACCTTGTACTCGCCAAGCAGGCGCGAATCGCTGTATAGATATAGCTTGTGCTCCGCCTTGTGGACGACGACGCGGTTTGCCGCCGCCATTTCATCGGCCCATGCGCCTGTCAACGGGCTTACGATGCAAAATGCCAGCAACAGTGCCCACGGGGATCTTGCCGAATGACGGCTGATTCGATTATTCATTGGAAAATTATAGCGTGTAGTCGGTACGACATAATCGGCTGTAGCTCACGTCCCGTATAATCAGACCCATGCGCCCTCGACTGATTCACGCTTTATTTCTCCTCGGACTGGTGGCCGGCTGCACCAGCCCGTCCTCCGTCAAGCCGGTCGAAGCCCTCGACGAACGCACCGGGGTTACCCTGGGTGCGCTCAAGAAACCGATCGAACTCGTGCCCGGCGCGCAAAACGCCGTGGTTACACGCAAACGCGCCACCTTTGCCTACTTGGGTCCGGTCGAGTGGAATCGCAGCGGTAATCTGACTTATGGACTGTGGGTACACATCGCACCCGGGAATGACCGTCCGCTCGGAGATATTCGTGGATCGGCCACCCCGACCCTGACCCTGGATGACGGATCCGTAGTATTGACGCCTACCACCCCACCGGCTCTCGGGCGCTCCGCCTACAAGCAGGTCGTTTCGTGGGGCCAAACGGCTTACTTCGACGTCACGGTTGAAACTCTGCGGCGTATGGCGGCGAGCCACAGATTCGAACTCGCCGTCGCCGCGGTGGATGGCTCCAGCATGAGTTTTTCGCCCACCGTCGACACCCATGACGTTCTGACCCAGTATTTGCAAGATCGCGGCCTCACTGGCGATTGATCGTCGCCACGCGCGGCAAGATTGAAGGAAGATTCGACGTGCGGAAGGGCGGCGGCCGGGCCGCCGGGGCTTATAATTCCCACCATGTCGGATATTCGTGTCCTGCTCTTCGATATGGGCGGCGTGCTGGTCGAGCTCCGCGGGGTCGAGGTCATGCTCGAATGGCTGGGCAACACGCTGACCGCCGATGAACTGTGGCACAAGTGGCTGCGCTCCGAGCCGGTACGAAAGTTCGAGACCGGAAAGATCGGCGCCGGCGAGTTTGCGGCGGGCGTGGCCTCGGAGTTCGGCCTCAAGGTCGGACCGCGGCAATTCCTGCAGGCGTTCAGCGCCTGGCCGTTCGGGCCCTATCCGGGTGCATTGGCGATGCTGGCGCGAATTCCGACTTCTTATCGGCGCGCCGTGCTGTCGAACAGCAACGCTTTGCACTGGCCGCGCGTGCGCGACGAGATGGGGTTCGGTCCGGTATTCGACAGCCATTTCGTGTCGCATCTGACGGGGCGGATCAAGCCGGACGCAGAGGCGTTCGAGCACGTGCTGGACTCGCTCGGTTGCAGCCCGGCTCAAGTGCTGTTTCTCGACGACAATTTGCTCAACGTTGAAGCGGCTCAGGGCCTCGGCATGCATGCAATTCGCGTGCGCGGAGCAGCTGAGGCGGAACGTGTGCTCACCGACCTCGGCATCATCGAGAACCGCGCCTAACGGCGTACACCTAGCCGCATTTCGAATCGCCGCAATTCAGGCAGGTATTGCAGCCGTCCATCATCACGACGGCCGCGGTGCTGCACTTCGCGCACAATTGCGCGCCTTCGGGAAAGTGCGACTTGGAAAAGGCATCGGTTTGCTTGGTTCGCGCCTCGAATTCCGCGCGCTTCTCCTGCACCAGCTTGCGTTGATGAGCATCGAGTTCGGGCTTCTTCAGCAAGCCGATCGACTGCAGGTGACGCTCGATCACATAACCCAGTTCGGCGATGGTCGAGGGCATGAATTTGCCGCCCGGCTGCCAGTAGCCGCCCTTCGGGTCGAACACCGCCTTCAGCTCGTCGACCAGAAAAGTGGTGTCGCCGCCCTTGCGGAATACCGCGGATATGACCCGGGTCAGTGCCACGATCCACTGGAAATGGTCGAGATTCTTCGAATTGATGAACACCTCGAACGGCCGGCGCTGCTCATGCGGCGTGCCCTCGTTGAGCACGATGTCGTTGATGGTGACGTACATGGCGTGATCCGACACCGGCGTCTTTATCTTGTAGGTCGA
>Ga0137409_10004580_pt1 | contig 14487 bp, 17 predicted proteins | sample CZODoug1_16funga_FD_122059 | JGI IMG/M metagenome (GOLD analysis project Ga0137409, IMG submission 122059) | Vadose zone soil fungal communities from Angelo Coast Range Reserve, California, USA - CZODoug1_16fungal (Hybrid Assembly) | ecosystem: Environmental > Terrestrial > Soil > Vadose zone... | reverse complement strand
TCTCCCACCGCGGCGATGAAGACCCCCGGACCCCCGCCGTCGACCGGGCGGGCCGACGGCAGCGCCATCACCAGGCGTTCCTCGCCGACCGCGAACCCGAAGCCCGGGACATCCGGGCCGCCGAGATCGCGGATCAGTCCGTCGTAGCGGCCGCCACCCAGCAGGGCGTTCTGCGCCCCCAGGGATTGAAGCGCCACCTCGAAGGCCGTACGCCGATAGTAGTCGAGTCCGCGCACCAGCCTCGGGTCGACCCGGTGACGCACACCATAGTTGCGGAGCAGGCCGAGGACACGGTCGAAATGCTCGCGACACGCGGCACAGAGAAAGTCCGTGATCGCCGGCGCCTGCGCCATCGTGGCCCGGTCCGCCTCCACCTTGCAGTCGAAGCAGCGCAGCGGATTGTCCACCATGCGACGGCGGCAATCCTCGCAGAGACCGTCCCTGCGCGGCTCGAGATACGCAAGGAGCGCAGCGCGATAGGCGGGACGGCACGTGGAATCGCCGACGGAATTGAGGACCAGCTCAGGGTCGTCCAGCCCCAGCCGGTGCAGGAATCTCATGAGCATCTCGAGCGTCTCGGCGTCGACCGCCGGATGCTCGCTGCCGAACACCTCGACACCGATCTGGTGAAACTGCCGCATGCGTCCCTTCTGCGGCCGCTCGTAACGGAACATGGGACCGATGTAGTACAGCCTCTGCAGTCCCGATGCGCGGTGCATCTGGTGCTGGAGAACGGCGCGGGCCACGGGGGCGGTGTTCTCGGGACGCAGGGTCAGCGACCGGCCGCCTCGATCGACGAAGGTGTACATCTCCCTCGACACGATGTCGCTCCCCTCGCCGATGCCGCGCGCGAACAGCTCCGTGCTCTCGAAGATGGGCGTCCGTATCTCCCCGAACCCGTAGCGCTCGAAGATTTCGCGGGCGAGATCTTCCACGAGCTGCCAGCGCCCGATCTCCTCCGGCAGGATGTCGCGCGTGCCCTTCTGTGCCTCGATCATGATCCCTGCGTGCCCTGCGCGAGGCATTCCCCGAAGACCGGACTGCCTTCCGGAATGCGCGCCGCGTGCGGTCCTTGGCGAAAGGGCGTGCAGAATAGCACACCCTTCCGTCCGGGCGGAAGGAGACGGGAGGTCTATAATGCCCGTGCGCGCGCGACGAGGTGTCATGAGACGGAGAGGGATTCCAGAAAGTGTCTCGAGGCGGCGAGGCCAGGCGTTCCTGGCCGCGCTTGTCGCGCTCACCCTTCTGGCCTGGCCGATCGAATCCGGGGCGGTGCGCCGGCAGCGGACGGTCTTCCTCAGCCAGCCGCCCGACTGGGCTCCCCAGGTCGACGAGGACCACAAGCAGCCGTCACTGGCCTTCCAGCCGGCGTGGACCTGGAGCGGCTTCAAATCGCCGCTGGCGGGCGACCCGCTCGCGTGCGCGGGATCCATCGTCGCCGCCAGCCGGGACGGAGAGATCGCCGCCCTCGAGCCGATCAAGGGCGAGGCCCGCTGGGTGGCGGCCCTCACCGAGCCCGTGATCCTTGGACCCGCGAGCGACGGAACGCGCCTGTTCGTGGCGACCTCCCGCGGCCGCCTTCACGCTCTCAACGGCAGCGACGGAGCCTCTCTCTGGACGACGGACCTTCCGGCCGAGCCGGTGGTCGCTCCGCGGGTCCTCGGAGCGCGCGTCCTGATCGGCACGGCAGACGGCAGTCTCCTGTCGATCGAGAAGGACAGCGGCCGGGTGGCGGCGACACGCCTGCTGCCCGGACGCGCCTCGACTCCTGCGGAGCCCGCGCCCGGTTCGGTGCTGGTCGGCACGGATCACGGGGCTGTCCTGGCGCTCGAGGAATCGAGCCTGGAGGTGCGCTTCCAGCGCGACATCGGTGTGCCGATCACCTCTCCTCCCGTGTTCGATGGCGCGCGTGTCTGGTTCGCCGCCGCCGACCGGACGGTCCGCTGTCTTCGCTTCCGGAGCGGCCGGGAGCGCTGGGTGGCCCGGACAGGGGCCATGTGCACCGCGCGGCCGTTGGTGCTCGGTCCTTATCTTTACGTGCTGAGCTACGACAACGATATCTACGTCTTCGGCAAGCGCAACGGCCACCAGCTGACCCGCGTCCGCCTCGGTCACCGGCTGGATGCCGACGCGGTGGTGGCGCAGGACCACCTGTTCGTCGTTCCGTTCACCGAAGCCAGCATCGTGGGGCTGACCCTGCCGGGCCTGCAGAAGGCCGGACGCTTCGATCTCCAGGCCCCCGGAGAATGGTTCACGACGGCCCCCCTCTGGCTCGCGGATCGGGTCGCGCTCGGCTACGGTCGCAGCGAAGGACGGATCCTTTCCCTGCTGGTCTCGAAACAGGTGGCGCAGCCGAAGGCGCCGGGCACGAACAAACCGGACGTGAAGGAGCCGGGGCCGGCTGCCCCGCCGGCGGCCGACGGGACATCGCCCCGGCACTAGGAGTGTGTCCTCTCAGGCGCCGCGCGCGGCCAGGATGCGTCGGCGGATCTCGTCTCCGGTCTCTCGTGTTCCGAGGTCCCCGCCCAGATCGCGCGTCGTGCGCCCCGCGATCACCGCGCCCGTGACAGCCTCCTCGAGAAGACGGGCCTCCTGCGGGTAACCAATCTCCTCGAGCATCATGGCGGCCGAGAGAACCGCCCCCATCGGATTGGCGACGTTCTTCCCCGCGTACTTCGGCGCGGAGCCGTGCACCGGCTCGAACAGCGAAGTCCGGCCGGGATGGATATTGCCGCTCGCCGCGAGTCCCAGGCCGCCCTGCAGCTGCGCCCCCAGGTCGCTCAGGATGTCGCCGAACATGTTGCAGGTGACGATGACATCGAACTGGGACGGGTCCTTGATCATCTGCATCGCCAGCACATCCACGTAGAGATGGGACGCTTCGATGTCGGGGTAATCGGGGGCCACCTCCCGGAACGTGCGCTGCCACAGGTCATGTCCGTAGGTGAGCGCGTTGCTCTTGTCGGACATCAGGACGCGCCGACGACCGCGGGATCGGGCGTGCTCGAACGCGTGCCGGATGATGCGCTCCACCCCCTTGCGTGTGTTGATGTCCTCCTGGACGGCGATCTCGTCGGGCGTCCCCTTCTTGAAGATCCCACCCATGCCCACGTAGAGCCCCTCGGTGTTCTCGCGGAAGATGACGAAGTCGATGTCGCGGGTCGTCCTCCCCTTGAGAGGCGTCAGGCGCTCGGCGATGAGCCGGACAGGGCGCTGGTTGACGTACAGATCGAGCTTGAACCGGAGACCGAGCAGGATGTCGGCCGCGTGCCGGTTGTCCGGCACGCGGGGGTCCCCCAGGGCCCCCAGCAGGATGGCATCGTAGCCGCGCAGGGAGTCGAGGGCGGCGACGGGCAGCGTCTCGCCGGTCTTCAGGAAATGTTCCGCACCGTACGGCAGGAGGTCGAGATCGAGCGGCCGCCCCCCGACCTGCGCGGCGGCCCGCAGGCATTCGACCGCCTCGCGCGTCACCTCGACGCCGATACCGTCCCCCGGGATGACCGCGATGCGACTCACAGGGTCCGATCCTCCGGGGGGCTCCCGCCGAGGCCGAGGAGCCGGCGGATCCACGCGACGCGCGGCCGCGAGGGTCCCTCTTTCCCACGGCAGGCCCCGGGCGGACGCTCGTCCAGACCCCGCAGAAAGTCCGCGGCGCGCGAGAACGCCTCGTCCACCTCCCGCGCCCCGGAGCCGCCGGAGAGCGACGCTCCGCCGGGAAGCTCCAGGACGGGGACCCGGCTGCCGTAGCGCAGCTGGAGCGCCGGATCGGCATCCACGTCGGCCTCGATGAGACCCACGCGGTGCCGGCGGGACGAGCGCTCCGCCAGCCGTCCAAGCGCGAAGCACAGCGGACAGGCGTGGCGGGTGTAGAGGACCGCGCCCGCCTTGCCTCTCACAGCACGCTCCGCCTGTACAGCAGACGGTGTCCGAAGTGCAGCGCCAGCAGCCCCGTCCCCGCGCCGATCGCGTCGCTGACGACGTCGGTGACGTCCGCGAACCGGTTCGGCACGAACATCTGGTGGATCTCGTCGCTGATGGCGTAACCGACGCAGAGGCCGAACGCAATCAGGAGGGTGCGCGAGGACACCGATCGCGTCAGGCCTTTGTTCAGCGCCCGGGCCGTCAGGACTGCGAGCCCCAGGTACTCCACCGAGTGCTCGAGGTAGTCGGGATAGGCGGCGGCCCACGGGATCTGCGACAGGCTGGAGAGGTAGAAGATCAGGACGACGTACGCGAGGAGCGGGCCCCAGATCCACAGGGCGCGCAGGACTCCACGGACGGGCATCACCGGATCGGGAACGGGTACATCACGTAGGCGAGCACGAGCGACAGCACGATCATCGATCCGCCCAGGATGAGGACGACGCGCATCCGGTTCTTCGCGTCATTCTGGGTCAGGAACGCGAAGAACACGGCCACCAGCCCCGAGAACACCACCATGTTGAGGAAGTGGCTTCGGATCATCCCGGACCCGTCACTCTTTCCGTCCGGTCGCGATGTCGAACGCGTCCAGGATCAGGAGGAGGTTCATCAGTCCCGCGGTGAGGAGGAAGGTGTTGCCGTACTCGTAGGTCACGCTGCGCACGCGCGCGCGCTGGCGGTCCACGAGCCGGGTGCGCCGGGGGTCTCCCTCCTCGCCGGGCAGGGCGTAGACGATCGTGCCGTAGGTCAGGTAGCGGCCGACGAGATCGAACGGACCCACGGCCACGTTGTCGAAGGTGGCCAGGAACGTGAGGGGCTGCCGCTCCTCGATGAGCGACGCCGCCCCGTCCGACGCGATCCCGAGGCCGAACGTGGCCGCCACCACGAGGAAGAATACCGCGGCGCGTCCCTTCTTCCCCAGGTAGAGATGGCCGAGACCGGGAACGAGCCATGCGAGGGCGCAGGCCACGAACGACCCCGCAGCGGAACGCGCCCTGGGCGCGGCCTGCTCCACCATCGTCTCGCTCACGCGGCTACTCCTTCACCACCCATACCTTCACCTCGGCGGTCACCTCGGGATGCAGCCGGATCGGGATCGTGTAGATTCCCAGGCTCTTGATCGGTTCGGGAAGCTGGATGCGCCTCTTGTCGACGACGATCCCTTCCTTCGACAGCGACTCCGCGACATCACCGGACGTCACCGAGCCGTAGAGCACGTCGCTCTCCCCCACCTTGCGCACGAGAGTCAGCGACAGAGCCTGGATCCTGCCCGCCAGCGCCTGGTTCTCCTCCTTCTCCTTCGTGAGCCGGACGACGTACCGCCGCTTCTCCCTCTCGATGACCTTCAGGTTCCCCGCCGTGGCCGGCAGGGCCTTTCCGAGAGGCAGGAGATAGTTCCGGGCGTAGCCATCGGCGACCTTGACGATCTCGCCGCGGCGGCCCAGTTTGTCGATGTCTTCCTTCAGGACAATCTGCATGCGTTCCTCCGGCAGGCCTTCAGGCGGCGCCTCTCAATCCGAGGTGAACGGAATCAGGGCCAGGATGCGCGCTCTCTTGATGGCCTGCATCAGCTTGCGCTGATGCTTGGAGCACGTTCCCGCGATCCGTCGCGGGAAGATCTTGGCGCGCTCCGGCGTGAAGGCCTGGAGGAGCCGGACGTCCTTGTAATCGATGAACTTGATCTTCTCGTCGCAGAACTTGCAGAACTTCTTCTTCCGGAACAGGAACTTCTTCTTGTACTGCTTCTTGCGTCCGCGATCCTGCCCTCGTCCGCCCGATTCTCTCGATTCCCTCATCGTCTCTCCTGTGCCCCGCTCAGGGCATCATGGGCGGCTCGAGAAGCTGCTCGTCGCGCTCCGGCCGCGGCCTCATCATCGGGGAAGGACCGAGCTGAAGCTCGCTTTCCACCCGCACCGCCATGTGGCGGAGAATCCTGTCGTTCATGCGGAACCGTCGATCGAGCTCCTTGACCAGCGTCGCGGGGCACTCGAGCGTCATCAGCACGTAGATTCCTTCCTCGTGGTGCCTGATCGAGTACGCGAGCCGGCGCTTTCCCCACTTCTCAATCTTCAGGGACTTGCCGCCGGCGCCCGTCACGACCTGCTCGTATCCCTTGATGAGCTCATCGACTTCCTCGTCCGTGTAGGTCGGGTCGGCGATGAACACCGTCTCGTATTGTAGCATTGCGTGGACCCTCTCTTTCTAGACTGGACCTTCCGCCGCGCCCGCGCGCGACGGCGCATTGAAACGGTTCATGGCGGCCGTCACGCCCAGAAGAACGGCCGTCTCGGCGCAGTCGGCCGCGAGCCGCACCAAATCGGGAATTCGCGCCCGCTCACCGCGACGGAACGGCGCCAGTACGAAGTCGGCGTGCGCCGAGGCGGGGTCGGCCGGCCCGACGCCCACGCGCAGGCGAGCGAACCCCTGGGTTCCGAGCGTCTCGATGATCGACAGGAGGCCTTTGTGGCCTCCGTGAGTGCCGCGCGGACGCAGCCTGATCGTTCCGAACTCGAGATGCAGATCGTCGCAGACCACCAACAGATCCTCCGGCCCCGCCTCCGCGAGGACCAGGAGCGCCGCCACCGCGGCGCCGCTTCGGTTCATGTAGGTCAAGGGGCGCGCCACGAGCACCGCGGCCCCGTCGATCCTCGCCCGGCTCACCAGCGACCGCGCCCGGCGCTCCTCGTAAGGGTGGCCGCGGCGCGCCAGAATCTCCTCGGCCACCTTGTAGCCGATGTTGTGGCGGGTCGTCTCGTACTCCTCGCCCGGGTTGCCCAGACCCACGACAACCTTCAACGCCCGCCGTCCTTCCCGCTCTACTTCTTCCCTTCCCTGCCTTCCGGCTTCTTGGCTTCCTTCTTCTTCGTCTCGTCGGCTTCGGTCGTCTCTCCCGCCTCCTCGTCCACGGCCTTGCCCTTCTTGATGACCTCGGGCTCCGCGGGGGCGGCCGGCGCGGCCTCGGCGGCCGGTGCCGCGACCTCCTCCTTGGCGGGCGGGGTGACCACGACGAGCGTCACGTCGGCCTCGCTCAGGATGCGATACTTGTCGCTCTTGGGGAGATCGGAGACGCGCAGCGCGTCGCCGATCTTGAGCGGTGTGACATCGATCACGATGTGCTCCGGGATGTCGCCGGGGAGGCAGGAGACCCGCACCTGGCGCGTCACATGGTCGAGAATGCCGCCGTCGAGCTTGACGCCCGCCGCCTCGCCCGTCACCTGCACAGGGACGTCCACCTCGATCACTTCATCCATCTGGATGCGCACAAAATCGGCATGAATCAGGTTCCCCCGGACCGGGTCGACCTGATATTCCTGGATCATGACGTGTCGCCGGGCTTCCGTGTCGACCAGGCCGAGCTGGAAAATCGTATTGACCCCGGATTCAGAGCGGATGATCTCCAGGATCTTCTTCGGATCCACGACCACCGGGACCGCATCCTTCTTCGCGCCGTAAACGATCGCCGGGATCAGACCCTCGTGCCGCAGGCGGCGGGACGGGTTTTTCCCCAGCGTCTCCCGGCTCTTCACGTCGACCACGATTTCCTTCATCGCGCGTATCCTTCAGCGCCCGGGAGCGGCGCGCGCCGTCCCTGCGGCTCAAAAAACGGAACCTCCCGGCGTTCCGGAAGATCCCGCGGCCCGTGAGCCGGCGCCCGCTACACGAACAGCGAGCTCACCGACGAGTTCGTGTGAATCCTCTTGATCGCCTCACCCAGGAGTCCGGCCACCGAGAGCACCGTGATGCGCCCGGCACGACGCTTCGCCTCGTCGATCGGAATGGTGTTGGTCACGACCGTCTGCATCATCTCGGAGGCGCGGATGCGATCGACCGCCGGACCCGACAGCACGGCGTGCGTGAAGCAGCCGTAGATCCCCTTCGCGCCCTTGCGCGTCAGGGCTTGCACGGTGCCGGCGAGCGTCCCGGCCGTATCGACGATGTCGTCGACGATCAGGCAGGTGCGACCGTCGACTTCGCCGATGACGTGCATGACCTTCGGCTCGTTCCCCTCGCCCCGCCGCTTGTCGATGATGGCGAGCGATGCATCCAGTCGCTTGGCGTACGCGCGCGCCCGCTCGACACCGCCCGCGTCGGGCGAAACGATGACCAGGTTCTTCAGGCCCAGCGCGGCCACGTGGTCGATCATCACCGGCGCCGCGAACAGGTGGTCCACCGGAATGTTGAAGAATCCCTGGATGGCCGGCGCGTGCAGATCCATCGCCAGGATGCGATCGGCCCCCGCGGCCGTCAGGAGATCCGCGACCAGCTTCGCCGAGATCGGGACCCGCGGTTTGTCCTTGCGGTCCTGCCGCGCGTAACCGTAGTAGGGCAGCACCGCGGTGATGCGGGCCGCCGAGGATCTCTTGAAGGCATCCAGCATGACGAGGAGTTCCATCAGGTTCGCGTCGGCCGGCGGGCAGGTCGGCTGGATGACGAAGACGTCCGCGCCGCGCACGTTCTCCAGAATCTGGCAGTACGCCTCGCCGTCCGCGAAACGCCGGCATTCGGTGCGTCCCAGGGGGATCCCGAGGAAAGAACAGATCTCCTTGGCCAGCACCGGGTGGGCGCTGCCCGTGAACACCGTCAGGCCGTTCATGTCGGCCGCGCTCATCTCTTCGCGTCCTCTCCTGCGGACCCGCTTGCGCCCCGTGGTTGGGGCGGGAGGATTCGAACCTCCGGTCCTGGATCCAAAGTCCAGTGTCTTACCACTTGACGACGCCCCAACGATCGGCTCCTGATCCGGTCCGGTGTTACGCAGGTGTGGGATCGTCCGGGTGGGGGGTGGTGGATGGCTCGAGGCCCGCCGGACCGTCGGAACGATCGTCTTCGTCGCCGGCCGCGCGATCGGCTGCGGCACCGCCGCGTGCGAGGACTTCCTTGTACCTGGCCAGCACTTTCTCCTCGATCTTCCTGCGCGTGTCGTTGTTCAGCGGGTGGGCGATGTCCCGAAACGTTCCGTTTTTCCGCTTCTTGCTGGGCATCGAGATGAACAGCCCGTTGTTCCCGTTGATGATCTTGATGTCGCTGACCACGAAGCAGTCGTCAATGATGATGGAGACGAAGGCCTTCAGCTTGTCTTCGTCGACTGGAAAGACCCGGACCTCCGTGATTTCCATGCCCGGTGCCTCTCTTCGTTGCCCAGGGTGTTATTGCAAACCCGCGTGTCTCCGGTACTCCATCCGTCCGACGGGCACACACCGGCTGGCCGCATAACCCGAGGCGCCCACCGACACGAGGGCTCGTTCGAGAGCGGCCGTGTCCCTGAAAATGCCGAAAACGGCCGATCCGCTTCCGGTCATGGAGGCGGCCGTTGCACCCGCTGTCCGCAGGCGGTCCACGATCTCCGCAATGGGAGGACAGAGGGAGCGCGCAAACGGTTCCAGGTCGTTACCCGCTCGCACCCACATCTCGACCTCCCTCGGGAGGCCGCCCTCCAGGGTGTGCCTGAAGCGTGCCATGCTACTGATTTTCAAGCTAGATGTCAACGACGCCGAGGCCAGGGCGTAGACCTCCCGCGTCGCGAGAGGCACCCCCGGAAAGGCGAGCAGGATTTCGTACCCGAGAGCGTCCTCCAGGGGGTCGACGACCGTCCCCGTCCGCGTCAGGAGGGCCGTGCCGCCATGCAGGAAGAACGGCACATCGGCCCCCAGAGTCGCGGCGATGGTCTCCAGCTCCCGTTCGGGCAGATCCAGGCCCCACAGCGTGCGCAATCCGATCAGAGTCACGGCGGCGTCGCTGCTGCCACCGCCCAGCCCGGCCCCCGCGGGAATCCCCTTCTGGATCCTGAGATGCGCCCCGCGCGGCGCCCGGCGAGGCGCGGGCAGGGCGGCCGCTGCCCGCCAGGCCAGGTTGTCCGGCCCGCTGGGAATCGTGGAATCGTCCACCTGCAGGGAGAGCCCCTCGTCCCGGGACTCGAGCGTGAGGGTGTCGTGCAGGCTGATCGTCTGCACGATCGTCTCGATATCGTGCAGGCCGTCGGGCCGCCTGCCGACAATCTTGAGAGAGAGGTTGATCTTGGCGTGTGCCTGCAGCCGGATCAGCGCGTCAGGCCGGCCTCTCCCCCCGGGAGACCCGGACCGGATGGAAACAGGGTGAGTGGTCTGCTCTCGAAGCCCTCGGGAACGTCCGGTGTGAAGATCGACTCGGGCACGTCGCTGGCCCACGGGCCCTCCACGGCGGCGAGATGGACGGTCGCGTCCTTCTTGAGGAGCCGCAGCTTCACCTGCCGGGGCCAGCGCGGTCCCAGCCCCTTTTCATAGTCGCCATACTCCGCCTCGAGGATGATAGCACCGGTGATCCCCTCGCTCACGGTCGCCGACAACAGCGTTCCGCCGCGATCCTCGCAGCGTGCCTGATAGCGGACGTCCGCGGGTGGGCAGCTGACCTGGTACCACGACAGCGTGCGGCCGAAGGTCGCCGCCGGGCGGGTCATGACCTCGACGCGCATCGATTCCTGCGCGCACATCGGACGTCCCGTCAGTAGCGCGACCAGCCCAGGCACGTCCACGGGCATCCCCAGGATCCTGTCGATCGCCTCCGCCGACGACTGCGTTCTCTCGTAGGCCCGGGCGGAGGGCAGGAGGGCGACGGTCTGGTCGGACGATGCCGCGACGATCACCCGCGGGCCGCCTACGGGACCGAAGAACTCGAGACGAATACGATCCGGCGGAAGGATGGCGACGGCCACGCGAAAACGACCCTTGCCGCCGGGACCCTCCGCCTCCCCGCGGAACAGCGCCCGATACCCCCGCGCGCCCGCGGGAGATGACGGCGGCTGAGTGTCGGGCAGATGTGCGCCGGCGCAGGCGCTGGCAAGAAGGGCGAGGCACGCGACGGGCCCCCGCCACGCCGAGACCCTCCCCTTCCGCGGCCCCGGCCTGTCGATCACGGCGTCACGGGGCGGCCGCCCTGGGCTTTCAGGATTTTCTGGCGCACCCTCTCGGGCTCCTCGTGACCGCGCTGCAGCGCGGCCTGCCATTCGCGCAGCGCTTCCTCCTCGCGTCCCGTGGCGATCAGGAGATCCCCGAGGTGCTCCCGGATCGTGGGATCGCTCCCGTCGGAGGCGAGGGCGGCGCGCAGGCTCTTTTCGGCGTCGGCGTAGAGCGCCAGCCTGAACTGGGCCCAGCCCAGAGTGTCGAGGTAGGCGGCGTTGTTGGGTTCCAGCGCCAGCGCCCGCTGCACGTAGGCCAGGGCCTCCTTCAGCTTGACGCCGCGGTCGGCCAGCATGTAGCCGAGGTAATTGAGGGCCATCGCGTTCTTCGGATTGATGGCAATGGCGCGGGACAGGAGGCGCTCCGCTTCGGCCGCGCGCCCTACGCGCTCCAGGGCGGCTCCCCGCGCGAACAGCAGGGCATCATCCTCCGGATGCTTGCGCGTGCCCTCCTTGAGGAACAGATCCGCAAGGATGTACCGCTTCTGGCGCAGCAGGGCCTCCGACACGCGCCCGTACGCCTCGGAGGAGCCCGAGGCGTCCCGCAGGACTCCCCTGTAATAGTCACGCGCTCCGCCTTCGTCTCCCGATGCGATCAGGATCTCGCCCTGGAACACCTTGACGTCGAGGTCGGCGGGGAATCGTTTCCTCGCTTCCGCCGAGACACGGCGCGCCTCCGCGGGGCTGCCGGCCTCGAGCTCGGCGCGGCCGAGGAGCAGGAACAGCTCCGGCCCCGGCTCGTCCGCCGCATTGAGCGCCTGCGTGAACGCTTCCACGGCCGCGGCGTACTCGCGTCCGTCCATGTGCAGGATCCCGATCTGCGAGTAGACCAGCGCCAGGATCGCGGCCTCGCGGTCGGTCACCGCACCGCGACCGGTGGCGAGATCGATGATGTCCTGATACCCCTTGAGGGCCCCGGCCGCATCCCCCTCCTTGTGCTGGAGACGTGCCCTGTGGAACCGCGCCTCGAGATTCGCCGGCTCCTTCTGGATCAGCCGTTCATAGTTTTCGAGCGCGCCCTTGAAGTCCTCCGCGGCTTCGCAGGCCTGGGCCAGGGGCAGGAGCGAGCGGCTGTCCGCCGGATCGAGTGTCTGCGCTCTCTGAAGCTCGCGGATCGCCTCCTGATAGCGCCCCGCCAGCAGCTGTAGCGTGCCGAGGCGCGTGCGGACGTAGGCCGAATCGATATTCCCCTCCGACGCGGCCCGGTAAATCGCGATCGCCTCGTCATATTTCTTCTCGAACTCAAGAAGGGAGGCCAGGGCGTCGGCGGCCTCGAGGTTCCCCGGGTCGCGCGCGACGGTCTGGCGCAGCAGGACCTCCGAGTCCGCCAGGCGTCCGGTGCGCGCGTAGACCTTCCCGAGGAGGAGCGACATCTGGCCGTCCAGCGGGCGCTTCCGCGCGTACTCCGCGAGCGTCTCGCCGGCCTCCTTGAGGCGGCCCGTGTGGTAATAGAGCTCGGCGAGGGCCCGGCACGTGTCCTGGTCGGTCGGGTCCGCCTGCAGTGCGGTGTGGTACTGCTCGATCGCCTGTGTGACCTGGGTGTCGGAATCGCCGCCGTCCCGGGCCCGGCTGAGATGGATGTCCCCCAGGAGGCGGTGGGCCTCGCCGAGATCGGGGTTCGCGGCGGCCACCTTCTCGGCGAGATCGGTGGCGCCGGCGAGGTCGTTCAGCGAATACCGCAGCTGGGCGAGCTCCAGCAGGAGCGACGGCGAGGAGTCGCTGGCCACCGCGTGCTCCATCTGCTCGAGCGCGTGCAGATAGTCGCGCGCCATGATGAGCTGCTGCGCCAGAGAGTAATGGTAGTACGCGTCGGGACGCGCGGGGTCCTTTCCCACGGGCCCCTCGGCGGCCGACAGAGCGCCGCCGGCGCCGCCCCAGATCCCCAGGACCAGCGCGATCCGCACAGCCCATTCCGCGCGATTCATTTGTGCTCCGCCATTTCCGGCTCCTCGAAGCGCAACTTGAGCCTCTTGCTGATCGGGCTCACGGACACCGCCAGCTCCCTCTGCTCCCGGGTACGGAACTCCCCCTGTATCCCCTCGATACCGTCGAACGTCTTGCCGCTCGTGACCCGCACCTCGACGCGGTGGCTGCCCGCCGGCACCGACAGCGTTCGGACGAATCGCGTCTTGCTGCCGGTCCCCCTGAGTCTGTCCTCGAGAGTTTTTGCGCCGTCGATTCGGACCTCGATGCGCCCGGAATTGAAGCGGTGGGACAGGGTCACCCGGAGGCGGCCGGCCTGGGCCGGATCGGGCGCCGCCTGCGACGGGGCAACCCCGATCCCCGACAGGGCGGGGTCGCCCGTCCGCGCGCCGGAGGGGCTCGTCAGAAGACCCAGCGGCTGCGGCCCGCCCGAGCGTCGGGCCGGAGAACGGTACAAGAGGAAAGGGGCCGCGGCCAGGAGAACCAGGCAGACCAGGAACGCAATCCACCCGACTCCGAGGGGTGAGCCGTGTCCCGCCAGGATCCGCGCGAACCGCGGGGCCAGAAAAGTGACACCGCGCTTCCCCCCTTCGCCCGTCTCTGCGGCCGCCGATGCAGACTCCTCGCGTGAGACCAGAGTCGGTGGTGTCGATTTCTCCGCCGACTCCCGCCACTCGCCGACGGCGGTTTTCAGATCGTTCGAGAGGTCGGCGCAGCGAGGGTATCGATCGGAAGCGTTCTTGGAGAGCACCTTCCGGACGATCCGGTCGAACGGGGGACGCAGGGCGGGGTTGAGCTTGGTGGGCGGGGGCGGTTCAACGTTGACCACCTGATACGAGATAGCGGTGACGCTGTCGCCTACGAACGGCTTCTCGCCCGTGAGGAGCTGATAGAGAATGACCCCGAGGGAGAACTGGTCGGTTCGGCCGTCCACGTTGCTCCCGGTCACCTGCTCGGGAGACATGTAGTTCGGCGTGCCGAAGAACTTCCCAGGCCGTGTCAGACCGCCCGCAGCCAGGCGCGCGATGCCGAAGTCGAGGATCTTCGGCTGCCCGCTATCCGTCAGAAGAATGTTCGCCGGCTTGATGTCCCGGTGGATGAGCCCGACTGCGTGGGCGGCCTCGAGTGCTTCCGCGACGTCACCGCCGACTTGAACGATCTCCTGGAGCGAAAGCGGGGCGCGCGCTACCCGGGCCCGGAGCGTCTCCCCTTCGACGTACTCCATCGCGATGAAGTGATAACCGTCCGCTTCCTCCACCTCGTAGATCGTGACGATATTCGGATGGTTCAGGGTTGCGGCAAGCTGAGCCTCGCGGACAAAGCGCTGGCGTGCCGAGCTCGAGGTCAGCGCGTCTTCCGAAAGGATCTTCAATGCCACCGCGCGATCGAGGCGCTCATCGCGGGCGCGATAGACGGCTCCCATGCCGCCGGACCCGAGGAGTTCCTCGACGCGGTACCGCGAGATGGTCTTACCGACCGGACTGCCCACATGGTCCTCGGATTGGGAATTGGGGCGGGCCACGGAGGAACTTTAGGTCAAACCCGGCCCTTTGCCAAATAAGCCGGGTTGGCCCGCGTTCGGCCGGCGCGAAGGGGCCGCGGGGGGGATCGTGCCGATCGGAGGAACGGGGCCGAAGGTGTCGCGCCGGCAAGACGGGCCGCCTACCGCAGTATTGCCATCTTCCTCGCCGACGACGTGCCGTCTGGGTAGGTGA
>Ga0137409_10004575_pt1 | contig 14490 bp, 12 predicted proteins | sample CZODoug1_16funga_FD_122059 | JGI IMG/M metagenome (GOLD analysis project Ga0137409, IMG submission 122059) | Vadose zone soil fungal communities from Angelo Coast Range Reserve, California, USA - CZODoug1_16fungal (Hybrid Assembly) | ecosystem: Environmental > Terrestrial > Soil > Vadose zone... | reverse complement strand
CTGGCACTGCGGGATCGATCTGCACGTCAAGCACGAGGCCCTTTGCGCGCGCGCTCTCCTGCACCAGTGCGACGGTCTTTTCAACCATTCTGGGCAAAACAAACGGGGCGTGCTGGATTGCCAGTTCGCCCATCTCGACCCGCGTGAAGTTGAGAATGTCGTCAAGGATGCGCAGCAGCGATGCGCTGCCGGACTTGATGCTGTCGAGGTACCGGTTTTGCCGGCTGGTGAGCGGCGTGTTGTTGAGCAGCTCCGCCATGCCCAGCACGGCATTCATGGGAGTGCGTAGTTCGTGGCTCATCATCGCGAGGAATTCCGACTTCGCGCGATTGGCCGCCTCGGCCGCTTCCTTGGCAGCGACCAGTTCGCGCTCGCGCGCGGCGATGCGATCGAGCAACCCGTTGAAGCCGTGCACCATGATCGCGAGTTCCGATCCGCCAGCGGCGGGCACACGCAGCGCGTAGTTCGACCCGCCACTGCGAAAACTCTCGATCGCCTGGAGTACTTCACCGAGTGGCCGGTTTACGTAGTGCGACAGGGCGCCGGAGAGCAATAACAGCCCTCCAAACGTAACCAGCGTTCCCACCACAAGAGTCGTGCGCAGCATTTCGTTGCGCGGCGCATCCAACACGGCGAGCGGATACGCGATCGCGACGAATGCGCGCGTTACTCCAGAGCGGTCATGCGCGGGGCTGAGCACAAATCGCATCCCGAGGTTGCTGTCATCGGCGGTAACAAGCTTGGACGCGATCGCCTGGCGCAGTGGTCCAGAGGTCGACAGGCGGCGGATCAGCGGTCGGTCGTTGCCGAAGACAATCTCGCCGGCGGGTGACAGCACCATCGCGGCCGCGACACCTTCATTCGCGCGAACCGCGTCCACGCATTGCTGGTCGAAGCCTTTCAGCGTCTGCAGGCTGGATCCGGATGGGAGCGCGCGCTCCAACTCGGACGCCAACGCCCGCGACACAACGCGCGCGTGGGTCACCTGCAGCTTGGTCAGCGTGCCGCCGAAGTAATAAAAGGAAGTCAACACGATCGCGCCAACCGCAGCGACAAGCACCCCCGCGGCGATCAGCGCCACCTTGCCGCGCAGCCCGAGTTTCATCCGCGCATCTCCGCCATGCGGCGGTGCTGCGGGCGCTTCGTTCGACTGAGGGAAGTGCGGCAAGGCCAATCTCCAGCCAAGCCGGTTATCGGGGCAAGGCAAACGTCATCCGCGCTGGCTTGCGGGCCAGTGCGGGAGCACGGGGCTTCTCACCTCAGATATCGGCAGGTTCGGGGCGACCTGTCGTGCGCGCTTAGCCCGGAAAGCCGCGCCAAGAGCCGGCAATCCGGGGTTCCCTCGAGAGCCGTCAGGCAAACGCTGACAGGTCAGGTGCTACGAAGCGGACGGAAGAACTCGCGTATCTCGTACGCGAGCGCTGCAGGCTGCTCGAGCGCCGCGAAGTGTCCACCCTTCTGCATGCGGGTCCAGCGCCGGATGTCGGTGTACATGCGCTCTGCGACGGAGCGCGGCGGACGCAGGATCTCGCGCGGAAACTCTGCGTAGCCCATCGGCACATCAACCGTCGCGCCCTCGGGAATCGGCCACGGGCGATGCATGCGTGCGTAGTACGGCCAGAACGACGAGCCGATCGCACCGGTGAACCAGTAGAGCGAAATATCGGCGAGCATCTCGTCACGCGTAAGCGCGTTCTCCGGATTGCCATCGCAGTCTGTCCACGAGCGGAACTTCTCGACCAGCCACGCGGCGAGTCCGACCGGTGAGTCGCTCAACGCGAAGGCGAGTGTCTGTGGCTTGGTGCCCTGGATCCACTGGTAGCCGGTTTCTTCCTTGAGGAAGTGTTCGAGTGCGCCGCGAAACGCCTGTTCCTTCGGGCTCGGATTGGCGAGCATCTTCGGGTCGCGGCGTACCGCGAGCAGATTGATGTGGATTCCCGCCACGCGGTCCGCGTACTTGTAACCGAGGCGGGAGGCGATGAACGCTCCCCAGTCGCCGCCTTGCACGGCGAAACGCGGGTAGCCGAGCACGTCGCTCATCAGGTGCGCGAACGTGTCGGCGATTTCTTCGACGCCGAAACGCTGTTGGCCGGGTTTGAACGAAAGGCCGTAGCCCGGCAAGGAGGGCGCGATGACAGTAAAGGCATCGCGCGGGTCACCACCATGGCTCGCGGGATCGGTGAGCATGGGGATGATCTTCAGGAACTCGAACACCGACCCCGGCCAGCCGTGCGAGAGAAGCAACGGCATCGGGCTCGGCCCGATGCCAGGTTCGTGAATGAAGTGCAGATCTATCCCAGAGGAGGCCATCCCCTCCCCCGCAAGGGGAGCGCCAGGGTGGGGGAGCATGACCGTGAACTGCCGAAACCGGTTCAGCGCGCGTTCCTGCTCGCGCCATTCTAACCCATCCTTCCAATACTCCACCAGCCCACGCAAGTACCCCACGCTGGTACCGCTGGCCCACGGTTCGAGCGGGGGCTCATCCGGCCATCGCGTCCGCGCCAGGCGCGATTTCAGGTCCGCGAGTGCGTCGTCTGCGACGCGAAGAGTGAACGGCGTGGGCAAAACCATGGCAGTCCGGGATTCCTCGCTGCGTTCGGAATGACATGTTGGCACGTGCCATCCCCGATGAGTGAAGCGACTTCGACCTCGGCATACTCGCGCCATGGCCGACCAAAAGGCACACCCGCCGTCACCGCGGCGCCAGCGCGCCGATGCCACATTCCTGGCGGGGCGCTCGAACCCGCCTCAAAGGGCACGGCGCGGATATCTCCGCCTGCACTGGCGCGGCGAGCTGCCGCTGGCGGTGACGGTCATCGTCAGTGCCGCGCTTGTCTGGTGCGTCGTGCAAACGGTGGCGTTTGCTTCGCGGCGAACTTCAATCGTCGACACTCCGAGCGTTGCAGCAGCGCTGTGGATACTCGAGGTCGCGCTGCTCATGGCCGGCGTGGTGTGGTGGGGAACCGGCGTCATGCGCTCCGCGGCGCGGCATGTCAGTCGCGGTGGTTCGGCATCGGTCGCGCTACTGACCGGTGCTGTCGGGCTGGGGGCGTTTTTCTATGTCGGCGCGTTCTGGTGGCAGTCCGCGCGGCACGTCATGCCGGATGTCTGGGCCACGCTCGCCGGAGACGCTCCTCCCGCCTCAGTGCAGGTCGAAGCAGAAACAAAACGACTGTTGGTCAGCGGCGACCTGGAGTTCGGCACGACGCGCGCCGTACGCACTGCGCTCGATGCCAACCAGGACATCAACACCGTGCGCCTTGAAAGTCGTGGCGGCCGCGCGGCCGAAGGAACGGCACTGGGTCGCCTGCTGCTCGATCGCAACAAGGACACGCTCGTCACCGGTGAATGCAGCAGTTCGTGCGTCACCGCGTTTGCAGGCGGGGCGCGTCGCTCGATCGGGCGCGAGGCCAAGCTCGGACTGCATAGCGTCAGCGGCAAGGGCGTCAGCGCGGCAAGCCTGGCAGCCGCCAACCGGCGCATCGACGAATTCATCGCCAACCGCGGCGTCGATGCGCGCTTGCTAGAAGAAGGTGCGGCGGTCGACAGTGACGACATCTGGTTCCCCTCGCCGAGCGTGTTGTTGAAGTCGGGGCTGGCGACCGAGATGATGGACGCCAGGTAGTGAATGGAGGGAGTTGCTTCCCTGCCCCTGCGGGGAGAGAGTGTCTCCTGGCAGGGACTGGTTGGTCCTACTTCTGCTGCGCGAAGTAATGCGCCAGCGCTTTGATCTCGGCATCGCTGATGCCGTACAGGATGCCGGTCATCGTCGTGTCGGTGCCAGACCGTTTGCTATCGCGATACGCAATCATCGTCGCCGCCAGATAATCCTCGCGCTGGCCGGCGAGGCGCGGAATCTGATCGCGGCCTCGGTAGTCCGGCAGATGACATCCGCCGCAACTCCCTCTTTTCGACAACGCCGCGCCCTTCTCGTACATCTCCGCGTTCCTCGCCTGACCTCCCGGCTTCAATGTCTGCTTGTTGAAGTACGCGGCCAGATCCACCAGGTCCTGCTCGCTGGTCTTTGCAAACACCGCCGCCATCGCCGGCACCTGGGGCAATCCTTCACGGAACAAGATCATCTGCGACACGAGAAAAGTCTCCGGCTGCGATGCCAGCGACGGCGTCAGCGCCAGAACGGCGTTGCCATCCTTGCCGTGGCACGCGCTGCATACAGCAACCGCCTCGGAAACAGAATTGCCCTGACCAAACGCGGCGCCGCACGTGAGTGCAAGCACCACCACCAGTGCCGCGCTTCTCACGCCACTACTTCCCGTAGCTCACCCGGTAGATCGCGCCGTTCTGCTCATCACTGACGAGCACCGATCCGTCCGGCATCTGCATCACGTCCGCGGGCCGTCCCCAGAATGTATTGGCGCTGGCATCCACGAATCCCGTCACGAACGGCGTCACGTTCGCGTACTTGCCGTCAGGCGTCGCGGTCACGCGCACCACGTCGTAACCCGCTTTCTGCGTCCGGTTCCACGACCCGTGGCGCGCCACCAGCGCGCTGTCCTTGTACTCGGCCGGGAACATGTTGCCGGTGTAGAAGCGCATGCCGAGCGCCGCGGCGTGCGGGCCCAGCAGCGTCACCGGCATCGTCACGCCGTCGCATGCGTCGGGTTTCTTGATGTCCGGGTCGACGATGCCCGAGGCGTGGCAGTAAGGAAAGCCGAAGTTCTCGCCAATCTTGCCGATGCGATTGAGTTCGTCCTGCGGGCCTTCTTCGCCGGCCCAGTCGCGGCCGTTATCAGTGAACCAGAGTTCACCGGTGCTCGGATGGAAGTCGAAACCGACCGAGTTGCGCACGCCGCGCGCGACCACTTCCATGCCCGAGCCGTCGAGGTTGTAACGGCGGATCTGGGCGTTCGTCGCCGGCGGCTCGCAGATGTTGCACGGAGCACCGATCGGAATGTAGAGCTTGTTATCCGGCCCGATCGCCAGGAACTTCCATCCGTGGTGCTGGTGCGTCGGCAGGTTGAACGCAGCGGTCATGTCGACCGGCTGCGCGCTCTTGGTGGCGTATGCGTCGATCATCTTCTCGACGTCGTCGTAACGGAACACCTGGTTGATCGCCGCGACGTACAGCGAGCCGTTCTTGTAGACCACACCGTTAGGTTGCGTGAGACCCGATGCGAGCACCTTTACTTCACGCTTGCCGCCGGTGTCGCTGATCGCATAGACGCGGCCGATGGCGCGCGTCCCGACGAAGACGGTGCCGTTGTCGGCGCGCGTCATCATGCGCGCGCCGGGCGCGCCGCTGACCCATACCTCGACCTTGAAGCCGTCAGGCACTTTGATCCTGTCGAGCGGAATCTTCTCGGCAGCGGTGACGGTGAGCACCGGTGCGTGCGGTGCAAGCGCCGATCTGGCCATCGAATCCGGGCGGCCTTGAGCCCATGTGGGAGGTGCCGGTGGAGCGGCCGGAGCTACCGGGGCGACCACTGGCTGCGGTTTTGGTTGATCCAGCGAGATACTCGAGCAGGCAACCTGGGCCGCGAACGCAGCGAACGAGGCGAAAAGTGGAGCGAAAGAGCGCGGCAGCGTCATGTTTGTCTCCTTTTTGGTCTCTGATTGTGGAGTTGCGGGCCGGATTCTGCGCTTTGACCGGTCTTGCCAGCAATGCGTCCGCTCGGGCAGATTGCCCGCAAGGGTCCATACTGCGTTGAGGCTGTTTTTCTATCGCGGCCTTTTGCGGGACCAATCGCGCCCCGTCCACTTTTGGAATGGAATTTCGATGTCGCACGCTCGTACGGCGTCCTTCAAGGCCGCCCAGAAGACCTTCCAACCGCCCAGCCGGATGGATTGGAATGACGAAAAACTCGCCGCACTCAGCGTCGAGCAGCTCAAACGTCTGCTCGAAAACCTTGGCATCCAGCGCGCCGCGGGACGTGTCACCGAGGAGATCGCGGAGGACCTTACGCGCCGGATCACGGCGCGGCTGCCAGCCAGCGCACTCACCACGCGCCGTGCGCGGCCGCGCTCGTTGATCCAGCTCGACGTGCGCGCGGCCACTGCGCTCGGCGACTTCGCCACGGAACTCGGCACTCGTTATGACCTGACGGACGCCACCGCGCGCGAGAAATCTGCCGACATCGTCGGATTCCGGCCCGAAGTCGCAACTGACAAGCATGGCCTCGCCAAGGCAGGGGTGTCGGTGAAGAAGGGCAACATGGCCATCGATCGTTCCATTGCCTATCGTGTGCGCGATTCGATGGCGAGCCTAGCCTTCCTGCTGCTGCCCGATCAGCCCGAGCAGACGGGCCGGTACGTGATTCTCGCGACCGCCGATTTGCTGGAATCCGGCTTGCCGATCACTGATGTGATGCCGGCCACGCGCGACCATGGTTGGTCACGTGATAGTCGCAGTCGCATGCGTGCGCAGCCGACGGCGAACTTTGCCGAAGCGCAGCAGTTGTACGAGACGCTGATTGCGCGCGTGGCGGCGAAGAGGGTGGTGGAGGAATAGCGCCCGCGCCCCCGCAGGCGGTGGATTCCACCGCAGCACGGGAGCGAGAGTGCTGTCGCGCTGCCCAGCCAGCCCCAAAAGTCGGTGCTCGTGCGGTCCAGCCGAGCGATCGCAGGAGAGAAGATTCGAGGCCCGAATCGAATTTCTGCGCGCCTGACCGGTTTCGTCTCCGTGCTTCGTACGTTGGTCTCTCGCCGACCACGGAGTCGCTCATGCTTCCCATCCAGAACCTGCGCTCGTTGCTGCCTTTGTCCGACGAGGGCATGCAGCCTGGCGCAGCCGACTCGCCACGATCTCCCGGGTTGCGCGAGGAGGGGCTGCAGTCGGGCGCGCTCGACAGACCCGGGGACGCGGGCGCACAGAGAGCTGCCGACAGCGTTTCTCCTGCGCCGGGCGACAGCCCGACCAATACCCGTCCCTTGGTCCTCGGTGATCACCTTGCAGTGACGCAACTGCACCCGGAGACGTTCCTGTCGCCGTCGCATGCAGCCGCTGTGATAGACGGGCGCGATGCCGACGAGCGGGTCAGCGACGCGATGGAGAAGCACAAGCAGTTGTTGCGGGAACTGCGCCAGGCTCGGTGAAGGTCGCTGCGACAGCCTGGTTAACGCACGCCGTGTTGGCGGACTTCAGAACACGAACGCGTTCGTCAGATCCCCGGCCTTCTCTCTTACTCCCGGCAACGGCTCGAGCTCGAATCTTCTCGTGATCAATTTGAGGATCGAGCTGGTGTCGTAGCTCGTCTTGTCGATGAATCCGCGTTTCGCGAACGGCGAGACGATCAGGGTCGGAATGCGCGTTCCCGGGCCCCAGCGATCGCCCCAACCCGGGCCGCTTGGCGGTGTTACGTGGTCCCAGAACCCGCCGTTCTCGTCGTACGTGACGATGACTGCCATCTTGGTCCACAGTGGACTCTTGCGCAGGCGCTCGAGCAGTTCATTGATGTGCTCGTCGCCGGCAGCCACGTCGGCATAACTCGGGTGCTGGTTCAGGCGGCCGAACGGTTTGTAGAGCGACACGGCGGGCAACGTACCGGCGTCGATCGCCGCGATCAGATCGTCGTAATCCTTCAGGTGTTCCGCGCGATCCTTGGTACCGGGCGCAAAACGCACGTAATAATTGAACGGCTGGTGATGCGGCTGGAAGTTGATCGAGTCTGGCTTCGGGTTGTAGATCACGGTGCGCTCTTCCTTCGGCGGCTTGCGGCCGTCGGCCAGCGCGGCCTTGTAGCCCCCGCCGTACCAGACCCAACTCACCCCCTTTGCGCTCAACGTGTCGCCGATCGTCTTCAACGTCTGTGGCGGCACCGGCGCGCCCTTCGGATCTGCGAAGTCGGGATCGCCGCCTTCGACCGGCCGCACCCCGCTCGGTTGATACGGTGGCTGCGACGTATTGATGGTGTACCCGTCCGGTGTCACCCGGCCGTCGAAGGATTTCACCGGCCCATCCATCACCGAGGGCGGTGAGTCGGGCTGTTTCTTCATGCGGCCCTGCGCATCGAGCTGCGGCCGCGTGCTGGCCGGCGCGTCGGCATGCACCGGCACGCACGCGCAGATCAGGTACTGGTGATTGAGATACGAGCCGCCGAACGCACCCATGAAAAAGTGATCGGCCAGCGTGTACTCCTGCGCCCACTTCCACAGTTTCATCTGCGAGCCGTCGAAGTAGCCCATCACCCACGCGCCCACGTTCGACATGGCGACGAACATGTTGTTCTTGCCGCCGTTGATCTGCTCGATGTTCTGGTAGTACTGGTGGATCGGGCTCAACAGCACTTCATCCCAGCGTTTGTTCACCGGCGGCGCATCGATGCGGAACGGCGCGTTAGGCAGGCCGGTCGGGAACTTGTCGCTGGGTTTGCCACCGACATACACCGGTGGCAGCGTCTTCAGCGGCGTGCCGTCGTGATCGAGCTGGATCGTCTGCTCTGCCGTCGCCTGCTTGATGCCATCGGCACCGGGGAACGTGCCGTACAGGTGATCGAAGCTGCGGTTCTCGGCGTAAATGACGACGATGTGCTCGATCTGCTTGAGCCCCGCCGTTCGCCGCGCTTCGACCTCGGGCGATGGCGTGGTCGCGCAGCCGGCAACCACCACTGCCAACGCCGAAGCGAGCAGAGCGCCCACACGCAGGTGCGCCTGTGCTTGCATGTCCGGTCCTCCGTTGCGTTTGGACCCGCACGCTACACCGGGCGGCGCGTAAAGTGCTCGTCCTGACCGTGTCGCCGAGGAGACAACCATGCCGACCACCACCAACCGTCAATGGCGCCTCGCCGCCCGCCCGCAGGGCGCGGTCAAGCGCACCGACTGGAACTTCACGCAGGAAGCCGTTGGTGCACCCGCCGATGGCCAGGCGCTGATAAAGACGCTCTACCTATCGCTCGATCCGGCGATGCGCGGCTGGATGAACGAAGGCAAGTCATACATCGCGCCGGTCGAACTCGGCGCCGTCATGCGCGCCGGCGGAATCGGCAAAGTGATCGAGTCGAAGGACCCGAACTTCCAGCCGGGCGACTTCGTGAGCGCCACGCTCAACGTGCAGGACTACACGGTCTTGCCGGGCAAGCACCTGACCAAGGTCGATCCGCGGCTGGCACCGCTGCCGGTTTATCTCGCGTCGCTCGGCATGCCGGGCTTTACGGCTTACTTCGGGTTGCTCGACATCGGCAAACCGCAACCCGGGCGGACCGTCCTTGTCTCCGGCGCGGCAGGCGCGGTTGGCACGGTGGTTGGGCAGATTGCAAAGATCAAGGGCTGCCGCGCGGTCGGTATCGCCGGCGGCGCGGACAAGTGCCGCTATCTCACCGAGCAGCTCGGGTTCGATGCGGCCATCGACTACAAGAACACCGACGTCAAGAAAGGGCTGCGCGACGCGTGTCCGAACGGCGTCGACGTGTACTTCGACAACGTCGGCGGCGACATCCTCGACATCGCACTCACGCGCCTGGCGCGCGGCGCGCGCGTGGTGATCTGCGGCGCGATCTCGCAGTACAACAGCGCGGCACCGGCGAAAGGCCCTGCGAACTACCTGTCGCTGCTGGTAAATCGCGCCAGCATGACCGGCATGGTGGTATTCGACTACGCGCCGCGCTACGGCGAAGCGGTGCGCGAGATGGGCGCCTGGATGAAAGAGGGCAAGCTCAAGTCACGCGAGCACATCGTCGACGGCCTGGAGACATTTCCCGAAACGCTGCAGATGCTTTTCTCGGGCGAGAACATGGGCAAGCTGGTGTTGAAGGTTGCTTCCGAGTAAGGCACGGCCATGACGCTGCTGATCGTGGGCATCGTGATTTTCTTCGGCGTGCACTCAGTTCGCATCTTTGCCGACGACTGGCGCACCCGCCAGATCGCACGGCTCGGTGCACTGCCGTGGCGAGGGCTTTATTCGTTCGCTTCGGCCATCGGCATCGTGATGGTGGGCTACGGCTACGCGCAGACGCGCAAGGCGCCGATCGACCTGTGGACGCCACCCACCTGGCTGCATCCGGTCACGTCAGCGCTGGTGTTGGTGGCGTTCGTGCTGATTGCCGCGGCGTATGTGAAGGGCAATCGGATCAAGGCGAAGGTGGGACAGCCGTTTGCCGCCGGGGTCAAGACGTGGGCGTTCGCGCATCTGCTGTCGAACGGGCATCTGGGAGATGTGATCCTGTTCGGGGTCTTCCTTGTCTGGGGGATTGCGGCGTACGTCTCGGCGCAGAAAAGAGATCGGATGGCGGGAGTGGTGTATCCCGTCGGGCCGGTATCGGCGGATGTGAAGACGGTCGTAGCGGGCGTGGTGGTCTGGGCGGTGTTCGGGTTGTGGTTGCATGCAGTGTTGATCGGGGTGAAGCCGTTCTGACGACCATTGTCATCCCGAGCGCAGCGAGGGATCTCGGCGTTCGAAGTTCGAGATTCCTCGCCTACCGCTCGGAATGACACGCCTTCATGAGAACAAATCCCCGGTCACCTTCGACCACCGCGCTTCATGCGCCAGCAACCACCGCTTGCGTTCGATCCCTCCACCAAACCCGGTCAGCGATCCATCCGCACCGATCACTCGATGGCAGGGCACGACGATCGGCAGTGGATTGCTTCCGTTCGCCAGGCCGACCGCGCGTGCGGCGCTTGGCTGGCCGATTCGGCGCGCCAGCTCGCCATAGCTGATCGTCTGCCCATACGGAATCTCGCAAAGCGCGTTCCATACCTTGCGTTGGAAGTCCGTACCTTCAGGCGCAAGCGCCAATTCGAACGACGAGCGCTCGCCACTGAAATACTCGGTCAACTGCGCCCGCACTACGGCAAACACGGCATCGTCACGCTGCCAGGCGTTGGCGCGCTTCCATTCGCTCTTGTGGCTTTGCATCCAGATGCCGCTCACCGAGCGGCCGTTGCCCGTGAGCAGCAACTCGCCGATCGGGCTTTCGAGCAGGCTGAACAATTTCGTCATGTCATCCTCCCGCCGACATTTCGGTCCAGAGATGAATCGCCGCGTACGCGCGCCACGGTTGCCACTTCTTCGCGTGCTCGACCACCTTGCGCGGATGATCGAGCGCGAGCGCCTTCAGCAACCCGAGGTCACCGGGGGGAAACGCGTCGGCATCGCGCAGCGCGCGCATAGCGACGTACTGCGCGGTCCAAGGACCGATGCCGGGCAACTCGAGCATGCGTTCGAGCGTCGGCGCCGAAGCACCACCGGGTTCGAGCACCAGTTGTCCATCCGCAACGGCTTTTGCCAGTGCGCTCGCGGTGGCCGCACGCTGGCGCGTGAGCCCAAGATCGATCAAACGCTGCAGTCGCGCTTGTGCCACTTCCGCCGCGAGCGGCGCGTGCCGCCTCAGCTGCGCGTGCGGCGTCTGGGCGACCGCGCCGAACGTTTCGGCAAAGCGCCCGAACAACGTGGTGGCCGCTTTCACGGAGATCTGTTGCCCGAGCACCGCGCGCAACGCAAGTTCAAAACCATCGAACGCGCCCGGGACGCGCAATCCCGGCCGCCGCCTGAGCAACGGCCGCAAATGCAGGTCGCCGCGCAGCAGTTCTTCGATGACCAGCGGGTTCGCGTCGAGGTCGAACATCCGCCGCAGCCGTGCAAGCAACGGCGTGAGCACCGGCAGCAACTCCACCGCAACTTCGACTTGTAGCGCCGGTTTGCCCGCCATCGGCGCCGCGCTGATCCAGCCGCGTTTGCCGTTCACTTCAACCGTACGCAAGTAACGCGCGCCGTCGACGCCTTCGACGCCCGCCGCGCCGCGGGTCACCAGGAAGTGGCGCAACGCATCCCATGCGAGCGGCGGGCGATATGCCAACTGCAGCTGGATCGATCCCTCCGAACGCGCGCCCTTCTGCTTGCGCAGCGCGCCCGGATTCAGACGGTAGTGCGACTGGAAACATGCGTTGAAGCGCCGCACGCTGGAAAATCCGCTGGCGAACGCCACCCGCGACAGCGGCAGCGTGGTTTCCGTCAACAGCTGCTTCGCGAGCAGCAGCCGGCGGGTTTGCGCCAACTCGATTGGCGTCACGCCGTATTCCGCGATCAGCGCGCGCCGCAACTGGCGTGAACTCAGACCGTATTCGGCCGCCAGCCGTTCGCCGTCGCGCTCGTTCAGGGCGCCGGCCTCGATGCGCGCGGCGAGCCAGTGCGCGGCGGAGCGCACCGCATCTACCGGCGCGACCGTGCGCGCAACACCGGGCGCGATTTCGGGCCGGCAGCGCAGGCAAGGCCGGAAGCCGGCGCGCTCCGCCGACGCGGCGTTTGCGAAGAAGCGACAGTTGTCACGTTTCGGCGTGCGCGCGGTGCAGATCGGCCGGCAGTAGATGCCGGTAGTCGACACGCCGACAAAAAAACCGCCGTCGAAGCGGCTGTCGCGGGATTTCAACGCGGCGTAGCAATGTTGTGGATCAAGTGTCATCGGCCGAATTCTTGCCAACTTCAACTGGCGCCCCCGCACGCGCGGGAGGGAACTGAATATTGTGCGACTGTAGTCCTGGATCCGATCCGGATCTGGCCGTTTTCGGACATGGTCATCCGGCTCGCCAAGCGTTGTGAGTCGCGTGAGTAACGTGTGGCCGCCGGACTTCAGGCCTGCTTCATGTCCCGCGCCTAGCTTGATTGCGCTTGTTGTGTCCTGCGCGGCTTTTGTGAAATCCAAAGACCTGTCCGTGGTGCTGACCGGCGCGACCGGCCGCGTCGGCGCCGAGCTTGCGCGCAGGCTTTTCACGCGCGGCGCGCGTGTGCTGCTGGTTGCGCGCACCGCGACTGCGCTGGTCGCGCTCGCGCACGAGCTCGCCGGTGAAGAAGACCATCGCCATCGCGTCGATGCACTCGCTGCCGACATAACGAACGCCGCGGCGCGCCTGGCCATCCGCGACGCGGCCATCGCGCGCGACGCAAACGTGCTCATCAACGCCGCATGCGCCGACGAGGCGGGCCCGCTCAGTGAACTGAACGCGGCCCGCGTCGACGCGATGCTGCAGACCAACCTGGTAGCACCGGTGCAGCTCACACGCATCTTGCTGCCGCACTTGTTGCACCAGCGCGAGGCGCGCGTACTCAGCCTCGGTTCCGCGCTCGGCCGTACCGGATTGCCCGGCGCTTCCGTTTACGGCGCAAGTCAGTTCGGCTTGCGCGGTTTTTCCGAAGCGCTGCGGCGCGAACTCGCCGACACCAACCTGCGCGTGCAGTTTCTCGGCCGGCGCAGCACCTGGCGCGAATTCGGCGATCGCCACGTCGAACGGGAATATCGCGCGGTCGCGTCGGGCAGCGACCGACCGGCGTACATCGCGGAAGCCGCGCTGCGCATGTTGCTCGCCGGCAGGAGCGAACAGTTTCTCGGTCTTTCGAGCTCGCTACTGGGGCGCGTCAATGCGCTGGCGCCACTTTGGCTGGATGGTTTGCTCAAGCGCCGCCGCGTGTTGCCACGCCGGCGCGATGCCACGCAAACCTAGGCGGGCGCCAACCCGGCGCGCCGCCGCAGCGCGACGCGCAGTCCGCGCGGCGGGTCGCTCCCTTCGGCGCGGTTGCTGAAACGCACCTCCAGGACATGCAGAGCGGCGATCCGGCGCACGATCGACAGACCGAGGCCGCTTCCGCTTTCGCGTTGTCCCGCAATTCGATGAAAGCGGTCGCCGAAGCGCGCCATCTGTTCGCGCGAAACGCCGTCGCCTTCATCCTCGACCACGATGCGGTCCGATTCGAACAAGACGTGCACGTGACGGCCGGGCGGCGAATAACGCAGCGCGTTGTCGATCAGGTTGCGCAACAGCGTGGTGAGAAGCGCTTCGTCGCCCAGCAGCGGCAGCGGTGCAGCTTGAGCGCCGGGTTTGTCATCGGGCCAATGCACTTCGACCTCGCTGCCGCGGCTTTCGATCATCGGCAGACAGTCGGAGAGTGCGTTGCCGACCACGTTCGGCCAGACGACGTCCTGCTTCATCGCCGTGGTCTGCATGCTTTCCGCACCCGCGAGCGCGAGCAGTTGCACGACCAGGTGGCCCAGGCGCTCGATGCCGACGCCGACCTGCTGCAGCGAATGTTTACGCGCTTCGTCGGTCGGCGCGACCTGCGCCGCTTCCCACTGCGCGCGCAACGCCGCCAAAGGGGTGCGCAGTTCATGCGCAGCGTCGGCGGTGAGGCGGCGTTCGTGTTCCAGTGCAACGCCGATGCGCTGGAACAATCGATTCAGCGCCGCGAGCATCGGCTGCAGATCGTCCGGCAGTTTTGGGCCATGCATGGGCCGCAGGTCGTCGGCGCCACGCGACTCGAGGTCGCGCGCCAGCTCGCGCACGGGGCGCAGCGCGTGGCGCACGGACAACGCGATAAGCACGAGCAGCAACGGCAACGTGAGGGTCCAGGGCAGCAGCTGGCTCTTCAGCAGATCGGTCAGCAGCTCTTCGCGCTCCTTGATCTCCTGGCCGACCGCGACGATGCGCGTGCCGTCCTCCGAAGGCAGGTAATACGTGCGCCACAGTTCACCGCGGATGGTGGAGTCGACGAAACCATGCGCGTTTGCGACGAACGCCAGCTCAGCACCTTCGCGATCGAACAGCAGC
>Ga0137409_10004574_pt1 | contig 14492 bp, 11 predicted proteins | sample CZODoug1_16funga_FD_122059 | JGI IMG/M metagenome (GOLD analysis project Ga0137409, IMG submission 122059) | Vadose zone soil fungal communities from Angelo Coast Range Reserve, California, USA - CZODoug1_16fungal (Hybrid Assembly) | ecosystem: Environmental > Terrestrial > Soil > Vadose zone... | reverse complement strand
TGTACGAACACGACCGGCGTCGCGCCGCTGTCACCGCTCAGGCGGTAGACGAGCCGCGTGCCGTTGACGTCGAGCGCGTGGAGCGTGCGATCGAACACCCGCATGGGTGGTCCAGGAGGCCCGCTCGGCACGGGCGCAGGATTGTCGGGGCCCGGCTGCCCGCCGCACGCGACGACCAGCAGACAGCACAGCAGGATTCGCATGGCTACAGAATTGCGTTTCGAGTTCCGAAACGCCACTAGCTGATCAGCCACGCCGCCGCGGCTGCTACCTTCTGCTCCGCCCGCCAGCGGCGGACCCCCTCACCGAGTGCGGCGACTCGCGCCTTCATCTCATTCGGAGCACGGCGCAGGGATTTGCCGAGCAGTTCGTAGACTTCGCGCTCGAGGACGACGCGAACGGTCACGCCGCATCGTTCCAGGGCATCGACGAGTACCGTGCGAAACAGCCGACCTTCGGACGCGTGCGCGCGCATGTGTTGATTGGCGATGCTGGCTGGATCCGTGAGCGACGCGACGACGACGGCCGCGCGCCGCACCGGCTGCTCGGCGCCGAATTCTTCCAGTAAGGCCGCGATCTGACGGCGGGAAAACCGCTCGATGCCACGCACCAGGCTCGTGACCTTGGCGGTGTCGGTCTGCTCCGTGCCGAGACCGGCATGGTACGGTTGGCGCGAGTCCGGTACATCGGGGTCGGACAGGTCGATCACGCGGCTATCGCTGACCGAGGGCGCTTTCGGAGCATTCGCGATCAGCACCACCGCGGCCCAGCCGGACTTCACGCGAAAGCCAAGGGTCATCCCCAGTCCTTGGAATCTGGTGCGACGCGACGCATGGCCCTTAGGAAGGAAAAGGCGGAACTCGGAACGCGGAAGTCGGAGCGTTCTGTTCCGCGTTCCGCGTTCCCACTTTCGAGTTTCAATCCCTGGACTTCCTCGGCAAGCACGTTCACAGTACCGTCATCCTTGGCCAACTTACCGGTGACCAAAACAAACGGCTCTCCGCGCACGGCCGCACGATCGCGATCGTAGACATCGGGCCGCACGATCACGTTCGTCATCCCCGTTTCGTCTTCGACCAGGAGGAAGACGATCCCCTTGGCGGTCTCCGGCCGCTGCCGAGCGACGATCAGACCCGCCACCTGGCATTTGACGCCGCTGTGGAGCTTCTCCAGGTCGCGGTTGAGCGTCAGGCCGGGAGGTAAAGCATTACGTACCAACGATAGAGGATGCGCGCTCGCCGAAAAGCCCAAGGTCGCATACTCGGCCAGCAGGCGCTCGTGGGCCGCGAGCCCTCCGAAGGGGAGGTGCTCGTGAGGATGGTTCAGCGCGAGCTCGAACTGGCGCCGGCCGCGGCCATCGCCCGATTGGGTGGACTTGGGCGGCAGCCAGAGACCGACCTGCCATAACAGCTCGCGTCTGGTCAAGCCGAATCCATCGCAGCCGCCGACCCACATGAGGGCTTCGATGGCGGTGCGTTTGAGTTTTGGCGGCGCGCGCCGGATGAAATCGCCGACGCTGTTGAACGGGCCATGCTGTTCGCGCTCGAGAACGGTGGCCGTTGCGGTTTCTTCACTCCAATGACGGACAAACCCCAACCCAATGCGCACGGACCCCACGGCATGGCCGCGGGGCACGCTACCCTGGTTGGTTTCCACCGTGCACCACACGTCGCTCGCGTTGATATCAGGGAGGCGCATCGCGATGCCGTTGCGCATGGCGTCGCGGCCCAGCGCGTCGATCGAGTAGAAGCCCATCGGCTGATTGTTGAAGAGCGCGACGTAGTACTCGACGGGGTGATAGTGTCTGAGCCAGGCCGACTGGTACGCGAGCAGCCCGAACGCGGCCGCGTGCGACTTGGGGAATCCGAATTCGCTGAATGCGATCACCTGGCCGAACACCTTCTCGGCGGTGGCTTCGGAGACGCCGCGGGCGAGAGCGCCGGCGCGAAATTCCTCCCAAAACCCGGCCATCAGATCGTGCGAGCGACGGCGACTCATCGCGCGACGCAACGCTTCCGCCTGTCCCGTGGTGAATCCGGCGAGCGCCTGACAGACTTGCAGCACCTGATCCTGGTAGAGAATCACCCCCAGCGTTTCCGACAGGCACTCGCGGAGCAGGGGGTGATCGACCGGCGGCTCGTACGGCTTGCCGGCGGCGTGCGCGCGGCGCTGCTCTTCGCGCCGGCGCACGTACGGATTCACCGCCCCGCCGACGATCGGCCCCGGCCGCACGATCGCGACTTCGACGGCGAGGTCCTCGAGATTGCGCGGCCGGCTGCGGCGGATCATTTGAATCTGCGCGCGGCTCTCGATCTGGAAGAGTCCGATCGTGTCGCCGGCGCAGATGCGGTCGTAGATCGCGGGATCCTCGAAGTCGATGCGCGAGAGGTCGGGCGGTGGGCCCCCCCCGGGGCGGCGCGCGATCAGCTCGACGCATTCCTCGACGAGCGACAACATCCCGAGCGCGAGGAAATCGATTTTGATGAAGCGCGCGTCGTCGCAGGAATCCTTGTCCCACTGGCAGACGACGCGGTCGTCCATCGCGGCGCGCTCGAGCGGCACGAGCTCGATGAGCGGGCGTGACGAGATGATCATGCCGCCGGGATGCTGGGAGACGTGGCGCGGCAGCCCGCGGATCTCCTGCGCCAGCTGGCACAGCTCCTTCCAGAGCGGCGCATCCTTGCGTCCCGCAAAGCCGGGAAGGTGTTCCAGTTCGTCGGACAGTCCGTCCGCCCGCACGTCCGCCAGTTTCGCGACCAGCTCGATTTCGCCGAGCGGCAAGTCGAGCGCCTTGCCGATCTCGCGCACTGCCGATCGCAGACGATAGGTAGGAAACGCGCACACCAACCCCGCGTGCTCGGCGCCGTAGCGAGTGTAGACCCGGCGGATCAGCTCTTCGCGGATCTCGCGCGGGAAATCGAGGTCGATGTCGGGTACCGAGGCGAGCGACTCGTTCAGGAAACGGCCCAGAAAGAGCCCGTTGGCGATCGGGTCGATGTGGGACAGGCCGAGGAGATAACACACGATGGAGGAGACCGAGGAGCCGCGTCCCCGGCCGGGCAGCAGATTTCCGCTGGCGCGGCGTGAGCCGCGCCGAATGTCGGCCGCGACCTCGCGCGCGAGATCGAAGAGGTCATGGTAGACGAGGAAGAAGCCGCTGAGCTTGTGGTGCTCGATGAGCCGCAGCTCTTCGGCGAGCCGGCGCACGGCCTGGGCGTGATAGAGGGAGCCCGGCGGGTAGCGCTCCTGCATCCTCGCGGTGCACAGCTCGGCCAATGCCTGCGGCGCGGGCGCCCGGTCAGCCCCGCGGAAGTCGGGGAAGGTGTACCCCAGGTCGCGCGTCAGATCGAAGGCCTTACAGCGCTCGGCGATGGTCATTGTAGTGGCGACAGCATCCGGACAGTCAGCAAACAGCGCCACGACTTCTTCCAGTGACCGCAAGTAAAATTCGCTGTTGGGATTTCGCACCCGATGCGAGCCGTCGAGCGTCGTGCGATGTCGGATGGCGACCATGACGTCATATAAGCGGTGCAAGCTTCGGGTGTGATAGTAGACGTTTCCAGTCGCTAAGACAGCAAGTTGCAAGTTTTCCGCAACGTCGATCAACGCCCGACTGAGCGCCAAGTCTCCACGGACTCGATTTCTCTGGATTTCGACAAAGAACCGATCGGGCCCAAACACCGCCCTGCACCGCTTTGCAAGTATGCGCGCCGCACTCATCCCTTCGTTCTCCAGTGTTCTCGGGAGCAGCCCATCGCGGCGGGAGCCGGAGAGAATGATCAGCCCGTCGTGACGAGCTTCGAGCGAGGGGAGAGGCAGTCGCGGATCGAGACGCTCGGCTCCCAGGTGGGCCTCCGTCAGCAGACGGCAGAGATTCGTGTAGCCCTGCGCAGTCTCTGCAAGCAAAACCAGATGACTGCCATCGGTGAGTGTGACCTCCGCGCCGGTGATCGCCTGCAGGCCGAGCGGCTGCGCGGCGTGCGCGAACGCGAGCGACCCGTAGATGCCGTTGCGGTCGGTAAGCGCCAGTGCGGGAAGCCCTAGGCGGTGCGCTTCGGCGAGGAGCTCGTCAGGCGGCGAAGCCCCGTCGAGAAACGAAAATGCGGAGTGGCAATGAAGCTCCGCATAGGATGGCCCGACGGCCGGACGGCCGGACGGCCGGTCGATCATGGCAACTGCCTGAACCAAAGGCCTGTTAGTAAATCTTGAAATACAACGATGCGCTTTCCTCCTGCCAACAACAATTCCAGATACGACCGCGAAATCGTCTGACGCCACCATTCGTCATCGATGCGCCACGATTCGAGAATGGCTTCGACTTGTCCGACCGTCCGGCCGTCCGACCGTCCGACCGTCATCCGACCGGATTCATTCAATTCCACCGTTACGGTACGCGGCTCGTTTACGGCTCGTAGTCGATCAGTGCGTAGCGGCGCTCGGGAAGGCGCGACCATGGCTGCACCTCGATGACGTGGTAAAGACAGGCGCGCTTCACGCGCATGCGGATTTCGCGCGCGGCGCTTTGCAATGCGCGCTGTTGACCCGCGCGCGCGGCCGCCTGCGCATCGCGCGCGAAGAGCTGCAGCTCGCTGGTCCCGGGCGCGAAGGCGGTGAACTCGAGAATGAGCCGCTCGACGGCTCCCGTTGGCGGCGACTGCTCGAGCCGCGTCTTGAGCGGCGCGGCGATGCGCTCACCGTCGGCGGTCGGATCCTTGAGCAAATGGGCAGTAAGCCAGGATCCGCCGCCTTCAATATCCGCGCGCAGTCGAACCGCATGCACACGCCAGCCGATGCGACGCGGATGTTTGAGCGCACGCCCGATCAGCTGGTCGAGCGCGTGCACGAGCAGATCGCGCTCCCCGACCGGTGTAAAAAACGTGAGCGCGGCCACGATCGGCTCGGGTGCGACGCGTCCTTCGACGGGTTCCGCGATGCAGCCGGCGGCAAGTCGCCACAATCGCCTTCCCATTGCGCCGAACTGTGCCGTGATCGCCTCTTCTGGAATCGCCGCGAGTGCGCCGAGTGTGCGGATGCCGAGCTGGCGGAGGCGACGGTGGGTATCGGAGTCGAGTGGAAGAACGGAGATGGGTTGTGAAGCGAGAAATGCTTTTTCCCCACCCAACGGCACGATGATGGCCTCGTCTGGTTTTGATCGCGACGCAGCAACCCAGGCCACAAACTTTCCTCGCCCGAATCCCAGTCGGACCGTCCGGCCGTCAGACCGTCCGACCGTCCGACGTATCGCTTCCACGATCTTTTCAGGCGTTCCGAAAATCCCCTCCAGCCCATCAGTGCCGACATATGCCAGTCCCAACTCTCCGGATTCAATGACCGGGCTGATTTCATTCAACGCCGCGAGCACGCGGGCGAAACAGTCGTCGTAGTGGACCGGGTCAGGTTCGATGAGCCGCAGCGTGGGACAGAGACCGATTGCCTGGCTGACGGTCATCCCCGGCTTTACTCCCGCGTGACGGGCGAGGGAGGAGACCTGCCAGAGCTTGCGGGTGGTGTCGGGCGCGAGCAGCGCCGTGGGGTAGGCGGCCAGGCCCTCATGACGGGACTCTTCACAGCGGAGTGAGAAGAGAGGGATCCACACGCAGGCGGCGAGCGAGCTCGTAGACGATAGCGACATTGACAAAAGCCCCAAGGGGACCCGAATATATCCCGAAGATCATCACACTCGCAAGCGCTTCTGGAAGAGTAAACTATGGGGATGACTCAAGCGGATCTCTTTGGGCCTGAAGCACTTCCGACCCCAAGCCCTGAGGTCGTCGAACTCGTCCAGCGAATCCCAACTGGCATCCGCTTCGGCACCTCCACCTGGACCTACGACGGCTGGTTTGGCGACGTCTACCATCGGCGCTATCGCGGCCCGCAGCCGGCCCTGAGACTCGAGGAATACGCGCGCTATCCGCTCTTTCGCACCGTCGGGATCGATAGCGCGTTCTACGATCCACCATCAGAAGAGGAGCTCGCGTCCTACGCGCGCGCGTTGCCTTCCGGCTTTCCCTGCGTCAGCAAGGTGTGGGATCGCATCACCGCCAAGCGGCTCGGTCAGGATGCTCCGCAGCCGGGTCTCGCCGGCATGCGCAATCCCGATTTTCTCAATGCCGCGCTCTTCAAGGACAGCGTGCTCGGCCCCTACAGCCGCGTGTTTCGGGACCACGCCGGGTGTTTCGTGTTCGAGTTCCAGGCGATGCGCGGTAAAGATCTGCCCGATCCGCTGCAATGGGCTGATCAGCTCGACGATTTCTTGAAGGAGCTGCCGCGCGACTTTCGCTATGCGGTCGAGCTGCGCAATCCCGAGCTGCTGACCGGGGTTCATGGTGAGGTGCTGAAGCGGCACGGTGTGGCGCATGTGTTCAACTCGTGGACGGAAATGCCGCCGATCGGCGAGCAGGTCGAGCTGGGGTGGACGTTCTCCGCGAACTTCACCGTGGCGCGCGCGCTGCTGAAGCCAGGCCGCCGCTACAGCGACGCGGTGAAGCAGTTTCAGCCGTACGATCGCGTGCAGGAGCCGCAACCCGCCCTGCGGCGCGACCTTTTGCAGTTGATCAACACATCGCTACGCCGCCGGATCGAAGCCTTCATCCTGGCGAACAACCGTGCCGAGGGGAACGCGCCGGGCACGATCCGTGAGGTTGCACGGATGTGGCTCGAAGGTGACGGGGCGGGTACTTCCTAGGGTAGGTATCCGGGAAGTCTCCCTCGAGGAGGATGTCTATGCGCCTTGCAATGTTCGCCGCGATAGCGCTCGGTTTGTTGCTCGCGTGTGACGGACCCAACGGTAAAGTCGATCCGGTGTCGGTGCAGTGGATGGATTGGCCGGCCGAGGTCAACGCCGGTCAGCCGTTCCGGACGCGGTTGGTCGTTTGGGGCGTGTGTGCAATAAACCCGCGCTTTCGACCGGGCGCGCATGCTGACCAGTCAGCCGTAACCTTCGCGCCCTACTACCTGGTCGACAACGATCAGATTTTCTGCGCGAATCTCCGCGAGGTCACGCTCCTCCAGGTAGGCGCGATCGACACCGCCGGCACAGCGCCCGGCCTGGCGGCGCCAGCGTCCCGCACGTACGAAATGCGCGCTGGGGCAGAGGTCTTCTTCGCCCGAGCGGAGGAGAGCATTCCGGTGCGCCACTTCGGCAACGTCATCGTGCGGCCGACCGGCGCCGATCCCTCACAGCGCAACGGCGGCGGCACCGTGTTCCTGCTCGTGGATTCGGTGGGATGTTTGCGACTCTCGCCGCTCGGTCTCTACAACCCGAACTCGGCGCTCGTCCTCGAGGATCAGGCCGATACGTCCGGACTCTCAGGGGCGTTCGTTACCGGCTACATTCACGACGCCGCAGCACCGGTATGTGGGGAGACGAGAGTCTTTCACGTCGTGACACGGAACTGATCCATGCGGTCCCTCTACTGTATCCCCCTCATGGCGGCACTCGCCGCCTGCGATTCCGGTCTGGAGATTCAGCCGGCTTACGTGCAATGGATGGAATGGCCTGCGGAGGTTTCTGTTGCAACGCCGTTCACGGCGCGGATGCTCGTGCCCTTTCCTGCCTGTCATCGCTCAGTTTTCAAGCCGGCAGTCAGCGAGAATCAATCGGCTGTCACGTTCGCGCCCTATTTCCTCGTGGAGGGAGGTGCTCCAGTGTGCCTTCCCTCACCGGCGCTCGACGTTGCCCCTGTGCCCTTCCTCGCACTGGATACGGTAATCACTGCCCCCGGCTTGGCCACGACGGTCGCGCGGACATTCGAGATGCGTGCGACCGCGTTTGTCGCTACGCCCACAGCAACCGCAAACGCCGTCCGCACATTTGGCGACGTCACGGTCCGTCTCTCCAATCCGGATACGTCGCGCCGCAATGCGGGTGGCGTCGTGACGCTATGGGTGGACAATGTGGGCTGCGCCCGGCTCCGGCCGGCCGGCTATCTCCAGCCGCCGCGGGGGTACGTGCTCGAGGATCAGGCCGATACGACTGGTCTGAACTACGCGTTCGTGCGCGGCTACATCCACGAGGCAGCGGCGCCGGTGTGCGGACAGACGCGCATGTTTCACCTCGAGTCGCGCGACTAGGGCAAGCTTCCGCGCAGCTCGAGCTCGCCCTGCACCGGCATCTTGGCCGGGCGGTAGCGATCGATCATCCCGCTGTGATTCTTGAAGCCGTGTTTCCGCCGCAGTTTCTCGATACGGCGCGCCAAGGAACGCGCATACTCTTTCGGTGCCCCCGCCTCGTGTGCATACGCACGCTGATACCTCGGCATCAGCTCCGGAAAATGCTCGCCGAGGACCGGCAGGAAGCGGTCGCGCACCGCGGCGTAGAGTCGTAACGCGCCGGCGTGAACGAAGCGTGCGCCCGCCTCGCGGGCCGCGCCGAACAACGCGTCGAGATGGGCGAGGTCATCGGTGATGCCCGGAAGCACCGGCGCGACGATGAGTCCGGCGTTCACCCCGGCATCGACCAGCTTCCGCAACGCGCGCAGGCGCGCGGCGGGGACCGGCGAGCGCGCCTCGAGCTTGCGCGCCAGCGCGGCATCGTGAGTGATCAACGATATGTGGATCTGGAGCTCGTTGCGCTCCTGCAAGCGCAGGAGCAGATCGCAGTCGCGTGCGATCAGCGGGCTCTTGGTGATGATACCGAACGAAAGGCCCTCACAACGCATCAGCCGCTGGAGCACCGCGCGGGTGATCCGGAACCGACGCTCGGCGGGTTGATAGGGATCGGTCGCGGTGCCGATGACGATGCATTCGCCAAGCGGGACCCGCTTGAGGTCGGCGTCGAGTGCACCAACCACCTGCTCCTTGACGAAGATCCGCCGCTCGAATGCCTCCCAGCCGTGCGCGCCCCGGTAGTCCGCAAACTCCGCGTCGGTCAACTTGCCGGCATCATGCGCGCGCTCGACGACGTAGCGATGCGTGTAGCGCGCGTAGCAATAGCTGCAGCCGAATTCACAACCGACATACGGATTCAGCGACCAGTAGTCCATCCCCGTCGCCGACGGGGGATTGAGGACGCGTTTGGGAGTGAGGGAAACGAACCGGGTGCCGCGGAGGCGCTCGTCTAGAATGACGGGCGGGCGGCCTGACGGCCTGTCCGCTGGCAGAAGCGGTAGCTGCTTACCCACAACGCGCCCAGCCGCATTGGAGACACACAAGGCAGCCGGATTGGTGCGCGGTTTTGGCGCCGCAGTCAGGGCAGGGAGGAGTCTTGGGAGGGGCTTCCCGGGGTTTGCGCACCGCCATACACCCCGAATATAACCCGAAGCTCGTGCTCAGCAACTCCGACTACAGAGGGGTCGCGAAGCGCCTCCAGGCGAAGTACACCGGCACGCCGAGCAGCACGAGGGCAAGGCCCAACATCGCGTAGGTGCGAGTCGCAGGCTGCACCAGCAGGTCGATTGCGATCAAGCCGGTCAGTACGACGTAGAGGGCGGGCAGTACCGGATACCCCGGCGCTTTGACAGGCCGTGGAATGTCGGGTCGCCGCTGTCGCAGCCGGAACAGGCCCACCGCTGTTACCGCATAGAACACAACCGCGGCAAAGATCACGAAGTTGAGCAGCTGCCCGTACGTGCCCGAAAGGCACAGAACGCAGGTCCATATCGCCTGCACGATGAGTGCAACGGCCGGAGTCTTGTACGTGGGATGCAGGACTGCGGCGGACTTGAAGAACAGATTGTCCTGCGCCATCGCGTAGTAGACCCGAGCGCCGGACAGAATCAGGCCGTTGTTGCACCCGAACGTCGAGATCATGATCGCGATGGCCATGATATAGAGGCCGGGCGATCCCAGCATCGCCTGCATCGCGGTCGTACCAACCGGCGGCCGCCCCTCGGTGGACGTCGCGGCGATCACGTCGGTAGGGAGGACGTTCAAGTAGGCCACATTGGCGAGCACGTACAACGTCACGACAACCAGCACGCCCGTGGCCATCGCAAAGGGGAGATCCTTCTCGGGCTGCTTCATCTCCGCCGATGCGAATCCCACGTTGTTCCAGGCGTCCATCGAGAACAGCGAGCCGACCATCGCCGCGCCGATGACCGGCAGCACCGCCAGCGTGAGGCCGGTTGCGGGCCAGAAATTCGCCCCAAAGTTGGCGACGATCGCCTCGGCGTTGCGGCCGATCGTCAGCCCCAGCACGATCAGGGCGGCGAGCGCCGCCGTCTTGATGATCGTGAGTGAAGTCTGGATGACGGCGGCGGTCCGGACTCCGCGGACGTTGATCCAGGTCAGGACCGCGACGGATGCGATCGCGAGCAGCCGTTGCCAGGAAAGGCCGACCGCGATGTCGCCGATCGGTTTCGGGAAATGGAGCGTCGTGCCGGCGAAGACATCCGCCGAGATGCCTGGGACGAGCACAGCGGTGAAGCGCGCGAACGCCACCGCGACCGCCGCAATCGTCCCGGTTTGGATGACGACGAACAGCGTCCAGCCGTAGAGATAGCCGAGCAGCGGCGAAATGCCCTCGCGCAGATAGACGTAGTTGCCGCCCGCCTTCGGGTACATCGCCGCCAGCTCGCCATACGTCAATGCTCCCAGCAGTGTCACCGCGCCCGATATCAGCCACACCAGCAGCAGCAGGCCTGGTGTGTGCACCTGTCGCAGGATCTCGGCCGAAACGATGAAGATGCCGGACCCGATCATGGATCCGACGACGAGCGCGGTGGCATCGAGCCGCGAAATGGCCCGGACGAACTCGACCCGCTGGGGCTGAACCGGGGTTGCCGTCATGAGGCTGATAACCTAGTTGTCATTCCATACGGCCGCTATCTTTGCGGTCCACCACGCCCCCCGGAGATACCGTGCGTCTCCTGCCGCGCGAAGAAGAATTTTTCGATCTGTTCACCGAAGTCGCCAACCGCAACAAGGAAGCCGCAGATTACCTGCGGAAACTGTTCGAAGCTCCCCCCGACCGCCGCACGCCGCACATCGAGGCGCTCAAGCGGCTGGAGCACGAAGCCGATCAGGTGACGCATGAAGTCGTCAACCGTCTCGACCGCACTTTCATCACGCCGCTCGACCGCGAAGACATTCACCAGCTTGCCTCCGATCTCGATGACGTCATGGACGCGATGGACGGCACCGCGCGCCGGGCGCAGATCTTCCGCCTCGGCGCACCACCCCAGGGCGTGCTGCGGATCGTCGAAGTGCTGCAGCGAATGATGGGCGTACTGGTGGAAGCGGTCAGCCGGCTGAAGAAGGGCGACGACGTCATGAAGTACTGCGTCGAGGCGAAGCAGCTCGAGGAAGAAGGCGACGCGATCTATCATGAAGCTCTGGGGCAGCTCTTCGAGAAAGAACGCGACGCCATCGAGTTGATCAAGTGGAAAGAGATTTACGACAATCTGGAGGACACGCTCGATCAGGCCGAAGACGTCGCCAACGTGATCGAGTCCATCACGATCAAGCACGCCTGATGACGGCCTCAGTCTGGTTCGTTCTGGCGATTCTGCTCGTCGCCCTCACATTCGACTTCATCAATGGGTTTCACGACGCGGCCAACTCGATTGCCACCGTGGTTTCGACACGGGTGCTCTCGCCGAGCGCGGCGGTGGTGTGGGCGGCGTTCTGGAACTTCGTAGCGGCGTTCGTCTTCGGAACGGCGATTGCGAAAACCGTTGGTAAAGGACTCATCGACCTCAGCGTCGTCGACTCCACGGTGATTCTCGGCGGCTTGCTCGGGGCGATCATCTGGGACCTCGTCACCTGGTGGCTGGGCCTGCCCACCTCCTCTTCTCACGCGCTGATTGGAGGGTACGCGGGAGCTGCGGTGGCGAAAGCGGGATTCTCCGCGATCATCGCGAGTGGCTGGACCAAGACGCTTGTTTTCATCGTCGTCGCCCCAGTCATGGGATTCGCACTGGCGCTGCTGATCACGGTGGCGCTCTCCTGGATCCTGCGCCGATCGCTGCCACGCAGGGTCGATAAAACGTTCCGGGTGCTTCAGCTCGTGTCGGCTGCCGCGTATTCGCTTGGCCACGGCACGAACGACGCACAGAAGACGATGGGCATCATCGTCGCGCTCCTCGTTTCCAGCCAGGCACTCTTCGTGAACTTTCCGATCCAGGCGTTCCACCTCACCGATGCCGATCACATTCCCGTCTGGGTCATTCTTTCCGCGCATGCGGCTATCGGTCTGGGCACCATGGCAGGTGGGTGGCGCATCGTGAAGACGATGGGCCAGCGCATCACGAAGCTCACGCCATTCGGTGGCTTCGCTGCGGAGACGAGCGGCGCCATTACGCTGTTCGTCGCATCACATTTCGGAATTCCGGTGAGCACCACGCACACGATCACCGGCGCCATCACGGGCGTGGGCGCGGCGCAGCGCTTCTCCGCGGTACGCTGGGGAGTGGCTCAACGAATCGTGTGGGCGTGGGTGCTCACGATCCCAGCATCGGCGGGGATCGGCGGCCTTACCTATCTCTTGCTTCGGGCGGTCGTCTAGGCATCAGTCGAGCTTGAGCGTCAACACGCGCAGCTCGGTCATCTCCTCGATGGCGTTGCGGACCCCCTCGCGACCAAGACCCGATGCCTTGGCGCCACCATACGGCAGACGGTCCACGCGGAAGCCGGGGATGTCGTTGCCGTTGACGGCGCCCACGTCCAACTCGGCGTGGAGCCGGAACATCGTCTGCAGGTTTGTCGTGAAGGCTCCCGCCTGCAGTCCGTACGGAGACGCGTTCGCCCAATCGATCGCGTCGCTCACCGAGTTATAGGGCGTCACGGTCACGAGCGGGGCAAAGACCTCCTCCGCGTTCACTTTCATATCGGCGGTCGTGTGCGTCAGGACGGTCGGTTCGAGGAACACGCCGTTGCGCTTGCCGCCCAACTCGATCTTGGCTCCCTCAGCGACCGCTTCCGCGACCCAGCGTTCGACCCGCTCGGCCGCATCGAGCCCGATCATCGGCCCGACATCGGTGTGCTCGTCGAGCACATCACCGACCTTTAACTGCTGAACCCGTCGAGTAAAGGCGTCGAGAAATGGCGTATAAACGGATTCGTGGACGTAGATCCGTTGGGTGGAGATGCATGACTGGCCGGCGTAGGTAAAGCCGCCGACCGCACAGCGCGCCGCGGCCCACGTGAGGTCCGCATCGGGCTCCACGATGACGGCGGCGTTGCCGCCGAGCTCGAGCGCCACGCGCTTCGTGCCGGCCTTGGCGCGGATGGCCCAGCCGGCCTTGGCGCTGCCCGTGAACGTGATGACCCGGACGCGCGGATCCTCGATGAGGATCTGCGCGACTTCGACATGACAGGGAACGATGTTGACGGCGCCGGCCGGATAGCCCGACGACTTGATGAGCTCGCCCAGTCGCAGCGTCGTGAGGGGATCCTGCGGCGGCGGCTTCAATGTGATGGTCGCGCCGCAGGCCATCGCGGGGGCGATTTTGTGGGCGGCAAGCAGTACCGGAAAGTTGAACGGCGTGATCCCCGCGATTGGCGACAGCGGGAAGCGCCGCGTGATGGCGATGCGGCCCGTGCCCGCGGGCACGACGTCGGCGGGCAGCACCGCACCGTCGATCCGTGTGGCCTCTTCGGCGCCGTCGCGAAATACGACAATCGCGCGGTCGATCTCGGTTTTGGCTTGCGCGATCGGCTTGCCGGCTTCGAGCGCCAGCGTGCGAGCGAACTCGGCGCGAGCCGCTTCTAGGCCGTCGGCGACTTTGCGCAATGCCGCCGCACGCGCATAGGCAGGCATCTCGTCATAAGACCTTCACTCAATCACTGAACAGGCGGCGCAAACCTCGTTCCGTTTCCGCGAGCGCCTCCTGGAAGTGTTGCAGCTCGCCGCCGAAGCCGAACCGCAGGAAGCCGGGCATTCCGAAGTGATCGCCGGGGCAGAGCAGCACGCTGTGCTGCGCGCGCAGTTTCTCGACGACTTCCGGCGCCGCGATCGCGCCGCGGTAGCGCGCCCAGCAGATCGCGCCGGCGTGCGGGGGATGCCAACTGAACGTGTCGCCGAACGATTTCAGCCACGCTGCCATCACCGGATAGTTCGCGTGGATAATCCGCCGCGTACGCTCGATCAGCTTGTCCCGCACGTGGGGGTCGAGCGCGACGGCGGCGAGATGATCGGACGCGCCGGACGGTCCGATCGTCGTGTAGTCGTGGCGAGCCCACGCCTCCTGACTGAATGCGGGCTGGGAGACGATCCAGCCGATGCGCAGTCCCGGGAGACCGTACGCCTTCGACAGACCGTTGACGATGACCACCTTGTTGTACCCGCTGCCCCAGAACGACTCCGTCGTCTTGCCGCCCAACTCCGCGCCCCGATAGACCTCATCCGCGAGGACCCAGGCGCCGACTTCAGCGGCGCGCTCGAGGATCGCCTTGCGCGATGCTTCGCTCAGCACGTGGCCGGTCGGGTTATGCGGATTGGTGACCACGACCAGTTTGGTCCCCGGCGTGATGGCCGTGCGAATCTCCTCGGCGTAGGGCTCCCAGCCTTCCTTCTCGTGCAGCTGAAACGGGCGGACCTCCGCGCCGAAGTT
>Ga0137409_10004573_pt1 | contig 14492 bp, 9 predicted proteins | sample CZODoug1_16funga_FD_122059 | JGI IMG/M metagenome (GOLD analysis project Ga0137409, IMG submission 122059) | Vadose zone soil fungal communities from Angelo Coast Range Reserve, California, USA - CZODoug1_16fungal (Hybrid Assembly) | ecosystem: Environmental > Terrestrial > Soil > Vadose zone... | reverse complement strand
GCTATTTCAACGCGATTGTGCGCGACCAGCTCATGGCGTTCGTCGAGAGACGGATTGGGGACAGCAGTATCCTCGGGTTGATTCGGAAATGGATTCACGTGGGCGTGATGGAAGACGGTCGGTTCCTGGTGACGCAGACCGGGACCGGGCAAGGGCAGGTCATCAGCCCCTTGCTGGCGAATATTTACCTACACTACGTGCTCGACGAGTGGTTCGCGCACGAGGTGAAACCGCGCTTGCGCGGCAAGGCCGCCGAAATTCGGTACGCCGACGACTTCATTCTCTGCTTTCAGCATCGCGAGGATGCGGAACGGGTCCTGCGAGTCCTCTCGCAACGGTTCGCGAAGTTTGGGCTGACGCTGCATCCCGAGAAGACGCGGCTCGTGGCGTTTGGGCGCTCGGCGTTGCCGACACAGCCTGACGCACCGAAGCCAGCGACCTTCGACTTCCTCGGCTTCACGCACCTCTGTGCGCGCAGTCGACGAGGGAAGTTCACGATTCACGTTCGGACCATGCGTAAACGCCTTCGGCGGAGTACGAAGGCGGTGGCGCAGTGGTGCCAGCAGCACCGGCACGACCCGGTCGTGAATCAGGCAGCGGCGCTCAACGCCAAACTCCGAGGTCACTACCAGTACTACGGCCGGTCGTCGAACTACCGCAGTCTGTGGCAGTTCCATCGGCAGGTCGAGCGGCTCTGGCATAAGTGGCTGAATCGGCGCGGCAAGCGGCTCAACTGGGACCAATTCCAACAGTTGCTTCACCGGCATCCGTTGCTTTTGCCGCGTATCTATCATGCGTGGGCCGGTTCGGGGAGTCCTGCGTGAGGAACCGAGTGCGCGAATCGCGCACGCTCGGGTCTGTGAGGGGAGGGGCTGGCCGGCTATGGTCGCCGCTACACGGGCACGAAGCCGGAAACGGTGGATACGCGCCAAGCGGACGCCCTACGGTCGCGACCAGTTCTCTCCTACTCGGAGACCGGAAAGTCGCTGGTTCGAATCCACTCGCCCCGACTACTTTCAGCGGGGTCGTTCCGTAGAAATTGTCGGCTGCGCCGACGCGCATGGATGCCAGCTTCGGCGTCGGCTCGCCAGTAGCTACGCGGTCGGCGCTATGCCTGGCGGTCTTGCTGCCCTCGCGGCCCGAAAATGCGGAACAGGAGAAGGAGCGACGGCAGCAGGATGGCGGCGCCTACGCCGAGTACTTGAAGCAAGATGATGAGAACGTCCTGTGGGGCGGCTGCGGCTGCAAGCGTCAGATGCGGTCGGATGGCGTAGGGATATTGCGCCAGCGCCCAACCCCACAGAATCAGGCTGACCTGCGCGGCGGCGGCGATACGCGCCATTCCGTATTCCCCGACCCACAATAATGCGAACCCGGCTACCGCACTCACACCGGTGGCAAAGTGGAGCGGGATCGCCCAAGACGAGGCCATGAGACCACTCCGCACGTCGGGCCCTGCGAGCACTAGTACCGTTCCCGCCAGAAGCCCAACGGCCCCTCCGGACATCAGCGCCCGCCTGCGAAAGGCCGCTCGTTCCTCTGGATCATGTGCCTCCAGCGTGAGATACACGGCCGCCAGATACGCGAACAACACCAGCGCGAAGACACCGACCGATATTGAGAACGGCGTCAACCATGGCGTGATGAATACGGTGGCGAACGGACCCTCGGCAGCTGCCGGCAACTTGCCGTCCGTGATCGCGCCGACGATGACGCCCAGGCACAACGGTGTTGTGGTGCTCGCCATCGCGAAGATTCGGCCCCAGAAGCGTTCGTGCCCGGGGTGGTCGGGGCCATAGGCACGAAACACGAACGCGGATCCGCGCATGACGATGCCGATGAGGACGAGCAGCAGGGGCACGTGGAGGAAGGTGCTCAACGATGCGAAGGCGCGCGGGAAACCCGTGAACAGGACGACTATCGCAAGGATGAGCCACACGTGATTTGCCTCCCACACGGGGCCGATCGCGTGCGCGATGGTGGCGCGCTGACGTTCCGCGGTGGGGCCAGTGGCGAGGAGGTCCCAGACGCCACCCCCATAGTCGGCGCCACCCAGTAGCGCGTAGAACGTCAGCGACACCACGATCACCAACCCGAGCAGGACGGTCACATCGATCATGCGTGCCCCCGCGTCGGCGCTGTTTCCAACACCGTTCGTCGGATCAGGACAATCACCACTGCCGCGAGGCCAACGTAGATGCACGTGAACAGGACGGAGGGCACAAACAGGCCCGGCATCGGCGTCACTGCTTCAGACGTTCTCATGACTCCTTGGATGATCCAGGGCTGCCTCCCAAGCTCTGTCACCATCCAGCCCACCTCGACGGCCACGAGACCGAGGGCGGTCGACCAGAACATGGCATTCAAGAACCACCGCGATTCGAACAATCGACCCCGCCACCATAGCGTGCCGGCCCACAGGGCCAGGCACGCGAGCCACGTCCCTATGGCCACCATGATTTGAAAGGCGATGTGCACGGCTGTCACTGGAGGCCATAGCTCGCGAGGGATGTCGTTGAGGCCCACTACGGAAGCCGCCGGGTCCCCGTGTGCCAGGAAGCTGAGCCCTCCTGGGATCTCCAACGCGTACCGTGTCTCTCGCGCAGCAACGTCCGGGATACCGCCGATCCGCAGCGGTGCGTAGGTTTCCGTCTCGAAGTGCCCCTCGAGCGCAGCAAGTTTTGCTGGTTGGGTGCGCGCGACCACCCGCCCGGCCCAGTCACCCGAGAGCGGCTGCAACAGCGCCGCGGGCAAACCGACGAACAGCGCAATGGCAAAGGCGCGCCTGTGGAACGGATGGCGGTGGTCCGGCAACAACAGACGCGCATGGATGCCGGCGACGGCAACGCCCACGGCGGCGTACGCCGCTAACAGCATATGCAGAACCTGAGCTCCGGCTGCGGGATTGAACATCGCGGCAAACGGACCGACCTCGACGATGCGGCCGTCCACGAGACGAAACCCGGCCGGCGTATTCATCCAGGCGTTCGCCGTGACGACAAATGCACCAGACAATGCACCGCCGAGCGACACCATCACACCGGCGAACACGTGGGCCCGCGAACTGAGTTTGTCCCAACCGTACAAGTACAAGCCCAGGAAGATGGCTTCGAGGAAGAACGCGAACCCCTCAAGCGAGAACGGCATTCCGATAATGGGCCCCGCGAATTCCATGAACGCAGGCCACAAGAGACCGAGTTCGAACGAGAGCACGGTGCCGGACACAGCGCCGACCGCGAAGAGAATGGCGGTTCCTCGTGCCCACCGCTTGGCCAGGTCCAGATATTCCGGACGACGGGTACACAGCCATGCGATCTCGGCGGCGACCATCATGACCGGCATGGCCATGCCGATCACCGCAAAAATGATGTGAAAGGCGAGCGACATGCCCATCTGCCATCGTGCGTAGAGAAGGTCCATGCCGCTCACGATCTACTGATTGTCGCGCGAGTGTGGACGCCCGACGCCCGAAAATACACAGCGTCTGGGACGCACCATCTGAACGGCGCGAGAAACGCGCCGTTCAGCGTCCGTCGAGGCGGTTCCGAAACCCTGCGGTGAGCGAGACTTGACTGTCTTTTATGAACGGACTGGTCGAGCTGCCATTGATTGTTGAACCGACGCCGTAAATCGACTGGCCGAGAGCCGCGTGGTTCTCCTCGTATTCATTCGCCTTGATCGTCGCAGTGGACGCATCAAGATATATCGCGCCACCGTAGCCCATAGCGGAATTCTCTTCGAAACTCGATGAAGTTGCAGAGAGCGTCGTATTCGCCACGGTCCGTGTCGGGATGCTGAGCACCGCGCCAGGCAGCGAAGCAATCGCCCCGCCGTTTCCCCTTGGCGCCTGGTTGCCGATGAAGGTGCTGTCGACGATCGTTGTCCGAACGTCAAAGGCATCCGCTCCGGTTGAGAATATGTTTCGTGCCTCGGCTCGGCCGTTCAGGATGGCGCCACCATCACCATTTTCGGCGATGTTGTCGCGGAACCACGAATCGGCGACGTTGAGGTAGCCGTTCATGTAGGCGACCAGTGCTCCTCCGCCCAAGGGAAAGTTGACTCCCGCCGCCGGCCCGCCAGAGAACGCATCGTGAGCGACCTGATCGCCTCGAGCGACGTTGTTGCTGAACTCGCAATTGGAAATCGTGGTTGCAAACGTGATGAACACATGGCTTGGGCCGAAAAACGCCGCGTTCGCAATCGTGTCGACGATGTTTGTGGTCGCCAACGCGCCGGCCGTGACCGTCGCCACATTGCTCTCGAATCGGCTGTTGCGGACGGTCGTTGTCAGGCTATCGAACACGATCGCGCCTCCCTCGATGCCGGCGGTGTTGCGTTCGAACTCGCTCTCATTGATGTCCAAGCTCGAGTTCTCGTTTGGAAACGTGCCCTCGCCCACGATCGCCCCACCGAGAACCTGGGCGGTGTTGTCCTCGAACACGCTCGTTGAAAGGCTCGCCGTATGAGCGGCGGTTTCATACGTGTTGAACACTTCAAGGGCGCCCGCGCGAAAACCCGCTGCGTTGTGCGAGAATCGCGACCCCGCCATGGTCAACGTCGAATTAATCGAGAACAGGCCGCCGCCATCACCGCCCGCGGCGTTGTTATGGAAATTCACGTTGTTGACCTCGATCACCGAGTCAAAGGCCATGTAAAGGCCTCCGCCCAGATTGTGACCGTAATTGAATGGCGCAAAGAGCAGATCTCCGCCTGGTCCCTGAGCATTCCCATCACGTATCGTCATGCCGTCCAGCGTCGCTCGTACGCCCGCGTGAGCGACGTCGTTACCGGCGGTCACCACATGCCAACTCACGCCGCCGCCGCTGAGAAGGGTTCGACGAGAGTTGGAGGAGCGGTGAGACCGCGACTTCTCCCCGCCAGAAAAACCACCGTAGATGGCGACATGATCGGGGAGATCGAAGGTCTTTAGATGGGCGGTATTGAGGCCGGACGCGCCGCCAACAATCCCGTTTGGCGCGTAGATCTTTGTCGGCACGTACGTCCCCTCGGCCACCCAGATCTCGTCGCTTCCCCTTGTACTCGCCGCTTTGTCCAGGGCGTCCTGTAGACTCGCGAACGCCGTATTCCAAGATGTGCCATCCTGCGCCGCGCTCCCTTTGGCTTTCGCGTTCACGTAGATGGTCGCGGCGTCAGTATTCCGCGCCGCGATTAGTAGGGCCGCCAGTAGGAACGGCACCGTTCGAATTGTCAAGATCCTCATGACGCCTTCTCCACTCAGTTAAGCGACGATAACGACGCTTGGGTTGTAATCCGCGCATTGCCGCTAGAGCATCGACGGGCTCTGGCAAGGCAAGTCGAGTGCCACGAGGCCGAATACGGAAACGTCAGAAAATGGCAGTGAGCGGTTTCACGTATCAGATCGTCCGAGAGTGGTTGTGCCTGTCCGCACATAAATTGCGTGATCTACACACTCGCCGCACACTCCGATCAACGGCCTCGTGCTCGCGGTAACGCTCCTCGCGGCACGTCGCCGCCGCCATTGTCTGGAGCCACGGCGAGCAACTCCCGCACGCGTGGAATCACCTCACGCCCGTAGAGCTCGATCGTGGCCATCCTCTGTTTGTGGGGGACTCGTCCAAGGGCGTAGGCCATGTCGAATCGACTGAGCCCGAGCAGCCGGATGGCCGCCGCCAGCTTGGTCGCGACGGTTTCCGGCGAACCCACATACAGCGATCCGCCGACGATCTCGGCTTGGAATGTATCCATCGTCGGACGTGTCGATCCACGCTCGCGCGCTGATGCCTCGAACATGTCCGCCCAGTGTGGCCATTGGATGTCGACCGCTTCCTCGTCCGTCTTGGCCACGTATCCGTGCGAGTGCATACCGACCCGCAGCGGCGGGTGCCCATACTGCTCAAGGGCGCGTTTGTAGAGGTCGATGTATGGTGTGAATCGACCTGGAGGCCCGCCGATGACGGCCAGCATGAGTGGCAGGCCGTAGCGGGCAGCCCGGATCACCGACTCCGGGCTGCCACCGACACCAACCCAGGTCGGGAGGTGTCCCTTAGGGAGGGGAGGGCTCACGTACTGCTCGGTGAGCGGTGATCGGACGGTGCCGGACCAGGTCACGGGTTGGTCCCGGAGCAGGCGGGTGAGCAGGTCGAGTTTCTCCTCGAAGAGCGTCTCGTAATCGGCGAGGTCGAATCCGAAGAGCGGAAAGGATTCGGTCAGCGAGCCGCGACCGACGATGAGTTGCGCACGGCCGTTCGACACGGCGTCGAGAGTCGCGAACTCGGTGTACACCCTCACGGGGTCCTGCGTGCTCAGTACTGTGACGGCAGTGCCGAGCCGGATGCGTTCGGTTCGGCCGGCGATTGCGGCCAACATCACGTGACCGGCAGAGTCCATGAAATCGGGCCGGTAGTGCTCGCTGATGTTGAACGAGTCGATCCCGACGGCATCGGCGAAGACGCCCTCCTCAACGGTGTTACGGATGACGACGGCGCCGTTGAGCGGTTGACCGGACTCATCGACGCTCACGAAGGCGGGCGAATCCAATCCGAATTCAATCTCCTGGGTGGTCATCCCTAGATCCTCGCCGCCGGCTTGAGAGCCGGGCAGGGGGCAGTTGGTCGGCGGCGCGCGGCGACTGCTTCACATCTTGAGCGGGCGAGCGGTGGTAGAGCGTGTCTCTTTCCTCGGCGCTCAGGGCGCTGAGCAGTTCATCCTCGATAAGCGGAGGCTCCATTCCGTTAGGGCTGTGCACTGCACGCTCGCGGAAATCCACGCGTCGATGACCGGACGCAAAAACGAAGCTAGACGAGCAGACTCTCAATCTTGATCGGCAGTTCGCGCACGCGAACGCCTGTGGCGTGGTGGACCGCCGCGGTGATCGCGGGTGCGACGCCAGCCAGACCGATCTCGCCGATGCCGCGCGCGCCGAGCTCGTTGATCTGCTGATCAGGAAAGTCGAGGAAATGCACGTCGATCGGCGGCACGTCGGCGTTGACCGCCACCACGTAGTCGGCCAGATTGCTGTTGATCGGGGCGCCGTTCTGCGGATCGTACGACGTGTGCTCGAACAGCGCCATGCCGATTCCCATCACGACCGCGCCCTCGATCTGGTTGCGGCCGGCCAGCGGGTTGAGAATGCGGCCCGCATCGATGACCGTCACAATTCGGCTGACGCGCAGCCGAGCGATCTCGGGCTGCCATGTGACCTCCACGAAGTGACAGCCGAACGAATGCGTCGAGAACTTCGGCTGTGGATTGCCGAATGTCGCGCCGGATGTGCCGCTGCCGCTGACCACGCGCAGATTCGCGCGCCGGAGTAAATCTGCGAAAGGGACCCCTTTCGCAGATCCGTCAGCCTTCGCAAAGACCCGGCCAGCGTCGAATGCCAGATCCGTGGCGGGGCGCTTCTCGAACGGTGATCCCGGCGTTGTGGTGGCGACCGTCAGCATCGATGCGATCGCATTGTCCGCCGCTGCAAACACGGCGGGAACCACTGACTCGGTCACCAACGAACCGCCCGAGAGCGGGCCTGCCGGAAGCGACGTATCGCCAAGCACCACTTCGATCTTGTCGAGCGGAACGCCGGTCTTCTGCGCGGTGAGCTGCGCGAGGATCGTGTACGTGCCTGTGCCGATGTCCTGTGTGCCGCACGCGACGCGGGCCGTGCCGTCGTCGCGGAGCTGGACGCTGGCCTCGGCGGGAAATCGTCCGGCGCCCCACGAACATCCGGCCATTCCCCAGCCGAGCGTCAAGCCGTCGCGTTTCATCGAGCCGACCTCGGGGGTGCGCTTCGACCAACCAAACTTCTCCGCACCCAGTTCAAAGCACTCGAGCAAATGGCGCGATGAGAATGGAAGGCCCAGCGACTCGTCGATGTTCGGCTCGTTGATGACGCGGAGCCGGACGGGGTCGATCGTGAGTTGATCGGCCAATTCGTTCATCGCCGACTCGGTCGCATAGAGCCCCGGCACGGAGCCGGGGCCGCGCATGGGGGTCGGTGAGCCGACATTGCGCCTGGCGCGACCGAACGTCACGCGCAGGTTGGCCACGCTGTACTGGAACGCCGTCGCTTCGCCGCAGTCTTCATGATAATGATCGAGAATGGCCTTGTGGTTGATGTAATCGTGATGGAGTGAGACCAGTTTCCCGTCGGCGGTTGCGCCCAGCCGCACGCGCTGCTGTGTACGCGGGCGGTGACCGACCGTCTGGAACATCATCTTGCGGCTGACCACGAGCTTGACCGGCTTCCCAAGCTGCCGCGCCGCCGCGGCGGCGAGCGCACAATGCGTCCATGGCCACAGCTTGCCTCCAAAACCCGAGCCAAGGAACTTCGTGATCACTCGGACATTCTCTCTTGGCAGGCCAAACATCTGCGCCAGGATGCCTTGGAGATTGAACACCCCCTGCGACGCCTCGTATAGCGTCAATCTGGACCCATCCCAGATCGCGGTCGTCGCGTGCAGCTCGATGGGATTGTGCGTCTCGACCGGCGTGACATAGGTCTGGTCGATCTTGACCGGCGCGTTTGCGAACGCGCCCTCGGCGTCGCCGCGCTGGCTTTGCAAGCGCTCGCGCGGACCGAACTGGGTGGCGACCACCTCGGGCTCGTCGTCCGCTTCCAGGTGAGTGTCAACGTTCGGCGTGTCCTTGGCGTACGTCGCGCGAACAGCATCAGCAGCGGCCTTGGCGGCCTCGAACGTGTCCGCCACCGCCAGCGCGATGTATTGGCCGTAATAGCGAACGACATCATCCTCGAACGGCGGACGACGCTCGTCGATGATGCCTTCGAACCCGGGTCCCATGACCGAGCGGAAGATGCTTCCGATGTTCTCGCGATGAAAGATCGCGCGCACGCCAGGCATCTTCTCGGCCGCGGCCGAGTCGAGCGTGATCACGCGGCCGCTGGCGATGGTCGCCTCGACCGGAACGGCGTAGATCTGACCGGGAAGGTGGAAATCGGAGGTGTACTGCGCCTTTCCGCTGACCTTCAACGGCCCATCCACTCGCGGCGTGCGGCGACCAATCGGTGACGTCCTCGGGATTTCTTGTGCCGGTTGCATGTTCGGTCCTTGAGTGGGCTTACGCTCTGATCGCCATTTGCAGAGCGTGCGCGAGACAGCGCTTGGCCAGCTCGATTTTGAACGCGTTCTCGCTCTGCGGCTTGGCGTCGCGCAGGGCCGCCTCCGCCGCCTTTCGGAAGTTCGCCGGGTTTGCGAGCCGACCGACGAGCGCGGCTTCGGCCTCGTGGGATCGCCAGGGCTTGGTGCCCACGCCACCGAGCGCGATGCGTGCCCGCGTCACGTTCCCGCCTGCGATTGTGATCACGACGGCCGCCGACGCCAGGGCGAACTCGTAAGACGCTCTGTCGCGCAGCTTGAGATAGGCTTGCTTGCTCCTTCCGACCGGCTTCGGAAGCGTGATATGCGTGATGAGGTCCCCAGGCTCGAGCACGGTTTCGCGCTGCGGTGTGTTGCCGGGGAGCAGATGGAACTTGCCGAACGGGACTGCACGTGAGCCTCTGGGGCCTTGCACGTGGATCGTCGCTTCCAACGCCGCCATCGCCACGCACATATCTGATGGGTGCGTCGCGATGCAATACTCGCTCGTGCCGAGTATGGCAAGGCGGCGGTTGTTGCCGGTGATCGCCGGGCAGCCTGTCCCCGGCTCGCGCTTGTTGCAGGGCATGGCCGTGTCGCGGAAATACATGCATCGCGTTCGCTGGAGCACATTGCCGGCAGTCGTCGCCATATTGCGAAGCTGTGCCGATGCGCCGGCAAGGAGGGCCTGCGACAGCACGGCATAGTCTCGTTGCACTACCGGATGGCTGGCGAGATCTGCATTCCGCACCGTAGCGCCGATCTTCAAGCCACCGTCAGGCGTCACTTCGATCGTATTGAGCGGCAAACGGTTGATGTCGATGAGCCGAGCGGGCGTTTCGACGTTCAGCTTCATCAGATCGATCAGCGTTGTCCCACCGGCGACGTAGCGGATGTCCGCGCCCTGTTGCGCAGTCTTCGCTTGCGCGGCAGTCGCGACAGCGGTCGCGGCATCTGCGGGTCTGATGAATTCAAACATGTGCATGGCGATGGCTCCTGCTTGCCGCTCAAGCCGTTCGGCGAACGTGCTGAATCGCGGCAACGATATTGGGATACGCGCCGCAGCGACAGATGTTGCCACTCATCAGTTCCTTCACGGCTGTGTCGTCGGGGCCGCAGGGCTCCTTGAGCAGCGCGACCGCGGACATGATCTGGCCTGAGGTGCAATACCCACATTGATATCCGTCATGTTCTACGAACGCCGCCTGCATTGGATGCAATGCGTCGGGAGTGCCGAGCCCCTCGATGGTTGTGATCTCCTCGCCGTCATGCATCAAGGCCAGGCTTAGGCATGAGTTCACGCGCCGGCCATTCACGTGCACCGTACATGCGCCGCATTGGCCGTGATCACAACCCTTCTTCGTTCCGGTGAGAGCCATGGTCTCACGCAGGCAATCGAGCAGCGTCGTTCGCGGATCAATGCGCAGCCGGTGCTCCTTTCCATTGACGCGCAACGTGACTGGCTCGGTGCCGACGCGATCATCTACTGGAGGCGGATCGGCGGACGGGCTCTGTGCCATGAGGTCGCGCCCATCGAGAGCGGCGATCACTCCGGCCGTCCCTGCCGTTGTCAGAAAGGATCGGCGGCTGAGCCCCCGCACATCGGCGCGGTGTTTTCGCGGTTTCTCGGGTTTCTGTTCCGACACTGTTGCCTCGTCGCTTGTCGACTGGTTGCCTAGGCAAGGCCAACGCCACGTGAGTCGCGTCGGCCTGACGATCGCTATCTCCAAAGTGGCGACCGACTTATCGCCACGGCGCCGCCCATCGCCGCGCAGCAGGTCAGTGGTGTGTGTGGGTGTCAGCGGACAGTGTGTGTGTTTCGAGCGCACGTCGTACAAAGCCTCGACGAACGCGAAATCGCGAGTACCGGGACATTCAATCGAGCCCGGGTCGAAAACGTGGTCGGTTGCCACCTGCTGCTGGCGTCGAAAGGCGAGCTCGACCTGGCGGTCAGAGAGACGTTGCCCTGGCGCACGGAACGTTGAATGCTTGGCCGTTCGTGAAATGTGCTCGGTCGTTCACGATGTAGCCGGCCGAGGGCCTTTGACAGCCGAGGGCCTTTGACTTGACAGGGGACCGTAGCTGGCGGCGCGAGTTGAAGATCAGCGTCGAAACACACCGGGACGTGTCCGGCGCTCGCTCCTGCACAATCCACGACGGCCGCGCGTAGACTAGCGATCCTCGGCGTCTGGAGGCGCTACGAAAGGGAGTCCCGTGCAGAACGAATTCACACTTCGCCAGATCGTCGACTTCGGTTCACGAGCGTCGCGGCGCCGCAACGGCCGCCGAACCTGTCTGAAGTCGAACGCCGAACGATCGGGCAGTCCTCTACGAGAGCGCCTGGAACAAGTCGAAGGACGCGCGGAGGTTAGGGATTACACGGACGCCGTTGTACTGTCGGCTGCGCAAGTACGGACTCGAACGGGCCTGAACCCCGCGAAAGTCGCGACCCGCATGAAGCGGCTATGACAAGTTGAGACCGGGACGTAACGGCTTTGATAACCGAGATGCGGAAGACCGGAGTCGACGTCGTCGGCGACATGCCTTGGGGTACGCACTTTTGTCTCTTCTACGAGACGCTCGCGGACCTCCTCGAAACTTTGGTCTCCTACTGCAAAGCTGGATTGGAAAGCCGGGAGTTCTGCCTCTGGGCGGTGGCCGCACCCCTCACGACGGAAGACGCCATGCATGCGTTGAAACGAGCTGTTCCTGACTTCGATCGATACCTGGACGACAAGAGCATGGAGATTGTCCTGGCTAGCGATTGGTATTTGGAAAATGGCAGGTTTGATCTCAAGAGAGTGACAGGCGGTTGGAACGAAAAACTCGCGAGCGCATCAGCCAGAGGTTACGCCGGCGTGAGGATCACTGGAGATAGCGCCTGGCTCGAAAAGCAGGACTGGAAGAACTTCTGCGAATACGAGGATTCAATCAACCAATCTATCGCCAACCAGCGTCTGACGGTGCTATGCACGTACCCGCTCGTCGCCTTCGGAGCTGATGAAATCCTCGATGTGGTGCGTACGCACCAGTTTGCTGTCACGAACCGACGCGGGACCTGGGACGTCATTGAAACCGCCGGGCACAAGCAAGCCAAGGCCGAAATCAGGCGCCTGAATGAGGAGCTCGAACAGCGTGTCGTAGAGCGGACCAGCCAACTGACGGTGGTCAACAAGGAGTTGACCAAGGAAGTTCTCGAACGACAGCGCGCTGAGAATGAATTAGAGAAGGCCTTCGAAGAAATCAAGCGGCTCAAGGACCGCCTTCATGATGAGAACGTGGTCCTCAGGGAGCACATCGATCAGGTGTTCATGTTTGAGGAGATCGTGGGCTCCTCGCCCGCCTTGAAAACGGTCCTTTCTAGCATCGTGAAAGTCGCTCCTACCGATTCGACGGTGCTGATTACGGGCGAGACAGGTACCGGGAAGGAACTGATTGCGCGTGCCATCCATAAGAGTTCGCAACGTGCTGGCCAGGCGTTTATTACCGTGAATTGCGCTTCGATTCCTTCTTCGCTCATTGCCTCAGAGTTGTTTGGCCACGAGAAGGGCGCATTTACCGGTGCCCTGCAGCGCCGACAAGGTCGATTTGAGTTGGCGCACTCCGGTACGATTTTCCTCGATGAGATCGGCGAGCTTCCCGCAGAAACTCAGATTGCATTGCTTCGAGTGCTCCAGGAGCGCCAATTTGAACGCGTGGGTGGGAGCCGGGCCATCCCCACGGATGTTCGAATCATCGCCGCGACCAACCGCGATTTGCCCGCGGCTATTGCTTCAGGGACCTTTCGTGCCGACCTCTTCTACAGGGTGAATGTGTTCCCGATTGATGTGCCGCCCCTCCGGCAACGAAAAGAGGACATCACGATGCTGGTCGAGTACTTCGTGAAACGCTATGCGGCCAAGGCCAGGAAGCACATCAGCAAGATCGACAAAAATACGTTGGAGCTATGTCAAGCGTATCACTGGCCAGGCAATATTCGTGAGTTGCAAAATATTATTGAGCGATCGGTGATCCTCTCCAATGACGACACGTTCTCTGTCGAGCGGGCGTGGCTCTCGAGCCAGGTCGTGGGCCGTTCGGAGTCGGGTGCTCTGACCAACACCCTCCAGAGTTACGAAAAGGAAATCATCGAAAAGGCTTTGGCGGAAAGCAACGGAAAAGTTGCTGGGCCAGATGGCGCAGCCGCCAGGCTCGGAATGCGGCGGACGACGCTGGATGCGAGAATTAAACAACTCGGCATAAAGAGATACACCAGCCGGTAAGGTCCCGCTTCTCACTCAGCATCCGATACGTCCATCATCCACCTGCCAAAAAGTTGGCATTGCGCCCGAATTGCGTCACTGGGTTTCTCTTTCGAGCCGTGTTTTCACTGAAATCCAATTGGCATTCGTTTGCAGTGCTCGTAACCGGTGATCGGATAGACGGCATGCCGCCCAGCATGCCGCGACCAGAGAGCGGGGTGGGGCGGCTAATCCATGGCCTTTAGGATTGAGATGGCGCCGCGAGGGAGATTCAGTGTCTTCGTCGTCAGTGGCCGCATCGACGCACAGGCGATAGCCGAGTTGAGGAGACTGTTCGAGCTCCAAACAAGCTACCGTGACATCGTTGTCGATCTGAAAGACGTCAGCCTGGTCGATCGAGAGGCAGTACGATTTTTCGTGCGTTGCGAAACTGACGGCGTGAAGCTTGAGAACTGCACTCCCTATATTCGCGAATGGATGGAGAGCGAACAGGATTAAGGGTTGAGGGCGTAGAGATGGCGTATGCAGTTGTTGCGATGGACTCTGACGGCGTGGACGCTCGAGTGCACGCGGACCGTCTGGACAGCCGGATTCGCGATGTGATGGCGACCAGCGAACGGCAGGCGGGCGCATCCCGTGTGATTGGCCAATCACCAGAGTGGCGACGGGTGCTGACAAAGGCCGCGCAAGTCGCCGTAACCGACACGACGGTGTTCCTGCAGGGTGAATCGGGCACGGGCAAGGAAGTGGTCGCCCGCTTCATTCACCGAGCGTCGCCGCGAAAGAACGGGCCGTTCGTCGCGATCAATTGCGCCGCTCTTCCAGAGCAGTTACTCGAATCCGAGCTGTTTGGGTACGAACGGGGCGCGTTCACCGGGGCCCAGCAGGCGAAGGCCGGCCAGATTGAGTTGGCGGCCACGGGGGTTCTGTTCCTCGACGAAGTGAGCGAAATGAGCCCGATGGCGCAGGCGAAGCTGCTGCGCGTCCTGCAGGAGCGGGAGTTCCGGCGACTCGGTGGCACGCGGCCCGTCAAGGCCAATGTCCGCGTGATTGCCGCGAGCAACCGGGATTTGCAGCGGGCGGTCGCGGACGGCGGCTTTCGCGAGGATTTGTTTTATCGGCTGCAGGTCTTCGATATCCGCATGCCGCCCTTGCGCGAGCGCCGTGGCGACATCCCCCT
>Ga0137409_10002531_pt1 | contig 14492 bp, 18 predicted proteins | sample CZODoug1_16funga_FD_122059 | JGI IMG/M metagenome (GOLD analysis project Ga0137409, IMG submission 122059) | Vadose zone soil fungal communities from Angelo Coast Range Reserve, California, USA - CZODoug1_16fungal (Hybrid Assembly) | ecosystem: Environmental > Terrestrial > Soil > Vadose zone... | reverse complement strand
AGAGGTCGAAACTGGTCGATCTTCAGCCCGGCGACCAACGTAGCGTCGTGTCGAGCGATGGCCAGTACCGGGCTCTCTTCGATCGATACTTCCATCCCGCATGGGTCATCGACCGCGCCACGCTCCGCTTTCTGGTCGCGAACGACGCCGCGCTCGATCGCTACGGCTACTCGCGCGAGGAGTTTCTCTCCATGTCGTACCCGGACATCCACCTCGCCGAAGACGCGAGGGAGGTGCGGCAGAAGCTCGGGCAGTATGCCCCTTCGCGCGGCGCCTCCCACGCTCGGCAACGGGTCAAATCGGGGTCGGTGGTGCGGGTTCATCTCCTCTGGCGTCCCGTTCCCTTCAATCGGGTTCCCGCGATATTGATGATCGCGGAGCCGCCCCCTCGATCCGTACGCCGGCTTTTGCAGGAGACTGAGGAAGACCGTCATCGCCTGGAGGCTCTCTCACGGCGTCTGGTGGAGCTTCAGGAAACCGAGCGGTCCGAGATCGCGCGGGAGCTGCACGACGAGATCGGCCAGCTCCTGACGGGACTCAAGCTCATGCTGGCTTCGAGCGCGAGCCGCGAGAGCCGTGAAAACGGCTCCGCGGGTGCGTTTGCGTCGGAGCGGCAGGAAATGGCCGCGATCGTGAACGAGCTGATCGGCCGTTTGAGGGATCTCTCGATGAACCTTCGCCCGCCGATGCTCGACCAGATCGGGCTCGTGCCGACGCTCCAGTGGCACTTCGAGCGGTACACCATGCGCACGAAGGTGCGCGTTTCCTTCACGGAGACCATCCAAGGGTCCCGATTTTCGGAGGACGTGGAGATCGCCGCGTTCCGGATCATCCAGGAGGCCTTGACGAACGTGGCCCGCCACGCGGGAGTGGAGGAGGTCCACGCCGAAGTTCAAGCGGATGAGGAAAATCTCAAGTTGGCGATCGAGGACAAGGGACGGGGATTCGATCCGCGCACGGCAGTCTCCGGCCGGTCCGCGGGCATCATCGGCATGCAGGAGAGGGCGCATCTCGTCGGGGGGAGCCTCACACTCGAATCGGAAATCTCGGGGGGAACCCGGATTACCGTCTTGCTTCCACTCCGAAATCACGAAGAGTGGAGCGGGGAGCCAAATCTATGAACGGAACGAGCGCACCCACGACGATCGTCCTCGGCGACGATCACAAGATCGTCTTGAGAGGTCTTCGCGCCCTGCTCGAAGCCCAGTCCGGATTCACCGTGCTGGGCGAGGCGGCGGACGGCCTCAAGGTCACGAGCCTGGTCGAGCGCCTGAAGCCCGACGTCCTGGTGGTGGACCTCATGATGCCGGGGCTGAGCGGCTTCGACGTAACACGCCGCGTCACCAAGAAGCTTCCCAAGACCCATGTCGTCATCCTGTCCATGTATTCCAGCGAGGCTCACGTCGTGGAGGCGTTACGGAGCGGCGCCGCGGCGTACGTTCTCAAGGACGCAAGCGCGGAAGAGCTGGTGACCGCCATCCGCGAGGCGGCCGTGGGGCGGCGCTACCTGAGCGCCCCCTTCTCCAACGACCTGATCGATTCCTACCTCAAGCGCCCGGGAGGCGTCGACCCGTACGAGACACTCACGCCGCGCGAGCGCGAAGTGCTCCATCTGGTCGCGGAGGGCTTGACGAGCGGCGAGATTGCGGGCCGCCTGTTCATCAGCCCGCGCACCGCGGAGAGCCACCGCGCGAATCTCATGCGAAAGCTGGGCCTTCGCAGCCGCACCGATCTGGTTCGGTTCGCGTTCCAGCGCGGGATCGTTCCTCTCGAGACGGCGGGCGCTCCCATCCCCGGCGAGGCGTAGGTGCGGAGGCATCATGGTTGAGAAGACCCCCGGCGAACCCCCGGCCGAGAACGAGGCCGGGGTCGAGACCGAGGCGCAGACCGAGAGTCGGAACGAGATCCTCGAGGGCATGTCCGACCTCCAGCGAGCCGCGGAGGATCGCGACCGCGAGACCGACAAGTTCTTCGTCGTCGGCATCGGCGCGTCGGCGGGTGGCCTGGAGGCTCTGGGCGAGCTGGTCAAGCACGTCCCCATGGACAACATGGCGTTCGTTGTCGTGCAGCACCTGGCACCCCATCACGACAGCGTCCTGACCCAGCTTCTCTCGCGTACGAGCAAGGTGCAGGTCCAGACCGCGACGGACGGCACCCACGCCGAGCCGAACCACGTCTATGTGATTCCGCCCAACACCGACCTGGCGCTGCTCCACGGCGTCCTCCGTCTGATTCCGCCGAAGAGCGGAGACCACCCACGCCTGCCCATCGATTACTTCTTCCGCTCCCTCGCGCAGGACAAGGGAGCCTCGGCGATCGGGATCATCCTCTCGGGCACCGGCACGGACGGTACGCTGGGCCTGCGCGCCATCAAGGAAGGGGGCGGGCTCGCGTTCGTCCAGGAACCGTCCACGGCCAAGTACGATGGCATGCCCCGGAGCGCTCTCTCCAGCGGCTTCGCCGATTTCAGCCTGTCACCGAAGGCAATCGGAGAAGAGCTGGCGCGGATCGCGCACCGTCCGGAAGCCCTCCGGATCCCGAGAACGCCCGCGCGTGCGCCCGAGATCCAGGAACAGATCGCGAGGCTGTTCCTCCTCGTGCGGTCTGCATTCGGGAACGACCTGTCCCGCTACAAGCCCTCGACCGTGGAGCGGAGGATCGAGCGGCGCATGACCCTGCACCGGATCGGGAAGCTGGAAGACTACGTGAAGTACGTCCAATCGAACTCGGAGGAGCTGCAGGCGCTCTACAAGGACATGCTCATCACGGTCACGAATTTCTTCCGCGACCACGAGTCCTTCGAGGCGCTGGAGTCCAGGATCTTCCCGAAGATCCTCGAGGAGAAGGAGCCGCGATCGCCGATCCGGATCTGGGTGCCGGCGTGCGCGACGGGGGAGGAAGCCTACTCGATCGCGATCGCCCTGCTGGAGTCCCTGGGAGGGAAGGCGGCGGAAAAGAGGATCCAGATTTTCGGCACGGACGTGGACGAAGATTCGATTCAGCACGCGCGCCGCGGCGTGTATCCGCTCAATATCGAGTTGGACGTCTCGCGGGAGCGGTTGAGCAGCTTCTTCATCCAGAAGGATTCCGAGTACCAGATCTCGCGCAGGATCCGCGACATGGTCGTCTTCTCGAAGCAGAATCTGCTCCGGGACGCGCCCTTCTCCCGGATGGATCTGGTGAGCTGCCGAAATCTGTTGATCTACCTCCAGCCGTCGTCGCAGAAGAAGGTCCTGAGCATCCTCCACTACTCCCTGAATCCGTCGGGCTACATGCTCCTCGGAAGCTCGGAAACCGTGGGAGACGCTCCGGAGCTTTTCTCGCTCGTGGACCGGAAGAACAAGATCTACTCCAAGAAGCACTCCGGGACGGTATCGACCCTCGACGAGATGCTTTCGGTCGGGGGGAGCACGGAGCGCATGCAGCCCGGTCCCGCGGTCCGCCCCATGATCAGTCTGCAGGCACTTGCGGACCGAAAGATCCTCGACGTGTACGGACCGCCGGGCGTGCTCATCAACGAGAACCTGGACATCCTCCACTTCCGGGGGCACACGGGCCCCTATCTAAGTCCCGCTCCCGGCGCGGCGAGCTTCAGCATCATGCGCCTGGCCCGTCCCGAGCTTCACATCGAGCTCAAGCGGAGCATCCACCAGGCCTTCAGCGAGGACCGTCGTGTCTCCGCGGACGTCAAATACTACGACGATGGGAAACCGAGCGCCGTGCGCCTCGATCTGGTTCCCATCCAGGAGCCGGAGACAAGGACCCGGTGCGTTCTGATCTCGTTTCTGGCCCTGCCCTCTCCATCAGAGTCGCTCCCGGCCAAGGTTTCCGGAACCGAAACGGATGCGCGAATCATCGCGCTGGGGAAACGATTGCAAGAGCTGGAGCGCGAGCTGGGGAGCACGAAGGAGTACCTCCAGTCCACCGTCGAGGACAAGGAGAGCGCCAACGAGGAGCTCAAGTCCGCCAACGAAGAGCTTCAGTCCGCCAACGAGGAGCTCCAGAGCACGAACGAAGAGCTGGAGACTTCGAGAGAGGAGATGCAGTCCTCGAACGAGGAGCTGACCACGGTGAACGAGGAGCTGCAGAACCGCATGTCGGAGCTGAGTCTGACCAACGACGACCTCCACAACGTCCTCGCCGGCCTCGATAACCCCGTCATCATCGTGGGCATGGACTTTCGGATCCGCCGCTACACGGCTTCCGCCGAGCGCTTGCTGAATCTGGTCCCCGGCGACATGGGCCGTTCGATCAGTCTCATGGACAGTTTCTGCGGGAGGGACGTGCAGGCGAAGGTCTCCCAGGTCATCGACAGGCTCGCGAGCACGGAGGAAGAGGTTCTGTGCCGGAATCAGCGGTGGTACGCACTGCGCGTCTCCCCGTACAAGACGCTCGATCATGCCATCCGGGGAGCCGTGGTGTCCCTCATCGACATCGACGTTCGCAAGAGAACCGCCGCGCTCATGCGCGACGTGGGCGAGTATGCGACTCGGTTCCTGGGCGCCATTCATCACCCGCTTCTCATGCTGGACGGGAAACTGCGGATCGTGTGGGCCAATCAGCCCTACTTCGACTTTTTCGGAGTGATTCCCGAAGAGACCATCGGGAACTCTTTTCCCACTTCCGCCGACCCGATGTGGGCCGCTTCCCGCGTTCGCGAACGTCTGGACGCGACACTCCGCAGCGGCGAGGCGTTCCGCGACCACGTCGTTTCGCTGAATCTACGAGAGTCTCCTGATCAAGGAGTCAGGATCGGGGCGAGCCTGGTTCCGGTCGCGAGCGATTCGACTCTTCTCCTGGTGTCGATCGAACGAGGAGGATGAGCGGGGGTTGGAGCGGTCCGTTTCACGCCCCCTCGGAGTGAGAGCGGTTGCAGTCGCACTCCCGCTCTCCCCCAAGGGGCACATCGCCGCTTCCCCGCTCTCGGCGAGGGAGCATCTATGTCAAAACCGGCTGGGTCCACATGGCGGCCATCCCGTGAATCCGTTCACATGGCAGCTGTCCCGTGAACCGTACCGGGCTTGTATGGGGGCCCCTCCAAATCTCAGGCCACCCGTCGCGAGTACTTCGCACGGCGCGTGCCAGGGCGAAGGGGGAAGTGCCGGCGATTCGGGAAGCGACTCGCGGGTAACGATATAGCTGGATATCCGTGGATCAGCTCCGGCGCCTCTATCGTTCCAAATCAGGTCTTCGGGCGGGTTCCGCCACGTACGTGTGCCTCCTCGTACACACCGAAACACTATCGGTAGGGAAAATCCCGGCGACGAGGTAGGGATTCGGATTCGCCACGGAGACGGAGCGCGCCGAATTTTTTCCCTTCTCGAACGCCCGAGAAATGGGAGTAAGATTTCGGCGTTCCCCCGCATCGCTCAGGGCCTCTTGAAACGAACATCTTGCACCGCAGGGAATCGCTTCATGGATGGAGGACCGGCATGGTCAGGAAAATTCCCGAAGGGTACAGCAGCGTCACTCCCTACCTCGTGAACGAAGGCGTCGAGCGCGTGATCCGTTTCCTCCGGCAGGCCTTCGGCGCGGCGGAGAGATTCCCGCCGATGAAGCGGCCGGACGGCACCATCATGCATGCCCAGGTGAGGATCGGCGATTCGGTCCTCATGCTGGCCGAGGCGTCGGTCGAGTATCGCCCCATGCCGTCTTGCTTCTATCTGTACGTCGAGGACGTGGATGGCACCTACAGGCGCGCCCTGCAGGCCGGCGCGATCTCGGTCACCGAGCCGAAGGATCAGTTCTATGGGGACCGGAGCGCCGGGGTGAGGGACCCGTCCGGCAATTTTTGGTGGATCGCGACCCACAAAGAAGACGTCCCAGGCGAGGAGATGGAGCGCAGATTCCGGGCGTCCCTGAAGCAGCCGAGCGCGGCTTGATGGCCTCAGGAGGTTTGTGAGGGTTCCGGGACGGGGGATATGAGCCAGGACGGGCCGCTTCGGGAGCAGCTCCGGAAACTCCTCGACTGGGAAGACGCGCATGTGGACTTCGACGGGGCGGTGGAGGGAATCCCGCCCGACCTCCGTGGGTCCGCGCCCACCGGGATCCCGTCCTCGCCGTGGCAGATTCTGGAGCACCTTCGTATCACCCAGCACGATATTCTGGATTTCTGCCGCAACCCCGAGTATCGGGAGCGCGCGTGGCCGAAGGATTACTGGCCTTCGTCCCCCTCGCCCCCGACACCGGGCGCCTGGGACGAAAGCGTCGCCCGGTACCACGAGGACCGCGAGGGTCTGAAGCGTCTCGCCGCGGATCCGTCGATCGACCTCTTCGCCCACATTCCACACGGCTCCGGCCAGACCTATCTGCGCGAGATCCTTCTCGTGGCGGACCACAACTCCTACCATGTCGGGCAGCTGGTTCTGGTGCGGCGCGCGCTCGGCATCTGGCCCGCGAAGTAGTCGTGCGCGGTGGATTCGGGAGGTGACCATGAGATATCGGGTCGTAGCGATTCTCGTGCTTGGGTGGATCATGACCGCTTCGGCGGCGCAGGGGGCGAAGCACACAACTGAGCCTGCAAACCGGCAAGGTCCTCCTTGGATTCGCTCTGGCGATTGCAGGCGCCGGAATCGCGCCTTCGGGCGCCTCGGCCGAGACGTGGCCGCCCGAGCCCACGGTCCGTTACGCGTCCCTCGAGGCCGCGCGCGACAGCATCGGCGTCATGGTGTACCGGTGCGTCTCCCGCGCCGACACGGCGGTCCACGTCAGCAGGGAGCCGGTCACCTTCGAATATCTCTACGCCAAGGCAACGGCGCGGGGCTGGGCCTTTCACGTGACCGTGAACGACACCTCGGTCTGCCCGAACGAGGAGATACAGGACGCGCTCACCGACGCGGGATGGGTCGAGAGCTTCGGCTACTCCGCGGACGGCACAGACGGGTCCAACATGGGTTACATGTCGCAGAATTTCTTCTGCCTCGTGGAGGGCCAGTGGGACGGCGGAGACAACGCCGACGAAAACTACGTGCCGGCGCCCGGGTGCAAGGTCACGGTGACCCGCGTGCCGCGCAGGCAGGACGACACCCCTCGCTGGTAGCTCCGCTTTTCCGCTCCGCAATCTGACCCTGTACTTCCCTCCGGCGCATCGGTCACAATCCCCTCATGAACGCGTCGCGCCCAACCGCCGCAAGGAATCGTCGTGGTGTGAAAGGGAACCCTTGCAGCGTGAATCCCAAGCTCGATCAAGATCCGCGATTGACCCAGGAAGAATCGCTCGACCCTGGGAACTGGGACGGGATGCGCCGTCTCGGCCACAGGATGCTGGACGACGCCATGGACTATCTCGAGCATGTGCGCGAGCGGCCCGTCTGGAAGCCGGTGCCGGAGAGCACCAAGAAAGCGCTTCGCGCTCCGTTGCCCGTCGAGGGCCAGGACGCGGCGGCCGTGTACGAGGAATTCCGGCGCGACGTCTTCCCGCACACGATGGGGAACATCCACCCTCGATTCTGGGCTTGGGTCATCGGGACCGGCACGCCCTTCGGGGTGCTCGCCGAGCTCATGGCCTCGACGATGAATCCGAACGTCGGGGGCGGAGACCACGCCCCGAATTACGTCGAGGTGCAGACTCTGACTTGGCTCAAGGAAATGCTCGGATACCCGGCCGAGGCGAGCGGCCTCCTCGTGAGCGGCGGATCGATGGCAAATCTCGTGGGCATCGCCGTGGCCAGAAACGCCAAGGCACAGGCGGATGTCGCGCAGGCGGGTCTCAAGGCGGCTCCGCGCCAGATGGTCCTCTACGCCTCGACCGAGACGCACAATTCGGTGCACAAGGCGGTCTCGCTGCTCGGGCTGGGTCGCGGAGCGCTGCGCGAGATCGCGGTCGATGGCGGCTACAGGATCGACATGGCCGCGCTCCGCCGTGCGATCGCTGAGGATCGAAAGGCGGGACTCTACCCCTTCTGCGTCGTGGGGAACGCGGGGACGGTCAACACCGGCGCCATCGACGCGCTCCCGGAGCTGGCCGACCTTTGCAAGGCGGAGAATCTCTGGTTCCACGTGGACGGTGCCTTTGGCGCCCTGGCCGCGATCGCTCCCAGTCAGAAGGCGCTCGTGCGCGGCATGGATCGGGCAGACTCCCTGGCGTTCGATCTCCACAAGTGGATGTATATGCCCTATGAAGTCGGATGCGCGCTGGTCCGCTGGCCGGAGCAGCACCGGGCGACCTTCGTTTCACCGGCGGATTACCTGGCGCACCTGGGACGGGGCCTTCCCGCCGGGCCCACCTGGTTCAGCGAATACGGCGTTCAGCTTTCCCGCGGATTCCGGGCGCTCAAAGTCTGGATGTCGCTCAAGGAGCACGGTGTCGCGAAGTACGGCAGGCTGGTGGAGCAGAATTGCGAGCAGGCGAAATACCTCGAGGCGCTCGTCGAGAAGGAGTCCGACCTCGAGATCATGGCGCCCGTGTCGCTCAACATCGTGTGTTTCCGGTACGCGCCGCGGGGCGTGGAGGACGGCCGGGCCGACGCCGTCAACGAGGAGATCCTCTACGGGCTGCAGGAGAGCGGGACGGCCGTTCCCAGCTCGACGCTCCTTCGCGGGCGCTTCGCGCTGCGGGTCTGCATCTGCAACCACCGCACGCGGCGCGAGGATCTGGATCTGCTCGTGCGCGAGGTGATCGAGCGCGGCCGCGCGGTCGCCGCGGTCTCTGCTGCGGGGGTCCGGAAGGCGTGAGGCGTGCGGCGGTTGTTTCGGGCGCGCCCCTTGCGGCGCTCGGCTTCCTGGTGGCGGCCGGGCTCCTCGCAGGCTGCGCATCCAGCCAGCACGCGTGGAACCGCAACCTCCCGATTCAGCCCGCCATGGATGTGCCCACCCATTTCCTGGTCGAAGCCCACGGAGGAAAGACCGAGGAACCAGCGCCCGGCGCGTGCCGCAATCCGATGATCGATCCGCGCGACGCAACACGGATCGTGCTCGTGCGATCCTCTGAGGGGCGCGGCTACTACCGCGTGCCCGCGGGGCGCTACGGTGTGCATATGGGCGAGCTCTTGCTCTTGGAATGCGGCACCGGCCGCGTGATCGGCGTGGTGAAGCCCTGATGAGGCGGCTCCTTATCGCGGTCGCGGGCCTGCTGGTCATCGCGATGGCCGTTTTCCCGCCCTGGGAGCGCGTGACCACGACCGCTCCCGGGGTCACGGTGGCGCGCCCGGCGGGCTATCACCCCATCTTCGCTCCGCCCGCGCCCGAGCCCGCAGGCATAGAGGCGACGCGGCCCTCGGGGATCCGGTGGTTCGACTACCAGTCGGCGAGGGACGAAGGGCATACGGACGATGAGATCGCTCAGTTCCTAGGGGAAGCTCAACAGAAACACGAGCCGACCTTCATCCGAGCCGAGGACTACGCCACCTACGCCGGGAAGACGAAGGGCCCGGGCTCGAATCCCGACGCCATCACACCGTACGTGAAGCCACGCCCGCTCGAGGAGAACATCGCCGCGGCCTCGGTTCACCGCAATTCGGAGCCTCCCGGGGCTAAAGGAGTGCGCCTCGATGTCGTTCGTCTGGTGGTTCAGCTGCTTGGCGCGCTGGGAGTGGTGATGGTCGGACTTGCATTTCCCGCTGGGCGACGCGTGTATCCGGAGGAGTAGGGCTCCGCGCCCTACCTTGGTGCGCACCCAGACGTTCAGGACGTTGGGTGAACGGTACCACTTCGTGGAGGTACGCGCAGGGGGCGAAATGAATCGAGGTGAAGGCTCTCACCTTCACCTCGACATGGAACTCGATTCGGTGTTGCGTGGAGCTACTAGTACGAAGAGTATGCGTTCAGGTTCGCCTTCACCATTCCGGTCACCGAGCTGTACTGCCAGCCGCCCGCATTGTCCACGCCGGGAGTGGTCTTCACCGTGTTCAGGTTCATCACCGGCTCCTTCGGGATGTTCCCATCCGCGAAGATCGCCCCAGTCAGCGCTGGGAACGCGGCCGCGCCGTTCAGGGCATTGCGGCCGTACTGGATCGCGACCGCGGAACGGATGGACCCGAGCTGACCCTTGAGCGTGGCCGTGCGGGCCTGCTCCTGCATGTCTTCGTACTTCGGGATGGCGACCGCCGCGAGGATTCCCAGGATCACGATGACGATCACAAGCTCGATCAACGTGAACCCGCTTTCGGACCGATTGAGAACCATGGGACTCGACCCCCCTGAGCCATTGTGACCTGCCAGCCGGGGCGCGCGCCCCGACATACGCGTGCAGATCTGCTATCGGCAGCTCTGGGGGCGTCCTTTACATCATTAGCATGGTCGGAATCGAGGCTGGGGTTCGGGCAATGGAATGCCGGGGTGGGCCGTACCGTGATTGATGTTCTCCTGGCCATAGGGATAAAGTAGGTTCGTCGGTATGCTCTATATGATCGTGGAACGATTTCGCGAGGGCAACGCCCTGCCTGTCTACCGGCGCTTCCGCGATCGGGGTCGGATGATGCCGGAGGGATTGCGCTACGTCTCCAGCTGGATCACCGACGATTTCCGGCGCTGCTTCCAGGTCATGGAATGCAAAGATCCGATGCTTCTCGAGCAATGGATGGCCCAGTGGAACGACCTCATGGAGTTCGACGTCATCCCGGTGATCACGTCGGCGGAGGCGGTCACCGCGGTCGCTCCCAAGCTTTGACGCACAACCCCGTTGGAATGAACTGGAACCCATGAGCCCCTCGCAGCGGGACGACTACATCCTTCGCCAGGCGCGGGCGATCGCGGCCATCCTCGCGCGCGTCGCCGGTCTGCGGCTGGAGGGAAACCCGGAGCGGGCGCGTGCGGGTCTCGAAGAGGCGTACACGATGCTTCTGGGGTCCCAGTCCGGGCTGATCCGGCGGGTCGATTCCGCGACGGCCTCCAAGCTCATCGGCCCCTCGGAGAATATCCTTTCCTTCTCGCAGCTCGTCGAGGAAGAGGCCGAGCAGGAGGGCGATGAGGGCAGACGCGCGCTTCTGCGCGCCCGCGCCCTGGAGCTGAGACGCCATGTCGAGCAGAAGGAGCCCCGATGACTCCGGAGGAAATGAAGCGGGAATTTTTCAAGCAGACGGTGGACCTGCTTCGCGAAACCTATGAAGGAGGATTGCCCGGGCAGGGGACGCAGTACCTCGACCACAGCTCAGGAATCCGCAGCACGCTGAGCGGACTCACCGCAGCGCAGGCCTCGCGTCGGCCGGACGGCCATCCGAGCATCGCGGCACACGCGCGCCACATGAATTTCCATCTGCGGGTAACCAGCGAGTGGATCCTGGGGGACCACTCGAAGCGCGACTGGGCGATGAGCTTCGAGCCGCAGACGGTGAGCGAGGAGGAATGGGCGCGTCTCAAGAAGGACCTCGAGGCGTCGCGGCAGGAGCTGACTCGCGTGCTCGAATCTCTCCCGCCCCAGAGGTTCGCCGAGGAGGGCGCCGCCGCGGGCGCTATCACGCACCTCGCCTATCACCTGGGCGCCATTCGCCAGCTGATGCACCGGGTGCGCTGACCCGATGACCCGTTGAGATCGGGTATCCGCTAATGCGCGCGACACCCTGGAAGACGGTGCAGCAACCCGTCCCCACTCGCGAATACGTCGCGCTTCTCTCGCAGCTTCCGCTCGAGAGCTTCCGCGCGCTGCCGGCGTTTCTGTCATACACGCGCGAGATCGAAGGGCAGTTGAAGCGCGCCCCGGGGCTGATCGGTTATTCCATGAAGGCGCGTCTGCTCCGGAAGGTGTTCTGGACTCTCTCCGTTTGGGAAAGCGTCGCGGCGCTCAAGGCCTTCGTGGACGAGCCACCCCACGGGGACGTGATGGCGGCGCTGCGAGGTAAGATGGGTAGGACTCGATTCGTTCAGTGGAGAATCGCGGGCTTTCAATGTCCGCCGAGCTGGGAGCACGCGCTCAAGCGGGAAGAGATGTAGGTCGGCCAGCCCACTTCCGACACGGAGGCCCTCGATGCCACCTCGCATCCGGGTATTTTTTTCCACGCTAAGTCTGGTTCTCTTCTTCGTCGCAGCGCTGCCGCTGTACCGCGAGCTTTCCCAGCGGAGCGACATCTGGTGGACACCGCGCACGATGCTCGTGCCACTCGCGGACGGCAAGGATCGGGTGGAAATCTACGTTCGCGGGGAGTCCCTGGGAGCGCTGCTCCGGGCGGGCCGACTCCAGATTTCGGAGAACGGCGGATCGAGCGCCCTGGCGGCAAGCGATGTCGGTATTCGCTTCAACAACTGGGACCGCGTCCGCGCGCAACGCCTCCCCACGCTACTTGTATACGCCGCGGGGTGCGGCATCGTCGTGTGCATGGCTCTCCTGCTCCTGACCGGACGCATCGCCTACCGGGAGGAGAAGGGATAGCCGGGCGCGGGCGACCGTGAACTTCCTACTCATCGGAGAACAAAATGAAAGTCGGGATTTTCGGATCGGGCGAAGTGGCGAAGACTCTGGCCTCGGGCCTCATGGGGCACGGTCACGTGGTCATGCTTGGAACGCGTGATCCCAAGAAGCTGGAGGACTGGGACTGGAAGACTCGCGGAGGGATCGTTGGAAGTTTTGCGGACACAGCGCGTTTCGGCGAGATGCTCGTGCTCTCCGTCAAAGGATCCGCCGCCGTGGATGCGCTTCGAGCCGCCAGCATCACGGACCTTGCCGGAAAGACCATCATCGACACCACGAATCCGATCGCGGATGCCCCGCCCGTGAACGGAGTGCTGCGTTTCTTCACGAGCCACGACGAGTCGCTCATGGAACGGCTGCAGCGAGCATTCCCTGCGGCGCATTTCGTCAAGGCATTCAATTCGGTTGGTGCCCCTCTCATGGTCCATCCCAAGCTCAAGGGGGGGAAGCCGACGATGTTCATATGCGGGAACGACGAGGCTGCCAAGAAGGCGGTCACGGGGATTCTCGATCAGTTTGGCTGGGAGACTTCGGACATGGGCAACGTGGAGGGCGCGCGCGCCATCGAGCCGCTGTGCATTCTGTGGTGCATTCCCGGCTTTCTGCGCGATGACTGGGACCACGCGTTCAAGATTTTGACCTGAGGAGCAACCGACTCGCAGGTGGAAGGTCGGGTTGGGGGTCTGGAACGCTCCCGCGCTCGCCTTCAGCCTGGAAGCCGCTCTATTCTTCGGAGGAATGTGGCTCTACCTTCGAGGACGCCTCACGCGCTCGCTCGGGACGATCGTGTTCGGGATCGCGATGCTCGGAATCCACGCCTTCGTTTTCTTCGGGCCGCCCCCGGCCTCCGACCGCGCCGCGGCATCGACGGCGCTCATCGCCTACGCCCTCTTCGCCGCCATGATCTGGCGGCTGCAAGATCGCCGCGCGGTCGCGGTGGCCTGCTGATGGATTTCGCCCTGGGTCAGTCCCCCTTCGTCGGCGGGAAGCCGATCAGCGTCCGGAACGTGCTTCAGTTTCCGCTGCTCCATCACCTGATCCACCATCGTGGGCAGCTCATGATGAGGATCCGGATGGCGGACGGTGTCCCTTCGAAGGTCTACGGCCCCAATCGCGAGGACGACGGGGCCGCGGGCGAAGGGGAGATAGCCGTCGACGAGCGCCGGCTGGCTACAATGTTTTCAAAAACGCGATCAACGCCTCCCGCTTCTTCGGCGTGAGCGATTTGAAGCGGTCCCGAGCCCCCGATCCTTCGCCTCCATGCTGCTCGATCGCCTGCTCGAGCGTCCCCGCGCGGCCATCGTGGAGGAAGTGACTCGCGAGGCGCAACCCGACGAGGGGCTCGGTTCTGAACTCGGATGGCCCTGCGAGGCCGAGGCAGATGTCCGCCAGATCAGGTCCCATGTCGTGGACGAGAAGATCGGTGTAGGCAAAGAATCGTTTTCGATCGAGGGCCCGCACGGGATTTTTCCCTGTACGAAGCGTCGGAAGGTGGCACGAGGCACATCCGATGCGGTCGAATAGATGAGCGCCCCTTCCGGCCGCCCCAGTCTGTCGCAACGGGGATGGCGGCGCCAGGAAGCGCACGAAGTCGTTCGTGAGATCGAGCGCCTTCTGGTCGATCTCGGGGTCGGGGGCGGGATCTACCCCAGGAGGGATCGAATCCCCCCCGATCGTTTCCTCGGTCGGGACGGCTGGATTGGTGATGCCCATCTCGATGGTGAATGCGCCCGCGTTGAATTCGCTCAATGTCGGCACGAACGCCTTCCGTCCGAATCGCCCGATGCGCCCGTCCACGAAGCGGTTCAAACGGCCGGAGATCCCGTCGTGGTTCCGGTCGTCGGGGTCGGCGTAAGAGATTAGGTCCGAATCGGGCACGGCATCGAGCAGGCCGCGACCGAAAATTGCGAGCGAGGTTCGGAGGCCACGAGCCGTGGCGTCCTTGGGCAGGGGCTCCTTGTCGATCCCCAAGGCCGCCTTGAGCGCTGGCGTTGCATCCTGCTGGATCACCGGGCCGCCTTCGGCCACGAGCTGATCGCAGTTTCCATCAGCGCGAAATGCTGTGGCGTGCACCTCGATTTCATCGCCCGTCCCGCCGGACACGGGAGCTTCGTGGCACTCTCCGCAGGCAGCGGCATTGAAAAGCGGACCG